>Ga0315278_10000006_pt1 | contig 336578 bp, 282 predicted proteins | sample YL17G06_0_MG_FD_203880 | JGI IMG/M metagenome (GOLD analysis project Ga0315278, IMG submission 203880) | Sediment microbial communities from Yellowstone Lake, YNP, Wyoming, USA - YL17G06_0 | ecosystem: Environmental > Aquatic > Freshwater > Lake > Sediment | place: USA: Wyoming | collected... | reverse complement strand
CGCGGGCTGTCTGCCCAGGGCCCTACAACCGGCGCGGCCGGGCGCCCTCCCGCCGGCTAGCCATCCCCCTGGCGGACTGACACCCCCGCTCGGACCCATGCCTCTCTGAACACGACTAGCACAAAAGACCCTGACACCCATGTTCCATGCGCCTCTGCGTCCGTCTCCCCGGGCGAAAAAGGGCCAAACTACAGAGGCCGGCGTCGAAAGACGCCGGCCTCTCAGGTCTTCCCTCGCGATCAGCCTGAACCTCTACCCGGCCGAACTCTGTTCGGCCGGGCCCGCTCCCGCCTCGGCGGTAGCGGGGGGCTGCTGGGCGGTTACCGCCGGCGCCCGTCTCTTGGCCCGCGTCGCGCCCACGATGACGGCAAGAATGAGCAGGGCAATGCCCGCGCCCAGGAAGAGAATGCCGTTCAGCCTTATGGCCCCGATCACGCCGTGGGCGATGGACGTGGCCACACCTCGGACCAACTCCCCTATTTCGGGCGGAAGGTCACCCGTGTTGAAGCCGGCCAGGAAGCCCGCTTGGACGAAGTCGGCCACCAGGGACACGACGATGCCCAGAACTCCGCTGACGAGGCAGGCTGCCGCGGTCCACCGGGCCCCGCCCACAAAGCCGCCGGCCAGGAGGAAGGCAAGGGCGATCAAGAGGATCACCCCGCCGCCGGCCACGGGGGCCATTCGGACTCCGAGACTGATCTTCTGGCGGGCCATGGCCACAGCCGGGTTCTCGGAGAGGTCGGAGAGAGACAGGGACTCGTAGGGGGCCAGCCCCGACGTGAAGCTCTGCCTGGCACGGGCAAGCTCCCAGGAAGTGGCCGTTTGCGAGTAGAGCTCGAGGAAACGCACGGAGATGGCGCCCACGGGGAGGCTGGCGGTAAGCTCGGTGTTCTTGCCCAGGAGATAGCCTGACATGTCCTGCAGGATGGGCTTGATCTGCGCTTCCATCCAGACCGGGTCGGCGGTTTCCCTGATGGCGGCCATGATCTTCTCTCTTTCGACTGCGGGGATGCCGGAGGCGCTCTGCGCGAAGGCCTCCGTCACCAGGTCGGGGATGGCGGTGAAGACGCCTTGATCTCTCAGGGCCGACAGGTACAAACCAGGACGAAGCGCAGCCAGACCGTCGAGTCCGGCCTGCAGACCGAGAAACCCTACGACCAGCGGGACGAAGAGGATGATGAGCAAGATGACCTTCAGGGCTTTCATACGATCCCAGCCACCTTCCGGGCCTTCAACCGGCCGAGTCTAGGAGACAGACGCTCGGCCGGAGGCTCACCGCGTCGAACGCGAGCCGGTCCCGGCGTAGGTTTTGGCTGACCACCGTCAGGATTCCTCTTCCTCCAGTCTGTGGAGCGGCGAATCCAGAGTTTCGCCGCTCCAACCACCCCTCACCCCCGCTACCCGCTAATGCCACGGCCAGGGCGGACGGCCCCCGGCCGTCCGCCCTGGCCTCTCCCGCGCCGTCCGCTCTGGCCTCCACACGCGGCGCCCGACTTCCACCGGGCGCATGACACGTCAGCCCCGGTTGTGCGCCTAGATCAGGATGCAGATGAGACCGCCGCTACCCTCGTTGATGATCCGGGTGAGGGTCTCCTGGATCTTGACCTGGGCGTTCTCGGGCATTCGGTAGAGTTTGTTCTCGATACCCTCGCGGACGAGATCGTGGAGGGACTTACCGAAGATGTCCGACTCCCAGATCTTCTTGGGATCGTCCTCGAACTTCTCGAGAAGATACTTCACAAGTTCCTCGCACTGGCGTTCCGTGCCGATGATCGGGGTGACCTCGGTCTCGATATCGGCCCGAATGAAGTGAAGGGAGGGGGCGCTGGCCCGCAGCCGGACCCCGTAGCGGCCGCTCTGACGAATGAGCTCCGGATCCTCGAAGGTCATCTCGGCCAGGCGCGGCGCGACCAGGCCGTAGCCCACCGTTCGGACGTCTTCGAGGGCCTCGCGAATGACGTCGAACTCGGTTTTCGCGTGAACCAGGTCCCTCATCCGACGGACGAGGTCGTGCTTGCCTTCGATGGCGAGACCACTGATCTCCTCAAGAGTCTTCCAGTAGAGGGCCTCCTTGGCTTCCATCTCGACGGTGGCGACGCCCGTCCCCATCTCCATGGTCTCCAGGACAGCTTTCTCCACGAAGTCATAGCCGCCGAGCGAACTCACCGCCCCCTCGATGTCACGTAGCCGGCGGACGTTCTGAACCGTCTCGGCCACGCTGTCCTCGAATCTCTTCCGTAGCCAGTGGCCGACCTCAAGTTCCTCGACCCACCGCGGCAGGTTGACGACGACCTCGCGCACCGGAAACTCGTAGAGAACCTGCTCCATGACCTTGTAGATGTCGTCCTCGGTCAGGGCCGTGACGTCCAGGGGGAGCACCGGCACGTCATACTTGGCCGCCAATCTCTCGGCCAGGCCCTGGGTGTCCTTAGTCTCGGGATGGCAGGAGTTGAGGACGATGACGAAGGGCTTGCCGATGTCCCTGAGTTCGCGGACCACGCGCTCCTCGGCCCCGAGGAAGTCGTCACGCGGTATCTCCAGGAAGCTTCCGTCCGAGGTTAGGACGACGCCGATGGTGGAGTGCTCGGAGATGACCTTCTTGGTGCCGATCTCGGCCGCTTCCTGAAACGGTATGGCCTCCTCGAACCACGGGGTGTTGACCTGCCGGGGTCCCTGTTCGTCCTCGTAGCCGACGGCCCCGGGCACGGTGTAGCCGACGCAGTCGACGATCCTCACCCTGAGGGACAGATTGTCCTTGACGGTGATGCGCACGCCCTCGTCAGGGATGAACTTGGGTTCGGTGGTCATGATCGTCCGGCCCATCCCACCCTGAGGAAGTTCGTCGATGGTCCGCTGGCGCTCATTGGGGTCGGTGATGTTCGGCAAGACCAGCATCTCCATGAACTTGCGGATGAAGGTGGACTTGCCGGTCCGCACGGGGCCCACCACCCCGATGTAGATGTCACCGCCGGTGCGCTCGGCGATGTCCTTGAAGATGTCGAACTTCTCCACCGGATGTCCCTCCTCGGGGCCTTGCGGGCCGCGATTGGCGCGAAAAGAGACTCGCCCGAGGAATGTATATAGGGGACAGGTCTCCGAAATGCCCGGGAGGGTAGAAAAGCAGTCGGGCCGGGAGGGCTAGAGACGCGCCTTGGCCCGGAAGGACAGCCGTATCGGAGTGCCCTCGAAATCCCAGGCCTGCCGGGCCCGGCCCTCGAGGTAACGGCGGTAGCTCTGCGTAACCAGTTCGGGAGTGTTGACGAAGAAGACGAACGTCGGTGGGGACGCCGCGGCCTGGGTGATGTAGCTCAGGCGAAGACGCCGTCGACCCTCGGCCGGGGGTGGGTTCATGCCGACCGCGTCGCGGAAGACCCGGTTGACCTCCGGGGTCGGCACGCGCCGGCGGTAGCTGCGGGTGACCATGGCCACGGTCTCGAGCAGACGGCCAAGGTTGTGGCCGGTCTTGGCCGAGGCGAAGACGATCGGCGCCCAGTCGGCGTAATGAAGCTCCCGCCGGAGGTCGTCCTCGTAGGTGAGATAGGTCTTGTCATCCTTGGGCACAAGGTCCCACTTGTTGACGACCAGGACCAGGGCCCGGCCGGCCTCGGTGGCGTACCCGGCGACCCGTTTGTCCTGTTCGGTCAGCGGTTGGGTCGCGTCCACGAGGAGCAGGACAACGTCGGAACGGCTCACGGCCCGCAAGGTGCGGATAATGCTGTAGCGCTCCACGATCTCCTTGACCCGGGCCTTCTTGCGCAGCCCAGCCGTGTCCACGAGGACGTAGTCTGTCCCGTCGCGCTGGAAGGGCACGTCGATGGCGTCGCGGGTGGTGCCCGGCTCATCGGCCACGATGACTCGCTCCTCGCCGAGAAAGGCGTTGACCAGGGACGACTTGCCCACGTTCGGCCGGCCGATAACGGCCACCCGGATGGGTCTGGACGGGGTGGCCTCCTCCCCGCCAGGTTCATTCAGCGGCCCCGCGTCGGCGTTCTTCGCTTTCCCCGCGCGGGCCTTCCCCGCTCTTTCCGCACCGGCCTTCCCCGCTCTTTCCGCACCGGCCTTCCCCGACTCCGCCGGGAAGTTGGCCACGATGGCGTCGAGGAGGTCGCCGGCGCCCGTGCCGTGGAAGGCGGAGACAGGGATAACCTCGGCCGGAAGCCCGAGGCGGTAGAAGTCGGTCGCCTGGGCTTCCTGGCGAAGATCGTCGACCTTGTTGGCGGCAATGAGGAGAGGTTTGCGACTCCTGCGGAGAACCTCGGCCACGGCTTCGTCGCCAGGGGTGATCCCCACGGTTGTGTCGACCACGAAGACGATGACGTCGGCCTCGGCGATGGCCACTTCGGCCTGCTTGGTCGTTAGAGTCTGAATCTGCGTCTCGCCGTCCCAGTTAAGTCCCCCGGTGTCCACGATGGCGAAGGACCGCCCGGCCCAGGCGGCCGTGGCGTAGAGACGATCCCGGGTCACCCCGGGCAGGCTCTCGACAATGGCCTTCCTCTGCCGGAGCACGCGGTTGAAGAGTGTGGACTTGCCCACGTTGGGGCGGCCCACGATAGCCACCAGGGGCAGTGTTTCGTCGCTTCCAGCCGAACCGGTCATGGCCTAGCTCACCTCTTTGATCTCAATCCTCTTCAAGGCCCGCCACTCACTCCCGCTCAAGGCCCGTCGAGCCTTGGGTCAGAGCCGCGAGCATGTGGCTGGGCAGCCAGCCCCCGTCCAGGAAGGGCCGGCCCACATCTCGGGTCAGCCCGGCGAGAGTCTGGCCGTCGAGAAACTCGTCGGAACCCGCCCGCAGGGACGCGCCGGGCGCCAGGATCGGACCGCCGCCACCCCTCTCCTTCGCCGCCCAGGCCACGTCCTCCCCCGTGAGGAGCCCGGCGACCGTCACTTCCGGCCCGAAAAGAGCGCTACCGGCCACCACGGCTTCCCCTTCCAGACCCGTGATCCTGGCCAGGACGGGGACGGCCAACTCAAGGAGGGGACCGGCCAGCTTGCCGGTGACGGCCAGGAAGGGTTCGGCGAGCCCACCTCGCGGCGGACGCGGGCCACCTGTCGCCGGGTCGGCCCGACCTTTCAGCGCCCGCCGCTCCAGGCGCCTGAGGTCGTCTAGGAAGACCCGGGCCAGACCGATGCCGTTCTGTAGCTGCGGAAAGTCCTGGTAGAAGCGAGCCCCGGGAATCTCGCGGCCCAGGCTCAGGAAGAGTTCGTCGGCGGGGTAGGCGAAGCCGCCCAGCCGCCGGCGCCAGGCTAGGGTGGTGTCGAGGATGTCCGCTCGTTCCTCGCGAGAGGCGGGACGAACCGGCAGCCCCGCCGGCCCGAAGCGGGTGAGGCCCACGGGCACGACCCCGACCGACTCCACACCCGGCCGTAGCCCGGCCAGGTCACCGAGGGTGCGTTCAAGGCCTGGGCCGTCATTGTAGCCCGGGCACACGACGACCTGGGCGTGGATGGTTATGCCGCGCTGAATGAGATCCTGAACTTGCCCCAGGATGCCCGCGGCCCTGGGGCTGCCCATCATGGCCGCCCTCACCTCGGGTTCGGTGGTGTGGACCGAGACGTACAGAGGGCTCAGGCGCAGGGAGGCGATGCGGTCGACGTCGACCTGGGTGAGGTTGGTGAGGGTGATGAAGTTGCCGTGCAGGAAGGAAAGGCGGTAGTCGTCGTCCTTGACGTAGAGGGCAGGTCGCAGCCCGTCCGGGAGGCGGTCGACAAAGCAGAAGACACAACGGTTCCCGCAGACCCGGACCGCATCGGGCCCGCCGAAGATGTCTTCGGCGAACTCGAGGCCGAGGTCTTCGTCCGGGTCTTTCTCGACCTCGAAAACCACCTCGGTCCCGCTGGGTCGAATGACCCGGAGGACCACCAGGGGCTCAGCCGTGAGGTAGCGATAGTCGATGTAGTCCCGCAAGGGCGACCCGCCCACGTCGTAGACCCGGTCGCCGGGCGCCAGGCCCAACTGGGCGGCTATCGAGCCCGGACGGGCGCTCTTCACCAGGCCTCCCCCGGCCGAACCGGGGCGCGGGTGAGCAACGGGGCTCGCCGCCGGCCACGTCATGGCTCTATCCCCCCGCCCGTTTCCGCTGCTTGAGGCTTGCCCCCCGCTCGTTCCCACCGCTTGGGGCTTGCCCCCCATGTTATCCGCCTCCGGAAACACCCGTCAACCCAAGTCTTCTCCCGACCTCGGCCCTCGTCTCGGCCACGAGGGAGGCCAGGCGGGGATAGACCATCTGGATGCCCAGGGCCGCGAGCGGCCGGCCCAGGGCCACCAGGCCAAGGCGGCGCGAGGCGAGCCCGCCGGCCCTGACGACCCAGTTGGCCCGGCTGAGGGCGTCCGCGAAGAGATACTCCCGCGGCGGCACCTGCTGGAGTTCAAGAAACGAGAGAATGGTTTGGTGGATGATCTTCCGTCCCGGCCCTAGCCCGACGACGTAGACCCGCTCACCGTCGGGACCGAGGCCGGCGGGAAACACCGTTCCGAGTTCGGCGGACCTGACCCGGTCGAAGTGCCTGAGCGAGGTCAACTCGGCGATGGTCGGGACGCGTTCGAGGTCGAGGCGGCCCGTGTGGATGGCCGCCGCCACCACCGAGGTGTGGGAGCTGCCGTAGCAGTAGTAGAAGACTTTGGTGCCACCCCGGGGCATCTGGCCGGGTGTCTTGGCCCCGGTCCCGGGGTTTTCCCTCGGGTCGCGCTTCGCCCCAGTCGTGAGAGCCTCGCGTGTCCGGCGCACGAGGTCCACCAGGCCCGGGTAGATCGTTCGCACACTGCGGGCGGCTAGGCGACGGCCCGGTCCGCCGAGTCGACCGGACCACCGTCCGGCGCACCCGCCCACGCGGGAAAGGAGGCTCGTAGAGGGCATGGCGTCGACGTAGACCACGTCCACCGTCGACAGCCCCAGTTCCCGGCCCACCTGGCGTAAGGCTCGCTCCAGGACGACGAAGCGGGCCCGGCTGGAGAGGAAGCAGACCTCGCGACGGCCGTCGTCACGGCCGACCCGGCCGATGCGACCGGCCTCCCGGGGCGGGAAAGCTCCGCATCCCGGAAGGGCGAGAAGCTGCCCGAGCGACGGCCGGCCGTCCCGGGGCAGGAGGCCCACGTGGATGTAGGCGCAGATCGCGGGAGTGATAACCCCAGCCCCGTGGTAGATGACGATGACGGCCCTTCCCCTCCCCTCCCCGCTCCCAGGCTCTAGTGTCTGACGATGATGTAAATCCCGTTCTCCAGGTCGTGGGCCTGCGCGTTCAGGATCCGGCTCAGATATGTCGAGATCTTCTCCCGTTCCTCGGGACTGGAGGCCACGAAGATCGGGGCCCCCCCGGTCATGATCTTGTCCGGGGCCAGAGTGACGATGGCTAGAATCCGTTCCGGCGCCGACGTCGTGGATGCCTCCTAGTCCTCCGCCTTCCGCCCGGCTCTCGTGGCCAGAGGTCGGGTCCGGGCCCCTTCAATTACCGGCACCGCCCGCACAGCCTCCAGGAGCGGGCCCATGTCCGGCTCGATCGGCAGGAGGGCCAGCCCGGCCCGTCCGGTATCGAGGTGCAGGCGCACGATGGGCGTGTACTCCGGGGTGTCCCGATCCTTGCGCACACCGAGGGCTGCCGCGGCGTCATGGGCGATGGCCTGCCTTTGGCCAAGGTTGGCCAGGCTCGCCCGGGCATTGTCGTCTTTGGGCTCGATGATCACGCCGCGTCCGTGCTTCTCAAAATGCTGCCTCGCCTCCACCAGGCCGATCTCCTCCATCGGTATATCGTCGACGTAGAGGATCGTGTCCTTGAAGTGGACCCGGCCGGCGCGGATGTGGCAGAGGCTGGCCAGGGGTTGACGGTCGAGGTTTCTCTTGCCGTAGACGATGACCAGGGTCGCCGCGGCCGCTCCGGCTACCGGTCCCAGGGCGACCAGTCCGCTCCGCTCGGCCGCCTTCCAGGCCAGCAGGGTCACTGTGCTGGCGACCAGGGCGGCGAAAATGGTCAAGTAGTTGCGGGCCTCAAAGACCTTGGCGATGTCCTCGATGTAGCCGGCGCCCCGTTTGACCAACTCCGTTTCCTCCATGCGCTCCAGAGTTTTCCGCTCCAGGTCCCGCACCTCACGAAACTGCTGGGTCACGAGCATGAGGAAGGCGGTGGCCGCGATCTCCTGGTTGACGAGGGCCGGAATGGCCACGGCTCCGGTGAAGGCGGCCACGATGCCCAGGGCCAGGTGGCTGGCGTAGCCGTGGGGGTAGCTCGGGTACTGCCGGAAGTCCGTCCGGAGCATGGCCAGCCGGGCCAGTGTTCCGAAGACGAGTCCGGTTATCACCGCGCCCCAGAACACGGCCCCATAAGCCCCCCTGGCGCCCACCGAAGTCTAGCGCCGAGATCCCGTGCGGTGGCGCCGGCCCAGGTAGCTGGCGAATTCCTGGCCCAGGCTTCGCAACTTCCGCCAGGCTTCGCTCCAGTTCCCGCCAGTGGCCACGAAAAGCCACAATCCGCCGCCGCCGACGACCAGGATAGCGATGATGCCTATCGCCCGCCAGGCCCCCGTGCTGTGCGTCCCGATCGCGCCGCCGCCGAGAAGGGATGGTACGACTGCGGCTAGGTCGGCCACGGCGGCTTCGGCCTCGTCCCGGCGATTGGTGTGAGCGCCGACCTCCAGGAGGAGGGCCCGGCTGGAGAGATCCTGGTTGAAGTCTCCACCGGTCCTGAGAATCCCGCGGATGAGGCCGGGGCGAACCTTGTCGGCCGTGGCCTTGAGGGCCGAGGCAAAGCCAAAATTGGCGTCGGCCTGGGGGTTAGCGGCCCCGATGACCATCATGATCTGGGTTATGTTCTGGTCTCCGACGCGCTTGAGGTAGGCCTCGGGGGGCGCCGCGTCGCGGTGGACATCGAAAATGGCCGCCGAGCCCTTGAGGACGGACATGGCCGTTCGGCGCGAGCGCTCATAGGCCCCGCTGTCGTGGGGGAGATGGCTGGCCAGACTGTGATTCACTCCGATGCCCTGGTCCTTGAGGCCTTCCGCCAAAGCGTCGCCGACACGGTAGATGCCGCCTTGCCCGCCCGGGTCGCTATCCGTGCCGTCCGACGGCCTGTAGGACTCGTCGGAGTGGGTGTGGTAGATGCCGACCTGGGGTGCGCCCCCGGCTGCGGCCTCCGACCCGGCCAGGGTAGCTTGAAAATCCTCGACGGCCGAGGTCAGGTCGAGCTGCCGGACGTAGGCGGCGATGGCCGTCGAATCCCCCACGACCCGCTCGACGCGCCAGAGGGCGTTGTCCCCGTCCAGGTACTCGTCACCGACCCCCAGACGGAAACCGGTCTCGCAGATGAGGTTCCCGTCCCCGTCGTGGACGCTGACGTACTTTATCCCACCCATTTCGTCTCCGGCCCGGGCCCAGCCGGAAAATGAGGCCAGGGCGGCGCCGGCCACGAGGACAGCGATGAGCGCGCGAGCGACAGATCGGCGGGCCGAGCCCCTAGCCATTGGCGCCGCCGCCCTTCTGGTCGTGGCTTTCGCCGTCTGGCCGCTTGCGTCCGCCACCCTCACGCTCCGGGCCGCCGGTCCCACGCTCCCGGCCGCCGGCCCCCCGCTCCCGGCCGCCGGCCCCCCGCTCCCGGCCACCCTCACGAAGCGGGCCGCGAGCCATGTACTCGCGGGTCTCCCCGACAATCTCGGCCAGGGCCACGGCCAAGACGCCGGCGATGACCACGGCGTCGAACGCCCCCGCTCCACCTATCCAGGTTCTCCCACGAATGCCCCGGACGGAGATCTCGACGTAGTGAGCCACGTCAGCCAGGACGATGCCCATGCTGCCGGCGATGAAGGACGACCGCCGAGAGCGACCGCTGAGGTAGCCGACGACGGCGGCGATGGCAGCGAAGAAGTAGGAGGGCTCGATGATCATGGTCTGCTCTTCAGGGTTGAGGAGCTTCATGGCCAAGTAGATGGCCGCTCCGGAAATGAAGGCCGCCAGCGTGCCCCGGACCTTTTCGCGCCGGGTGTCGGCGGTTAGGATCAGGTAGATGGCGATGCCGATGGGGACAACGGCCCCGCCGAGGTTGACGATAAGGGGCGGCTGCCGCAGGATGGTCAGGTTGAAGAAGCTGCCCAGAACCATGAGGAAGATGACAAACAGCGCGGTCCGGTCGTCCAGCCGCATCCGGTCCAGGACGCGATGGAGCAGACCGAAGTAGACCAGGATGGCCACGATCAGGAGCACGATGACCCCGACGGGCACCTAACTACCTCCTCTGGGAATCGCCACGGCCTCTAGCGTTCCCTGGAGAGATTGGATTTAACGGCGAGGGGTAGGTTCAGGCGTCCTTGAGGTCACCGGCGGCCGAGGCTCGCTTGCCGGCGGTCGGGGCTCGCTTGCCGGCGGTCGGGGCTCGCTTGCCGGTCTTACGTTCGGGGAAGACGAACTTGACACCCTCCGCGGTCAGAGTGAGGATGGCGGGGAACCGCCCTCCGGCCCGGGATCGGAAACCACGCAGGAGGGGGGTCTTTCCTTCGGCCAGGAGCTTCTGCGCTTCCAGGGGGCCAAGCTGCCGTCCGGCGATGACCTTCCAGATGTAGAAGTCGCAGCCGGACTCCTTTCTGGCCGAACAGGAGTAGGCCTTGTGGCCCTCCATCACGCCGGCGCCGCACTTAGGGCACTTCCCTATCGTGCGCCGCATGCGGCCGGCGAGACCCTCGGCCTCGAGGGCCTGGATCTCCTGGACCAGGCGACGGATGTAGTTTTCGATCTCGGCCATGAACGTCTCGCGCCCGAGCGCGCCTGCTTCGACCTGTCGGAGCTTGGCCTCCCAGGTTCCCGTCAGAGCCGGAGAGACCAGATCGCGGGTCGGGATGATGTCGATGAGTTCGATCCCCTTGGGCGTGGCCACCAAAGACCGTCGATCACGGTCAAGGTAACCCACCTCCAGCAGCCGCTCGATAATGGCCGCCCGCGTGGCCGGGGTCCCGATGCCCCGATCCCGCATGGCCTCCTGCAGTTCCTCATCATCCAGGAGCTTGCCCGCGGTCTCCATCATCTGGAGGAGAGAGGCGTCGGTGTAGCGCGGGGGAGGTTTGGTCTCCTTCTCGTGCGGGGTGGCGGAGACCGCCACGACGGGCATTCCGGCCTCCAAGGGGGGTAGGTCCGGTTCGGCCTCCTCACCCTCTCCCCGGCCGCTGGTGAGCCAGCCCGCCTCCTCGACCTTGAGCCAACCATGTTCGACAACGACGCGACCCCGGCTGCGAAACGATTCGTCCTCCACGACCGTGACGACCGAGGTGTCCTCGAGGACGGCGGCCGGGTAGAAGGCGGCGATGAACCGGCGGGCGACAGCCTCGAAGACCTTGGCCTGATCGCCCTTGAGCTTCACCGCGCTGGAGGCCTTGATCGTCGGGATGATGGCGTGGTGGTCCCGGACCTTGGCGTCATTGACCTGACGCCCGGTGATGGGCAACCGGCCGGCCTCCAGGAAGGGCCGGGCCGCCTCCCGGAGTTCGACCGACACCTCGGCCACAGCCCGGAGAGTCGGGAGAAGCAGCGGGATGTTCTTGCCGCTCAGGAAGCGACTATCCGTCCGGGGATAGGTGATGACCTTGTGCTTCTCGTAGAGGTCCTGGGCCAGGCTCAGGGTGCGGGCAGCCGAGAAGCCGTGACGCCGGTTCATATCCCGCTGGAGTTGGGTGAGGTCATAGAGAAGGGGCGATCCTTGGTTTTTGCGGCGACAATCTACCTCGGCCACCGCTCCGGCTTTCCCGGCCACGAGGTCGGCCAGAGCCCGCGCTCTGGCAGCCTCCGGCAGGCGACCATCGGCTAGGCCGGGACCAAACCAGCGTCCGCGGTAGCTACCGGCGGGGGCCTCGAAGAGAGCTTCGACCTCCCAGTATGTCCGGGGCACGAAGCTCTGGATCTCCTTCTCCCGTTCGGCCAGGATGGCCAGGGTCGGTGTCTGCACCCGTCCGACCGAGAGGAGCACGCCGCATTTTCTGGTCATCCCCCGCGTGGCGTTGATGCCCACCAGCCAGTCGCTCTCGTTGCGGCAGCGGGCGGCGGCTTCGAGGTTCCGGTAGTGGTCGCCTTCCCTCAGGCCGGCCAACCCCTCAAGGATGGCTTCGTGAGTCATGGCCGAGATCCACAGGCGTTTGACAGGCATGGCCGGCACCTCGGCCGTCTCCAGAATGTGCCGGAAAATGAGTTCGCCCTCCCGGCCCGCGTCGCAGGCATTGACGACGGCCCCGCAGGCGGGTGACCGTAGGAGGGCGAGGACCACATTGAGCTGGCTCCTCGTCCTGGCGATGGCTTTGAGGCGGAAGACGCCGGGGATGATCGGCAGGTCCTCCAGCCGCCAGCGTTTCAGAGACGGCGCGTAGTCTTGCGGCTCACAGAGTTCCAGGAGGTGCCCGATGGCCCAGGTGACCATGTGGCGACCGCCCTCGATGAACCCGCTTTGGGTAGTCATCTTCTCCCCGTCCTGGCTGAGGGCCCGGGCGATGTCCCTGGCCACGCTCGGCTTCTCGGCGATGATCAGGGTCAGCGATCCAGCCTCGCGCCCGGAGAGAAGCTGTTCGGACGCGCTGGGGCGAGAAGAATGGCTTCGGGTGCGGGGGACCGCACCCGAAGCCGCCTTCTTGCCGGAGCTTCTCTTCTTCGAGGCCGCGACCTTCGAAGTCTTGCTCGCTTGGGTGGCGGCTTTAGTCTTTGTCGTCCGGCTGGTCATCCTTCTTAGCCCCCAGGTCGGTGCCCTTGAGGACGTTCCCGATCAGATCGCCGATAGTAACGCCGGCGGCCTCGTTGGTGGTCTTGAGAAACTTCTTGATGTCCCGCCGGTCCATCTCGTCGGCGCCCTCGCGGGCGCTGAGGCTGATTCGCCGCTCCGCGGGGCTGACCTTCAGCACTTTGACGCGAAGCTCGTCGCCAACCTTAACAACTTCCGACGGCCGGCCGATGCGCTTGTCCGAGAGCTGGCTGACGTGAACGAGGCCTTCTATGCCCTCAGCCAGTTCGACAAAGGCCCCGAAGTCAGCCACGCTGACGACCCGGCCCTTGAGAACCGTCCCCACGGGGAACTGCTCGCCGACTTTGGCCCAGGGATCTCCCCTGACCTGCTTGGCCCCTAGGGAGATGCGACCTCTCTCGTGGTCGATCTTGAGAACCTTGACCTCGATCTTGTCGCCTTCCTTGACGATCTCCCGCGGATCGGCGACGCGCTTCCAGGACATCTCCGATACGTGAAGAAGGCCGTCCAGCCCTCCGATGTCGACAAAGGCGCCGTACTCGGTGACCCGCTTGACCTCGCCCTGCCGGATCTCGCCCTCCTTGACCGTAGCGAGAAGTTCGCTCCGGGCCTGACCCCGGCCCTCCTCGAGAACCTTCCGCTCGGAAAGGATGACCCGACGCTCACCGCGGTCCAGTTCGATGACCTTGACCTGCAGGGTCTTTCCGACATACGGCGACAGGTCCTGGATGAATTCCAGGCCGACCTGTGAGGCGGGGATGAAGCCTCGGGCCCCCACGTCAGCCACCAGCCCACCTTTGACCTGGGCCGTGACAGGGGCCTCGATGGTCCGGTGATCGCCAAGGGCCTCCTCAAGTATGCTCCAGGCTTTCTCTTCCTCGATCCGCTTCAGCGAGAGGACGAGATGGCCCTCATCGTCCTGGCGAAGAACCACCGCTTCGACGACCTCTCCTTCCTTGAGGGCGTCCGACGGGCGGCTGAGATGTCGGCGGGAGATCTCCACGAGCGGCAAGACGGCCTCCGTCTTGTAGCCGATGTCGACCAGCGCGTCTTCGTCTCCAAGCTTGACCACAGTTCCCGTTACTCGTGCCCCGGGCTGGAAATCCCCCACGGGAGCGGTCGGAGTTTCGGCCTGAGCCCCATCGGCTTCAGGCTCCTTCCCCAGGCCGTCCTCGGGGGTCGCAGCCTCCCCCTCGTGTCCTTTTGCTTCGGCGTCTGGCTCGATGTCTTTCATCCTTGCCACAACCTCCTCGGTGATCCAGTCCGGGGTTGATGTTCCCGCCGTTATCCCTATCTTGTCTCCCACTTGAAACCACGACGGCTCAACCTCTTGGGCTGCCTCTATGTGATGAACGCGACGTCCCATCTCGCGCCCGACTTCAACTAGTCTGCGCGTATTGGCCGACTCCCGACCTCCCACGACCAGTAGGACGTCAACCAGTGAGCAAAGATTCCTCGCTTGCCGCTGCCTCTCGCTCGTCACGGGGCACAGCGTAGGCTCGACCCGCACTTCTCCGACTCGACGCCGAAGGACCTCCGTCACCTCGGCCACCTTCTCGGGCCTCTGGGTGGTCTGGGCCACGACGGCCACCCTATCCATGGGCGGTAGCGCCACCGCGTCGGCCACGCTGTCGACGATCCGGGTGTCGCCGCCCGTCCAGGCCACGACTGAGGCCACCTCGGTGTGGTGGGCATCCCCGACCACGACCACCTGATAACCGTCCTCACGGAGAGACCTCGCGGTCACCTGGACCTTACGCACCAGCGAGCAGGTGGCGTCCTCCACCTGGATGCCCTTGGCTCGGGCCTGGGCGATCAGGTCGGGTTTGGCGCCGTGCGAGGGCAGGACAAGGATGTCTCCGGCGGGTACGTCGTCGAGACTGCTGGCCGCTTTGACACCAATGGACCACAAGGCCCGGACGACGCGGCGGTTGTGGATCAGGGGACCGAGAGTCCAAACCCCACGGCCCGACCCTTGGGTCCCCTTGGCGACCTCCTGGGCAAGCTCGACAGCTTTCCGCACTCCGATGCAGAAACCGTATTCTGGCGCTAGGAGAACTTCCAAATAGCCTTGCCGTCCTTCCGGTTGAAACCTGCGGCTAGGGTGGGGCTATTCTTGCCCCGACGATACCGCCGCATCAGAGGTCGCCGCAGGCCGCTCGGGCCGCACCGCGGCCACGAGCGCCGCGTAGTCACCCGCCCTGCCTCCCAGGGCGGCTATCTCCGCCATGACCGCGTCGGCGGCGGCCTGCCGCCTCTGGGCGCCGGTCCTGGCGCCGTCCACCCCGGCATCGACGTGGAAGGGCTTGCCTATCACCAAGCGCACCGGCCGGCGGAAGCGGTAGGGTCCCTCGATGTAAGCCGGGACCACCGGGGCGCCCGACCTGAGGATCAGCAGGCCGACGCCGGGCTCGGCCCGACGAAACTTGCCGGTCCAACTGCGGGTGCCCTCGGGGAAGATGCCGACCACCGCCCCCCTGGCCAGGAGATCCATGGCTCGCGAAATGGATTTCCGATCGGGTTCCCCGCGCCTCACCGAGAAGGCGCCGGCGGCGTTCAAAAGAAAACCGAAAAACCGGTTCTTGAAGAGTTCGGACTTGGCCATGAAGTAGAGGCGTCGTCGAGTAGCCATGGCGAAAATAACCGGATCCCACCAGCCCAGGTGGTTCGCGCAGATAATCACGGGACCCTTTCGCGGGACGTTGGCGCCCCCCGTGTAGGACACCCGATAGAGCAGGCGAGAAAGGACGTGCGCTACACCCCAAAGTAGCCAGTAGAACACTAGAGCGCCCCCCTCCGTCCAAGACAGAGTCGGGTGACCTCGTCCACCACCTGCCCCAGGGTCTTGCGGGTAGTATCGACGCGAAACGCGTCGGGGGCGATGGCCAGAGGCGCAACCTTTCGACTTGAGTCAAGAAGGTCCCGGCGGGCCATGTCCGACCAAACCACTTGCTTCTCCGTCCGGTAGCCCTTGCCCACAAGCTCCCGGAACCGGCGAAGGACCCGCTTCTCGAAACTGGCGTCCAGGTAGACCTTTATCTCGGCATGCGGCAGAATGACGGTCCCGATGTCGCGACCTTCCATGACAACGCCTCCCGCCTGGGCCATCCGCCGCTGGAATGTCCGGAACCAATCGCGGACGGCGGGGTGCTTGGAGACCGCCGATACGGCCAAGTCGACTTCCCTCGTCCGTATCTCTCGGGTCACGTTTTCGTCGCCAAGCCACACTTCCTGTGGCTGCCCCGGGACAGACGACGGTCGAAACTCGATGGACGTCTCGGCCGCCAGTCTGGCCAGAGAGGGGCCGTCCTCCGGGTCGACCCCGCTTCTCAGGGCCTTGAGGGTCAGAACCCGGTACATGGCCCCGGTGTCCACGTAGGTCAGGCCCAGCCGAACGGCAACAGCCCTGGCGACGCTGCTCTTGCCGGCAGCGGCCGGACCGTCTATGGCGACAGTGAGTGGTGACTCTTGGCTGCTTTGAGGCATGACCTCTCCTTCGCTTCGACAGGAACTATCACTATCCCTTCCCGGTCACCCCTTTGAGTGGTAGTACCTGCCTACCCGGGCCCGCGTCCACTCGGCGGCAGTTCAACTCTCATGAGGTTCGAACTGGAAGGGCACAGCATGGCGAACTCTACCGAACTCCGCAGACCACCAGGAGCGGCGGCCCGGTCGACGGGAGTGAAGCCAAGCCGGGTGAAGTAGCGGGCCGCGGTACTCGTCAGCAGGTAAACGGCCTCCAGGCCCAGCTCTCCGCCGCGATCCAGACGGTTTTGGACCAGCGACCGGCCGAGGCCACGTCCCTGCCAGGCCGTGTCGACCACAACCGAGCGCAGGAGACCATCAGGTCCGTAGACCTCAAGACCGGCGGCCCCGATCACCGCTCCGCCCGGACCGGCCTCGGCCACGACCAGCCCACCCCGGACGGAGGAGTTGGCCGCCGCTTCCCCGGACGCCTCCGCCAGTTGAGCCACGCCCTCGGCCGGCAGTTCCGCTTCACGAAGAAGACGGGCCACGGCCGGAAGGTCTCCACTCCGGCCTTCACGCAGCCCAAACGACCCGACTCCGGGCTTGCGGGCCCGAACGAACCCGCTGACCAGCCGCACCCCATCTTCGGCTGTCACCGCGCCGTAGAAGGCCATGGGTTCAAGGCTCGCGTCCATGAACCCGGCCGCCTCGAGCTTGGCCAGGTAGTCGCGCTCCTCGAGGGACCCGGCCACACACGCGGCCCAGGCGTCCATGTCTTGGCGCAGGTTGGCCGGGAGAAGCGAGACATCGCCCTGGAAGACCGTGTCCGAGACGGCCAAGCGGCCGCCCGGACGCAGGACCCTGAAGGCCTCCCGGAGGACCTGGTCCTTGTCCGCGGCCAGGTTGATAACGCAGTTGCTGATGATCACGTCCACGGTAGCGTCGGGGAGGGGTATGGCTTCGATGTCTCCCTTGAGGAACCGGACATTGTTCACCCCGGCCTTGGTCTGGTTGGCCTGGGCCAGAGCCAGCATCTCGTCGGTCATGTCGAGACCGTAGACTTTTCCGCGGGGTCCGACTCTCCGGGCCGAGATGAGGACGTCGAGACCGCCTCCGCTCCCGAGGTCGAGGACAACCTCGCCCGGGATGATCTCCGCCAGGGCGGACGGATTCCCGCAGCCCAGGCTGGCGGCGACGGCGGCCGGAGGCAGACCCTCGAGTCGGGCGGCGCCGTAGAGATTGTTGGCCAGCCCGGGTTCAAGGAGCTCGCTCGACCCGTCTCCGCAACACGAGCACGATCCGGCCGGCTGGCCGGAGCCGCTAGGCGCGCAGGCGCCGTTACCCGGCGTCGGCCGCTCTCCCGCGCAGCACGCCGGACCACCCGAGGTCGCCATGGCCCTAGCCGCTGCCGCATACCTGCGCCTGACCTGACTTCTGAGATCCTCGTCCATTGAACTCATCCTTTCGTCTCTGGCCTAGTCTTCCCACCCACTCGGCGGGGCGGGCGTTTCTTGGAGGGCCACTTGGGTTTCTAGGCCAGGGCCCGCTCCAAGTCTCCAAGGAGGTCGACGATATCTTCCAGACCGGTCGACAGTCTCACCAGACCCGGACCGGCCCCGGCCACCAGCCGTTCCTCAGGGGTGAGGGCACGGTGCGAGGTCATGGCCGGGTACATAATAGTTGTCTCGGCTTCGCCCAGACTGGGCGAAAAGGAGATGAGCCGCAGGCGCCGCACCAGCCGGTCCACGGCCGCCTTCCCTTCGGCGAGATCGAAGGAGACAATGGCCCCAAACCCGTGCAGGATCTTCTTAGCCCTGGTGTGGTCAGGGTGTGACGGCAAGCCGGGGTAGAGAACGCGAGACACTCCGGGCTTTCCCTCCAGCCAGGCCGCGATGCGAGCGGCGCTTTCCTGCTGGCGACCAAAGCGCAGATGAAGGGTCCTGAGCCCACGGATGGTGAGCCAGGCGTCCAGGGGCGACATGGTCGATCCCGCGACGATGGCCTCCCGGCGAACCGGCTCGATCAACACCTCCGGCCCGGTTACGACACCGCCGATGACGTCGCTGTGGCCGTTCAGGTACTTGGTGGCGCTGTGGACGACAAGGGCGGGTCCGAAGGCCAGGGGACGGCAGGCGAGGGGCGTGGCGAAGGTATTGTCCACGATGAGGAGGAGGTTTCTCTCCCGGGCCAGGGCCGCCAGACCGGGCAGATCGGCGACCTTGAGGGACGGATTGGCTATGGACTCCACGATCAGGGCCCTGGGCCGCCGGCTCTCCGCCGCCAGACGGTCGAGGACACCGGAGAAGGACTCCCTCGTCGGCTGCGGAGCGAAGGCCGATCCCAGACCGAGGCGGGCCAACTGCCCGGCGAGAAGGGTCTGGGTACCGCCGTACAGACCGGTCTGCCCCACGATAACATCCCCGGCCTGGAGGTGAGCCGCCACCGCGGCGTGGATGGCCGCCATGCCCGAGGAGCAGGCTACCGAGGCCTCCCCACCTTCCAAAGCGGACACTACTCGCTCCAGGGTCAGCGAGTTGGGGTGGCCGAAGCGGCGGTAAACGTGACCGGGCCGGCGGCCCTCCCAGACCTCGTCTACCTGATCGAGGTCCTCAAAACGATAGACGGAACTCAGGGCGATGGGCTCGACCATCGGCTCGGGCCGGGACACTCCAGGCGTTGCCTCTCGGACTGCTCTCCCGGCTCTAGCCAGGACGGTGCCCAAGGTCAATCCCCCTGCCGCTGGTGTTTCCATCCCCGGCGGCGGCGTGCCACCGTCTCTCGTTCCCAAGCGCCGTGCTCCGCTATCCATCCGCAATCCCCCCGTGGCCAAAACGCGCCGTCATTACTTTCGCCGGCCGTTCTCCGTGTCTTGCCGAGGCTCGATGATAAGAGCGTCACACCATTCCAGAGCTTCCCGAACTCCGCTCAGTTCCACCGCCCCGGCCAGGATCAGGTCGCGGACGAAAGCCGTCGCCTTCCCGCCAGTGAAGTCTCGTCTCGACACGGCGGTCGTCAGGTCGCCGCCGGCCTCGCCGACGAGAAGGCCTACCGGTTTCCCGTCTCTGGCGGCGTCCAGCACGGTCGCGAGGAGGCCTACGTTTCCGTGACCGAAGGGTACCGGCCCGATCAGGACCAGATTGGCCGCCTTCATCGCGGACTTGGCCTTGGCCAGAGCCGCTCCGTCCACCACCGAGAAGGGTGGCACGGTGACGAGTTCGAGATCGAGGGTCCGTCCGGCGTGCCAATCGCTGTCCCCGGCGTTGAGAGGGCCCGCCGTCACCCGGTAGCCCGCGGCTACCAGACTCTCAAGGAGTGTCGATGAACTTCCCCCACCGGCCACCACGTGCACGGTGGTGGCCGCGCAACTCTTAGTGGCCGACCCGCGAGGCTCGGACCCTGCCGGCCCTCGCCCAATCTGCGACAAGAGGGTGACCTGCGGACACCCATAGACCGGGTGCCGGCCCACGAGAACCCGACTGCCGTAGACATCCTCAAGGTGGGCTTGGGTGAGAACCTCCTGGGGCGGACCCTCGGCCACGATGCCGCCCCGGGCCAGGAGAAAGAGGCGATCGCAGTAGATGGAAGCCAGGTTGAGGTCGTGGAGGACAATGACGATGGTCAACCCCTGGGTCCGGTTGAGGTGGCGGAGAAGGTCTAGTATCTCTATCTGGTGGTTTATGTCCAGGTGGGATGTCGGCTCGTCCAGGAGGAGCAGCCGTGGCTCCTGGGCCAGAGCCTTGGCCAGGATGACTCTCTGGCGTTCGCCGCCCGCGAGTTCCGAAACAGGGCGAACAGCCAGATCGAACGTGCCGGTGGCCCGCATGGCCACCCGCACCTGGGCCAGGTCGCGGGGCTGCTCGCCCCGGAACCGGCCGACGTAGGGAGTACGGCCCATGAGGACCGTCTCCTCCACGGTGAACGGGAAGGCCAGCGGGAAGTCCTGGGGGACGACGGCTACCGTTCGGGCCATTTGGAGCAGGGTCGTCTCCCTCCAGACGTCCCGGCCGTCGATCAGGACCCGCCCCGCCACCGGGCGCAGCAAGCGGCTGATGGCCTTGAGAAGGGTCGACTTGCCGCAGGAGTTTGGACCGATCAGACCGACGAAGCCACCCGCCGGCACGTCGAAGCTGATGTCGCGCAGGACCGAACGCTGCCCGTAGGCGACCTCCAAGTCCTCCACGGCAAGGCGGGCGGCGGGGCCGGCCTCCCCCCGCTTAGTGGGCGCGGTCGCGGCGGGGCCGGCCTCCCCCCGCTTCGCGAGCATGGTCGCGGCGGTGGTCTTGAGATGAAGGATCATCTACAGCACCCCGCTCCGCGAGCGTCTCAGGAGATAGAGGAAGAAGGGGCCGCCGATGATGGCGGTGACCACCCCGACGGGCAGTTCTCCGGGCCGGACAGCCACCCTGGCCACAAGGTCGGCCACGATCAGGAGCAGCGAGCCGGCCAGAGCCGACACGGGAAGCAGGACCCGGTTGTCCGGACCGACCAGAAGACGAACGATGTGGGGAACGATGAGACCAACGAATCCGACCACGCCGCAGGTGGCCACGGCCGCGGCCGTGAGGAGGGAGCCCGCGGCCAGAATGATCTTCTTGGTCCGCTCGACCGGAATCCCGAGATGAGCGGCCTCCTCCTCACCAAGGAGAAGGGCGTTGAGGTCGCGTCCGAGGAGGAGGAGGGTCGCCCCACCCAAGGCCAGGTAGGGCAGAGCGGCGGCCAGGTGGGTCCAGCCACGACCGGCCAGGCTGCCCATGAGCCAGTAGACGATCTCGTCCAGGTGCTTGCGCCCGAGAACGACGACCAGGGACACCAGGGCCGAGAGGAGAGCGCCCACGGCCACGCCGGAGAGAAGGAGGTTGCCGATCGGGACACTTCGACCAACCCTGGACAGCCCGTAGACAACGAAGGCGGTGCCGATGGCCCCCGCGAACGCCGCCAGGGGGACGCCACCCAGGCCGAGGAGGGTGACTGACGGGTGGGCGGTGAAGGCCAGAGCGGCGCCCAGGGCCGCCCCAGAAGACACGCCGATGACGTAGGGGTCGGCCATGGGGTTCCGGAACAGACCCTGAAAGGCCCCGCCGGCCACGGCCAAAGCCGCCCCCACCGTGGCGGCCAGGAGAACCCGGGGCAAGCGCAACGACAGGATGATGGCCTCGTGAGAACTGGGCCAGTCGGGAGTTACCGCGGTGCCAAGCCCGGGTACGGCGTGGGCCAGGATGCGGGCCACCTCGTCCAGGGGAAGGGAGACCGAACCCAGGGCCACCGCCAAGAGGCCGGCCAGACCCAGCCCGAGACCCAGGACCGCGAAAACCACACCTCGGCCCACTCCCCGGGGCGCCGCCCGGGGGCCCTCGGCCCCCGGGCGGCGCCCAACCACCCGCGCGCCGGGGTCGCGGCCGTCGCCGGTCCCTGCCCGGGTCCCGCGGCCGGCCTTCGCCGATCCCGTTCGCGCGGTCAACTACTGGCCTCCGTCGCCGAACAAACTCGGGTAGAGAAGGGCGGCGACCTTCTCTACCGCCTCGGCGATCCGCGGCCCGGGTCGCGAGACGATGTCAGGGTCGATCTGGTAGACGCGCCCGCTCTTCACCGCCGTGAGCGTGTCCCAGCCGTCGATTTGGGCCAACTTGCCGGGAACGGCGGGGTCGAGAACCGGAATGATGATCACGTCGGGATCGGCCTCCAGGAGGCTTTCCAGGCTGAACTGGCCGTAGGCCTGCCCCAGGGTCGCCCCGACGTTTTGTCCACCGGCGATGACGATGACATCGTTGACGAACGACCCGGGACCGACGGTCCAGAGCAGGTCGTCGAGGCACCAGAAAACGACCGGCCGGTCGGCCGGGACGATACCGCTGATCCGATCCGACACGGTCTTGATCCTGGCGCGAACGTCGTCGGCCACCGTCTTGGCCGCCTTGTCGGCGCGGGTGACCTGGCCCACAAGCTCGATGTCGTCGGGCACTTCGGCCACCGTCTCAGCCTGCAGGACGCAAACCGTGAGTCCGTAACCCTCGAGCCCCTTGACCAGTTCGCTGTCGGCGGTGCCGACGGCCAGGACCAGATCGGGCTCCAGCGATATGATCTTCTCGTAGTCCGGAGAATACGAGTCCCCCACCTTGGCTACGTCGGCGGTCTCGTCGGGGTAGTTGCAGTAGGTCGTGATTCCCACGACTCGTTCGCCGAGGCCAAGAGCGAAGAGGATCTCGGTGTTGCTCGGCGCCATGGAGACGATCTTCTCCGGCGCCTGATCCAGGGTGATCTGCCGTCCAGCGTCGTCCGTCACCTTCACCCGGCCGCCTCCGAAGATGCAGCCGGCGACGGCGATGGCCAGAGCCAGGGAGACCAGGACCAGGGTCAAGGCCCTGAGACGCGGTCTCGCGGCGCTCAGTATCTTCTTCTCTGCCGTCATGCCCATCCGTCGCTTCCTCTCTGTCCCAGCCGCTCACCGAGGCGCGTCCGCGCCCGCCACAAGCTCCTCCCGCGCCGGCATCCCGACCCGCGAAGCCGGGGAAACGAAAAAGCCCCGACCCTCTCGGGCCGGGGCAAGTAATCGAAGACTTCACGCTCCCCCTTCCTACGAAGGTCAAACGCGCAGACCGCGAGGCAGGTCTCCTGGCTCCCGGATCAGGGCCTCAGGCTCCTTCCCACCGGCGGACCGCGAGTCGGCTTGACCTCGCTGGCCTTCCCGGCAGTGGCGCTCGCCTTCAGCTCCCCGGTTACAGTGGCGGGACCGCGCCAGATTTGCACTGGCTTCCCTATTCTCCCCGCGGCCAAAGCCCCGCGGGACACCTCACGGTGGAGCTATGCGGTTGTCACGGTGAGTCTTTCGCCGAGTTCCTCAGCTTCCGTACCATACCACACTTGGGTCTTGCCGCACAATGCCGCCTTGGGTCAGAGAACCCTGATGAGTCTCGGCGCCGGCGTGATACCCGGAATTCGCCCCCGCTTGGCGATCGGTTGACCGTCCACTACCTTGAGGTCCATGGTCATGTCGATGGGCCTGGCCCGCGAGATGTAGGAACCCACACCGAAGGCGTCCGCCCCGGCCAGACCCAGGACCCGGATCCGCTCGGGGTCGAGTCCCCCGGAGACAAAGATCCTTACGTGTTGGAAACTCTCCTGGTCGAGACGGGCTCGGATCTCCCGCACGAGCTGCGGAGTGACACCGCCACGCTCACCCGGCGTGTCCAGGCGAACGCCGCCAAGGCGCTTGCCCAGGGCTCTGGCCAGCCGGAGGGTCTCCTCAGCCTCGTCGTGGAACGTGTCAATCAGGATTGTCCGGGGCGCGTCCCTCGGCATGATCTTGTCGTAGGTCTCGGCCACCAGAAGGGTGTCCCCGGCGATGAGCATGGCCGCGTGCGGAATCGTGCCCGACGGCTGGACCTTGGCCAGCTTGGCCGCCAGGATGCAACTCGCTCCGTCGGCCCCGCCGACGATGGCCGCCTTCTCCATCACCGGGGCCACCGCCGGGTGGAGATGCCGGGCCCCGAAGCAGATGAAAGGTTTCTCCCCCGCCGCTTCGCGGCACTCCGCCGCCGCCGTGGCCCAGGCCGACGTGCTGGCCAGGATGCCCAGCAGGGGTGTTTCGCAGGGGCCGAAGTTGCGGTAGGGTCCGCTCAGGCGCATGACCACCTCGTGGTCGTCAAACCTTTCGCCCTCGGGCAGGACCCAGACCTCCACGCCTCGATCCCGAAGCAGGCTAAGGGCCTCGTCGTTGCCGGCCATCATGCCGTCGCGGCTGGTAAAGACCTCCGCCACAACCGGCGCGCCGGCCCGACCGAGGCTCTCAAGAATCTCCATCGTCCGCACGAAGTAGATGTCCGTGGTCAGACCGGCGGAAATCTCCTCGTGTGTAGCCGAGTAGAACTTGCGCTTTGGATCTACGGCGTAGTCTCTTACTTGGGCCAGGTCGCGGACGAGGTCCGCGCCCCCGACCCCAAGTTCTCTCCCTGCCCGTCCGTCCGAAGTGGTCAACGGCCAACCCCTTCCTAGAGCACCTTGGCCCCGAGAACCTTCTCCATCTGACTCAAGGCGAAACGGTGGGCCTCGACGTCGAATGAGGCTACCCCGTCGCGGAGAACGCTCACCCCGTAACCTCGCATCCGAGCGTCGGCCGCGGTGAAGAAAACGCAGATGTTGGTGCACACCCCTACCAGGACAACCTCGGTAACGCCAAGCTCCCTCAGGCGAAGATCGAGATCGGTCCCGAAGAAGGCGCTGTAGCGGCGTTTCGGGATGACGACCTCCCCCTCCCGGGGGGTAAGTTCCGGGCAGACCGCGGCGCCCTTGGTCCCGGCGAGGCAATGGGGCGGAAACAACTCGAATTCCTTGTCCTGAGCCAGGTGGCTATCGGCGATGAAGAAAACCGGCTTGCCCGCCCGCCGGGCTTCGTCTAGCTTGCGGGCCACAAGGGGCAGGATGGTTCGACTCGTGGGACCGCAGAACAGCGCCCCCCGCTCGTCAACAAAATCATTCAGCATGTCGACAACTAGAAGAGCGGAAGCCACGCCCACCGCCTCCCTACTCGACCTCGGCCAGGATTTCTACTTCCACCGGGACGCCCAGCGGCAGCTCGGCTACTCCCACCGCCGCCCGGGCGTGCTGCCCGGCTTCTCCGAACACTTCCGTGAAGAGCTCCGAAGCCCCGTTGACGACACCGGGCTGTCCCGTGAACCCCGGAGCGCTGGCCACAAAGCCCGTCACCTTGACGATGCGCCTGACCTTGTCGAGGCTGGCGACGCTGGCCAGGGCCGCCAGGGCGTTGATGCCCGAGATCCGGGCCGCCTGCTTGGCCTGCTCGGGGGTGACCTCAGCCCCGACCTTACCCGTGACCACGGGTTGGCCGCCGACCAACGGCAGTTGACCCGAAACGTAGACGTAGGGTCCCGTTCGGACCGCCGGGACGTAGGCCGCGAGTGGTTTGGCCACCTCCGGCAGGGTGATTCCCAGGTCCTTGAGTCTAGCCTCAATCCGCGTCATGTTCCCCCGTCCCTTCGTATGACCGGCCTCCAGCCGGCCTCGGCCGGCCTTCACTGGCCGTAAACCTTGGCCCAATGGTTCAATCGTAGGCTGATCTTTCCTGCGTCGAGGCCGCGGTTAAGCTGCCCCGGCCGCGGCAAGACTAAAGGCGGTCTGCAGAGGCCCAGCTAAGACTCTTCGGGGTCGAGCAATGGCCAAGAACGGTCTCTTTATGGTTTGCGGAGTTCCCGGTTGGTGATACCTGGAGCAAGTCGGTCTCTTCCACCCGGTCTGATCCGTCAAACCCGGTTCCCGGGGATCGTCTCTTGACCGGCGCGCAGATCATCGGTGGCTCGAGACGGGTCTGGGGTGGCCCTGACCGGTCATTCCGGGCTCGTGCAGGATCACCGATGGTCGTGCGAAGATTGCTACGGGTTCCGTAGGGATCCGTAGTGGCCGAGAGGTCACTGCGGGTTCTGAGGGGATCCGTATCAGTCGAGCAAAGGTTATTGCAGGCCTCGAGATGATCCATGGCGGCCGAAAGGTCGTCCTGGGTTGTGTAGGGGTCTGCGGTAGCCGGAGCGGAAGGCTTCTGCAGACCTCATTTCTTGGCGGAGCACCCGCGGCCGATCCGTTCGGTCCGATCGGCCGGACGGTCGGAGGGAAGGGAGACCTCCCCGTGACCAGTGAGGAAATGGCCAAAGGGTTGCTACGGCAGGCCCTGAGCAGCCTGGAGACCGCCCGGAAAGCCTCCCTGGACAGCCACTGGGCCTTTGCCGTGCGGACTTCCCAGGACGCCAGCGAGCTCTCGCTAAAGGCCCTTCTTCTTACCACCGGCCACGAGCCCCCCAAAGTCCACGACTTGGCCGAGGTTCTCAAGGAGCGCCGGGGCGAACTCAGCCATCTGGGACTGGCCCGCGAGGAAGTCGAGGCCATGGCCCGCGCCGCGGCTGATCTCGCCGAGGACCGCGACCGCAGCCTCTACGGCGACGAGAAACGGCAAATCCCACCGACCGACCTCTACGGTCGCGAGGACGCCGCCCGGGCCCTCAGGGCCGCCGAAGACATCCACGATCGGTGTAAGAAGACGGTCGAGAAGACTTTCTGAACCCGCGGGCCACAGAAAGCCCACCTCCGCGGAACCCCTTGCCGCTCCTGGTCAGATTTGCCGCCGGTCTGGCCTGCCGCACGTCTGGTCGTGAGAGTTTCGGAGAGAGGTAAACGGCACTATCCCCACGAATTCGTGACTTTCAAAGATGAAGATGAACCTTGTGAGGCAGGCTCCGCAGGGGAGGGCTCTCCATGCAGGCAGGTGCTCCATCACCCCTTCAGCCCCACTCGGCTGAGTATCTCATCCACCTGACCCTCTTTCTCAATGCGCGACACCGTGTGACTTTCGGCAGCCAGGTTGGTCCGTCCCACGGCCATTCCTGGCGCGTGGACCTGGCCCTGCGGGCGACCTTCCGCGACGGCCCCGGCGAGACTCCGGTCGAGTTCGCCGAACTCGATAGGCGCGTCCGGGTCATTCTCAGACCCTACGAAGGGCAGTTCCTCAATGATCTTGAACCCTTCGACCGCGTGGCCCCCACGACCGAGAACCTGGCCCGGCTCATCTTTGGCCGCGTAGGGGAAGTCCTGGCCGGGACGGGCGTGGACGCCGTTCAGGTCAGCGTGTGGGAGGCCCCCACCAAGGGGGTAACGGTGGCGTCGCCCTTGCCGAAGGCCATGACTCGCGGCGGCGTGACCCAACCGGCCTACCGCGAGGCCGCCGCCGCGCTGGAACACCCGGTTCAGGATGGAGCGCGAGAGACGCGGCGGGAAGGCGGCGCCGGCAATGCCAGCGGGCAAGACTGACACGCTCCCGAGCCGGAGGGTCTCCGCCCCGCGCCAGAGCCGGTCGTCGTTCGTCCTGACCCCGCTGCTCTCCGCCCTGATCATTCTGGCCTTTGCGGCCGTGGTTTACCGGAGTTTGCTTCTTGCCGCGCCCGGGGCAGCCTACCCTCTCGGCTGCGATACTTGGGGTCATCTCTTCAAGGCCCAGTACCTGACGACGCAGTTGGCTCAGGGCAACCTCTACCCGACGTTTCTTCCTTGGTGGTACAACGGGCTCGAACTCTTCCGATACTACTCGCCCCTTCCGATCTACATCCTGTCGGCCCTGCAGCGGCTGGCCGGCGACATCTTCGTGGCCGGCGCCTGGCTGGTCCCGGCGGCCGCGGCGTTCGGCGGGCTGTCCTGGCTTCTTTACGCCCGGCGCATAGGTTGGCTGGCGGCTCTGGCCGCCGGCGTCGCCTGGACGGTGTGGCCCGATCACATCTGGGTGGCCCTGATAGACGGGAACCTTCCCCGGGTCGTGGCCACGGCTCTCTTACCCCTTCTCTTTCTCTCGCTTCTGGACAGTCTGGAGATGAAACGCTGGCCGTGGGCGGGCCTTGTCTTCCTGATCGTCCTTCAACTGATCATTCTCTGTCACGCCATGATCGCGGCCATGGTCTGCGTGGCCCTGGGCCTGTTCTGCCTGCTCTACTGGCTGTTCGGAGGGACGGGACTCCCCGGCCTCGCCCGGGGTGCGGCTCTGCTGGTCCTGGCCGTCCTGGCTTCATCGTGGTGGCTTCTGCCGAGCCTGCATGGGGGGATAACCTCCATCTCGCCCGCCGCTGTCCGCGAGGCTGTTCTCTCCCAGCGAGTCTTCCTGAGCCTGCGCGACCCGCGGACGCTTCTCGTTGACCTGATCTCCATCGGACTGCTCCTGTGGGTGGTTCTGACCTGGAAAGGCCGCGGATCGCTGTCGAAGACTTTGTGGGTCTGCGCCTTCCTGGGGGTGGTCATCACCATCCCCGCCGTCCAGCCCCTATACATGGCCCTCCCTCTCAGCCATCTCATGTGGCCGACCCGTTTCGGAAGCCTGACCGCCGTTGCTCTCATCGGGGCATTCCTCGCCTTTCCGGCCGGCGCCGCGGCGCGGGGCGCCCGAGCGACGGCTTTCGTCTGTTTGGGATTGGCTGTCCTCGGCGCCTTCGGTTTCTCGGACATCATCCGGACCGGGCAGAGGGATCCGGCCATCCTGGCCGTCTCCCGCGAGTTGGCCCAGCGACGGCCCGGCTGGAGGGTCGGCCTCCTCGACATCAGCCGCCTCACCTCGCAGGCGGCCTACGACCTTTCGGTGAGGGCCGGAAGGGAGCAGGTTTACGGCTTCGCTTATCAGGGGGCGGCTATCGGACCGGCTTTGGTCCTGATCAACACCGCGCTGGAGCACGACGACTACCCGTACGCCATCGACCGCGCCTGGCAGTGCGGGGCCACCGATCTCGTGGTTGCAGCGACGTGGGTCAATACCGAAAGACTCCTCGCGGCCGCCAGGAGCCAAGGCTTTGGCCAAGCGGAGATGTTCGGCGCCCTGGCCCTGATCTCGAAACCGGCCCGCCCTCAGGCCTTCGTCAATCCCTATCGGATTCTGGCCGTGGGGCGACTCTCCGGCATCATCTCCATGCTCTTCCCCAAGGTCGAGTCTGGGCGGGCCAGGCTAGACAGCTACACCAGCGCGGAACTCTCGCGATACGACACCTTGTTCCTCTCGGGCGTCGAATGGGAGTCGCAGGACGTGGCCGAGGCTCTGGTCAGAACCTACGCCAGGGCCGGGGGCCGCGTCGTGGTCGACCTTACCCAGTTCCCCACGGGGCGCCTCAACGACCGTCCGACCTTTCTCGGAGTAACCGGGGAGAAGGTTTCCCTCCAGACGATGCCCGAACTGGCGACCGGCGACGGTGGGCTTCAGTTTCAGGACCTCTCGGGCGAGTTTCTGCCCTGGGTCGCCTTGGTTCCCCAGGGTCTTGACCAGGAGAGCCTGACCTTCAGCTACTACGGGCAGTCCGCGGCCGTCTTGGGGACGAAGATGGTCGACCAGCGACCGGTCACCTTCCTGGGGATCAACGTCCCCTACCACGCCTATCTGACGCGTGACCCGGCGGCCATGGGCATCCTGACCGATCTTCTAGGCGTAGAGCCTGGCGCCGTTCCGGCGCGGACGGCCATCCCCCTGGATGCCTACGAGGCGACAGCCCAAGGCTACAGCTTCAGTCTGACTGTTCCCGAAGAGGCTGCCGGTAAGACCATCATCCTCCCCTTCGGGGCCGCCGATTCCATTCAGGTCCTGCTGGATGGCAGTGAGGTTTCCGGACCCCCGGTCGAAAGTCTGATCGGGGTTAAGGCCGAACCCGGGCCGCACGAGATACGCCTGAGGGCCCAGAGACCTTCCGACGCCGACGTCGCCATCCTGGTCTCGATAACTACGGGTCTTCTGATTGCCTTCTACGTGATGTCCCACCAGATCCGGGCCTCGGCCCGGCGGAAGGAGGCCGTGGCTTCCCATGACAGCCCGCCCGCGACACCCTAGGCCTGTCCAGGCCCTGCTGGCGATGATCTCCCTCGGGGTCCTGCTCTCGGCGACAGGGGGGACGGTGGCCCTCGCCGCGCCCCCGCCGATCGTCCTGGACGGCGACTTCACCGACTGGGACGGCAGGATAACGTTCCCGGACACGCCGGTGAAGGATGAACCGCTCGACCAGAAGAGCATCAACTTCAAAGAAGATGTCGAGTACTTCTACTACGGCTGGAACGAAGGCCAGCCCTGGCTCTATTTCAGAGTCGACCGCTACCCCCAGGCCGGCGGGAGCGGCAAGGACGGCATCGACATGCCCGTCTACTACTGCGTCTACATCGACTACAACAACAGCCACGCCAGCCCGACTGATCGCTTCGAGGGCTTCCAAGACCCCGAAGACTTCCTCCTCGTCTGCGCCTTTGTCCCCTCGCCCGACCCGGGTGTGCCCAACACCAACGTCTACCTGGTTCACGCCCCGGACTTCTTCTTCTCCCCGGGCATGAACGTCGACCCCGCGGGTATCATTTGGCCGACGCCGGCAACCCCGCTCTCCGAGTGTCAGGGCGACTGGGGCCAACCCTATGTCAAGTCTACGGGCAAGGGCGGTCTCTGGGTCGAGTTCGGCATCCCCTTCTACGCCTTCGACCCTCCCTTCGCGGCCGGAGAGACTATCCGCTTTTTCCTCGGCGCCACTCTGAACAACCCGCTCAACAAGATCGAGTACCCCCATCAGGACTTCTGCCCGGATGACTTTGGAGGCATCACCGACGCCCCGATCTCGACTCTGGGCCCGGTAGGAACGATCCTTCTGGTCGCCGCGGGTCTCCTCATCGCCTATCTGTCGGTCTCCCGCGCCTTGCGAATCCGGACCGCGAGCGGAGTGGTCGGTCGATGATGCTGTGGGTGGGCTGCGCGGTCGTCTGGGCCGGTCTGGCCGCCTTTCTGAGAATCCGCCGGTTCTGGCTGCCCTACTATGTTGTGGCGACCGTCGGCTTCACCCTCCTCGTCCTCACGGCGGCCAGGGGAACCATTCTGGAGCGGGCCCTGGAGTCAATTACGGCCGAGCATGCTCACATTGTCTCGAGGGCCTTCGGCATTCCCACCCTGATCTTCAAGAACGCTCCCGGGGCTCTGCTCGTGCTTGTCGTCGTGGGCCGGGTCGGCTGGACAGTTATCGAGGTCGGCATCGAGTGCTCCGGCCTGCTCGAGATGGTGGCCTTTGCCGCCCTACTTCTTTTCTACCCCGGGCTCGGGCTCATACGGCGCACCGGGCTAATGGTCGTGGGTCTTCTGGCCACTTACGTCATCAACATTCTCCGCCTACTGCTCATCATCGCTTTCCTGCACTGGGGCGGCAAGGACGTCATCTTCCTGGCCCACACCGTTGTAGGACGCGGGGTCTTTTTCGTTTTGGTGGTAGCGGTCTACTGGTTTGTCTTCACCCGGGCCGCGCTTCGAGCTGTCCGAGAGCGAGTGGAACGGACCTAGGACCTTACTCTGGGAGGTGGGCTTTGGTGTTTGCCGTCAGGACCATCAACGTTTTCCTCTTCTGGGGCATCTGGCTCCTGGTGCCCCTTCTCGTCGACGGCATCTCGGCCGTGGCCCAGCTTGTCAGCATCTACATCGGGCAGACGGCTCGCCGGCGAAGGCTCGCCGCCGATCTGAAGGAGACCGGCGCCTTCCTCGTTCCGGGGCGTCGCCGGTGGACCTCCCGTAGCCGCGAGCTTCCCCCTCTCCAACGCTTCCCACTGGTCACGGTGATCATCCCGATCCACAACGGCTCCCACACTCTGCGACGGACCCTCGATTCGCTGGCCGTCCAGACCTATCCCCGCGATTCCATGGAGATCATCTGTGTCGATAACGGCAGCGTGGACGACTGCTTCAAGGTCTTCTTCGCCTTTCAGACCCAGAACCCCGGGCTGAGGGTGGTCTGGATTCCCATCGAACGGCCGGGAAAGGCCGCCGCTCTCAACGCCGGCATCTACTCCAGCGCCGGGACCTACATCCTGGCCGTTGACGCCGACGTTTCCCTGGCCGAGGACGCGGTCTATGAGATGATCCGCAGCTTCGAGTATCGCCCCCGCCTGGCCGCGGCTACGGGCGCGATCGCGGTGACAGCGCCCAAACGTGAACCCAACCGCTTCATGGAGATCCTCCATGTCTGCGAGGCCTTCGAGTATCTCAGCGCTTTCCGCGTCGGGCGGCGCTACCAGTCCCTGGTCAACTCGCTCTACACCCTCTCGGGGGCTTTCTCCGCCTTTCGCCGGGACGCCCTTCTTGAGGGCTCTCACCTCTACGACAGCCTGACCGTGTCTGAAGACACCAAGCTCACCTTTGACCTGCGAGCCCGGGTTCGTTTCCGGCGACCGGACGCGACCATTGAGTGCGTCGACACCGCGCTGGCCTTTGCTGAGCCCATACCTTCTCTGGCGGCCCTCTACTCCCAGCGTCTCCGTTGGCAGCGGGGCCAGGTCGAGGTCACGGCCCTCCACTCGGCTGAGCAGGCCGGGCTCTCCGGGCCTCTACGGACAGTTTCCGGCCGCATCCTTCTGGCCGATCACACTCTGGCCTTCCCACGGCTTATCTGGACCTTCCTTCTACCCTTCCTCTTCCTCCTCGGCTACAGCCCGACGGTGGTCGTCACAGCCGTGGTGGCCATGTACGTCGCCTACGTTCTCATCGAGGTCCTCTTCTACCTGGCCGCTTACCACTACGTTGAACGCCCGGATCAGGCCTGGTTGAAGAGCATCGGATGGATTGTCCTCATCATGCCCCTGTTCCGGTTCACGATCTACTGGTTCCGCCTGGCGGGCATTCTCCACGCTGTGGCCGAGCCGCAGAGATGGAACACCCACCCGCTGGACCAGGAGGCGAAGGCGGCCAAACCGGCGGTTTCCCCGACGCGCCGGGCCGGGACCACCCGGGGGGGCTAGGAGGCCTAGATCACGCCGAAGGTGAGCTACCCAGTGGTCCTGAGTGTCTCTCGCCGGACGGACATGGTCCGCTGGTATCCCGGCGATCTTGTGGTGGCGCTGGAGCGGCGCTACCCGCCGGAGTCCGTCCACTCCGTCGTGATCGTGACCAAGTTCCCCGAGGCCGTCCTGGTGGCGCCGGTTCGCTCCGTCTTGGGCCGCTACGACCAGGTCGTGGTCCAGGCGACCATCACCGGACTGGGCGGCACGGCTCTGGAGCCCCGCGTTCCGCCTCCCGAGGCCGCCCTGGCGACCCTACCCGCCCTGATCGCATTCACGGGGCGGCCGGAGCGGGTCATCGTCCGCATCGACCCGATAGTGCACTGGAGGGCCGCCGACACGACATCAATGGACGGCGGCGAGGTCGGAGGGGATGGCGGACCGACCCTCGCCGACGGCCTGGTCAGGACGAACCTACCGAGCTTTGGCGAGATCGCCGGGCGGGCCCGGCAGGCCGGCGTGACAGTGGTGAAGACAAGTCTGGCCTCTCCCTACCGCAAAGCTATCCGGCGCTTCGAGCAGGTGGGTCTTAGATTGATCGACCCGCGTGGCGACGACCGGGAGCGTGTCCTGCTCGAGCTCGAGCGAGAGGCGACCCGGGCCGGGGTGGCCCTGGAGTTCTGCGGCGAAGAAGCGAGGCCGCTCCGGGCCTGCGTGGACGCCCGGCGCCTCACTCAGCTTCACCCCAGAGGTCTTCCCGCCTGTCCCGAGCGGGCCGCCGGCCAGCGGAACCACTGCGGGTGCAGCCGTTCCGTGGATCTGGCCTGGTATGCGAGCCACCCCTGCCCGAGCGGATGCCTGTACTGCTACGCGAACCCCGTGGCTGAACCGTCACCAGATGGAGGGCGGCGTGACCCCTAGGACACGCAGGCCAGTCACCAGGTTCCCACGGTGGTGAATCTCGTGGCCGAGCCATTCGTACCAGAGATCCTCAATCGAAATCTCGGCGCCCCAAGGCGTCTTGATCGTCTTGGCTAGGTCGGCGTCGGACAGGCCCGTCAGGTACTTGCGGGTGATTTCGGTCTCCGCATCCAGAACGGCGAGAATGTCGGCGATCTTGGAATAGCGCTCCAGGTTGATACCGGTCTTCCACTCCCACTGGCCCGGGGTTACCGTCAGCGCGTCGCGAGCCGTCTTCTCGGCCGAAACGGCGTGCAGCACGAGCTCCCCGAGGGACATCGTCTCCGGCGCCGGGCGGAAGCCCTCCTGGCCGGACGGAATGCCGGCCGCGATGGTCCGTAGGGCCTGGCGGCCGCTCTCCCAACGTCTGACTAGGTCTTTAGTCCTCATCCCTGAACCCTCCTTGTCCGCCGGGCCGACGCGAGTGACAGACGACCGTCTCGAAGCGGCGCGCCTCGTCTCGAAGCGACGCGCCCCTGGCCCTTAAAGCGTCAGCCGGCAAGCAGCGAACGGGTGTTCGCTACCGGGTCGTCAATCTCCTTCTCAAGTGGTAAGGACATTCCTCGGGTCTGCCCCACCGGAGGAAGCCGTGGCAGAGGAATTCACCACGGGCGGTTGAAACCACGGCTGGCGGATAAGGCCCTGGCGGATAGGGCCCCGGCGGGTCTGCCGCCGGCCGGCCTATGGCCGGGTCGAGTGGCCAAGCCGCCGGCTGAAGGGAGTCGGTCTCCATGATCAGAAGGCTCGTCGAGATCCTCCGCTCCGAGGTCAGCGGCGAGGCGGCCCTCGACTACGTGGCCGGTGTGGCCCGCTACCATCGCATCCAGGCCTCGCCGGGGTTCCGGGAGGCGGCCAAGTGGTGCGCGGCCCGCCTCGAAGAGGCCGGTCTCAAGGCCGAGGTCCTGAGCTACCCCGCGCGCTTCGAGCAGCGTTTTTGGTCGGCCGGCCTCTTCCAAGAGTGGTCCTGCCGTAAGGCTACCCTCGACCTCGTCTCCCCGGCCAAGGAGTCGAGGTCCCTGGCCAACTTCCGGGCCAACCCCCAGTCCGTGATCCAGCGATCTGTCTTTTCTCCCCCCGGCGGGGTCCGGGCCGGAGTCGTGGTCGTGGACAAGGCCGATCGCCCCGAGTCGTACGCCGACGTGGACGTTGTCGGGAAGTTTGTTCTTTTCACCGGTAACGCTCAGGTGGCCTACGAGCTCGCCGTCGTCGGCCGCGGCGCGGCCGGTCTTGTGACCGATCAGATGCCCGAGTTTCCCCCGGTGCGGCGGGCCTTCGAATTGCCGGCGGCCACCACCTACACCTCCTTCTGGCCGACGGGGCCGTTTTCTTCCCCGGCCGTGGGCTTTGTCGTCTCTCCGGCTGAGGGCGCCCGGCTGCGCCGTCTGGTCCGGGAAGCGGAAGCCGACGACCCGGTTGTCCTCGACGCCCGGGTCGACGCCGAACTCTACGACGGAGAAATCGAGAACGTCACCGCCGTGATCCAAGGAGACCCCCCGGCCGGCTTCGGTGAGCCCGAGGAGGTCCTCCTCGTGGCCCATCTCTGCCACCCCAAACCATCGGCCAACGACAACGCCTCCGGCTGTGGCGCCCTGATCGAGATCGCTCGGGCCCTGTCGACCCTCATCGCTTCGGCCAAGCTACCCCGGCCGCGGCGGACGATCCGCTTCCTTCTCGTCCCGGAGATGACCGGCACCTACGCCTACTTGGCCACGCGGGAGAAGACCGCTTCCCAAATCGTGGCCGCCCTCAACCTCGACATGGTCGGAGAGAACCAGGCCCTGACCGGCGGTCCTCTCCAACTGGAGTACCCGCCTCTGTCCTGCCCGGATTTCGTCGGAGACCTTCTCTGGAGCGTGGTCGAGGTAGCCTCCGAGGAAGCCGGAAACCTGTCCGGCACGGCCAAGTACCCGCTCTTCATGCTGGCCCGCACCCCCTTCTCCGGCGGCAGCGACCATTACATTCTCTCGGATCCGACGGTCGGAGTCCCCTGCCCGATGTTCATCCAGTTCCCCGACCGCTTCTACCACACGTCCGCCGACACCATAGACAAGGTCGATCCGGCCATGCTCTCCCGCGTCTCCGTCATGGCCGCGGCCTACCTCTACTTCTGGGCCTCGGCCGGTCCCCGCGAGGCGGCCTGGCTCGCGGAGCGCATGGCTGGGTACTTCGCCCGCGCGGCCTCCAGTCTCGTTGACGCCGAGGCCGGACGCCTCCCAGGCGAGACCATCACCCGCAAGCTTGGCTTCCTGGCCGAAAGAAAGACGGAGAGCCTGCGGGCCTTGGCTCGGGGGTTCGGTGGCCGGGAAGCCGGCCATTGGCTGCCTCGCCTGGAGAGAGAAGCACAGGCGGTCGCCGCCCGCGAGGAAGGCCGCTTGCGGGACAGCGCCGCCGCCCTTGATCTTGGTCCGGCGGGTCTTGTCCTGGCGGACCCTATCGGCGGCAGTGACCCGGCCGCCGCGCCCGGAGGGGCCGACCGGGCCGCCGCTTCCGACCCTTCTTCCGCCCGGTGGCTGGAGCTGGCGGGTCGCGTCCCGCGCCGGGTCTACCCGGGACCGATCGATCTCCGTACCGCCCTGGGCGGCCTGCCGACCGAGAGACGAGTCTTCTGGCGGGCTATTAGCCGGGCCAATGAGAAAGGGTCCGGCGTCGCTGACCAGCTCCTCTTCTGGATGGACGGTCGGCGGACCCTGGCCGAGGCGGCGGAACTTCTGGAACTGGAGACCGGCTTCCGCAACGAGGTCTTCACGGCCGGGTTCGTGGACCTCCTGCTGGAGACCAGCCTCGTGACCCTCGGATAGGGCTACGGTAGGGCCTACCTACGCGACGTGGCAGGCCACCTCGTGGTCCGTCCCAGCCACCCGCATGGCCGGTTCGGCCTCCCGGCAGACATCCTTGGCCAGACGGCACCGGGTGTGGAAGCGGCATCCGGACGGGGGATTGATGGGACTGGGCACGTCACCCTCAAGCAGAATCCGGCTGACCTTCCGAGCGGGATCCGGCACGGGTATGGACGACACCAGAGCCATGGTGTAGGGATGGAGCGGATTGCGGTAGAGGTCTTCACCCTCGGAGATCTCGACGATCTTACCGAGATACATGACGGCCACCCGGGTGGAGACGTGCTTGACGACGTGCAACCCGTGGGCCACGAAGAGATAGGTCACCTGAAATTCCTCCTGGAGTTCCAGGAGAAGGTTCAGAATCTGGGACTGGATCGAGACGTCCAGGGCCGAGACCGGCTCATCACAGACGATGAGTTTCGGGCTCATGGCCAGGGCCCGGGCGATGCCGATCCTCTGGCGCTGCCCACCGGAGAACTCGTGGGGGTAGCGGCGGACGTGCCTTCCACTGAGCCCCACCTTCTCCAGAAGGTCACGAACACGCTTGTCGCGATCCTTTCCCCGGCAGAGCCCATGGAACTCCATGGCCTCGCCGACGATGTCGCCCACGGTCAGCCGAGGATTGAGGGAACCGTAAGGGTCCTGAAAGATCATCTGCATCTTGGGGCGGATGGCTCGCAACTCCTTGCGGCTCAGGGCCGTGACGTCCTGACCATCGAAGACCACCTGCCCACTGGTGGGTTCGATGAGCCGCATCATGCTCCGGATGACGGTGGTCTTGCCGCAGCCGCTCTCGCCGACGAGCCCGAGGGTTTCACCAGTCTTGATCTCGAAGCTCACCCCGTCGACGGCCTTGACGTGGCCGACCACCCGGCCGATGATCCCCCCAGTGATGGGAAACCAAGTGACAAGGTCTTTGACCTCGACCAGGTTCACTAGGCCACCCCCCGCGCGGCGCGTGGACTTAGAAAGCAGCTCAGCCTGCGGTGACCGCCAACGGCCACCAGGGGTGGGGAAGCCTCCCGGCACATTGGGTTGGCCTCGGGGCACCTGGGGTGGAAGGCGCAACCCCCGGGCAGCCTGGCCAGATCGGGCACTGTCCCCTCAATGACGTGGAGCTTTCCCTTGGGCGTGTCCAGCCTCGGAATGGAGATGAGAAGGCCCCTGGTGTAGGGATGGAGGGGGGCGCCGAAGAGTTCCAGGGCCGGTCCTTCCTCGACGATCTTCCCCGCGTACATGACCATGACCCGCTCGGCCATCTCGGCAATGACCCCCAGGTCGTGGGTGATGAGAAAAATGGACATCCCGAACTCCCTCTTGAGCGACTTCATCAACTCGAGAATCTGGGCCTGGATGGTGACGTCCAGAGCCGTCGTCGGCTCGTCGGCGATGAGGAGGCTCGGATTGCAGGCCAGGGCAATGGCGATCATGACCCGCTGGCGCATGCCTCCTGAAAGATGGTGCGGGTACTCCCGGGCCCTGCGCTCGGGCACAGGCATGCCGACCAGTTTGAGCATCTCGACAGCCTGGGACCAGGCCTCCTTCTTGTTCTTGCCCTGGTGCAGCCTGACAGCCTCGGCGATCTGCTCACCCACCGTGTAGACCGGGTTCAAGGAAGTCATGGGCTCCTGGAAGATCATCGAGATCTTGTTGCCGCGGATGGCCCGCATCTCGGCCTCGTCTTTCTTGAGAAGATCGCTCCCCTCGAACAGAATCTCCCCGGAGACGATCTTGCCGGGGGGCCAGGGAATGAGACGCATGATGGACAGGGAAGTGACCGACTTGCCGCAGCCGCTCTCGCCCACCAGGCCCACGGTCTCGCCCCGCCGCACCTGGAAACTGACGTCGTCACAGGCTGTCACCTTTCCATCATCGGTCCAAAAGCGGGTGACGAGGTTCCTGACGTCGAGCAGGATGTCGGCCATGAGTCCACCTCCTACTGGCCCGCTTGAATGACGCGCCGGGCGCCGATGTAAGCCTGGTCGAGCTTCTCGCTGTAGTCGAGAGCCTGGGGGTCGAAGCTGTTGATGGTCACCCCGTTCGTGCCGCCGGAGTGGATGTAGCGGGCGCCGCCGAGGTAGATGCCAATGTGGGACGGGCCGGCCTTGTAGGTGGTCCAAAAGACCAGGTCCCCCGGCCGCAACTGGGAGCGATCGGCGACGGGCGCCCCGACCTTGAACTGCATGTCCGCGTCGCGCGGCAACTGATAGCCGTTCATGCCGAAGACAAACTGGACAAAGCCGGAGCAGTCGAAACCCTGGGACGTCGTTCCGCCCCAGAGGTAGGGGAGACCCCGGTACTCCTCGGCCAGGGCGATGATAGCCTCGGCCGGCCGGGCTTGGGCGAAGACAGCCCGAGCCGAGGGTAGCCGGCGAACCTCCGAGACCTTGATCAGACCGGCCTCCCCGTTTGGGAGAATCACCCCCAACTCTCCCCCGCTCCCGCCCGGTGACCCATCGGTCCCGTCCAGGGCCACCGGCAGGATCGTGCCCATGACCGCGGTCACGATCACACCCGTCCCTTCAGTGTGGATGGTGGCGAACTTGGCGGTCACCAGGGCCTGCTCTCTCTCGGAGTAGGCGGCCAGGGTGGCCTGATCCAGGCGGATTAGGTTCTCTCCGTTGAGCCAGCCGAGGTAGCCGTCGTCCGTCATGCGGACGAGGTACCAGCCGCTTTCTTGCCTCAAAACCTCGACCGGATCGGCCAACCGGGCCTGGGTGACGACATGGTCGCCCTGATCCTGCCCGGGCTCGTCGCCGAGGTTGGCCACGGCCACCCTGACAAGACCGGCGACTTCGGGCCCCAGGGTCGGATCCGGTAGCTGGACGACCCGGTCCGTGACCCGTCGGACGCCGGCCAGAGCCCTGACAGCGGAGAGAAGGTCCTCGCGCTTGACTCCGTCCACAAACCCCTCCAGGGTGACATCGCCTCTGGCAACCTGAGCCCTCACCTCGCAGACGAAGAGCCGGGGGTCCCACTGCACTTTGAGGCCCTCAAGAAGGTCGTTCACGGACACTTGAAGTTCAGCGTCGCTCACTTGGGGTCGGCCAAGCCAGGCGTAGAGCCCACCGGCGACGAGGGCCAGAACAAAGAGGGCGGCCAAGCCGACGATCATGGTCCTTGGCCGAGCCGGTCGCGCGGCTGGATGCCGTGAGGGCATTGGCCTTCTCCTCCCTCCCGCCGTTTTAATCCCTTGCCCTTTCGATCCACTACCGCTTCAGCCTCGGGTCGAGAGCGTCGCGCAACCCATCGCCGAACAGGTTGAAGGCAAATACAGTGTAGGCGATGGCCAGGCCCGGGAAGATCGAGTAGAGCGGCGCCGCCCTGATGTAGGCCCTGGCGGCGTAGATCATGCTTCCCCAACTGGCCATGGGTGGCTGGGCCCCGAGTCCGAGAAAGCTCAAGGACGCCTCGGCCATGATAGCCCCGGGTATGCCCAGAGTGACGGAGACGATGATCGGACCCAGACAATTGGGCAGGATGTGCCTGGTGATGATCCGGAAGTCGGAAAGCCCCTGGGCCTTGGCCGACTCGATGAACTGAGTCTCCTTGAGGTAGAGGACCTGGCTGCGGACCAGGCGGGCCATCCCCGCCCACCCGACGATGCTGATGGCAATGAAGAGATTGAAGATGTTGGGGCCCAAGACGAACATGATGCCGATGCAGAAGAGAAGATCGGGGAAGGCGAACATGATGTCCCCGAGCCTCATGATGACCGTATCCACCCACTTGCCGTAGTAGCCGGAGATGGCCCCGAGGCTGATCCCGATTAGGACGACAATGAACTCGGAGACCAGGCCGACGGCGAGAGATATCCGCGAACCGTGGAAGATACGCGAAAGGATGTCTCGGCCGAGCTGATCCGAGCCCAGGATGTAGGTTTGGGTCCTGGTGATGGAACTCGGCCCCCCCGGTGGCACGAGACGGGCGTAGAGGTCCTGGGTGTAGGGGTCCGCGGGCGAAATCAAGTCGGCCGTGACGGCCACGATGACCAGAACGATGATCATGTAGAGACCAACCATGGCGGCCTTGTTCCGCTTGAGTCTCGTCCAGGCCTCCCGGGTGAACGTGGACCGCGGGTCGCCCGCCGCTACGGTGAGATCGGCGGCCAAGCGCGGAGTCCCGGTGGGGCTCGGAGGCGTGACCTTAGCCATGCGCTCACCCCCTCTAGGAGAGCCGAATCCTCGGATCGAGAAAGGCGTACGAGATGTCCACAATGATGTTGGCCAGGACGTAGACGACCGCGGTGAAGAGGACTGTTCCCTGGATAACCGGGAAGTCGCGATAGGTGATGCCTTCTATGGCCAGCCGGCCGAGTCCTGGGATGCCGAAGACCGTCTCGGTCAGGATCGAGCCGGTGAGGAGTCCGCCAAGCTCAAGACCAATGATCGTCACGACTGGTATCAGCGCGTTCTTGAGAGCGTGCTTGAAGATCACCGGCCTCTCGGCCAGCCCCTTGGCGCGGGCCGTTCGGATGTAATCCTGGCGGATGACCTCAAGCATGCTTGAGCGGGTGAGGCGAGCTATGCCCGCCGCTGGTCGCACACCCAAAACCAGGGCCGGAAGAACCATGTACTGAATGCCGTAGTAGCCGGATATCGGAAGCCACTTGAGGTTGAGGCCGAAGACGATCTGCGACAGAATGGCCACCCAGAAAATCGGGGCCGAGACGAGAGCCAGGGCCCCGACCATGCTGGCGTGGTCGACGACCGAGTACTGCTTCACCGCCGAGAGGATGCCCACTCCGAGGCCGATGACCAGGGCCACGAACATGGCCGACGTCGCCAGTTTGATGGTCACCGGAAAGCGTTGCTTGATCAAGTCCGTGACGGGGACCTTGTAGCGAAACGACTCCCCGAGATCGCCCTTGCAGGCTTTGACAAGAAAGGTCAAGTACTGCTCCGGAAGGGGTCTGTCGAGCCCCATCTGGTGACGGATGCGATCAATTGTGGCCTGGTCGGCTCGCTTTTCGAGCATCATCAGTACCGGGTCTCCCGGAACGACGTTGACCAGGATAAACGTGATGAGAGTGACGCCGATGAGAACGGGTATGGCCACCAGTAGGCGGCGGCGCACCACCTGCCCCCCCGCCCCCCCCCCCCCCGGGGGGCGGTGACGCGCCCCGGGGTGGTGGGGTGCGCGCCGCGGCGGCGCACCCCTCCGGAGTCCGCTACTTGGTCTTGTAGACTGTTCTGTAGGAGTAGACGCCCGTGGGCGTCATGGTCCAGCCCTTCACGTTCGGCTGGAGGACCACGTAGTCCCGCATGTGCCAGAGCGGGACGATCCAGCAGTTGTCGTAGACGATCTTCTTCTCCGCCTCGCCATACTTGGCCCAGCGCTCAGCGGGATCGGTTATTAGCCGGCCCTCGTCGAGCATCTGGTCGAGGTCGGGGTCGTTGACGCCCGTGGACATGACCGTCGACTGGCTGGAATGGAAGTAGGTGTAGAGGTAGTTGTCCGGATCGGGGATGTCCGCCCACCAGTTGCCGTAGTTGCAGGGGAGGTTCCCCTGGTTGCGCATCTCCCGGAAAGTGGCCCGGTCGAAGATGCTGATCCTCACGGTGATGCCGATCTGGGACAGCATCTCCTGCAGGGCCACGTTCGTGTCCGAGGGAGTGTCCCCGCCGCGTTGGGCGATCTCAAGTTCCATCGAGGTCACGCCGGCCTCCTGCATCAGGCTCCGGGCCTTGGCGAGGTCGAAGGTGTAGCCCGGGGCCGCTGCCCAGGCGCCGGGAATACCCGTGGAGATGAAGTTCACGGCCTCGACGGCCGTGCCACCGAAGATCGTGTCAATGATCTTCTGCTTGTCGATGGCGTAGGCGATGGCCTGACGCACCTCAAGCTTCTCGATCGCCGGCACGTTCATGTTGAAGGCGAAGTAATAGGTGTTGGCTGGAGTGGACTCAAGGATCTGATATGTCCCGGCCGCCGCGTCGTCCTGGTAGCGCTGCATGTCCTCAGGCACGTCGGTGGGCAGGAAGCTCGCGTCCATGGTGCCGTTCTCGAACTCCAGCCGGCCGGTGTCGTCGTCGGGCACGATCCGGATGAAGACCTCGTTGAGGTAGGGAAGGCCGGGCTCGAAGTAGTCAGTGTTCTTGGCCAGTCTGATGTGGGTATCGGGTAGGTACTCGCCCAGCTTGAAGGGGCCTGTCCCGACAGGGGCCATCCTCCACTGGTCGCCGGCGGCCGTGCAGGCCGTCGCGGAGTAGATGGACGCGGGCGGAATGGCCAGGTTGTGCAGGAACGGGGCGTAAGGCTTCTCCAGGGTAAGGGTGAACTCGGTCTCGCTGACCTTCTCGAACCCCTCAAGCGAAGTGGCCGTGCCTTCTTCCATGGCCACGGCGCCCTTGATCGGCTCGAAGACCCAACCGCTGCCGGCGCCGGTCTCCGGCTTCAGCATCCGCTCGATGGTGAACCGCACGTCCTCAGATGTGAGGGTAGCGCCATCGTGGAACTTTACGCCCGACTTCAGCTTGAAGCTGTAGACTAGGCCATCCTCGCTCACCGTGGGCATCTCCGCCAGGAGATCGGGCTCCAGGTTGAACGTAGCGCCCTGGTAGCGGAGCAGAGTGCTGAAGATGTCCCGCGCCAATCGGTAGACCATTAGCGTGGTGTCAACCTGCGGGTCGATGCCGGCGGGATCCTCCGAGAACCAGTCGTTAAGGACTCCGCCTTTGACGACGCCTCCCGTCTTGCAGCCGCCGACCATGGGGATGCTCAGGATGAGAGCCACCGAGAGACCCACGATCAGTAGCTTGGAAAGCCTGCTCTTCCGAAGCATGTTCTGCCTCCCTCCACTATCTGCCCGCCGCACGACTCCACCATCGGCGGGCTGGCAAACTCTAGCCACAGCCGAGCATGTTCTATAAAAATGTGGAAACCCCTCCGCTCCATGGCAAGGGGGAGGCGCCGCTCTAGCGCCCGGACGGCCCGCGCTTGACCCCTAGCTCACCCGCAAGGACTGTCCAGGTCTCCGTGGTCTCGTAGCCGAGGCGCCAGATGGCCAGACCTCTCAGTCTGTACCGACGGGCCTGCTCCAGGCGCTGGGCCATGATTCTCTCGTCCTGGTACCAGACCTCGTGCCGGTTGCGGCCCTCGTAGTAGGTGAAGTAGGGGTTCTGGCTGGCCGTGTCCCAGAGGAGGGTCGCTCCCCGCCGGCGGGCGAAGTCCGCCACCAGGCGGGAGGGAATGTCGGTGGCCATAGCCCCGGTGGGCCAGTCGTAGCCGTAGCCTCCGACGGCGATGACCACCTTGTTGGCGGGGACTCCCAGAGCGAGGGTCTGGGCGATGTTCCTCTCGACCCACTCATAGGGCGAGATGGGTCCGGCCGGCCCTCCGGCGTAGTGATGGTCATAGACCATCAGGACCAGGAAATCGCACAGGTTCGAGAGGGCGGCGTAGTCGTAGACACCGCTGAGTTCGTAGTCCACGTCTACCGGCGGAAAGACGGCCATGGACACGTGCCGGCCGGAGCCCAGAGCAGCCCTGGTCTCGGCGATGAAGGAGGTCAGTTCCTCCCTCCAAGAAGGAGGAAGAAGCTCGAAGTCGATGTGGACCCCATCGTAGTCGTTCTCCTGGACCAAGGCTTTGATCTCCGCCGCCACCGCCCGCCGGGCGGTTGGATCTGCCAGAAACCCGGCACTCCCCCCGCCCTTGGCGTTGTTCATCAGGGGCACGACCGCCAGACCGTTGGCGTGGGCGAAATCCACGACCTCGCCCTTGACGCCGCGATCCTCGATGGTCCCGTCGGGGTGGATCGAGTACCAGAAGGGCATGACGATGTCGATGCGTTCGGCGTATCGTTGCAGAGTCGGAAGGGAGTCGGGATAGGTGGCGCTCCACCCGTTCTCGTAGTAACCGACCACGACCGGTCTCCAGAGGCCCGGAGGGAGGGGTCGGGCCTCGGGCGGGAGGAACAGGCTCGAGAAGGTGACGACGGCCAGGAGAAGGACCAGACCCGTGGCAGCCTGACGCCAGCCTCTGTCCTCGGGCACAAAGCGGAAGGTCTGCCCAAGCCGGTGGCCCAGGTCGGCCAAAGCTCGGCCCACAGCCTCAACCGCCCGGCGAAGGCTCTCCGGCAGACGAGAGACCAGCCCTGGCGTGGTAAGGTCCTCCGCCCTCAGACCCGCGGTCCTCAAGGCCAGGTCCCGGCCCGCGGTGGCGCTCCGGTCAAGCGTTCGCAGGGTCGAGTCGATCCAGCGCAGGGAGGCGGAGAGGCCGCCTGCCAGTCCTCGCGCGAACCGGTCTAGGGCCATCCCCGCCCGTGCCCGCCAGGTCACGAGATCCGGAACCTCCTCCGGCGAGATTTCCGCGCTCCTCTAGTATCTCCGGGGCAACCTCCCGAGAACGACGCCCCGTGCGGGGCAACCGCCGGCCCTACCAGTCGACGGCCCCCTGATTACAGTGCAGGTGAAGGGGGGTCAGAACCTTGAACGTCTCGACCAGGTTCACCGAAGGATCGACCCGGCCGGCCACCTTGGCTTTCGTCGCCAGTTCTTCGGCCTGAGCCCTCAGGAAGAACTTGCCCATCTCCCACATTGACCCGGAAAACTGGCTCGCGTGGGCCGCCACGGCCTCGATCTTCTTGTCCCAGAAGGCGTCCACCGCGAAGTAGGTGTTGGGGTTAGACGTGTAGTACATGGCCAGCATCTCCGGGGAGTGAGCCTCCAGCCCGGCCACCCGGTGCGCCAGGGTCAGGCCGGCGAAGACGACCGCCGCCGCTACGGCCAGGCCCGTGTTGTAGTGGTCGGGGTGGGCTTCGTAGGGCAGCCATGGGTCGGGACCCATGACCACGTCGGGCTTGTAGGTTCGGATGAGGTTGACGAGAGGCTCGCGCAGGACCGGGGTACCCCCCGCGGGGACCATGCCATCCGGGTAGTCGAGCCAGGCGATCTCCTTCACGCCGAGGATGCCGGCGGCCTCGGTCTGCTCGGCGCGGCGTCTGGCGGCCAACTCCGACGGTTCGACATTGGGGTCGTAAGCTCCCCAGCTTCCGTCGGTAACCGTGACGTAGATAACTTCGGTCCCCCCGGCGGCCAGGGCGGCGATGGTCGCGCCCGCCCCCCACTCGGCGTCGTCCGGGTGGGGCTGGACGAAGAGAACCTTCCGGGCTTTCCCCAGGGCTGGAATGGGCAGCAATTCCTTCAGGGACACGTCTGGGCCTCCTTGGCTCACGGACCTGCCTCTTGGGCGCGCGCGGGTCCGGCCTGGCTGTTCGTTGGGGCGGTGGCGGTTCCCTCCCCTGGCAGGTTATTACCCTCTTGGCCAGAACCCTATCCGGCGATCGCCGCCCGGCCTGGGGCCGGTATCGAGGTTTGAGGGGGCTAAGTCGTGGACAAGCAAGCGTGGCAGCCGCTATGGAAGAAGCTGGCCTGGAGCGGGGGCAGCCTCGCGGCCGGGCTGTCCGGGCAAGCCGTAGGAGCTTACATCCTTCTCTTCTACGTCGACGTCATGGGATTGCCCCTCAGCTACTTCAGATGGGCCATGGTCATCTGGGCCGGGTGGAACGCCATCAACGACCCCCTTTTCGGCTACCTCTCCGATCGCACCAAGACCAAGTGGGGCCGCCGCATACCTTACATCCTCTGGCTTAGCCTGCCCTACGCCCTCTCCTTCGCGCTGGTCTGGTATGTGCCGGCGGCTGTGGTGGCCAATCCCCTCTACCTCTTCCTCTATCTCGTGGCCGTGCTCTTCATCTACGACACTCTCTTCACCGTCGTGGTCCTGAACTGGACGGCTCTCTTCCCGGAGATGTACCCGTCGTTGGGGGAACGCTCGCAGGTCGCCGCCATTCGCCAGGTTTTCGGTCTCGTCGGAACGGTCATCGGCCTGGCCGTGGCCCCACTCCTCTACGGGACCATCGGTTGGTTCAAGATGGGCGTCATCTTCGCCGTCATCGTGGCCATAGGGATGTACGTGTCCCTGCTGGGCAGCAAGGAGCGTCCGGAGACGCACGGCGGAGAGGCCATGCCGCTGGGCCCGGCCTTGAAGCACACCTTTGGAAACCGCAACTTCGTCACGTTCGTTCTGCTGAGCTTCCTCCTCCAGTTGTCCTTCAGCATCCTTGAGGCGACCATGCCCCTCTACGCCAAGTACGTCCTGCTCGTGCCTGACGCCCAGGTCGCGCTGCTCTGGGCGGCGGTCTTCGGATCGGCTCTGATTGTCTTCTTTGCCTGGTCCTGGATCACCAACAGGCTCGCCCCCCGGAAGTCGATCATGCTGAGCACCGTCCTCTTCGGCCTCGGCCTCATCCCCTTCGTCTTTCTCCGCTCCTTCACCTCGACCCTGATCGCCCTGCCGTTCCTCGGCGTGGGCCTGGCCGGCCTGATGATGCTCGTCGACATCCTGCTCTCGGACGTCATCGACGAAGATCAGCTGCGCACCGGGACCCGGCGCGAAGGCATGTACTTCGGGGTGAACGGCTTTGTCATCCGGCTCGGTATCGCCGTCCAGGGTTGGATCATCGGCGCCGTTCTCGGCCTGGCCGGGTATGTTCCGGGCGGAGGGGTGGCCGCTCAGCCGGCCTCGGTGGCGCCGGCTCTGCGCCTCCTCATGACCTGGGTTCCCTGGATCGCCCTAGTGGCCGCTCTGGTGGTCGCCTACCTGCACCGGCTTGACGGCCGGCGTCTGGCTGAGGTGCGAAAGCAGGTGGCCGAGCTTCAGAGCGGGCGGCCAGCGGCGAGCTAGCCGGCGGCCGGGAAGGGCTCGGCGCTGGGCGGAGCCCCAAAGCCGCCATCATCGGACCGGGGTCCTGGATGTCGGAGAGCGCGCCGGCGAAGACATCCCCGGCTTGCCGGAGACGCTCGGGCACGGTCCGGAGGTTGAAGTCGGACGGACGGACGCCGGCGAGTTCGTCCCAGGTCACGGGGGTCGAGACCGGGGCATCCGGGTGCGGCCTGGGGCTGTAGACCGAGACCAGGGTCTTGCCCTTGATGTTCTGGAGATGGTCGATGTAGACGCCACGACGCTTGGCCACGCTTCGCTCGCGGGTCGTTCGCTCCGGCAGGGCCTGGTGGATGATGTCGGCCACCCGTCCGACGAAGGCCTCCACCTCCTTGTAGGCGTAGCGCCGGACGATGGGCAGGTAGACGTGCACACCCGTAGCCCCCGAGGTTTTCGGGTAGGCTCTGAGACCGAACTCGGCCAGGGTCCGGCGGACGACGAAGGCCAGATCCACGGCTTCGCCGAACCCGGCCGGGGGCGAGGGGTCGAGGTCAAAGGCGGCGTAGTCGGGCCGGTCGAGGGAGTCGACCCTGGAGAGCCAGGGATGAATCTCCAGGCAACCCCACTGGCCGAGCCAGGCCAAGGTGGCTGAGCTGTCGGCCAAACAATAGTTCACGTCGTGGTCGCCGTGGGCGACGCGGACTGTCCGGACCCAGGCCGGGGCCGTGCCGGGGATGTCCTTCTGGTAGAAGCTCTCCCCCCTGACTCCGTCCGGGTAACGGGTCAGGTTCAGCGGGCGTCCGGCCAGGTGCGGCAGGAGGTAGGGAGCGACAGTCACGTAGTACTGGATGAGATCGCCCTTGGTGTAGCCCGCGTCGGGCCAGAGGACCTTGCCGAGGTTGCTCAGGGACAATTCGCGTCCGTCGATGACGACCTTGACCCGTCCGGCGGAGATCACGGGTCGCCCCCCACCGGCGCCCGGCAGTCCGCCCCGTCCTTGTCCGGCCGCAACCCTCGGTAGACCGGGTGACGAAGACGTCCCTCGCGGGTCCACTCCAGGCACTCGACCTCGACCACAGGCCCGGGTCTGACCCAGGTGACGCGACCCCGGAGTTCCCGCGGTTCACCGCCCGCCAGCGGGCAGGGGCCCGCCGGGCCGAGGGCCCGGACCAGCGCCGCCGCCTCGCGACTGTCGAACCCTGTTCCGGCGTGGCCGGCATAGACGAGACGGCCTTCCGGGTCGAAGGCGCCCAGAACCAGCGCCCCCAGCGGACGAGCGTCGGCCGCTTCCGTGCGACCGCAAGCCAGAGCGAAGACGCGGCGCACGTTGCGGACCTTGAGCCAGTCGCGGGTGCGGCGCCCGGGACGGTAGAGGCTGCCCTCGCGCTTGGCCAGGGTGCCCTCCAGACCCTGGGCCACGGCCGCCCCGTGGAAGTCAATTCCCGCCCCCCGCACGGTCTCGGAGAGAAGGAGATCAGGACCGAAATGGAGCCGCTGGTCGAGGAGGCCCTTGCGCTCTCCGAGGGGATGGCTGAGAAGCGAGACGCCATCCAGTTCCAGAAGATCGAAGACCACGTAGACCACAGGCCCTCCGCCACGTTGAAGGGTCTGGAAGTTCGGTCGTCCGTCGCGCAAGGCCACGATCTCTCCGTCGACCACGGCGCGCCATGCGTCAAGCCGAGCGTGAAGCCGTCCGAGTTCAGGGTAACTGGGAGTGAGGTCTCTCAGCCGGCGGGACTGGAGCAAGGTGCCCGGGCCGGCGGTGGCCGATCCCCGGCCACTCCTCGCGTTCTCGAGAAAGGCGATGGCCCGGTAGCCGTCCCACTTGACCTCGAAGAGCCAGTCCGGGCCGTCGAACGGGGCTGGGGCCGTCTGGGCTTGCATCGGTGAAACCCGGCCGAACGCCAACCGCTGGTAAGGAGTGGGGCGACCCGCCGGGCGACTCGGGTCCAGGCCCCCGCCATCGCTCCCCTCCGGGCCTAGCACCGCCCCCCAAGACCTCCAGGATCGGGCGGTTGGTACTGTCCGACCGGTCCGTGCGGGATCGGCGCACCTGGGGCGGGCGCACCCGCGTCTAGTTCGCCCTGGCCGGGCCTGCCCGCGATCCCCTCTCCCGGACCGGGGCCGCGAGCCCCCCGTGCCGCCTCGACACTGGCCCGCAGGGCCTCCATGAGATCAATGACCTTGGCCGTCTCGGGCTCACGGTACTCGAAGATCTGCCTCCCCTCCACTTTGGCCCGGATGGTTTCCTGGAGCGCGGCGCGGTAATCGTCGGTGTACTTGGCCGGGTGGAAGGGCGCGCTGAGACTTCCGACGAGCATGTCGGCCATCCGGACCTCGTTCTCGTGGAACACTGGTTCGGCCCCGAGACTCTGGAAACCCGTGTAGGAACGAATCTCGTCCGGCCAGTACATCGTTTCCATGGCCAGGACGGTCCGGTCGAAGACCCGAACGGTGGCCAGGCTTTGCTTGGTCCGAATGGTGACCCTGGCCACGGCGACCCGTCCGGTCTCCAGCATGGCCCGGCGGAGGAGGGCATAGGCCTTGATCCCGCCCTCGTCAGGTTCAAGGTAGTAGGTCTTGTCGTAGTAGATCGGGTCGATTTCCGAGAGGTCGACGAAGTCCAGGATGTCGACGACCTTGGTTTCCGCGGCCGGGAGGCGCTCGAAGTCCTCGTCCTCCAGGACCACGAACTGGCCCTTCTGGTACTCGTAGCCGCTCACGATATCCTCCGCCGCGACCTCGCGTTCACAGGTCGAGCACCACTTGACGTAGCGAACGGGTGTCCCGCACTCGCGGTGGAGGTAGCGGAACTTCACGCCCTTACTCTCCGTGGCCGGGTAGACGCGGACCGGAATGTGGACCAGACCGAAACTGATGGCGCCTTTCCAGAGCGTACGCATGCCCTCCAGGATCACCCCCGACCTAGCCTTCCCCGGCGGCGGCGTCCCTTTGCGCGGGCTTGGCCGCGGCCTCCCGTTGCGCGGGCTTGGCCGCGCCTACTCCACCAACCGGGCCAGAAAGGCGGCCAGGAGGCTCCAAAGGTCCTCGAGCAACCGGCCAACAACCCCGCCGACGGGGATGCTTTCGGATGAGACCAGGGCGGCGCGGGCGAGAGGAACACCGTCCACCACGAGACGGACAGAGCCCACCTCGGTGCCCCGATCGAGGGGCGAGCGCACGAAATGGGGTGTTTCCGGTTTCACCTCGACCCGTTCGGTCTCCCCGGGCAACACGGCCACGCGGACATCCTGACCGGCCGTCAGGGACACCCAGCGCTCGGTCGCGCCGGCGACCCTGACCTGAGTCACGGTCTCGCCGGCCCGGTAGAGAACCATCGAGTTGAAGGCGCCGAAACCCCAGTCGAGCAGTTGCGAGGCGTCCGTCCACATTCCCGGGGCGTCAAGAAAGACGGCCACCAACTGCCAGCCCTCGCGGGTGGCCGAGGCGACGAGGCAGCGCCCGGCTTCCTCCGTCCAGCCCGTTTTCACCCCGTCCGCGTCGGGGTAGAGCCAGAGAAGCCGGTTCTCGTTGTAGACAGCCCGGTCCCAGGAGCGACTCGGCCATGGGATGACGTGGCGGCGCGTGGAGACAACCTCCCGGAAGTCCGGGCGGAGAAGAGCCTCCCTGGCGATGAGGGCCAGGTCGGCGGCTGTCGTGTAGTGACCGGCCGTCGGAAGCCCGTGCGGGTTGCGGAAATGAGTTTCCGTGGCCCCGATCTCCGCGGCTCGCCTGTTCATGAGGAGGGCGAAGTCGGAGACACTCCCGGCGACGTGCTCGGCGATGGCCACGGCCGCGTCGTTGCCGGATCGGAGCATGAGACCGTAGAGGAGATCTCCCACCGTCTGGACCTCGCCGGCCTCCAGCCAGATGGACGAACCGCCCACCGTGGCCGCCTTCCGGCTGACCTCGACCTGGTGGTCGAGTTCTCCGGCCTCCAGGGCCAGGAGCGCGGTCATGATCTTGGTCAGGCTGGCCGGAGGGCGCTTGTCGTGGGCGCTCCTAGCGTAGAGAATTCTCCCGGAGGCCACGTCCATGAGCACGGCCGCGGCGGCGGACAGTTCGGGTGGACTTGGGGCGCCGTCCGGGACGAAGACAGACGGGTCCGTCGCGGTAACGGAAGACGGCTTGTCGGCAGGGGCCGCCGTGGTAACGAAGGCTGTCGTGGTAGCGAAGGCCGGCGCCGCTACGGAAGCCGCTGTCCCTGCCGCCAAGAAGACGACCAAGACCGCCGCCAGGACAGCGGACACGGAGGTCGTCTTCATGGAAGAATGACCGGCCGTCTAGCCTTCAGGCCTTGATCGCACCCGGCGGGTAGCCTGGCCGCCCACGAGCGGTGTCTCGGGGTGGCCTTCGCCGCGGTAGGAACCGCCGTCACCACGGATGGCCGCCTGAATCTCCTGGATGAGTTGGGGGGCAACGTCGATCAACCGATCGTAGAGGGCGCGGCCGTCGACCGGAAGCATGCGCACTCGACCCTGCCCGACGACGAGAAAGCCCACCGGCCTGATCGACACGCCGGCGCCGCTACCTCCACCGAACGGAAGGCCGCTCGCTCCGTCGCGTTCGCCGCCGTTAAGCTTGTCTCTGTCCTGCTGGTGCGGCCGTCTGGACCCGGACTGCCCGTACTCCGCGCCGCCGGCGGCGAAGCCGAAGGAGACCCGGGAGATAGGCATGATCACGCTACCGTCCTGCGCTTCCACCGGATCGCCGACGATGGTGTTGACGTCAATCATCTCGCGGATGCTCTCCATAGCGGTCTTCATCAAGCCTTGGATGGGGTGCTCGGCCACTCGCTCCGCCTCCCGATTGGGTTGTCGACTCGCGCCAGGAGCCCAGGGCTAGCTCTGGTAGGGCAAGCATAATATGGCCTGCCCTCAAGACCCCTATTCCCTCGAGACTGCTCTCCAGCCCCGGCTCGGCGAAGTCGGGCTCGACCAGGAACTCGGGCAGGCCCGGGGCCAGCCGGAGGTTGGAGCGGGCGAGAGCCGCCAGATTCCCCTTGACCGCCCAGAGAGCGCCGGTCGCGAGGGCCGTCGACGCCGCATCCGAAAGACCGATCCTGGTTCGCCAGGCAAGCCGGCGCCAGCGAACCCGGCGAGCCAGGGCGAGGACGATGGCCGTCCGCCACCGCCCACCGCCCCCTACCGGCTCGCGCCCCATCAGGGCCCCGAACGCGCGTCCGGCCCCGGTCCGGCCGAGGTCTCCAAGCGACACCGACGCTCGCCAGATGCCTGGACCCTTCCGCGGGGCAAGCTCGAAGACGATTGTTGCGCCGGCGGCCAGTCCGGCGTAGCGAAAGTGGACCCTGAACTCAACGGGAATGGCCAGGACGGCGGCCACGACCAGCGCGGCCACCAGGGCGATCCAGACCCACCCGGGCGGCGTCGGCACGCGCAGGCCAGAGACGAGCAGGACCGAGGGCATGGAACGATGCGCCTCCCCAGGGACAACTTTCCCCTGGCAGGCGTCCCCTATGTCCCGACCCGGCCTTGATCATCCGGGGCGAAACCGCTACCGCAGTTGGCGAAGGTAGTCGACTACCGCGCGGGCCAGGGCCCTTCCGGCTCGCCGCTGGAACGCGGGATCGTTCAGAAGCTTGGACTCAGCGGGGTTGGTGACGAAGAGCACCTCAGCCAGGGCGGCTGGGCAGCGAGTCTCGCGCAGGACGTAGAAGTCGGCCTGCTTCACTCCGCGGTCGCCGCGGCCAATGGTTGCCACCAGCCGACGCTGGATCATGGCCGCCAGGGTCGCCCCGAGACGCGAGCCTGGATAGTGGTAGGTCTCGGTTCCAAAGGCCCTGGGGTGTGCCGATCCGTTGGCGTGCACGCTCAGGAAGAGAACCGCCTTCCGGACATTGGCCAGGTTGGCCCGGGCGGTCAGGGAGACGGCGCTGTCGCGGCGGCGGGTGAGGATCGGGTTGGCCTGGCCGGCCAGGGCCTCGGCGGCCGCGAGAGCGATAGCCAGATTCACGCCCTTCTCGGCCAAGCCGCCCGGGCCGATAGCGCCGGGGTCGCCCCCTCCGTGCCCCGGGTCGATAACCACCACCGGCAGGGCCGCGTGGCGAATGTTCCGCGCCCTGACCGAGGGCCGCGCTTCCCACCAGACCATCTTGGTGACCTCCGGCTCGCCCGTAGATATCTACCAGCCTACGTGCCAGCCCGCCGGAACGTCACCCCCGTCCTGGCGATCAACCGACCTCTTCCCCCCGATTGGTCGCCTTGGGCAGAGGCGGCAGATCGGAGAGGTCGCGGAGTCCAAAAAACTCAAGAAAACGCCTCGTCGTCCCGTAGAGAATGGGGCGACCGGGTCCTTCCTTGCGCCCGACTTCCTCTACCAAGCCGCGGTCGACGAGCGTGGCCAGGACGCCCTCACACCGCACGCCGCGGACGCCCTCGACATCCATTCTCGTCTGGGGCTGGTTGTAGGCCACGATGGCCAGAGTCTCGACGGCCGCCGGCGAGAGTGGCGGCTGGGCCCGAGATGGCTCGAGCCTGGCCACGAACTCGTCGAACTCCGGCCGTGTGACCAGGCGGAAGCCACCGCCGACCTCGATCACGTCCAAACCGCCTTCGCGGCGGTGGTAGTCGTCCATGAGAAGACGCAGGCAAGTGCGGGCCTGGGCGTCCGGGAGACCAATAATCGTGGCCGCCCGGCGTGGGCTGAGCGGCTCCGAGGCCACCAGGAGGAGAGCCTCCAGGGCGCTCTTGACCCGCTCAACGGCCACCCCTTCCTCGGTCTCTAGGCTTCTGTCAGTCACGGCCCGGCCACCCCCAATGCTCGATTCCCGTTTGGGCCCACACAAGAACCGGACCGAAGGGTCGCTCCTGGGTCAGGCGCACCCGACCCTGACGCATCAGCTCGAGCAGGGCCAGGAAGATCACTACGGCCGCCCTCCGGCTTCGCGCCCGCCGCAGAAAGGCGAGGAAGTCGAGCCCTCTATCTTTCGCCTCCAGAAGAGCGGACACGAGTTCGGCGATCTTGTCGGCCACGGTCAGAGTCTCCCTGACGATCTCGCCCGGGGGGCGCTGGTCGAACTCCCGCAAGACCTCCCCCAGGGCGGAAACGAGGGAAGCGAGCAGGCCCTCGCCGGACCCGGCGCCGCTGGCTCCTGCGATCCCACCCACCGGCTCTCCCGGACCGGGGCGACCCTGCCCGACGCCTCCGCCCGAGGGGGGTAGAGGTCCTCCGGGGCCACCGTAGCGGCTGTGGGCCCGCCTCGCCACCGCGGCCCGGTCGGCCAGTTGCTCCGCGGCCTCTTTGTAGCGCCTGTACTCCAGGAGTCGCCGGACAAGTTCCTGCCTGGGGTCGGCCTGGGCTTCCTCGTCGATGAACTCGCTCTCTACCGGGCGCGGCAGAAGCATCCGCGACTTGATGTCCATGAGCGTAGCGGCCATGAGCAGGAACTCGGAGGCCGTGTCCAGGTCGAGGTCGGCCAGAGTCTCGATGTGCTCCAGGTACTGCTGGGTTATCCGGGCGATGGGGATGTCGTAGACGTCCATCTCCTCGCGCCGGATGAGGTGGAGGAGAAGGTCCAGCGGCCCCTCGAAGGCCTCCAGCCTGACGGTATAGGCGGGTGAACCGGAGAGCGATAGAGGCACCGGCTAGCCCCCGAGCCCAAGCAGAGCCGCCAGGTGCACGGCCAGGTTACCGATGATGCCGGCCAGAGCGCCGGCCACGGTCCGAATGAGAGCGCTACCCAGGCCGCTCAGCAAGAAGATGATTAGGATGATCGGGCCGTAGGGCTCGAGGCGGCTGAAGGCGTAGGCCTGACGCTCCGGCAAGAGGGTGATGAGGACCTTGGACCCGTCGAGAGGCGGGATCGGAATGAGGTTGAAGACCCCGAAGTAGATATTGAGGATGAAGATATATTCGACAATCGTGGTCAGATGGGATACCCGAGCCAGGAGCGGGTAGGCGAAGGCCCAGATGAGAGCGGCAATCGTTGCCAGAATGAAGTTGCTGGCCGGGCCGGCCAAGGACGTGTAGAGCAGGCCCCGGCGCGGATCCCGGAAATTGCGCGGGTTGATGGGCACGGGCTTGGCCCAGCCGAACCGGTAGAGCACCAGGAGGATGGTCCCGATGGGGTCTAGGTGGGCCCACGGCTCCAGGGTCAACCGTCCGGCCGCGCGGGGCGTCGGGTCGCCCATTTTGTCCGCCGCTTTGGCGTGGGCGTACTCGTGAACGGTCAGGGCGAGAATGAGGGCGGGCAAGGACAGGAGCAGATCGGTCAGGTCGATCCGTGGCAGGAACATCAGGATCGGTCTCCTCTGGAGGCGCAAACCTCGCGCGCGCGGTTCCGCCGCTGGGCGCTGGCCCGGACTTGCCTCGGCGGCGACTAGCCTCTTCGTATTCTTCCCTGGTTCGGCCAACCCTTCCGCTGTTCGTCTCTGGCCCCGCGGGGCCAGACGTCGCGGATTCCGGAGTGGCTCGGGTGTCTACCGCCCGGCTACGGCCCGGGCGTCTACTGCCCGGCTACGGCCCGGGCAAGAAGCCCGAGCCCGACCAGGACGGCGTTACTCAGGGCATGGAGGGCCACGCACGGGGCGAGCCGGCCGGTGTGGTGGCGCACCCAAGTTAGGGCCAGCATCCCGGGAAAGACGGCCGCAATCCGGATGAGGTCCAGGTGCAGGCCGGAGGTCACCAGAGCCGTCCCCAGGATGGCCACCCAGGGACCGAAGCGGCGAAGCCAGCCGTAGACGAGGCCGCGGCCCCAGATTTCCTCGGCCAGGGGCGCCACCAGGACGGCCGAGGCCAAACTCACGGGATGCCCCAACACGATCGCCCGCAACGGATCGACGGCGAGGTCGGTCTTGGCCTGAAGGACAAAGCCGATCGCGGTGCCGACCACCAGGGGGACGAGAAAGAGAGCCCCAACAAGCAGCCAATCCCGGCCTCTCATCTCCGCCCAGGCGGCGAGGATCGACCCGAGGCGTCTTGCTGGATTGGCCCTGGCCACCATCCAGAGGCTCACCCCGGCCAAAGTCAGGAGGCCCAGGAGATTGGCCCAGGCGGCGATGGTCGCCGCGGGCAGGCCCTCGGTAGACCCCACCCGCGAGGCGTAGGTCAGCACGCCGATCTCGGTGCAGAAGGCCGCGGCCACGACGTAGAGTCCGATGGCCAGGAGCGGGGCCCAGAAGGCGGGCGCCTTCAGGCCCTCCCACTTGGAGACGGAGGCGACTTCATGAGCGGAGAGGCTATCCGGCATCGGACACCATCCTCAAGGGGACGCCTACACCCAGCCGGTGGCGAGAAGAAAAATGACGGATATGAGGTTACCGCCGGCATGAACCAAGATGCTGGGAGCCAGCCGGCCCGTGTGGCGCCTCAGCCAGCTCAGGCCGAACATCGCCGGCAAGACACACAGGGCCTGAAGGAGGTTCAGGTGCGCGGCCGAGCTGACCAGGGTCGCCCCGACGATGGCCACCCACGGTCCCAGAGACCTCAGAGCGCCATAGACAAGTCCTCGCATCCAGAGCTCCTCGACCAGGGGCACCAGAGTGAAGGTGCCCACGAGGATAACCGGCTGGACTAGAAGCCGCATGGTTTGCGGGTCAAAGATCGGGCCGAACTGCCGAGTGATAAGAGCGTCGAGCGGCCAACTCACGAGCTGGATGGCGACCAGGACACCCAGAATGGGCAGCCAGTCTTGCCGTTCGAGTCGGATCGCGCGGCGGACCGTGTCCCGGATTGAAGTCTGGGTGATGAGAGCCAGGCCCACAAGACTCAGGAGGCCCCAGGCAAACCACATGGCCACCTGCCCGGCGACGATGGCCGGCCCCCCGTCGTTCAGCGACTCCAAACCCAGGCGCAGGCCGACGGCGACCCCGGCTATAACGCTGACCACCAGGCTGGCCAGGAGGGCCACGACAGCCGCCCCTAGCCCCGCCCAGCCGAGGCTGTCCCAGCCACGGGGCGCCTTGCCTGGCCTAGGGGTTTCCCGACCTGTCTCTTCCGGTTGCGACACGTTGGATGCGCCTCCCAGAGGGGAGGTTCGGGGTCGGGGGAGGATTCCCTACGACGTGAAACCGCCTCCCTTTCCCGAAGCCCAGGAGCTTAAGGAGTTCAACGAGGAGACGCTAGACTTTCTATTGGGCGAGTTGAAGACCCGCATAGCTATGGTGGACGAAATATCTGTGCACCTGGAGTCCAAGACGCTGACTCTACTTGGTTTCGTCTCGGGCGTTATGCTCCTGCTCGCCCGCTTCGCTCCAGACGTCGCCTCCTACCGTCTGCTGGAGGGCAGCGTCATGTATGGCGTAAGCGTGTTGTTCGGTTTGTGTGAACTGTCACTCAGCGTGGCCGTCCTGTTTCTGTTCGGTGTCATTACGCCAAGACAAAACGCATGGCCCCAGCTTTCGAGCCTGGTCGAGAAGTCTGCTTTGGTTGAAGAATCCAGAATCCTTAAGCCCTCCATTCTGTGGAGTCTGGTTGACCGAGGGGTGAACCGCACATGACTGCGGATGGAAAGACGGAGCCTAGCCAGGCGGCTCCGCAGCCTCAGCCACCCTATCTTAGACCACTTCCTGTCGAGGTCGTCCAACGGGGAGGCCCCGGGGGATTGCCGCCGGAGAAGCCGATCTCAGCGCACTCAGGAGTGAAGAGTGGACCGGGCAAGAAGGGTGAATGAGGGTGGGGTTCAGGTCCAGACGGAGGCGCCTGACGGTAGCCTGCACCGCCTCACTTGCCGCCGCCGACTGGATTCATAGCCTCGGCATAGGCGCGAGGTCGCCAGTCGGCTGGAGAAGCCCTGTCCGTGCTCTCCCACCTCTCGCACCGGCCACCCCAGCGGGCGACCGGGGCCCCCGCCAGGAAGATCTCCACGATCTCGCACTGGTTGGCACAGCCGCCGCAGTCGAAGGCCGACGTCCGGTAGTCGAGGTCACGAAGGCCGAAGCCCCGGAAGCGGGAGTTGGCTCCTTCCCACGCCTCTTGGGCCAGGATAGCGGCCCCGTAGGCGCCCATGAGGGTGTGCCGTGGGGGCACGAACACGCTCTCGCCCAGGGTCTCCTCGAAGGCCCTCACCATACCAGCATTGGCCGCCACCCCGCCCTGGAAGACGAAAGGTGGCTCTAGGTCCTTCCCCTTGGCTAGGTTGCTGAGGTAGTTGCGAACCAGGGCCCGGCACAGACCGGCGACGATGTCCTCGACCGGGTGGCCGACTTGCTGCTTGTGGACCATGTCCGTCTCGGCGAAAACCGTGCACCGGCCGGCGATGCGCACGGGATGTCTCGCCCTCCCCGCCAAGGCGCCGAACTCCCGGATGTCCAGACCCAGTCGGGCGGCCTGGCGATCGAGAAAGGACCCCGTCCCGGCGGCGCAGACTGTGTTCATGGCGAAGTCGACCACAACTCCGTCCCGGAGAAGGATGACTTTGGAGTCCTGCCCGCCGATCTCCAGGACGGTCCTGGCCTCGGGCAGAAGACGCAGGGCGGCCACGGCGTGGGCCGTGATTTCGTTCTTGACCAGGTCGGCGCCCACGAGGGCCCCGGCCAGGTTGCGACCGCTGCCGGTGGTCCCCACGCCGAGGACCGACACTTCCCCCCTCTCCCCTAGCTGCCGCCCCACGTCGGCTAGGCCCTCCATGATCTGACGGGCCGGCTGTCCCATGGTCTCTAGGCAGGCCGAGGCCACGATCTCTCCACCGGGTGTGCTGGCCACGATCTTCGTTGTCACCGACCCGACGTCCACGCCAAGAAAGCAAGTAGCCACGTCCGCGCCGTTACCATCGCCGCTGGTCGCCCCTTGCCGGACCTCCTTCACCCCTACCAAGCCTCCTTCACCCTACCAGGCATCCTTCACCCGCACCGTCCGTCGGCGGGCCAGGAGATCGACGAAGGCTTCCAGACGGGTCTGGAGACCGGCCTCGCCGCTGTGCTCGTCCAGAAAGAGGCTCAGAACCGGAAGTCCGAGATCCCGGCTCGCCTCCGGCAGGAGACTGGCGGCGACGATCTCGGGCATGCAGGTGAAGGGCGCCACGTGAACCACGCCGTCGTAGCCCTGGCGGTCGAAGAGGATGGCCTCCCCCACGCTGTCGAGGCCCTCGCCTCCGACGAAGTGGCCGAGATAGGGCCGGGCGGCCCGCCGGATCTGGCGAGCCCGGTCGCGCCGGCTGGGGGCGAGGAAACCCGGCAGGAGGTGCGCCCTGACCCAGTCGGAGAGGTAAAGGCATCTGCTCACCTCCACGCCCATCTCGCCGAGATGTCGCTCCATGTCCTGGTTGGCGAAGGGCTCGGCGATCATAAAGATCTCCCCGACCAAGCCTACTCGGAGGAGAGAGCGACCAGGGGGCGCCGGCGGCCCGACCCCGCCGCGGGGTCGGGCCACGCTTTGTGATGCGGCTGCCGCCGCAACCGCCTCCTTGCCTTCTCCCGCCGCCCGCCGGGTGTCCCTGATTCCGCCGGCTCTCTCAACCGCCAGAACCGCCCGGCGATGCTCCCGGGCCGCCGCCCCCGGTGTGGCTTCGACCGGCCTGGCCCGGACCAGGGAGCGATCCAGGTCGTCAAGGGCCTGGAGCTTCTCGAACCCGAAACGGAGGGCTCGCCAGACTCGCCACAGAGGCTGGCCCCCGGTGAGGTAGCGGACCTTGGCCAGGAGTTCGGAGAAGTGTCCTTGCGGAGGTTCGAGCACGACCATATCCACGTCGTAGCCGAGATCCCGGAGCACTTGGGCTTCCACCTGGGCGTAATGTCCGAAGCGGCAGGGACCGATACCTCCGGCCATCACGACTGTGTCGGCCCCCCTGTCGATGGCCCCGACCAGGTCGCCGATGTTCAGTTTAAGGGGAAAGCAGGCGAACTCGGGGGAGTGCCGCACCCCCACATCGAGGCTCTGCCGGCTGGGGCGCGCCGGCACGATGACCTCCAGACCGAGATCCTCGAGGATCGTCTTGATCACAATCCAGAGGTTGCCCATGTGCGGGAAAGTGACCTTCACGCCCTACCCTCCGCGACCCCGCCCAGCGGCGCGGAGCGGTCGGCGGCCGCCTCGCTCGCCATCGCCCGGGGTGAGGCCACGCGGACCCCCATCGCTGCCTGTCGCCGCTCAAGCATGTCCACGAAAGCCTCCAGACGGGTAACCAGACCAGCCTCGGCCGTGTGTTCGTCGACGGTCAGGGCCAGGTAGGGCAGGGACGAGGTCCGGCGCGTCTCGCGCTCGGCGATCTCACCGACGATCGAGTCCGGCCCGCAGCCGAAGGAGACCAGGTGGATGATTCCGTCCACGCTCTCCTCCCGCCGGAAGCGGGTCACCGCCGCCAGGATCCGCCGACCGGCGCTCCAGAAGATCTCCTTGGGCAGACGAGACGACTCCGCCTCCACCTCCACCTCGCTGAGCTGTTCGCTGCTGATAAGTCTACAGCCCAGGCCGGCCAGCTTGCGGACAAGGTCAAGGTTGACCCCGGAGTCGAACAGATTGTAGGCATGGCCGACAAGGCCTACGCGCACTCGGCCGCGGCCACCGGTCCCCGGCCCCGCGCTTGGTGAACCGGCCGGCCCGCCCGCCCTGGCCCCGCGTTCCCCGGCGGCCTGCTCGAAGGGTTGCCCCTCCCAGAGCCCGGCCCGGAAGGCCCGCAGAGCCTCCAGAGCCTGACCAACCGCCACTCGGGCCTGGGCCGCGGAGCGCCCGAGCCGCCTGGCCACAAGAAGGCCGGTCTCGGTCAGACCCCGCCCACGCTTCGTCTCATCGAAGTCGGCCACGATGACCCTGGGCATCCGCCCGAGGTTGTGGCGGACCATATCGGGTAGGCCCAGCATCTTGGGGCAGGTGTAGGTTCCTCGCTTCAGACTGACCAGCCGGGGCAGGAAGATCGCGTCGACCTTGCCCCGCAAGGCGGCCACATGCCCGTAGAAGGCCTTGACCGGGAAGCAAGCTTCATCCGCGGCCTCGCGCGTTCCGGTCTCGATGACCTCTCGTGACGTCGGACCGGACACGACCAACCGGAACTCCAAACTCTCAAGGAGAGCCCGCCAGAAGGGGTAGAGTTCGTAGAAAAGGAGGGCCCGAGGAAGACCGACGACCGCTCCCTCCCGCAGGCCGAGCCTATCCTTGATCAAGAGTCCCATTGACCCCCGCTCCTTGTCCTCGCCTACCCTCTCGGCCGCGCCAGGAGAGCCATGGCCAGTCCGAAGATGATAGCCACAGTGAGGCCGGTGGCCGTGGCCGCGAGACCCCCGGCCAAAAGACCGGAGAGCCCGTCGGACCTGGCCCCGCCGAGCATCCCCTGCACCAGGGCGTGGCCGAAGGCCGGCAGCGGAATGGACGCCCCCGCCCCGGCCAACCGGATCAGGGGTTCGTAGAGACCGAGACCGCTCAGGAGGGCCCCGAGAACGACGAAAACGACCATGGTGTGGGCCCCGGTCAGCCTCCCGAGATCCAGAACGAGCTGGGCCGCTACGCAGAAGACGCCACCCACGGCGAAAGCCAGGAGAAAAGATGCGAGGCTCAGTCCGTTGGCCGCGCTCACCGGTCAGCCGCTCCTTTCCACGACGACGGCGTGGGCCACGCAGGGGATGGTTTCTCCCTGCTGGCATGTCGTCGGGCTGTGCAGGGCCCCTGTCGCGACAAAGAGAATTCTCTTGAACTTGCCCTCGGCCAGGTTGCGGGCGAGGTAGCCCGCGAAGACCGAGGCCGAACACCCGCACCCGCTGCCGCCCGCGTGGGCGTCCTGAGTCTCGTCGTAGATCATCTGCCCGCAGTCGATGAACCGTCCGTCGAGGTCCCAGCCCTGCTCCTCCAGGAGTTCCGCCGCCAGGGGGTGTCCGATCGCCGCCAGATCGCCCGTGGCCACGAGGTCGTAAGCCTCAGGCTGGCGGCCGGTGTCCTTGAAGTGGGCCGCGATGGTGTCCGCGGCCGCCGGGGCCATGGCCGCGCCCATATCAAACGGGTTCCTGATCCCCTGATCGACCACGCGCCCGATGGTGGCGTGGGTGATCTGAAGCTTGCCGGCGCCGGGCGGTCCCAAGATGACGGCCCCCGCGGCCGTCACTGTCCACTGGGCAGTCGGCGGGCGCTGGGCGCCAAACTCCGTCGGAAACCGATACTGCCGCTCGGCCGTGTCGTGGTGGCTCGACGAGACGGCGCACACCCTTGTGGCGTACCCGCCGTCGATGAGGACCGCCCCCAGGGCCATGGCCTCGGCAATGGTCGAACACGCCCCGTAGAGGCCTAGGAACGGAACATCTATTGTTCTGGCCGCGAAGCTGGCCGCGATGATCTGGTTCAGAAGATCCCCGGCCAAGAGGAAGTCAAGCCCGGACCGTTCCAACCCGGCTTTGAGCAGGGCCAGATCGACAGCTTCCTCAACCATCTTGCTTTCAGCCATCTCCCAACTCTTCTGGCCCAGGAGACGGTCGGGTTTGATCACGTCGAACCAACCCGAGAGAGGTCCGGCCCCCTCGCGTGGCCCGACAACCGAGGCCGTGCCGAGAATCGAGGGTGGGGTGGCATAGGCGATGGTTTGGCCATTCTTCTTAGTAGGCAGGTCTGCCCCCCGCTAGGGCGGTTATGGTCAGCCGGACGAGAGTTACGATGAGGGCCGCGGCGACGGCGTAGACAATGACCGGACCGGCAATGGTGAAAAGACGGGCGCCAACCCCGAGGACCAAGCCTTCTCGCCGGTACTCCATGGCCGGCGAGACAATGGAGTTGGCGAACCCGGTAATCGGTAGGGCCGCCCCCATCCCGGCTCTCTTGCCGATCTCGTCGTAAACACCGAGTCCGGTCAGGGACGCCCCGAGAGCGATCATGACAGCCGAGGCGCCCACGCTGGCCTCCCTGAGGGCTGCCCCGCCGGTCAGGAAAAGGCCTAAGAATACCTGGCCGACGGCGCAGATGGCCCCACCGACGAAGAAGGCCCAGACGATGTTCCGCAAGATCGGTGGCCTGGGTCCTTTGCGTCGCGCCAGACGGGCGTAGACTGCGGCGGCCTGCTTGTCGGCTTTCACCGCGGCCTAGGACTTGCGCCGGTTGCCGTCAACAATGAAAGCCACCCGCACGTTGGCCTTGTAGTTGGAGATTCGTCCCCCGTCCACGTGGGCCGTCCAGTTGGAGACCTCCACGCCGGTGATGTTGTCGACAGTCCGGGCCGCCTCGATCACGGCCTGATTGGCCGCGTCCTGCCAGCTCTGATGGCTTTCTCCGACCAATTCAAAGACTTTCACGACGGTCACCCTGACCACTCTCCCTCTCGATACTAAGATCGCCCCGCGCTTCCGGGACACCCCGTCTCATTTCTGCGCCTCCGACCAACACGACCTCAGCCCCCTCGGGAGTCTTGGGCCCGGCGCGGAAGTAGACCAGGGAGGCCAGGACGGCCAGGACCGCGACAAGCAGGGCCAGGAAAACGAGAGTCTTGAGGCGGCCCCGCGTGAAGGCGGGCATGGCGTCCCCTCCCCGAGGAATCTGCGTCGGATTATGCCCGGCGGGGGTGGGACTTAGTCCGTGGTCAGCATGCTCCTTAGCTTCAGGAGAGCCTGCTTTTCGAGGCGGGAGACCTGGACTTGGGAGATGCCGAGGGCTTCGCCCACATCGGCCTGGGTCCGGTCCTCGAAAAAGCGGAGAAGGAGAAGGCGGCGGGTCCGTTCGTCCAGCCGGGAGAGAGCCTCGCGCAAAACCACCCTGTCGAAGAAGGCGGCCTCTTCACTACTCTGGCCGGCTGCCCGGCCGGCCACGCCGGCCGCCACGTCGCCGCGCGCGGCGAGTTGGTCAATGAGGTAGAGGGCGTCGTCGCCCCCCTCGCCTCCTGTTTCGAGAAACAGAGAGAGCGGCAGCCTGGCGGCCTCAAGTGCCTCAACCACGTCGGCGGCGTCGACACCAAGGAACTTGGCAATCTCGCTCGCCGTGGGCGTCCGGCCGGTGGCCTTGGTCAGTTCCTCCTGGGCTTGCCAGGCCTGGCGGGCGATGTCCTTGGCCCGCCGGGGGATGTGGACCGGCCCGTCGTCGCGGAGGTGGCGCTTGATCTCGCCGATGATGAGTGGGACGGCATAGGTGGAGAAGCGGGTGCCGTAGGAGGGATCGAAGCGATCGAGGGCGTTAACCAGGCCAACGCACCCTAGCTGAAAGAGGTCTTCCGGGTCCTCGCCTCGGCCGCGGAAGCGGTGCACGATGCCCCAGACCAGCCGGAGGTGGGACTGGATGACGCGCTGGCGCGCCTCCGTGTCGCCGACCAAAGCCAAGGCCAGGGTCTCGCGCAGTTCGGCCTCACCAAGGGGTGGGAGCGGGCGGGGTAAGGAGGAACCCTCGGGAGACGGAGTCATGGGCTCTCCCCCCTTAGCGTTCGCCTCCGCAACCCGAGGCGCCGGCCACGCCCGTGCCACCCGAGGCGCCGGCCACGCCCGTGCCACCCGAGGCGCCGGCCACGCCGCCGGTCCCACGGGCCTCGGCCACTTCCGAACCAGCCTTGGCCAGGCCTCCACCGGCGGGACGTTTGCGCATGACCACCCTCGTTCCGGAACCGGGGGCCGTCCGAACGGCGATCTCGTCCATGAAGGTCTCCATGAAGACAAACCCCAGGCCCATCCGGTCTTCCCGAGTGGTGTAGGCCGCCGTGCGGGCAAGGTCCACGTCGGGTATGCCCACGCCCCGATCCGCGACGCTGATCTCCAGGACGCCACCGTCGATCCTGGCCTCCACGGTCACCGCTCCAGGCTGCTCCGGGCTCGACTGGGGGTAGGCGTGCAGGACCGCGTTGGAGAATGCCTCCGAAGTCGCCACCCGGATTTCCTCGATGTCGGCCAGGGTGAAGTCGAGTTGGGCCGCCAGTGAGCCGACCGCCACGCGGACCAGAGCCACGTTCTCCGGGAGCGCCGGAAGTTCGAGTCTCATCCAGTTCACCGGAAGTCACCTCCCGCGGCGGCTTCTTTCTGCCCGACGCCGATCAGGGCCTGCTCCCGGCTCCCGTAGACGCGGACAATCCGCATAACCCCCGCCAGATCGAGAAGCCGCCGAACATGGTCGCGGGGCCGGCAAATGGCCACCTGGCCGCCCTTCTCCGCGACTCTCTTGTACCTCCCCAGGATGGCGCCCAGACCGGAACTGTCGACGAAGCCCACCCCGGCGAAGTCCAGAATAAGATGATGACTTCCAAAGCGATCCAAATCGGCATCCACGCGGGCGCGGAAGTCGCGGGCGGTGTCGAGATCGAGTTCTCCGGACACGCGGACAAGCAGAGCCTCGCCGACCTTCTCGCTGGTGATGTCCATGAGGCAAGGCACCCCCTTTGGTGGCTTGGGGGGTGGTTCGGCGTGAGGAAGATTCTTCCTGCCGACGGGTTGTGTCCCTACCCCGATCCCAGCACCCGGGCGAGTAGCCTCCACCACAGGCCGGCGTAGGAGATGCGGCCGACGTCTCGATCGGAGACCAGATCGTAACGCCCGATCTCCTCTCCTCCCCGGCTCACGGTGATCACGCCCACCGGATCACCCCGACGCACCGGGGCCTTCACTCTATGGCTGAGACTGACCTCCCGCGAGACCTCGCCCTCGACTCCCTTCGGAAGCAGCACTCCATGATCGCCGGCGGCCACGGCCTCGATCTCGCGGCAGCGGCCGAGGTCCACCGGGACGGCGCCGTAGAGGTGTCCTTTCTCCGCCACGAGGAGGGAGGTGTAGTTGGCGAAGGCCCAGTTGAGCATTTTGACGCAGTCGGCGAACCTGTCGGTGGAGGCGACCGCGCCCATGACCACGGCCACGTAACGGGTTCCGCCGCGCTTGGCCGTGATGGACACCGAGTACCCGGCCTCGTTGGTCCAACCGGTCTTCAGCCCGTCGCAGCCCTGGTAGAAGTTGACCATCCGGTTCCGGTTCACCAGCCAGGTCTCGCCTCCCGGGCGAATGCGGATTTCATAGATCGAAGTGTAGCGCAGAAGGTCGGGGTGTCGCGACGCCTCGCTGGAGAGAATGGCCACGTCCCTGGCCGTGGTCAGATGACCCTCGGCGTCAAGACCGTGACAGTTGACAAAGTGGGTGCCCGTGAGGCCCAGTTCCACAGCCCGTTCGTTCATGAGATCCACAAACTCCCGCTCGCTGCCTGCCATGTGCTCGGCCAGAGCCACTGAGGAGTCGTTGGCCGAGGCCACGGCGACCGAGAGGAGAATCTCCTCGATGGACATCTCCTCTCCGGGCTCAAGCCATATCTCTGTCCCACCGTAGCTCTCGGCGTTCTCCGAGGCCACCAGCTTGTCCGTCAGGCCCAGTCGCCCGTCCTCAACGGCCTCGATGGCCAGGAGCAAGGTCATGATCTTGGTCAGGCTGGCCGGGGCCAGAGGCTTGGTGGCGTCCTTCTCGTAGAGGACCTGTCCGCTGAGAACCTCCATTAGGACGGCGGAGGGAGAGGCGAGGTCGAGGGCCGGTTGGCCGCCCTCGCTCACCACCGGCTGGACGAGTTCCGGATTCCCCGGGCTCTCGGCCAGGACGGGGGCGGGAAGGGCCAAAGCCAGGGCGATGGTCAAGCCGAGCCCGGCGGCAGCGATGAACCTTGGCGTGCGGTATCTCAAGGGGATCCCTCCGGGGGCCCGCGGAAGCGCACGAGGACCCGTCAAAGGTTACGCTTGGGGAGGAGTCTTCATGCTACCAGCGGGGCCGAGCCGGGACCCGGAACCGGCCGGCCCGGAACAGTCGGTGCCCGGGAAAGGGTAGGCTACTCCACCGTGCCCAAGATCAGTTCGGCGGCCGAGACCGGCTCCTCGGAAAACTCGTAGGCGGCTTCAAGACCCCTCGCTCCCTCGCGGGCTTCCGCCTCGCTACGGGCGTGGACGACCCCAAGCGGCAGGCCCTTCTCAACCGGGTCTCCGATCTTGGCGGCCAGGACAACGCCCACGGCCGGATCGATAACGTCTTCCTTCCGCTGGCGGCCGGCCCCGAGGCGCATGCAGAGCCGTCCCACGGCCAGAGCGTCGATGCTCTTGACCCAACCGCCCACCGGAGCAAGGGCCTCGCTGGTGGCCGGGGCCTTCGGCAAGACCTCTTCCGGACGATCACAGACCCCGGGGTCGCCTCCCTGAGCCACGACCATCCGCCGGAAGCGCTCCAAGGCCTGGCCGGTGTCCAAGAGACCGTTGAGGCGCAGCCTGGCTGCCCCTATGTCGGGGGCCAACCCGGCCAAGACAACGAGGTGGGCGCCGAGTTCGACGGTTTCGTGCCGGAGGTCGGCCGGTCCCTCGCCCCGGAGGCAGCCCACGGCCTCCTCCACTTCGAGGGCGTTGCCCACCGCCCGTCCGAGGGGCTGATCCATAGCCGTGACCAGGGCCACAGTGGCTATCCCGGCTTGCTTGCCAATGCTTACCATGGCCCGCGCCAGCTCCAAGGCTTTCTCGGCCGTGGGCATGAAGGCACCTCGTCCGGCCTTGACGTCCAGGACAAGACGGCGCGCGCCGCCGGCGATCTTCTTGGACATGACGCTGGAGGCGATAAGCCCGGTGCTGTCCACGGTGGCCGTCACGTCGCGGAGGGCGTAGATGAGCTTGTCGGCCGGCACGAGGTTACCCGTTTGCCCGACGATGGCCAGGCCGACCTCGTCCACCGAGCGGCGAAACTCCTCCGGGCTGAGACTGGTGCGAAAGCCGGGGATAGATTCCAGCTTGTCGAGAGTCCCACCGGTGTGGCCGAGGCCGCGTCCGGACATCTTCGGGACCAGAGCTCCGGCGGCAGCCACGAGGGGCACGACAACCAGACTGGTCTTGTCGCCCACCCCGCCGGTGGAGTGCTTGTCCACGATGCGGGGATCGTCGCCGAAGCGGACCATATCGCCGGACTGGGCCATGGCCATGGTCAGATCGGTCATCTCGCGGGGGTCGAGACCGCGGAAGTAGACGGCCATGAGGAAGGCGCTCATCTGGTAGTCCGGGATTCGGCCAGCCACATAGCCCTCAACAAGGGCCTGGATTTCGGAAGTCGGCAGGGCCTCCCCGTCACGCTTGCGGCGGATAGCCTCGACAACGGACCAAGGCGCCATCCCGATCCTGGCCTCCTCCTCCACCGCGATCAGACCTGGGGTCCTACCGCGGCCACTCCTCGGCCAAGAAGCCCTTGATCAGGGCCGCGAGGCGCGTCTTCGCCCGCTCAGCCACGGCCAGGACTTCCTCGTGAGTCACGATCTGTCCGGGAGACTTGCCGAGAACATTGGTTATCGTCGACACGGCCAGAACCTTCTGCCCGCCGTGGGCCGCGACCAGAGCCTCCGGGGCCGTGGACATGCCGACGGCGTCGCCTCCGAGCATCCGCAGCAGGCGCACCTCGGCCTCGGTCTCGTAACTGGGCCCCTGCAGGGCGGCGTAGACCCCTTCCCGGCACATCACTCCCGCCGCGGCCGCCGCCCGCCGAGCCACTTCCAGGAGACCCCGGTCGTAGACCCCAACCGGCGAGGGAAAGCGCGGTCCGAAGCGCTCGTCGTTCCGGCCGCGCAGGGGGTTGTCGGGCATCAGGTTCAGGTGGTCGGTGATGAGCATCAGGTCGCCGACCTCGAAGGCCGGATCAAGACCGCCGGCGGCGTTGGTCAGAATGATCACGGGTAGGCCCAGACGCTGGGTTACCCTGACCCCAAAAGTAGCCTCGGCCAGGGAGTAGCCTTCGTAGTAGTGAAAGCGTCCCTGCATGCCGTAGACCAAACGGCCCGAGAGGCGACCGATAACCAGCCGGCTGGCGTGACCCTCGACCGTTGAGCGGGGAAAGTGCGGGATATCCCGGTAGGAGATGATCGTCGGCTCGGCTATCGCCTCGGCCAGGTCGCCAAGCCCGGACCCCAGGACGATGGCGGCCTCAAGCTTCCGCCCCCGCAGCGAAGCCGCCTGGCGAATGAAGGCGGCCGCTTCTTCCGCTCTGGTCCAGAGCGAGGCCTGGGCCTTGTCCACTGCCCTTCCCCCCCATCGGCAACTAGCCTTACTCGCCCCGCCATTCGGAAGCGAAGCTCCGACCCCGGCCGCGGTAGTTCGAGACCCCCAAGAGGTCGGCTATGCTCGCCGACAGATCCGCGAAGCTTTCCCGCACGCCGAGGTCGACCCCCGCGCGGAGCCCGGGGGTTCCCCCGGCCCCTTCGACGAGGACCGGCACGTACTCCCGCGAATGGTCGGTGCTCGGCGTTGTCGGGTCGCAGCCGTGGTCGGCCGTGATCAGGAGGAGTCCGCCACCGGGATGCTCCAGCACGGCTCGCCTGAGGCGGGGCAACTGGCTGTCAAAGTCCTTCAAGGCCTGGGCGAAACCCGCGGGATCGTTCCGGTGCCCGTAGAGCATGTCGAAATCGACCAGGTTGGCCAAGATCAAGCCTTGCTTGAGATCTCGAGCCGCCGCCACGGTCGTCTCAAACACCTCGGCGTTCCCCGCCGCCGGCCGGTGCTCGCTGATTCCACGCCCGGAGAAGATGTCCCTAACTTTGCCCACGGCGATGACCGGTAGCCCCGCGGCTACCAGGTCCTCAAGAAGGATCGGCCCGGGGGGCGGGAGGCTGTAGTCGTGGCGTCCGGCCGTCCGCCGGAAGGCCCCGGGTGGACCGGCGAAGGGCCTGGCGATGACTCGTCCGACGAGGTAGGGAGGCTCGTGGTAGAGTTCGCGGGCTATCTCGCACAGGCGGTAGAGACGGTCCAGAGAGATGACGTCCTCGTGAGCGGCGATCTGGAAGACGCTGTCGGCGGAAGTGTAGACGATGGGCCGACCGGTGCGCAGATGCTCTTCGCCCAATTCCTTGATGATCTCTGTTCCCGAGGCCATCTTGTTGCCGAGGACCGGCCCGCCGGCGGCGGCCTCGAAGGGGCCCAGCATCTCGGGAAGAAAGCCGCGGGGGTAGGTTGGGATGGGTTCCGTGGTCACCAGGCCGGCCAGCTCCCAGTGTCCCGTGAGGGTGTCCTTGCCCGGAGAGAGTTCCCCCATGAGGCCGGCCGCCCCACTCGGGACCCGAGCCGGCACGCCGTCGATGGCGTGGACCCGGCCGAGTCCCATGGCCGCCAGGTTCGGCAGGTCGAGCCCGCCGACCGCTCGAGCCAGATTGCCGAGGGTGTCGCTTCCGGCGTCGCCATAGGCGGCAGCGTCCGGGAGAGCGCCCGCTCCCACGCCGTCAAGGACGACCAGGATCGCGCGTCTGGTGAATGCCTTGTGGAAGGTGGGGACGGACGGGGGCCGGCTCAACCTTCAAGCCCTTGGATGGCTGTTCTTGTAGACGTCGCGCAGACGACCGCGGCTGACGTGAGTGTAGACCTGCGTAGTAGAGATGTCGGCATGGCCCAGCATCTCCTGCACGGCCCGAACATCGGCCCCATTCTCCAGGAGGTGAGTGGCGAAGGAGTGCCGCAAAGTGTGCGGAGTGATCGATTTCTTGACTCCCGCCTCGGTGGCGTACTTCTTGAGTATCTTCCAGAAGCCCTGACGGGTCATGCGCTTGCCGTGATGATTGACGAAAAGACTCCGTTCACCCGGGTCCTTGACCAACTTGGGTCGGCTTAGACTCAGGTAGTCGGCCACGGCCTGGCAGGCAATGCTGCCCACGGGCACGAGCCGCTCCTTGGATCCCTTGCCGAGGCACCGGAGGTAGTGCATCTCGAGGTTCATATCCGGGGTTGTCAGGGAGACCAACTCCGAGACCCGGATACCGGTGGCATAGAGGACCTCGAGCATGGCCTTGTCGCGCAGCCCGCCGGTGGCGCCGGTCTTGGGTTGCCTCAGGAGCAGTTCCACCTCACGAACGGTCAGAACCTTGGGCAGCTTGCGGTCGAGCTTCGGCGACTCCAGGTTGGCGGTCGGATCGCGCTCGACCAGGCTTTCGCGCGCGAGGAACTGGTAGAAGGACTTCAGGGCCGCCAGGCGGCGAGCGATCGTGGCCGGCGACTTACCCTGCTTCTCCATTTGGAGGAGGTAGGAAATCACGTTGGCTCGCGAGGCTTCCTGCAAAGACATCAGGCGAGTCTTGGTGTGCAGATAGGCGTAGTATTGCCGTAGGTCTCGCCCGTAAGACTCGAGGGTGTTGTAGGCCAGCCCACGCTCTACGCTCAGATAATTTATGAACTCGCCTATGAGATCCTGCATGCCCTGCTCCTCTGGCGTCGCTAAGATATCGTAAACCTGAGGCTGCCTCAGGCCTCGGCCGGCCGACGGATAAGCCTACCGATTATGGCAACTAGTCCTCGCCATTCTACGTGGTGGCGAAGATTCCTCCGGTCAACCAGTTCGGTCCGAGCCCGGCCAGCCCGGCCCTCGCCGTTCCGACTCGGCCTCGTGGGCCAGCCGTGTCGGCTGGGCCCACAGGATGTCGCGACCCTAGGCCATGGCCTCCTCCAGGGGTGTGTACTGCAAGCCGTGGGCCCCGGCCACGGCCTGGATGGTCAGCTTGCCGCGGAAAACGTTGACACCCTTGTCGAGGCCTTTCACTGTCTTGATGGCCGCGAGGGGGTCTTTCCCCAGCTTCACGGCGTAGGGTAGGGTCGCGTTGGTCAGGGCCAGCGTGGATGTGTGAGCCACGGCGCCGGGCATGTTGGCCACGGAGTAGTGGACTACGCCGTGCTTCACGTAGATGGGGTCACGGTGCGTCGTCACCCGGTCGATGGTTTCGATGCAACCGCCTTGGTCGATGGCCACGTCGACGATGACCGCTCCGGGTTTCATCTTCTTGACCATGGCCTCAGTCACCAGCTTGGGCGCCCGGGCCCCGGGGATGAGAACCGCGCCAACGACAAGATCGGCCCTGGCCACGGCCTCCGCCACCGCGTAGGGGGTGGAGGCCAGGGTGACGACACGGCCGCCGTAGATGTCGTCGATCGCCCGCAGGCGGTCGGGGCTGATGTCGAAGATCGAGACGTGAGCGCCGAGACCGAGGGCCATGCGGGCAGCGTTGACGCCTACCACCCCGCCGCCGATGATGACGACGTCCCCAGGAGCGACACCGGGCACTCCCCCGAGCAGGACGCCGCGACCACCCTGGGGCTTCTCCAGGAAGTGGGCGCCGATCTGGGTGGCCATGCGGCCGGCGATCTCGCTCATCGGAGTCAGGAGGGGCAGGGCGCCGTTCACCTCGACCGTCTCGTAGGCGACCCCGATGATCCTGGCCTTGAGGAGGGCCAAGGTCTGCTGACGGTCCGGGGCCAGGTGAAGGTAGGTGAAGAGAACCTGTTCCTCGTGAAAGAGGTCGTACTCCGAGGCCAAGGGTTCCTTGACCTTGATGATCATCTCGGCCTCGTCAAACAACTGCTTCTTGTCCTTGGTCATGATCGCGCCGGCCGCGACGTAGTCGGCGTCGTCGAAGCCACTGCCCACGCCGGCGGCTACCTCGATCAGAACTCGGTGGCCGGCGACGGTCAGCGTGGCCACGCCGGCAGGTGTGATGGCTACCCGCGCTTCGTCGGTCTTGATCTCTTTCGGGACACCTATGATCACTTGCCTGGACCTCCTCTGAGTGTGGAACCCGTGCTCATCCCATATCATCTTTGGAGCGGCCAAAGGAATTCCTTCTCAGGCAATTCGGGGTCCTTCGCGGATGAGCTGTTTTTGGCTGGAGGTAAGATCAGGCGCCGGCTATTAGGCCCATGAAGACAGGTGTCACGTAGGCCTCGATGAGGCTGGCGCCCACGAGAGCGGCGGCCAGAACAAGGCAGGTGAAGGTATAGGCCAGGAATTCCTCGGCCAGGTTGACCTTGAACCTTCCGACCCTCTGCCGGACGATGAGGACCGAGAAAGCCAGCGAGGAGACACTGAGGGCCAGAATGGCCGGGACGGCGACGACGCTCTGAGGGAAGATGGCCAGAAGAGCCAGGGAGAGGCCCTTGCCCCCCATCTCCCCGACGAGGAAGCCAACCGAGAAACCGACGACGAAACCTCGGACGAAGACGATGACGACGGTCAGCGGCACCCCGATGACGGTCGCTCCAAGGAGCCAGACGAGACCGGCCGTCTTGAGATTGGCCGTCACCGACTGCTTCAAGACCACGCCGCCGTCGATGTCACCCAGCTTCTGGGACAGCCCGCGCAGGAAGACCTTGAGGTAGTCGAGGAGTTCGACCTTTTGCTGCGGAGCGAGAGCGTTGACGGCCACGGCGCCGAAGACCACCCCCATGACAAAGAGCAGGGAGACAAAGAAGTAGTAGGGCAGGGACAGGCCGAGATAGCCCTTGAGCCCGTTTCGAAACTGGCCGACGAAGGTCAAACCGAACTCCCCCGGTCTCCGAGTGACCGCGGAATCCCGTATTCAGTTCGGACGACCTTTATGAGGGAGATCGGACAGACCGCCGGACGGCCGCACCCGACCGTAGTGCCCCCCGGCGCCCGGTTCGATGCGCAGGAGGCCGGTGCCGCCGCGGGCGGCCACGATCCGGGCCGCCAGCCTCCCCCCTACTTCCGCCGCCAGTTCCTCTTCGGGGACCCGGTGGAGGATGTCGAGTTCGGTTCCGAAGGCCCGCAGCAGCAGCCCCAGGGTGGCCGGCCCGACCCCGGGCACGTAGCGGAGCGGGATCACATGGGCATAGGGAGGGCGGACACGGGCGAAGGACTCCGCCCCGTCACCCGGGGAGGCCGCCACGTCACCCGGGCCCCCCGCCGTGGCCGCCCGGCCCGGACGCGAGGCCGCCGCGGCCACATTGGCGCCGGCCCCGCGGGCGATCTCCATAATCCGATCGAGGACCCCACCCACGAGACCATTCCGGCCGCAGGCCGGGCAGACGCCCCCGGCACGGCAGGCATCGCTGGTGAGCGCCTTCTCCCCGGCCACAAAGCCGCACTCGGGACAGAAGGCGCGGTGGTACTTGCCGATCCGCGGATCAAGACCGTAATTGGCCAGGAGTCGTCCTTCGCGGATGGTCTTCATCAGGCTCCTGAAGTCGTAGCCCTCCGGGGCGACGGTCGGATCCAGGCCGGTGTGCTCGCGGGCGATGGTCTCCGGCGAGTGGGCGTCGGAACTCGTGAGGTAGGTGAAGGGCGCCAGGGATGGGACCAGGTCGGCCAGGTCGGTATCGGCGCTCAGGCCGAGTTCCACCGCCGGCACGGCCCGCAGCGCCCGTTCGCTTAGGGCCTGGCCGAGGTCTGTTCCACCCTGGCCGAAGAAGCCTTTATGCGGGGTGAAAACGTGGGCCGGCACGAGAAAGCCCCCGGCCGCGCCGGTCCAGCGGGCGAGTTCCTCCCCGCTGGACCGGGCCTTCTGCGAACTAAGGCTTACGTTCGTCACTCGCCGGGAGAGGAAGGACGAGAAGGATCGGGCTGTCTCGAAGTCGGGGAGGTAACCGAGATAGTGGACGGGGCCGATGCCTGGTTCGTCGACCTCGACCTCCGAGGCCAGAAGGAGCAGAAGTGATCTTCCGTGATCCTCGCCCGCCCAGTCTGTCCCGTTTCCTCTAGCCCGCAACCCACCCCCGGGAAGCGTCTCCAGCCACCCCGACCGTATAGCGTCCTCGATCTCCTCGAGCACGGGTGGCGACTGGGCGTCGACGATGGCCACGATGTCAAGACCCTTGCGGGTGACGCTCTCTTCGATGATCCCGGACAGGGTCAGCCGCGGCGAGGCGGTCACCTTGACCGGGCGGCCCCGGGCCCGGCCCACGTGGACATGGAGGTCGGCAAGAACGGGGCGCCCGCCTTCCTCCTCGCCGCAAAGCAGGCCACGCCCCCCCGGTCGGACACCCGCGCCCGCTGTCACCGCGGTCCATCCTCTTCGGCTCGTCCCAGGGCCCCAACTCTAGCCGCCGCCAAGGCCAGGCCGACCACGCTCTTGGCGTCCTGGATCCGCCCGGCCAGAGCCATGTCCAGGGCTTTGGCCAGCGGCACGGCCTCGACGTGGAGGCGTTCGTCCTCATCCGGATGTTGCTCGCCAACTGCCTCCGGATCGAGCTGGGCCAGGTAGATGTGAATCCGTTCATCGCAAAAGCCCGGCGAGGTGAAGACCGTGGCCAGGAGTTCCAGGACTAGGGCTCGGCCACCGGTCTCCTCGCTCAACTCACGCCGGGCGCAGGCCGCGAGGTCTTCTCCGGGCTCCAAGGTCCCGGCCGGGATCTCGAGGAGTTCCACGCCCGCCGCGTATCGGTATTGCCGAACCAGAAGGACCCGACCATCCACGGTAAGGGGAACAATGGCCACCGCTCCCGGATGCTCGACGACCTCCCGTCGCGCCGGGTGGCCTCCGGGCTGAAGCAGCACCTCGTCCACCCGCACCTTGAGGATGCGACCGGTGAAGACCCGCTCAGATGACACTCTCTCTTCAGTCAAGTCACCCATCCGCTCCCTCGCAGTTAGCGCCTTCCCCTTCTTCGCGCCGGGCGGCCTCTGTCCTACGGGTTCAGGTCCCGCATCTCGCCATGGACGAGGTAGACCACCCATTCCGAGACATTGGTGACGTGATCGGCGATGCGTTCCAGATGCTGGGCGACAAACAGCAGGTGCGTCGCCTGACGGATCGTCCGCGGATCCTCGAGCATGTAGGTAAGGAGCTCGCGGTATATCTGGGCGTAGAGGTGGTCGACGTCCTCGTCTCGGCGGGCGACCTCCTGTGCGGCCGCGACGTCGCGGGTGACGTAGGCCTTTAGACCGCCGTCGAGCATCTCCTCAATGATGGCGGCCATTCTGGGAATGTCCACAAGAGGCTTGATGAGAGGTTCCCGCCCGATCCGCAGGGCGACCTTGGCGATGTCCGAGGAATGGTCCGCCATCCGCTCGAGGTCCGTGACCGTCTTCAGGGCCGTGCCGATGGCCCGGAGATCCACGGCCATCGGCTGCTGGAGCGCCAGGAGCCGGAGGCACTTCTCCTCGATTTTGTGTTCCATCGTGTCGACGATCTCGTCGCCATCGACGACCTCTTGAGCCAACTCAAGATCCTGTTCCTTCAGGGCCTGGACCGCCCGGTGAACGGCCTCCTTGACCAGAGCGCCCATCCGCAGAAGGTCTTCGCGCAGGAGGCCGAGTTCCGCTTCAAAGGAACCACGCGTCTTGCCGGCTGCCTCTACCATGAGCTCGTCATCCTTCCGTCCGTTTGTCGAACCCGGTCCGGCTCGTAAGACCCCGTCTCCACTCATCCTACCCGAAGCGTCCGGTGATGTAGGCCTCTGTTCGTGGGTCTTTCGGCCGGGTGAAGAGTTCGTCGGTCGGGCCGTACTCCACGAGTTCCCCGTGCAGGAAGAAGCCGGTCTTAGTAGAGACTCGCGCGGCCTGCTGCATATTGTGGGTCACGATGATGATGGTATAGGACTTGCACAGTTCGGCAATGAGGTCCTCGACTCGACCGGTGGCCACGGGGTCCAGCGCCGAGGCCGGCTCATCCATCAGGAGCACCTCCGGCCGGACGGCCAGAGCCCGGGCGATGCAGAGCCTCTGCTGCTGTCCGCCGGAGAGGTTCATGGCCGGGGTGTGAAGACGGCCAGCGACTTCCTCCCAGAGAACCGCCTCCTTCAGACTGCGCTCGACGATACCCGCGAGCTCGCCCTTGGCCACCACTCCGTGCCGCCGCGGCCCGTAGGCCACGTTGTCGAAGATAGTGAACGGAAACGGGTTTGGCCTTTGAAAGACCATTCCTACCCGTCGCCGGATGTCGACTGGATCGACCCCAGCCGCGTAGACGTCCTCTCCGTCGAGGAGCACGCGTCCCGCCGTGCGAACACCGGGAAGGACCTCGTTCATCCGGTTCAGGGCCCGAAGAAAGGTCGACTTGCCGCAGCCGGAGGGGCCGATCAGGGCTGTGACCCGATTGCTCTCAAAACCCGCGGTCACGTTCTTGATGGCCTGGATTGACCCGTACCAGATGCTAAGGCCGTCGGTCGCCATCTTGACTCCGCCGGCGTTCAGCCTCGCCCGGTCGGCCCCGGGACTGGAACTCATACGCCGCCTCCTCCTTGCCTGGTCCTCATCCTGGCCCTCAGGACGATGGCCAGAAGATTAGACAGGAGAACCAGGGTTACCAGAACCAGCGCCGTTCCGGTGCGGAGACGCGGATCGGCTCTGGCCACCTCGGTCGAGAGAACGTAGAGATGATAGGGTAAGGCCATGACCGGGTCGAGCGGCGAGGTCGGCAACCGAGGCAGGAAGAACGCCGCCGCCGTGAACATGATCGGGGCCGTTTCCCCGGCCACGCGCGAGACAGCCAGGATGGCCCCGGTCAGGATGCCGGGCATGGCCCCCGGCAGGACGACGTGCCGGACGGTGGTCCACTTCGTCGCCCCCAACGCCAGACTGGCGTGCCGGTGGCTGGCCGGCACGTTCCGAGCCGCCTCTTCTGTGGCCGAGATGATGATAGGGAGGACCATGACGCCGAGAGTCAGACTGCCCGCCAGGACAGAGACACCCATCTTGAGGAAGACCACGAAGAGGCTTAGACCAAACAGCCCATAGACCACTGAGGGAACGCCGGCCAGGTTGAGGACGGCCAGGCGGATGAGCCGGGTGAAAGGACCCGGACGGGCGAACTCGGACAAGTACAAGCCCCCGGCTACTCCGAGTGGCACGGCCACGAGCGACGAACCCAGGACCAGAAGGAACGTCCCCACCAGAGCCGGGAAGATGCCTCCGGAGCGCATCATGTTCGACGGACCTCTGGTGAGAAACTCCCAGGATATCGCCGGCAATCCCCCCGCGAGGAGGTAGATAAGAATGATGACCAAGGGCGCAAGGGCGCAGAAGACCAGGGCTCCGAAGAGGCCGAAGACCAGAGCCTGTCGCCGTCGCTTGGCGGCGCCGCGGGCCGCCGCCCGGACGGCCGTTCCCTCCGAAATGGGCGCCACCTACTTCGCCCCCCTTCGCAGGAAGGTGTCGGCCAGGCCGTTGATGAGAAAGGTGATGAGAAAGAGGGAGAGCCCCACGGCGAAGAGGGCGTGGTAGTGAGGCGTACCCCAGGCGCACTCGGCCATCTCCGCGGCTATCGTCGCGGTCATAGTCCTGACCGAATCAAGCAGGGACAGGGTGATCTGGGGGGCGTTGCCCGTGACCATAAGCACGGTCATCGTCTCGCCAATGACCCGGCCGAGGCCGAGCATGATGGCCGCGGCCACGCCGCTCCTGGCGGCGGGCAGCGTCACGTGGAGGATCGTCTCCAGCCGGCTCGCGCCGATCGCCAACGAGGCGTTCCGGTAGGAGTCGGGCACGGCCCTCAGGGCGTCCTCGCTCAAGGTGACCATAGTAGGCAAGGCCATCACTGCCAGGAGGATGGAGGCGTTGAGGGCTGTCAGTCCCGAGTGCAGACCGAAGGCGCCCTGAAGCCAGCGAGATAGGACGACCAGACCGAAGAAGCCGTAGACCACGGACGGAATGGCCGCCAGGAGTTCCATGCACGGCTTCAGGAACTCCCTGAGCCGGCGTGGCGCGACCTCGGAGACAAACAGGGCCGCCCCCAGGGCCAGCGGGATGGCTATCAGAGCGGCGCCGGCGGTGACCACCAGAGTTCCGCTCAGGAGAGGGACAAGCCCGAACCGCACGTTCGCCGAGACCGGCCGCCACTCCGTACCACCCAGAAAGCGGCCCAAGGGGTAGACGCGGAAAAACGGCGCCGCCTCCTTAATGAGGAAAAGGAAGATGAGTCCAAGGACGACCAGAGACAGCGACGCCAGACCCGCCAGGACGATCTCCGCCCGACGACCCTGGCGGAGGGCTGGCCTTGGCCGGCTGTCCACGACTCTCGGTGCCACGCTTGCGACGCCTTCCTTCGATTGGTCTAGGTGCCGCCCGTCGGGACGAAACCGACCTCGCTCGCGATGTCGGCCCCGATCTTAGAGAGACAGAACTCGACAAAGGCCTCTCCCGATCGACTAGGCGCGCCCGCGGAGTAGAAGTAGAGGGACCGCGCGATCGGATAGGAGCTGTCCAGAACCGTCACCGCCGACGGCGCTACCGGCGCCGAGACGCTATCTTGGGCGACCCCAACGATCTTGATCAGGCTCGTCAGGTAGCCCAGGCTGACGTAGCCGACACCGGTCTTGTCCTGGGCCACGGCCTGGGCGATGGACACAGTCGAGGGCATGAGGCGAGCCCGGGTCACGTAGTCGGCCCCGCCCATGACCTTCTCCTGGACAAAGGCGTAGGTGCCCGAACTCGACTCGCGGCCGTAGATCGTGATCCCCGTGTTGGGGCCTCCGACGTCCTTCCAGTTCGTGATCCCGCCAGTGAGGATACCGGAGAGTTCGGCCATCGTCAGGTCGGATACGGGGTTATGCGGGTTGACGATGAAGACCACGGCGTCGTAGGCCACGACTCGCTCGATGGCGGACTTGTCCTTGGCTTCGAGAGCCTTGATCTCGCTCTCCTTGATTGGGCGTGAGGCGCTGGCCAGGTCGGTAGAGCCGTCAATCAGCGCGGCGAACCCGCTCGCCGATCCGCCGCCCTGGACGGAGACCCGAAGGTTCGGGTTAGCGCTCATGAAACCCTCGGCCCAGGCCGCCACGAGATTGACCATCGTGTCCGAACCGCGAATGACCAAGGTTTCTCCCGGGCCGCCGGGGGCCTGGCCGTCCGCGGGGCCGGCACAGCCGGAAGTGGCGCATAGGGTCAGGCCGGCGGCAATGACCACGGCCAGGATCGGTCTGACCGTCCGCCAAAGCCCCGTCCCCACTGATGTCCCGATTGCGCCCCGCAAGGCTGGTCCCTCCCGGCCTGGCGCCAAACCACCGGTGTTTCCCTTAGGTACCTCCGGCTGGGTCCATTGTAGAGGAGACCTGGTCCAGGTGGGTTAAGCGCGGGGGCACGTTCGGTTAAGATCCGGTTAAGATTGTGGGGTGGTGGCGGTCGGTATGGCGAACCAGAAGCGACTGCCCTGACCCGGTCCACCGGAGGAAACGCCCGTTCGCCCTCCGTGCAATTGCACGACGTGCTTGACGATGGCCAGCCCCAGACCAGTGCCGCCCGACTGGCGGGATCGGTCGGCGGCCACCCGGTAGAAACGTTCAAAGACACGTCCCGTAGCGGCCGAGTCGATCCCGGCCCCACTGTCGGTCACCTCCACCAGGGCCTCCGGCGGCCGCGCTTCCTCCTTCCGATCTCCGGGGACGGCGGAGACGGCGGCCTGGCGGCTCACGGAGACCGCGCCTCGACGAGCGACGGAGACCAGGACTCGCCCACCTTCGGGCGTGAACTTGACGGCATTGTCCAGGAGATTGGCCACGACCCGCTCCAGGTACGACTCGTCACCCACGACGGAGAGGGGGCCTCGGTGTCGCAGCTCCAGAACTAGATTCAAACCCTTCCCCGCGGCAATGGGGCGAAACCGCTCCACGGTGCGCTCTACGACCGAAGCGAGGTCCACCGGGGTCTTCTCAATCCGGGCTTCCCGCGCTTCCAGGCGTGCCAACTCGAGAAGATCGTCCACCAATTGGGCGAGGCGTTCCGACTCACGCCCGATGTGGCTAAGAAACCTGTCCGCCGCCTCTGGATCGGACATGGCCCCCGAGGACAGTGTCTCAGCCAAGGCCCGAATGGCCGCCACCGGAGTCTTCAACTCGTGGGAAACGTTGGCCACGAGTTCCCGTCGCGCGCGGGCGTCGCGCCGGGTCTGTCCCAGGTCCTCCAGGACCAGGATCGCAGCCGCGACTTTCCCGTCCGCGGCCCGGCGCGGGGACACACTCACGTGAAGTAGGGCATCCCGGCCGGCGCTGATGTCGACCTCCAGACTACTCGGCCGACCCTCTTCGAGAGCCGCCACAACTGCCTGCGACAAGCTGTAGGCGGCCAGGAGCGCGGCATAGTGCCGGCCACGGGCGGTTTCGGCCCGAAACCCGAGCAGGCGCTCGGCGGCCGAATTGGCCGAAACCACCGAGTAGTCCCGGCCGACTTCCACGATCCCGACGGGCAGAGCCGCCAGGAGCGTCTCAAGACCCTCCCTAGCCAGATGCAATTGGGCAACGTGAGATTCAAGGCCGGCGGCCAGGGCGTTCAGGGCCTTGCCCAGTTCCACGGCTTCAGCCGGGCCGTCTAGAGCGGACCGCACGGCCAGATTGCCCCTGGCCATCTCCCGCGCCACCTCGCTCATTTCGTAGAGTGGGCGGGTGATCCGCAGGGCCGAGCGGTAGGCCAGGACCGCACCCAGAGCGCAGAGCGCGAGGACGGGCACGACCGCGATCAGGCGCAGGCGCCCCACGGCTCCCCTCGTCGCCGCCAGCCGCACGGCCAGGCGAGTGACCAGGCCGTTACCGACCGGCACGGCCACGTAGAGGGTGTCCTGTCCGGTCGTGAGGCTCAGGCGGGTATCGACCCCGGTTCCCCCGGCCAAGGCCACCCTGACCTCAGGACGGTCGGCGTGATTGCCCATCGTGGCGGGATCGCCCTGGGTGTCGGTCAGAACCGTTCCGTCGCGGGCGATGAGAGTCACCCTCGCCCCGGTGAGTTCGGCGACCTCGGTCGCCAACGCGGTCAGATCGGCCGGGGACCAAGCCGCACCGGCCTCGGCCGCCGCCGTGCGGGCCGAACGGACCAGACCGTCGGCCAGAAGACCGACGTAGACATCACGGATACCCACGTAGAGGAAGATACCGATGACCGAGCCGGCCAGAAGGATCAGGGTCACATAGGTAACGGCCAGCCGCGTCCCGAAGCGGTTCACGAGGATTCGTCCTCCGTCCGAGCCGGCCGATCGAGGCGGTATCCGAACCCGCGAATCGTCAGAATGAGCTCCGGCCGAGACGGCTGCATCTCCAGCTTTTCCCGGAGGTGGCGGACGTGCACGTCGACGGCCCGCTCTTCGCCGTAGGCATCCTCTCCCCAGGCCAGATCGAATAGCTGCCGTCGACTGAGCGTCTCGCCGCAGTGGTCCACCAGTAGGTCGAGGAGTCTGAACTCAGTGGGAGTCAGGGCGACGGACTTCCCGTGGCGCAGAACCTGACGGGCGCGCCGGTCGACGACCAACCCGTGGCCGAGGTCGATCCTTGCGCCGCGATGTCCTTCGCCGGCTGCGGCCCGCCTGAGGACGGCGCGAACCCGGGCCACGAGTTCCCTCGGACTGAAGGGCTTAGAGACATAGTCGTCGGCCCCAAGCTCCAGGCCGAGGACACGGTCAGTCTCCCCGCTCCGAGCCGTGGCCATGATGATGGGCAGCGTCGGCGAACGCTCGCGCAGGATGCGGTAGACAGTCATCCCATCCAGCTCGGGAAGCATTAGATCGAGGATGACCAGGGCCGGTCGCACCTCGGCGGCGAGGCGCAGCGCCTCGCGGCCGTCAGCGGCTTCGACCGTTTCGAAGCCTGCCTGTCGGAGGTTGTAGACGATCACGTCAACCAGAGCCGGTTCGTCCTCGACCACGAGGATGATTTGGATGGTCCGGGCGGTCTGGGCCTGGGGCACTCGCTTGCCTCCCGCTCCCATCTACCTGGTAGTGAGCGGCCCTCGCCGGCGAGGGCCGCTCCATGATTACATCTAGTCTCTTCATTTCTCCTCTGGTCGAACACCTAAAGACGAGACCTCAGAATCAGGCCGTCATCTGCTCCCTGGCCCTGGCCACACCGGCCTCGAGGGCCTTCTTGTTGAGCGGGACGTGCTTTCTCTGATGCTCCGGCAGGTGCTCCTGGAGGGCCTGAACGATGGAGTCCACCTTGACCACGGGCTCAACGGCCAGGAACGCCCCCAGGGCCACCATGTTGGCCACCCGGATGTTGCCGAGTTCGTTGGCCATGTCCGTGGCCGGGATTCTGACGACTCGGACGTCCTTGCGGCTGGGCTCCTGATCGCACAGGGAGGTGTTGATGACCATGATCCCCCCAGGTTTCAGGGACGACTCGAAGCGGTCGAGAGAGGGGCGGTTCATGATGATAATCGCGTCCGGCCTGCTCACGATGGGCGAGCCGACGGGCTCATCGGAGACGACCACGGTGCAGTTGGCCGTGCCCCCACGCATCTCGGGACCATAGGACGGAAGCCAGCTGACCTCCTTGCCTTCTTCGAGGCCGGCGTAGCACACGACCTGCCCCATGGACATGACGCCCTGCCCGCCAAAACCGGCCATGATGATGCCGATGTTCATCCCGCCGCCACCTCCGATCGCCCAGACCCACTTCCGGCCTCGGCCCAGTCCTTGAAGACACCGAGCGGGAAGACCGGGATCATGTTGGACTCCAGCCACTTGAGGGCGTCTCCCGGACTCATCTTCCAGTTCACGTTACAGGTCGAGAGAAGCTCCACGAGCCCGAGCCCGTGCCCATTGATCTGAGCTTCAAAGGCCTTCTTGATCGAGCGCTTGGCCTTGGCGATGTTGGCCGGGTTGTTCAGAGCCTGACGGGCCACGTAAGCCGCCCCGTCGATCTGCGAGAGTATCTCACAGACCCGGATAGGCATTCCCGCCCGCTCGGGCAGGCGGCCCGTCGGCGCCGGGGTCGTCGTGGTCTCCTGTCCCACAAGGGTCGTGGGGGCCATCTGCCCGCCGGTCATACCAAAGATGGCGTTGTTGATGAAAATCGTAGTGATCTTCTCCCCGCGCATCGCGGCGTGGATAATCTCCGCCGTGCCGATGGCGGCCAGGTCGCCGTCTCCCTGGTAGGTGAAGACAACACTACCCGGACTGGTCCGCTTGACACCCGTGGCCACGGCCGGCGCCCGCCCGTGGGCGGCCTGCTGGGCGTCGACGTTGAAGTAGTTGTAGGCCAGGACTGAACACCCGACCGAGGCGATGAGGATCGTCCGGTCACGCACGTCGAGCTCATCCAGGACCTCGGCTACCAGGCGGTGGGCGATGCCGTGAGTGCAGCCCGGGCAGTAGTGAGTAACAGTGTCGCTAAGGGCCTCGGGGCGCTCGTAAACGATCTCCGCGCCTTTGGGGCGTTCCCAGTTCCGAGCCACTAGCGCCCACCTCCCCGCGTCATCTTCTCGATTTCAATCAGGACCTCTTCGGCCGACGGGACCATGCCGCCGGCCCGCCCGTAGAAGTAGACCGGGGTCCGTCCGTTGACGGCCAGTCGCACGTCGTCGACCATCTGACCGAGACTCATCTCCACGGTCAGGAAGCCCTTCGCGTCATCCATGACCTTCTCGAAGCTGTCCGTTGGGAACGGCCAGAGAGTGATGGGCCGGATGAGGCCGACCGCAAGGCCATTGGCCCGCGCCTCGGTCACGGCCATCCGGCAGATGCGGGCCGTTGTGCCATAGGCCACCACATAGTACTGGGAGCCCGGGTAGGCGATCTCAGCCATTTGCTGAGTGGCGGTGATCTCCTGATACTTGGCTTGGAGTCGGAGGTTCAGGGCCTCGCACTTCTCCGGATCGAGATAAAGCGAGTTGATCACATTGGGGTTGCGGTCCTTGGCCCCCCGCGTGATCCAGGTCTTAAGCGGAAGGGTCGCCGGATCGACCGGCTCAGGCAGGATCACCGGCTCCATCATCTGACCGATCATCCCGTCGCCGAGGATAACCACCGGCATGCGGTACTTGTCGGCAAGTGCGAAGGCCTGACCCATGACGTCGACCGCCTCCTGCACCGTGGCCGGTCCGAAAACCACGGTCCGGTAGTCGCCGTGTCCCCCACCGCGGGTGGCCTGGTAGTAGTCGGACTGGGCCGGCTGGATGCCGCCCAGCCCGGGACCGCCACGAACCATGTTCACGATCACGCCGGGCACCTCCGCCGCGGCCATGTAAGAGATGCCTTCCTGCTTTAAGCTTACTCCGGGACTCGAACTCGAGGTCATAGCCCTCGCGCCCGCACCGCCCGCGCCGTAGACCATGTTGATGGCCGCCAACTCCGACTCGGCCTGGATGAAGGTTCCGCCGACCTCGGGCAGCCGGTGCGAGAGATACTCGGGGATCTCGTTCTGCGGCGTGATCGGATAGCCGGCGAAAAAGCGGCACCCGGCGCGAACGGCGGCCTCGGCCAGGGCCTCGTTGCCTTTCATAAGAACTTTCCGGCCCAAAACCATGCCCCCCTATCCTTTTCCGGCCTTAGCCGTGGCCTCTCGATAGACCCGAATGACCGTGTCCGGGCACATCCTGGCGCACAGCCCACAACCCGTGCAATCGTCCGGGGTCGCGGCCTCGGCTGGATGATAGCCGCGGATGTTGATGCGATTTGACATTCTGATGACGCCCTTGGCGCAGATCGGCACGCAGAGTTGGCACCCCTTGCACCGGTCTTCCTCGAAGAAGACGTAGCCCTTCAAGAACTCGCTCCCCCCTCTAGACCGGGTCTAGCCTGGGATCCGGGCCGGCAAGTGGATTCTCTTCTGCTCGCCGATGCGCCGAATGCGTTCCTCCGCCAGCCTGTCGGCGGCCCGATAGGTCGGGATACCCTCGTCCTTAGCGATGGCGATGACCCGCAGGATGCTACCGTAGATGCCCGCGATCTTCTTGTAGGCGCGGTCGCGGTTGTAGCCCTCGAGCTCGTCGGCCACGTTGATGAGGCCGCCGGCGTTGATGACGTAGTCCGGCGCGTAGAGAATCTGGCGTGCGGTGACAGCGTCCCCGTCCGCCTCCGTCAGGAGCTGGTTGTTGGCGCAGCCGGCAATGACGCGGCACTGGAGGCGCGGGAGGGTCTTGGGGTTGATGCTTGCCCCCAGGGCGCACGGAGAGAAGATATCGCACGGCACGTCGTATATCGCGTCGACGTCGACGACCTCGGCCCCCAACTCCTCGCGGGCGCGGGTGGTCGCCTCGGCGTTGATGTCGGAGACCACCAGCTTGACTCCCTCGTCGCGGAGATGGCGGGCCAGGTGGTAGCCGACGTGCCCAACACCCTGCATGGCCACGGTCATCCCGGCCAGATTCTCGGTTCCGAAGACCTCCTTGGAGGCGGCCTTCATGCCTTGCCAGGTGCCAAAGGCCGTGGCCGGCGAAGGATCCCCGCCGGACCCAGACGAACTTGAGGCGCCGGTCACGTAGCCGGTCTCCATGTGAACGTAGTCCATGTCTTCCTCTGTTGTGCCGACGTCCTCGGCCGTGATGTAGCGCCCACCCAGAGACTGCACGAAACGGCCGAAGGCCCTGAACAATGCCTCCGACTTGTCCCGCTTGGGATCTCCAATAATCACCGACTTGCCACCACCGAGGTTGAGCCCGGCCGCGGCGGCCTTGTAGGTCATCCCGCGGGCCAGGCGAAGAACGTCGACGATGGCTTCTTCCTCAGTCGCGTAAGGCCAAAGGCGCAGTCCCCCCAGAGCAGGACCGAGAGTGGTGTCGTGGATGGCGATGATGGCCTTGAGACCGGCGATCTGGTTGTAGCAGAACACGACCTGCTCATAACCGTATTTTCGCATCCCCACGAAGACTTCCATCCGGAGTTCTCCCCCGATCATTGGCGCGTCTTGACGCGCTCAGGCTCGCTCGACGTCTCCAGCCGTCCCGCCCTTGCGCCGGACGTAGATCCGGCCGGAGGCGACCTCGGCCAGACGTTCCTCCACCATCACGTCAGCCGCGCGGTAGGTCGGAATGCCATCACGCTTGGCGATGGCGAAAATGCGTTTCAACGTGTCGTAGATGGCCGCCGCGCGCTTCATGGCCCGGTCGCGATTGAAGACGGGAAACTCCTCCGCCACCTGGATGAGTCCGCCCGCGTTGATCACGTAGTCCGGAGCGTAGAGGATGCCCCGGCGGTGAAGCTCGTCTCCGTGGCGGTCCTCGGCCAGTTGGTTGTTCGCGGCGCCGGCGACCACCTTGCTTTTCAGGAGAGGGATGGTGTCGTCATTGATGACGGCTCCCAGGGCGTTGGGAGAGAAGATATCGCACTCCTGGTCGAAGATGGCCTCCGGCGCGACGACCTTGAGCTTGTAGGCGGCGGTGACCTTGGCAATGTTGGCCTCGGCCACGTCGCAAACCGTAACCTCGGCTCCTTCTTCAAGGAGGTACCCTACCAGGCGGTAGCCGACCTTGCCCACACCCTGAACGGCCACCTTCAAACCCTTGAGGGCTGGTTTGCCGAAAGCCTCCTCCGCGCAGGCCCTGATGCCGTGCCAGACACCGAAGGCGGTGGTCAGGGATGAGTCTCCGCTGCCGCCGTGTTCCTCGGGCAGGGCGACCAGATAGGGAGTGACCGCGCGGGACCACACAAAGTCGTCGGCGACGGTGCCGACGTCCGTGCCCGTGATGAAGCGACCGTCGAAGCATTGGATGAACGTCCCGTGGGCTCGGAAGAGGAGTTCATTCTTGCCGGTGGCGGCGTCGCCCCGGATCACCGCCTTACCCCCTCCGAAGTTGCATCCGGCCGCGCCGGACTTGTAGGTCATGCCCCGCGACAGACGCAGGACATCATCGAGCATGGCTTCCTCAGTCTCATAAGGCCACATCCGTGTCCCGCCGAGAGCCGGCCCGAGGCTCGTGTTGTGGATGGCGATGATGCTCTCCAGCCCCGAAACCTTGTCGTAACAGAAGGCGATTTGCTCGTGCCGGTGCTGCGCCATCTTCTCAAATATGCTCATAACGAATTGGAGCCAAGCCACCTCCTGAAGTTGGCCTACTCTGAACCTCGACTCGGCTGGCCCGAGGCCCAACGCGGATGTTTCGCTCCAGTCGATGGTAATTCCTTGTGACGGAACATGATGACCGACAGGAACCGTACCGCGGGGCATGAAAGGGGGAGCCGCCCGCCCACCCCTCGGTTCAGGGGTTCGGCGGGCGGCTCACTCCCGCGTGATGACGCTTCTTCCGACCGGCGTTCTCACGACCCGGCGATACGCATCTCCATCCGCAGCTTGTCGGCGATCAGGGCAATGAACTCGGAGTTGGTGGGTTTGCCGCGGTCGTGGCTCACAGTGTAGCCGAAGAGCCGGGTGATGGCGTCGATGTTGCCCCGGTTCCAGGCTACTTCGATGGCGTGACGAATGGCGCGCTCGACCCGGCTGGGAGTAGTGTCGTACTTGGCGGCGACGGCCGGATAGAGTTCCTTCGTTATGGCCCCGAGGTAGTCAACGTGATTTGCGACCATGATGATGGCGTCCCTGAGGTAGAAGTAGCCCTTGATGTGGGCCGGAATGCCGACCTCGTGGATGATGTTGGTCACTTCCGCCTCCAGGTTCCGGGCGCGAGCCGGGGGTTGGGCGAGTGGTGTGGATGAGAGACCCAACTGGCGAATGCGGTCGGCCAGGACGTCGAGGCTGAATGGCTTGAGGACGTAGTAGTCGGCGCCCAGACTGACCACGCGCTGGGTCACTGCCTCCTGCCCGAAGGCGGTAAGCATGATGACCTTGGGCCGTCCGGTCTCATCACGGACCAGCCGCTCCAACACGCCGATCCCATCGAGGTGCGGCATGATGATATCCAGAACTAGGACGTCGGGTCTTGTCTCCTCGACCAGGTCCAGAACCTCCATGCCGTTGTGCGCGACGCCGACGAGATCAAGGTCGTCATGCGTCGCGAGGTAATCGCGAAACAGCTCGCAAAACTCCTTGTTGTCGTCGGCCAAGAACACCTTGACTCTGTTGGACAATGGATATATCCCCCCTTTGCGTGTACTCCCCCCAGTCTCGCGTGACACATTCTCCCTGGCGCTTCCCATTCCTTCTATTTCTACCAATGAATTCTCAAAATGCAGCATTCGACATTCTTTGCGATCTTCCGCTGAGCCCGGATCATCCTCCCTGGGAGTCCATCGAATCTGAACAGGGTTCTAGGCCATCCCGCGGGCGTGACGAGAAAGGGTTAGCCGTCGCGAAACCGAAAGAGCCAGCCGGAGGGGATGACCGTGACACGTGTGCCGATATCCCGCGATCTCTTGGATTTCGATTTCCTCGACGAAGTGGCCGTCTCGCCCGACGGCCGTCTTGTCGCCTGGGTGGTCAGAACGATCGATGAGGTGGAGAACGAGTATCGCTCATCCATTTGGGTAGGGCCGTTTGCGGACGGACCCGGCCGGATCTTCACGGCGGGTCCGGGTCAGGACCACTCCCCGGTTTGGTCGCCGGATGGCCGCTGGCTGGCCTTTCTCTCCGATCGGACCAGCCGGACCGAGGCGGGTGTGGCCGAGATCAAGCGCCTTCGCGAAGAGGATCCGGCCTTCCCCGAGCGCGTCTTTCAAATCTGGCGCCTGCCTCTTGAGGGTGGCGAAGCCCGGCAGGTCACCTTCATGGAGCGGAGCGCCGGTCGGCCGGTCTGGGCTTCCGACGGCCGTCGCCTGGTCTTCGCCGCCGGCTTCGCTTCGTCGGACAGACTCGACACGCGGTCCGACGCGGCAACGGCCGCTCCGACCCCACCCGCCGCTCCCCCTCCGACCCAGCCGACTGTTCCTGGTCTGGACGCCCTCTACGCCAAGCACAATCGGGACGTCCGAGTCATCACTCGCATTGCCTACAAACTCGACGGGGTCGGCTTCTTCGACGAGCGGCGAATTCATCTCTTCGCCCTCGCCTTGGGCGAGGACGGGCACCCATCCGGCCCTCCCACCCGGCTCACAACCGGGGATTACAACCACGCCGATCCGGTCTTCTCACCCGATGGCAGCCGCCTGGCCTTCACCGGTATTCGCGTTCCCGATCCTCACCAGGCCGACCTGGAACCCTGGGACCGGCTCTACGTCATGTCGGCTCAGGGCGGTGAGCCCCGGGAAGTAGCCGGGGCCAGGGGTCCCTGCTTTCTGCCGGCCTGGTCGCCCGACGGGCGTCGGCTGGCCTTTGTCGGCCACGAGAGACCGCACGGCTGGTACTCCACCGAACGGCTGTGGCTGGTGGAGGTTGGAGACGAATCGCGCTCCGCGTCTGTCTGCCGCACCGCCGGCGTCGAGCTTCACCTTGGCGACCAATCCCTGACCGACATGCGCGAGCATGGTTCCCCGGCGCGACCCGCCTGGACTCCGGACGGCCGTCACCTTGTTTTCCTGGCCAGTTGCCGGGGCGAGACCCAGCTCTACCGCATCCGGGCCGACGGGACCACTCCTCCGGTTCCCCTGACCCAAGGAGACCGGATCATCTACGGCTGCAGTCTCTCGGCCGACGCCCGGAAGGCCGCTCTGGCCATCACCTCTCCCCAGGCGCCGGGCGACGTCTACACCCTGGATCTGGGGCCAGAGAACCTCGATGCGGGCGACGCGGCCGTGGGCCCGCTGCCCGAGACCCGTCTAACCTCACTCAACGCTCGTCTCCTGTCCGAGATGGAACTGGCCCCGACCAGCCGCTTCAACTTCGTCTCCGACGGCCTGACCATGGACGCCTGGATCATGACGCCGCCCAAGGCCGCCGGCGCGCAGGGGCAGTACCCCGCCGTCGTCGAGGTCCACGGTGGACCGATGGGCATGTACAGTTCGGCTTTCTTCTTCGAGTTCCAACTCCTGGCGGCGGCCGATTACGCCGTCGTCTACGGCAACCCCCGGGGCAGCACGAGCTATGGGGAGGACTTCTGCCGGGCCATCCGCGGAACCTGGGGCGATCTCGACTACAAAGACGTGATGGCCATGACCGACGAGGCCCTGCGCCGCTTCCCGTTCATTGACCCCGCCCGGCTCGGGATTGCCGGCGGGAGCTACGGCGGCTTCATGGCCAACTGGGTCATCGGCCACACCGACAGGTTCGCGGCCGCCGTGACCATGCGGAGCGTGGTCTCCTTCACCAGCGAGTTCGGCTGCAGCGACATCGGCTACCTCGACGACGAGGACTTCGGCGGTCCCCCCTGGGACTGCCCGGACCTCTACCGGCGTCTCTCGCCCCTGGCCTACGTCACGAGCATGAAGACGCCCGTTCTCATCCTTCACAGCGAGGAAGATCACCGTTGCCCCGTCCAGCAGGCCGAGGAGCTCTACGTCTCCCTGAAGAAGCTCGGCCGCACGGTCGAGTTCGTCCGGTTCCCGGGCGAGAGCCACGGTCTTTCGCGGGGCGGGAAACCCTGGCACAGGGTCTTTAGACTTGACCAGATCCTCCGCTGGTTCGCCCGCTACTTGCCGGGCGGGCCAGACGGTCGCTGAACGGGAGGGGTTCGATGAGACTTCCCTCCTCGCCTGACATCAGGCCGGCTTGGCGGAGCATCCACTCGGCGAAGACGCCGTAGCCTCGGGTGGGGTCGTTGACGAAGACATGGGTCACCGCTCCCACCAGACGGCCGTTCTGGATGATGGGACTTCCGCTCATGCCCTGGACGATGCCTCCGGTCGCCTCGAGGAGCACCGGGTCGACGATGCGTAGGGTGATGCCCTTGGGCGTCGGGTCGCCGTGAGTCGTGTCAAGCCGGATGATCTCCACGGCGAAGGACTCCACCCGTGTGCCGTTGACCACGGTCCGAATCTCGGCCGGGCCAAGGGTCACCTCGCGGGCCATGGCGACCGGGAGGGTCGCGGCCGGGCCGGTCGGTTCCGGGACGGCCACGCTCGGGTCTGCCGCGCCGGACCCCGCCCCGCTTGGCTCCTCGGCGAGGAGATTCTCCGCCGTGACCACTCCCACCAGGCCGAACTCGGTGTTGGCCGTGATGGATCCGACAACATCCTGGTCCTCGACGAACGTTCCTTCTTTCTCACCCGGCTCGCCCCGCTTGCCGGGCCTGACGTGGGCCACGGCGGCGCGGACGACCCGTCCGTCACTGATCTCCAGCGGCCGGTTCGTCGTGGCGTCGGAGATGACGTGACCCAGGGCCATGAACACGTGAGACTCGGGTTCGTAGAAGGTCAGGGTCCCCACGCCGGCCGCCCCGTCGCGGACGAAGAGACCGAGTTGGAAAATGCGTTCCCTGGCGCCAAAGACGGGGTTGATCTCAAGAAGCAGGCTCTGACCACCCCGGTTCAACGCGAGCGGCACGGCCCGGCCCTCCCGGGCGCACCGGTTGACCAGGAAGATGACGTGCTGGCTTGACTTGACCTCGGTTCCGTCGACTTTGAGGATGATGTCCCCGACTCGACAGCCGGCGTCGCGGGCGGGGTAGTGGACCTGGCCGTCCGATCCTTCCACCGGAGCGTGCCCGACGACCGTCACCCCTACCGTTCGGAGGAGAATCCCGATGGACTGCCCGCCGGGAGTGACCATCGGCCGGGACACGACTTCCACGGCCACGCGCTTCAGGGTGAAGAGCCCGAAGAGAGACAGGTCGAGGCTGCAGCGGCCGGCCCCGACCGGCCTCAGCGTCAGGGGGGTGGATAGACTGACCTTCCAGCCGCCGCTTTCGGCCGGGCTGCCGTTGATGCGAAGAAGACCGTCGCGATCCGACCGGATGACCGCGGACATGGGCAGACCGAGAAAGTCGAGCCGTTGCTCCTCGCCCAGAAGAAGCCGTATCTCTCGGGGGAAGTTGACCAGACTCCGGAAGGGAGAACTCGCGGTCACCGCCAGGACAACTAGGACAAGGACCAAACCGGTTATCTGGCGCCGGCGGCTATTCAGCATCGGGTGGCTTCCGGTTCGGGCTTGGGCACCCGGCTAAGGTGTCCCTGGTCAGGGGCTTCTATGCCGCGACCGGCGGGCGGAGAGGAGAGCCCCATCCCCTACGCGAATACGGAGGGACGCGCCGGGCAGGGTAGGCCCGTTACGGCGATACTGTCCCGGCCGGCGGGCGAACAAGGAGGCGGAGTTGGATGGAGCGCCGCAGAGTCGGTATCCTGGCCAACCTCGATAAACCTGGAGCGGCCGCCACGGCCGTCGAACTCTTCGACACTCTGGCGGAGGCCGGGGCGCAAGGTTTCGTCGACCAGGAGATAGCCGAGGTCCTGGGCCTCGCCGGCCATGCCGTTCGCCTGCCCGAAGAAGCCGACGGGCTTGACTTTGTCGTCGTTCTGGGCGGCGACGGTACCCTCCTCCGGGCCGCCCGGCTCCTCGCTTCCCGGGGCACCCCGCTCCTGGGCGTCAACTTCGGCCGCCTCGGGTTCCTCACCGAACTCGAGCCTCGCGAGGTGAAGTCGGAGTTACCCCTTTTCGTGGCCGGGCGGGGTGAGGTGGACGAACGGGCCATGCTGGAGGCCATGGTGACCCTCCAAGGGTCCGACGGGCCTGGTCAGGCCAGAACTCTCCTGGCCCTGAACGAGGTCACCTTCCACAAGACGGCCTACGCCCGCCTGGTCGAGATCGAGATCCACGTGGACGGCTACCATCTGGCTACCTTCGCCGGGGACGGGCTCATCGCCGCCACCCCGACCGGGTCGACGGCCTACTCCCTATCCGCGGGTGGCCCGATCATCGACCCCTCCTTGAGCCTTCTCCTCCTGACGCCCATCTGCCCGCACACCCTCTACTCGCGGCCGGTGGTTGTCGGGCCCGAGGCTTCCATCCGGGTCAACTTCCGTCCGGACGACGTCCTGTTCCGCGACTGCACCATGACCGTTGACGGCCAGGAAGCCTACGCCATCGATCCGGCCAGTGAGATCATCATCAGACGGGCGCCCGTCAGAGCTCGCCTCCTCCGGCGGCCGAACTGGAGCTTCTTCGAAGTTCTTCGCCGCAAGCTCCCTGAGGGCGGCCTGCACGAGTAAAGCCGCCCGGTTCCGTCCGCGGTCGGGGTCTTCGAGGCCGTCGGAACCCGTCGGAAGGGAGCCGGCCCAGATAAGCCGAACTCACCCACTCGGAAGGCGGTGTCTTCGGTGCTCCTCGAGATCTCCATCCGGAACTTTGCCCTCATTGACAACGTGCGTCTGGCCCTCTCGCCCGGGCTCAACGTCCTGACCGGCGAGACCGGGGCCGGCAAGTCCATCATCATTGACGCCGTCGAACTGGCCCTCGGGGCCCGCGCCTCGGCCGAAGTCATTCGGACCGGCGCAGATAAGGCCGTGGTCGACGTTGTCTTCGATATCATGGAGACTCCGGCCCTCGGGCGGCTTGTCGCCGAGATGGGTCTGGGTGAGGCCCCCGACCCGACCCTGGTCGTCTCGCGCGAGGTTCCCGCCGACGGCCGGGCCGCCTGCCGGGTCAACGGTCGGATCGTCAATCTCTCGGTCCTCCGCGAATTGACCGAGCGTCTCATTGACATCCACGGCCAGCACGAGCACCAGTCCCTGCTCCGGCCGGAGCGGCACGTTGACCTCCTCGACGCTTTCGGCGGTGAGGAAGCCTCCACCCTGCGGACCGAGGTCGCCGCCGCCTGGAGAGCCTGGCAGGGAACTCTGGAGGAGATCCGCGGCCTGGCGGGTGACGAGCGCGACCGGGCCAGGAAGGTCGATCTTCTCCGGTTTCAGGCCGAGGAGATCGGCCGCGCCAAACTGAAGCCAACCGAGGAAGACGAGCTCCAGGAGGAGCGGCGCCTTCTGGCCAGCGCCGAGAAGCGCCACGAAGCCGCGGCCAGAGCTTACTCCAGCCTCTACGGCGGCGACGGCGCGGGGCCCGCTTCGGCCCATGACCAACTTGGGCGGGCCCTCGGGGCCCTGGAGGACATGGCGGTCATGGATCCCGGCGTGGGCCCGATGCTGGAGGCGATTCGCCAGGCCTCCTACCAAGTCGACGACACCGCCCGCGACGTTCGCCAGTACCGCGACGCGGTCTTCTTCGACCCCGGGCGCTTGGCCGAGGTGGAGTCGCGTCTTGACCTCATAACCAGTCTGAAGCGCAAGTACGGCGCCAGCGTGGCCGAGGTCCTGGCTTTCGCCGCCGGGGCCGGCGCCGAGTTGGAGCGTCTGAGCAACAGCGCCGAACTCCTGGGCCAGCTCGAGGACGAGGCCAGGACCCAGCGAGCCGACCTCGGGACCCTGGCCGGCAGGCTCACTGAACTCAGACAGCGGGTAGCGGGGAGCCTGGAAGGCGCCATCGAGACCTCCCTGGGCGATCTCGGGATGAAGAAGACACGCTTTCAGGTTGGCTTCGTCCCCGAGGACCCACCCGGCCCGCGAGGGGCCGAGAAGGCGGAGTTTCTCTTCTCCCCCAACCCGGGCGAGCCACCCAAGCCCTTGAGCCGGATCGCCTCCGGTGGCGAGATGTCCCGGGTCATGCTGGCTCTCAAGGCCATCCTGGCCGAAACGGACGAGATATCGACAATGATCTTTGACGAGATCGACAGCGGCGTCGGCGGTGGCGCGGCTCAAGCGGTCGGTGAGAAGCTGGCCACCATCGCTCTCGCCCGGCAGGTCGTATGCGTCACCCACCTGGCCCGCATCGCCAGCCTGTCCAACGCCCACTACCTCATCTCCAAGGAGGCGACCGGCGGGCGAACCGAAACCCGGGTGAAGACCCTCACGGCCGAGGAGCGGGTGGAGGAAGTGGCCCGGATGCTGGCCGGCCACCCGCCGACCCCGATAACCCTGGCCAACGCCAAGGAGATGCTTGAGCAAGGCCTGGGCACGATCCAGACCTTACGGGCAAGGCGGGCGGAGGCTGTCGGAGCGGGACCCGAGGACCGCCGGGAAGCGGCGGCGGGGGAAGGTTGTGGAGAGAGCTAGAGGCGGGCGAAAGCCTCGGACACAACGTCCGAGACCGGACGGGCCAGTCCCGGGCCGCCGACCAGGCCGCGCTCGCCGGACGAGACGATCCGGAGCAGGTACTCGACATTCCCTTGCGGGCCGCGAAGGGGCGAGAAGGTCAGTCCGGCCACGACAGGCAGCTCTTCCCCCGCCCCCGCTTCCGCTTTTCCGGTCGTAAGGCCGGCGATGACCCGCTCCAGCACCGCCACGTGCACGCCGGCGTCCCGGACCACGCCCTTGGACCCGACCTTCTCCCGCCCGGCCTCAAACTGGGGTTTCACGAGCACGATTATCTGCCAAGGTGGGGTTAGCACGGCGCGGACGGCGGGGACAACCTTGAGGAGAGAGATGAAGGAGACGTCGCAGGTGGCCAAGGTAGGCCAGAGGAAGCCGGGACCCGCATCCGCTGACTCGGGGTGTCGGGCATCCGTCGCCCCCCGTCGGGCCACTTCTCTTTCCACCGCCTGGCGGAAGGTCTCCGGGGTCAGGTAGCGGGCGTTGGTGCGGTCGAGGGTAACCACGCGGGGGTCGCTGCGAAGGGACCAGGCCAGAAGGCCGTAGCCCACGTCGACCGCGTAGACCCGACGAGCCCCGTGGGAGAGAAGACAATCGGTGAAACCGCCGGTGGAGGCGCCCACGTCCAGGCAGGTCAGGCCCGAGACGTCAAGACCGAAGGCGTCCAGGGCCCTTTCAAGCTTCTGGCCGCCGCGCGAGACGTAGCGCTGGGGCGGGTAGTCGACCTGGAGGTGGGCCTCGACTGGCAGACGGCGTCCCGGTTTATCCGAAACCTGGTCCTCGACCCGGACGCGCCCGCCCAGGATGAGGCTCTGGGCCTCGCCACGGCTGCGGGCCAGACCACGCTCCACCAGTAGCGTATCGAGTCTTGGGCGTCCGTTTGCGTCCATTGAGTCGCCTCTCGCGCCGTCCAGACCACGCTCCTGGACCAGCCGTCTCAGCCCTGGCCTGCCGGGTCTCGTCCTTGGAGGATGGTCCGGACCGCCCTGGCGATGCCCTCGGCGTCCAAGCCGAAGCGGGACAGGAGCTTCTCCACCTTGCCATGCTGGACGGGCTCGTCCGGCAGGGCGAGACGGAGAAGCCTTGCCCGGCCCAAGTCACCGCCCCCGTCGCACAGGACCTCGGCCACGGCGCTGCCGAAGCCACCCCGGCCTACGTGTTCCTCGACCGTGACGAGAAGCCTCACCTCGCGGGCCAATCGCTGGACAAGGTTCTGGTCTACGGGCGCGGCGAAACGAGCGTTGACGACAGTGGTCTGGAGGCCATCGCCGGCCAGGATGGCGGCGGCCCTCAGGGAGGTCTCCACCATTGAACCGATGGCCAGGATGGCCGCGTCGCCACCCTCGCGGAGGATCTCGGCTTTCCCGATCTCAAGACGTCTCGCCACCGGGTCGAGGGGGGTTCCCAGGCCTAGCCCGCGCGGGTAACGGATGGCGGCCGGGGCCTCGAGATCGATCGCCGTCCTGAGCATATGCTGGAGTTCGTTCTCGTCGCGCGGGGCCATCACGGTCATGCCCGGCATTGAACGAAGGTAGGCCAGATCATAAACACCGTGGTGAGTGGGTCCGTCGCCTCCGACAAGACCGGCCCGGTCGAGAGCGAAGGTCACCGGTAACCGCTGCAGGCAGACGTCGTGAAGAATCTGATCGTAGGCCCGCTGCAGAAAGGTTGAGTAGACGGCCACAACCGGCTTGAAGCCCTCGCGAGCCAACCCGGCCGCGAAGGTTACGGCGTGCTGCTCGCAGATGCCCACGTCGAACCAGCGTTTCGGAAATTCCTTGGCGAACGGGGTCACCCCCGTGCTGGAGGCCATGGCCGCCGTGATGGCCACGACCCGGGAATTCTCTTTCCCCATGGCCAGCAAAGCCCGGCCGAAGGCCTGGGTGTAGGTCAGGGGTCGCGGGGAGCCGGCGACGACGGGCTGCCGCGCGCCGTTGACCGAGGTGGACGGACCATTGCTGTGCCGCGCCGGAGCGACGGAGAGTGGCTCGCCGGTGGCCACATCGAAGGGTCCGACCCCGTGGAAACGATCGGGGTCGGCCTCGGCCGGAGGATAGCCCTTCCCCTTCTTCGTCCGGACGTGGAGGAAGACCGGACCGCGAATGAGCTTGGCCCGGTTCAGGAAGTCTTCCAGTTGGGCGACACTGTGGCCATCAACGGGTCCAAGATACGTAAACCCGAGCTCTTCAAAGAGCATGCCCTTGACGACCAGGTACTTGAGGCTGCCCTTGAGACGGCCCCCGATGTAGAAGAGACCGGGGCCGACGATGGGAACTCCCCTGACCACGCGCTCCAGACCCTGCCGCAATCTGGCGTAGGTCGGATTGCTCCGCATCCGGCTGAGGTAGGAGGCCAGCCCGCCCACGGTCGGGCCGTAGGAAAGCTCGTTATCGTTCAGGACGACGATCAGATCCGTCTTCATGTGACCGGCGTTGTTCAGGGCCTCGAAAGCCAGACCGCCGGTGAGGGCGCCGTCGCCGATCAGGGCGACGACGAAGAACCGTTCCCCCTTGAGGTCGCGAGCCTTGGCCACGCCCAAGGCGGCGGAGATCGACGTGGAGGCGTGGCCGGTCTCGAAGACGTCGTGCGGGCTCTCCAGGCGGCGCGGGAAGCCGCTGAGGCCGTTCTCCTGGCGAAGCGTCGCAAAGCGGTCGAGCCGGCCGGTGAGTATCTTATGGGTGTAAGTCTGGTGGCCGACGTCCCAGATAATGCGATCCCGGGGGCTGTCGAAGACACGATGGAGGGCCATGGACAGTTCGACCACGCCGAGGTTGGGGGCCAAGTGCCCGCCGCCGCGGGAGACAGTTTCGATGATCCGCGTCCGGATCTCCCGGGCCAAGGGCCCCAGGCGGTCTCGGGGCAAGGCCTTCAAGTCGGCCGGGCACTCAAGGCTATCGAGAATGGAGCGGGCCGTGTCGTTCAGGGACGGTCAACCCTCCTCCTCGGATTACGGCGCGCTGGTCGCTCCTTAAGAAGGACCAAACCCAACCGTGTCTCCAACCACCACAGTAGCCGTCCGACCCGGAAGACGATGTGGTCGGCCCGGTCGATGGCCACACCCTTGCCCAGGGCCTTGCCTCCCACGGTGACGGCCGCCACCAGAGCCACGACCAGGACGACCCACAGGCCTCCGGGGCCGTCCCCGCCCGACGGTCCGGTGCCGGCCAGGCCATCGACGGCCCGGCCCCCGAGTCCGGCGCGGAAGGCGATGGCCGCGGCAGCCGCGCCGCTCACCGTTCCAGCGATGTCTCCCACTAGGTCGTTACAGAAGGCTGCCACCCGGGGGGCATTTCGAACCATGCGCAGGGCATGCCTGGCGCCGGGCATACGCTTTGCCGCCATCGCGTTGAAGGCCACGCGGCTAGCCGTGGCGGCGGCCAAACCGATAATATCAAAGACGATCCCAATAAAGACAATAATGACGAGAACTAGCGCGGCTAGGTAGACCGTGGTCGCGCGAAGAACCCCATCGGAGAGAAGGGAGAAGATCGTAGCCAGAACGAAGGTGGCCAGAAACAAACCCAGAACCTGCCTGTTTCGGCCAGGTTCCACTCCCCTCCGGCCCTGCGTTGCCAAGCCTCACTTCACCTTTCCCCGGCTATTCGTAGGAGCTATGATGACCGCATGAGTCTCCGGGACAGACGACCCCATGAGTCTCTAGAAATTGGAGCCAGTGGCGGCAGGCCGGGTAAACGTTGTGTCTTAGGTCCAGCAGGCTTTCCCGAGTCTCACCTCGACGTCGCCGTCAAGGCGGTTTCCCTTTATGAGACTCCTGTAGGGTCGCCCGTGACAGGGCTGGATTGCCACTTAGAGCACACTGTAATCCCCGACCTGTCTCGACGCTTCAGTCGAACAGCCTAGGAGTTTTCCTCAACGACGCCGGTCGCCTCTTAGCCCTTTTGCGGACGGTGGTTTCTGACCCGGGCGTGCCTTCGGCGCGCCCGATCCCGTCCACCACTACCGCTCAGGGCAGGCTACGCTGCACCCAGTTCTACCGAGTGCAGGTTCTTCCCCCAAGTCGTAGACGGCCATCGAGACCTGACCACGAGCTTGGGCCTCCGCGGAACAAGGGTCGTCACCCGCATGCCATTGCGGGCTGCCCCCGTCCCTTAACTCCCAGCACCAACAATCGACTGGGCGTCGAACGCCAGCACCAGGAACTTCATCGATATGCCCTTGGCGGATTTTTAGCCCCGCCCTTATAAGCGACCGCACCGACTAGGATACTGCGCCACAGGCCTCCCAACTTTGTGATCTTTCGAGCATGAAATGCGCTTTATTATAGCATGGGGTCGGAAGACAGCCAAATCAGTGGAAGGACGACAGAGGGGCGATTGGAGGCCTACAGACCCATCTCCCGCACGGCCTCGCGGACGAGTTGGAGGATCTCGCTCGCCTCGCCAACGGCCGCTTGGAGGACTTCTTGACACCGCGAAGAGAGATCGAGGGCAACCTGCCGGGCCTTCTCCACCCCGGCCGTCTTGGCGTAGTTGGGGGCCTGGCCATCCTCCGCGGCATCGCGAATGTCGTCCAGAACCTGAAAGGCCAGTCCGAAGCTTTCTCCGGCCGCCCGCAGCTTCTCGATGACCCGGCCCAGATCCGCCCGGGGCACGGCGGTAGCGGACCCCGGAGCGGCGGCCGGATGGCCCGCGCCAACGGCCAGATAGCCGGCGGCGGTGAAGGCAAACCCGAAGAGCCTGGCCGTCTTGAGCCGATGGACCGCCAGAACGGAATTCTCGCCGCCGGATCCGAGCCGAGCGGCGGACACTCCGGTGTGATCGAGATCGGCGTGCTGGCCGCCGACCATGCCCACGCTCCCCCCAGCCAGGGCCAGTTCCACGACTAGGTCGCCCGGGCGCGGGAGTCCCGAGTTGCCGGCTCGTCCGAGGACCTCAAAGGCGAGAGTGAGCAAGGCGTCACCGGCCAGGACCGCGTCCGTGTAGCCGAATGCGGCCTGGACCGACGGCGCTCCCCGGCGCAGTCGAGCATCGTCCATGCAAGGGAGGTCGTCGTGAACAAGCGAGTAGTTGTGAAGGAGTTCGAGAGCCATGGCCGCCGGTAAGGCCCGATCCTCGGGCAAGCCGAGGTCGGCGGCCACCGTGAGGAGGATGACCGGACGCAGTCGCTTGCCCCCGCCGCCGGCGAAGACCGCGTGCCGCATGGCCTCATGAAGACGCTTCGGCTCGACGGATAGGCCCGGAAGGACGGCCTCCAGTCCCGCGTTGACCAGAGCCAGTCGCCGGCGGTAGCCGGCCTCAGCCGGTGTGACCGCCGGCGCTCCGTCTGCCTGACCAGAATCAGCCCGCCTCATGTCCGCCACTCTCCCGTGGTCACTCTGGCCCGAAGGGCGCCAGGCGTGACTTGCCGTCCCGCATCTCGAGGACCTGGTCGATGCGGGCCTGGGCCTCTTCAAGCCTGGCCGTCAGCACCCTCGACAGGCGGATGCCTTCCTCGAAGAGCTTCAGAGCCTGCTCCAAAGGCTGTTCACCCTGTTCCAAGTGGGCCACAACGGCCTCCAGACGACGCAGGGCAACTTCAAAGGACGGCGCCTCGGTCCCGCGGGTCGCGGACGCCTCGCCGCCGTCAGCCGTGGCCCCGGCGGCCTCCTCGGCTCCCTTGCTCTTCGGCATAGCTATTCCTCCTTCTCCCGGCTCACCACTACCAAGGCCCCGGTCGGGGCCGCGGGCGGTTTCGCCGGGCCCGGTTGGGCCTTCGGACCATCTTGCTCCGCTTGGACACCGCTCACCGCGCAGTCCACCACCCCGTCGCGCAGCCGAACCTCAACGGCGTCTCCCGCTGTCACGAGTGACACCGAGAGAACCAGACGCCCATCGGTCTTCCGGCGGCAGAGGGCGTAGCCTCGACCGAGCACGGCCAGAGGACTGAGGGCGTCAAGCCGTCCGGCCAGGACATCGCGCCGCAGGCGCAGGTTGTCCACGAGTTGGGTGAAGGTGAACTCGAGGCTTTTCGTCAAGTCGTCGACGCGCTGGCGGCGGCCGTCGAGAAGGCGCTCCGGATAGGCCAGACCGGCCGAACGTCCAAGGGTTTCCACAGCCCGGCGTTTGGTCCCCACCGCCTCGTGTCCGGCCCGCTCCAGGCGCCCTCGCAGCATGCCGAGCATCCCGGCCAGATCGGCCTTCGACGGAACAGCCAGTTCGGCGGCGTTGGACGGGGTTGCCGCCCGCCTGTCGGCCACGAGATCGGCGATGGTCACGTCGGTCTCGTGCCCGATGCCCGCGACCACGGGGTGCCGGGTCGCTCGAATGGCCCGGGCTAGGGCCTCGTCGTTGAAGGCCCAGAGTTCCTCGATGGCCCCCCCACCCCGGGCCAGGATGATGACGTCGATGTCGTCCCGGCGGTCGACGAGTTCGAGCCCGCGAACAATGTCGGCCGCCGCGTCGGCGCCCTGGACCAACACGGGTGAGATGACCAGAGGAATGCCGGGACGCGGGTCTTGGGGATCCGTGTTGGCCGCCGGAAACCGCCGCCCGGCGACGGTAATGATGTCGCGCAGGGCCGCCCCTGTCGGCGAGGTGACGATCCCCACCGCCCGCGGCAGGAGCGGAAGGGGGCGCTTTAGGGCCTCGTCAAAAAGCCCCTCCGCGGCCAGCTTGCCCTTGAGCTGCTCGAAGGCCAGGTAGAGCGAGCCGATTCCGTCGGGCTGCATCTCGCGAACGTAGAGCTGGTACTGGCCGTCCCGCTCGTAGACCGTGACCCGACCGCCGGCGATAACCCGGAGACCGTCCTCCGGGCGGAAAGGAAGTCTCTGGTTATCGCCGCGAAACATGACCGCCTTGACCTGAGCGGTGGCGTCTTTGAGGGTGAAGTACATGTGCTCCGAAGGAGTGTGGTGGCGAAAGTTGGAGATCTCGCCCCGCACCCAGAGACCGGTCAGAAGCGGGTCGCCGTCGAGGAGCCCCTTCACGTAGGAGGTGAGCTCCCCGACGGTGATGGTGACGTGCGAAGCCGGGTCCGCTGGATTCGACGCCCGGGCCGGCCTTAACGCCGGCCCGGGCGCGGCAAACGGCGGTCCCGGCCTGTAGGAGGTCAGTCTACTTCAGCGTCCTCTCCGCCGCGATGACCGTGTTCTTCATCAGCATGGTAATGGTCATCGGCCCGACTCCGCCGGGAACCGGGGTGATGGCCGCGGCCACACCCAGGGCGGCGTCGAAGTCCACGTCGCCGACGAGCTTGCCCTCCACGCGATTCACACCCACATCGATGACGACCGCGCCAGGCTTGATCCAATCGGCTTGGATCATCTTGGCCTTGCCGACCGCCGCCACTAGGACGTCGCCTCGGCGGCACTCGCCGGGCAGGTCCTTCGTCCGCGAGTGGCAGATGGTCACGGTGGCGTGTTCGGCCAGAAGGAGCATGGACACGGGCTTGCCGACGATGTTCGACCGTCCGACGACCGTAGCGTTCTTGCCCTTGAGCTCGGTGCCCGTGCGCTTGATGAGCTCGACGATACCGGCCGCGGTACAGGGAACGAAGCACTCCTCGCCCATGTGCAGCTTGCCGATGTTCACCGGGTGGAAGCCGTCGACGTCCTTCATCGGGTCGATGGCGTAGATGACCGCGTTTTCGTTGATGTGGGCCGGAAGAGGAAGTTGGACCAGGATGCCGTGGATCTTGGGGTCCTTGTTGAAATCAGCCACTAGCTTCAGAACCTCGGCTTCGGTCGTCTCGACCGGAACCCGGACGATCTGGGAGTAGAAACCCAGTTCATTGGCGGCCTTGTCCTTTCCCTTGACGTAGGATTGCGAAGCCGGATCCTCGCCGACGAGGATGACGCCGATGCCCGGCGTAAGCCCGTGCTTGGCCTTGAGTTCCGCGACCTTCTTGCCCAGTTCCACGCGAATTTCGGCCGCAACCTGCTTTCCGTCGATGATCGTTGCCGGCATGCCTTGTCCCCTCTTCTCTCTCAAGTCCGCGCCCAGGCCGAAAGCTCGGCGGCCGGCCGGGCGGCTACTTTCCCCGCAGGGCCGAGTCGATGGCCGTGGCCGCCTTCTTGCCGGCGCCCATGGCCAGGATGACCGTGGCCGCCCCGGTGACCGCGTCGCCGCCGGCCCAGACCAGATCCCGCGTCGTCAAGCCGCTCTCGTCTCGGGTGACAAGGCAACCGTGCTTGTCGACCTCCAGACCCTCGGTCGTCTGCGACACAAGCGGGTTCGGGGTCGTCCCCAGGGCCATGACCACGGTGTCGCACTCCAGGGTGAACTCGGAACCCTTGATGGGGATGGGACGGCGCCGGCCGGAGGCGTCGGGTTCGCCCAGTTCCATCCGGACGCACTCGAGACCGGTCACCCAGCCCTCGTCATTGCCCAGGATGCCGACGGGGCTGCACAGGGTATGGAAGACGACGCCCTCTTCCTTGGCGTGCTCCAGTTCTTCCTTCCTGGCCGGCATCTCGGCTTCCGAGCGACGGTAGACGATCATGGCCTGGTCCGCGCCCAGGCGCAAGGAACACCGGACGGAGTCCATGGCCACGTTGCCGGAACCGATGACAGCCACCTTCTTCCCGATCTTGATCGGGGTGTCCCAGTCAGGGAAGAGGTAGGCCTTCATTAGGTTGGTCCGGGTCAGGAACTCGTTGGCCGAGTAGACCCCGTTGAGGGTCTCGCCGGGGATACCCATGAACATGGGCAGTCCGGCCCCGGTTCCCAGGAACAGGGCATCGAAGCCATCGTCGAACAACTCGTCCACGGTGATGGTCCGGCCCACGACCACGTCGCAGCGAACTTCCACGCCGAGGTCCTCCAGACCCCGGATCTCCTCGGCCACGATGGCTTTGGGGAGGCGGAACTCCGGGATACCGTAGATGAGCACGCCGCCAGGGGCGTGAAGGGCCTCGAAGATGGTGACCTGGTAGCCCCCTTTGGCCAGATCGCCGGCGCAGGTGAGTCCGGCCGGGCCGGAACCGACGATGGCGATCTTCTTGCCGTTGGGTGTGGCTCTCTTCGGTTTGGCCAGGCCCTGGGACATGGCCCAGTCGGCCACGTAACGCTCGAGGCGACCGATGGCGACAGGCTCGCCCTTCTTGCCCAGGACGCACTTGACCTCGCACTGTGTTTCCTGTGGGCAAACCCGCCCGCAGATAGCGGGCAGGCTGTTGGTGTCCTTCAAAGACTCATAGGCGCCGCGGAAGTCGCGGTCGCGGACCTGGCCGACAAACTCGGAGATCTTGACCTCGACCGGACAGCCCTCGCGGCAGGTGGGGTTCTTACACTGCAGGCAACGCTCGGCCTCGCCGACAGCGACTTCCTCTTGGTAACCCAAGGCCACCTCGTTGAAGTTGTGGGCCCGCTGCTTGGGATCCTGAGCGGGCATCCCCGCCCTGGGCCGCTTGACAGGCAGTTTCTTGGCCGTCTTGGACTCGTCGCCGGGCATCAGTGGCCACCTCCGCATCCGCAGGCGCACTTCCCGGAGAGCTGCTCTTTCTCCATCTTCTCGATGGCCAGCTTCTGCTCGCCGGCGTACATCTTGCCTCGTCGAACAGCTTCCTCCCAGTTAACTAGCTGGGCGTCGAAGATCGGGCCGTCGACACAGGCGAACTTGACCTCCCCGCCAACGGTGAGCCGGCAGGCGCCACACATTCCGGTTCCGTCGACCATGATCGGATCGACGCTGACGAGAGTCTTGACCTTGAAGGGTTCCGTGGTCTTGGCCACGGCCCGCATCATAACCATGGGCCCGATGGCAATGACGTGCTCGATGTCCCGGCCCGCCTCGATGAGCTGTTTCAGGATGTCGGTGACGAAACCGTGGTGGCCCTTGGAGCCGTCGTCGGTGGCTACCAGTAGTTCGTCGGAGACCGAGGCCATCTCCGGCTCCAGGATCAAGAGATCCTGAGTCCGGGCGCCAATGATGGAGACAACTTTCACCCCTTTGGCTCTCAGGGCCTTGGCTATGGGGTAGATAGGCGCCACACCGAAGCCGCCACCCACCAGGACCACTGGGCCACGGTCGGTCAGAGGGCACGGACGGCCCAGGGGGCCGACGAGATCCAGGATAGACTCGCCTTCCTTGAGGGCCCCGATGAGGCGGCTTGTCTTCCCTACTTCCTGAATCACGATCGTGACTGTCCCCGCCCCGGCCTCCGAATCGGCGATGGTCAGGGGGATTCTCTCACCGTTTCCGGTCACGCGGACGATGACAAATTGACCGGGTTGGGCTTTCCGGGCCACCATCGGGGCCTCCACCACGAAGAACTTGGTGACAGGCGTGAGTTCGCGTTTCATCAGAATCTTGAACATGGTCTCGCTTCTCTCCCATGTCTTGTGTAGTGAAAAAGAGGTTAACCGTTGACCGTGGAGACTTTCTCCTAGGTCCCTCCTTCCTCCCCCGCGGAGCCAAAATCGCGCCTGGGATCAAGCGACTCCAAGGAGACGGCCTGTCCCGGCGGCGTCAGTTCGACGGCGATCTTTCCGAGGATGCCGTTGATGAAGCGGCCCGAATCGGGAGTGCTGTACGTCTTGCCCAGTTCCACCGCTTCGTTGATCGAGACACTCAGCGGGATGTCCTCCAGGAACAGCATCTCATAGAGGCTCATGCGAAGGATGTTCCTGTCCACGTTGGCCATGCGTTCGAGCGACCACTCGCGGGCATAGGTCCGGAGTTTGTCGTCGATCTCGGGAAGATGGGCTATCGTGCCGTCGAGCAGCAGCCTCGCAAACCCCTGAACTTCGCCGGTCGGGGCGGGGCCGGTCAGGTCCTCAGGGTCGTCGATCATGAGGCTCACGGCGAGGTCGAAGGCTTCGGCCGGGTCACCTCCGGCCACATCCAGTTGAAAGATGACCTTCAAGGCTAATTCTCGGCTTTGGCGTCGATTCTTCAAAGAGCCTAGTCCCCCAGACACGGAAAGCTTGTTCCAGGCGATCAGCCTCGCCCGGGCGGCAGGACCCGGTCAAGGAAGTCCAGAAGGTTCTCCTGGCTCTCGTCCAGGCGTCGGCCGATGAAGTACCCGATCCCCACACAGAGAGAGATGAACAGGGTCCAGAGAATCCCGAGTTCCATGATCCCGAAACCGACCCACAGCCCGACGACGACACCCAGGACCCGACCCCGATTGCGGCGGATGAACTGAAGAAGAAACCACCACAGAAGATGCTCCCGCGCGCCCTCGTCGACCGGCGACGTCGCGCGACGCTCCCGCGGCTCACCCTCCGCACCCTCGTCCTTAGGTCCCCGGAAGACCGCCATCTACTCCACCCGCCCGCGACGGGCTTCGTTCGATATGTTCTCCACAAAGACGCGAACTTCGCCCGCTTCGACGCCCACGACGTTCTTCAGACAGTCGCGAACCGCGTTCTGAATGTTGCTCGAAACGTCGGGAACACTCACGTCGGGGCTGATGACCGTTCGCAGCCGCACGTTAAGGCGGCCGCCACCCGGGATGACCCAGCCCCGCACATCGCGGACTCCCTTGACCTGGCGGGTCACCTTGCGGACCAGGTTCTCCACCGCGTCTAGAGAAATGCGGACCTCGCCGAGGTCGCTCTCATGCACCAGAGTCTGGTCGGCGCCCACGCGATGGAACCCGTAGTAGATGAAACGAACGGCGATGAGGAACGTGAGCCCCGCCGTGCCACCAATGATCCAGCGGCCGCTGATACCGAGAAGGCTTGTCCAGAACAGCTCCAGCGGAGCCAGCCAGCCGAAGGCGAGGAGGATCGCGATCGCCGAGAGCGCCGCCACCACAAGCGTAAGAATAGTGAGGATGACCCGGTCGAATATGCCCATCATCTGACTCGCGGCTCCTCCTCTCTGGCTTCCTGATGGAAAGCCACACCCTGAATGTGAACGTTGATCTCCACCACGGAAAGCCCAGTCATGCTCTCGACGGCACGCTTGACGCTCTCCTGGACCCGCTGGGCCACCTCGGGTATGCGGACACCGTAGTCGACCACGACGAACATGTCGAGGGCGGCTTCGCGTTCGCCGACTTCCACCTTGACTCCCTTGGCCAGGTTCTTTCCGCCCAGCATCTCCGTAATCCCACCGACGATGCCGCCGCTCATACCGGCCACACCCTCAACCTCGGTGGCCGCGATGCCGGCTATGGTTCCGACAACGTCGTCGGAAATCTTGACCACGCCGGTGTCTCCATCCTTGTCGTAGGGACCAATGGTTCGTTCGTTCGACGCCTCCACCTCCCAGGCCGACGAGGCTTCGAGGACTAGGCCGCAGTCTCGTGTTGGTTGGCCAGCTAAGTTTATCACTTCAGGGAAGCCACAAGTCAGGTGCTATTCGTCCGGGGCCGGGGATTTCCCTCCTTAATGGTTAGCCGCCGCGGGCCAAGACCGTCACGTCCTCGAACTCCAGCCCGGCGATCCGCACGGCCAGGTCGGCCACGCGAAGGACCTCGTCCTGAGTCAGGGAGATCGCCTTGATCATGATGGTCGCCTTGCCCGCCGCCAGGACGACGACCGCGTCAGCGAAGCCCTTAGCCCGGATCAGGTTCTCAATGTCGACCTCGGAGGCGACGTCCCTGGTAATCTCCAGCCACAGGCTCGAGGCCTGGTCGCGGGCCTCTTCGGCCAGGTTCGCGCTGCCCAGCATCTCGCGCAAGAGGTCAAGTTGCCGGCTCCGGGCCTGTTCGCGCGCCAGGCGGAATTCGACGAAGAGATCCGACCCTCCCGTCGCCCCCGCCTGCGGCGGGATGGTCGTCAGGCTGTTCGCCGCCGAGGCGGAGACAGAGATTATCTCCGCGGTCTGCCCGTCGATCGGATCGGCGAGCGAACTCGAAGCGCCGTCCGTGGAGGCGCCGTCGCTGGCGACGCTCGTGGACGGTGTCCCCGCCGAACTGGGCCAGAACCTGTCCGTGAGGTGTTGCCGGTTCGCGGCCACGTAGAAGACGACCAGACCGATCAAGACAACGAAAGCGAGAAACTTGAGCATCTCCCGCCGAGAAATGACCATCTCGATCCCTCCCTGCCGCACTGGAAACATGATTTTCTCTAGCCGCCGGCCAGAACGATGACCCGGTGAGCCGGCACCCCGTAGAGAACCTGAACCGCCTGCGAAAGAAGGGCCTTCACCCTGGAGTCGTTCGCCCCGCTGGCCACGACCACCACTCCCGCCAGGGGTGGCAAATCAACGCGGACGATCACGGGTTGGCTGGACGAACCCTGAGCCACGACCACAGTCTCGCGGGTGGAGTCCGTCTGAGTCACCGTCCGGGTGCCGCCGCTTCCGTCGTGTTCCTGGGTGGTCTGGGAAGTCTGGCTCTCGTCGTAGCCATAGACATAGGTCGCGCCGGTTTCCAGGGAGACGGCAACGGTCACCTTCCCGGCGCCCAGAATCCGTGACAGGATCCGCTCCAGATGACGTTCGATCATGGCCTCAAGGTCGGCCACGCTGATCGGCAGGCCGGAGTCGCTCGATCCGTTGGACGTGGCCGAGGGACTCGCCAAGCTGTCGCCACCCGCGGCCCCAGACGCGAGAGAGCTTGGGCTACCCTGGCCGCTGGCGGGACGGAGGGCGTTACCCAGACTCATCAGCCCGACGCCGACTAGGGCGACCAGGCTGAGCCCGAGCAGCGTCTTGACCGTTGTCCCCTTGAGGCGTCCCGTCCGCCCGTCACCCGTCAAACCTGAAAGCCAGAAGGCGAACCCGTGGACCGGGCCTCCGCCCGTAACCTGACCGGAGCGCGGTTCCTCCCGCGTTCTTCTGACCGGGCTTTCGACCTCGTCCTCCACTGTCTCCACCTCCCCGAAACTACCTCCGGCGACTACCATCAGAGACTGCCTTCAGAGACTACCTTCAATGACTAGGGCCAGACTTCGACACTGAGACCTCCCGGGGGAACGCCGAAGAGGAGAACCAGTTGGCTCCTGAGTCGCCTGGCCAACTCGGCCGCCGGCCCCGATCCACTCGTTCCGTCCTTGGTCCCCGACTCAACGGCCAGCGGACTTCCGGGCGAGTCGTCCGCGCCGGAATCGCCGGGGCCCCCGGGGTTCCCGTCCGTAGTCGGCGGCCGCTCCGCCACCCAGCCCGTGATGATCGGATCGATCCTGATGGTGACGGGCTCGATGGAACCGGCGGCGCTCGCCCCGCCATCATCGCTTCCCGCCGCCCCGTCCGCCCCGCCCCTCCCCTCGCCGTCCGCGCTCCGGACCATCCAGACCTTCAGGGTCACGGTCTCAAGGGCCCCATAGCTTGACGACGACGGATCGGAGAGCAGAGCCACCCCGGCCTCGGCCTCGGCCACCTCCGGGTCTCGCTCGGCCAAGGCCACGACCTGGGTCTCCAGAGCGGCCCGAGCCGCGGCGAGGGCCCGTTCCCGAGAAGCGTCCCGGAACTCAGACCCCAGGCGGAGCGGATCGGTGGCCGAGGACGTAGACCCGGCCGGGGCTAATTCGAGCTCCCAGGTCCCCAGCCCGGCCAGACCTCGGTCCAGCGAGGCGCCGCTTCCGATGAAGTTGAGCAAGGGTCTTCCCACGGCCAAGACCACAAAGAAGCCGATGGCCACGCGGGCAAACCGCTTGGTGTCCGTCTCCGGCAGGAGCATCTCCAGGACCCCGGCCAGAAAGAGGACGATGAGGATCTCCCTGACCCAGAGCCGGACACCCTCGGCCAGCCCACCCAACGCGACCACCACCGGCCCACTCAACGTGGCCACCTCCAGCCCGCTCATCGGACCATCACGGCGGCGGAAGCCGCTCCGACGACGATGGCCAGGGTCACCAGGAAGAGCACCGATACGGCCAGGGCCATGACCATCATGAGAACCAACGAGTTGCTGACGCTACTCAGACCACCCACAAGTTGCTCTCCTCCGAGAGGCTGCACCACGGCCCCGGCCACCCGGTAGATGACCACCAGGGACAAAACCTTGAGCAGCGGGAAAACCGTGAAAGCCACCACGGCCATGGCCCCGGCCACCCCGACGACATTCTTAAGAACCAAAGAGCTTCCGATGACCACCTCGACCGCATCCGAGAGGACCTTGCCGATGAAGGGCACGAAGTTGCTCGCGGCAAACTTGGCCGCTTTGATGGCCACGCCGTCGGAGACCGATCCGGCCGCGCCGTAGGCCGTAACCAGTCCCAAGAAAAGGGCCATCAGGACCCCGGTCACCAGCACCGAGCCCTGCTTGAGGAGGTCGGACAGGGAGGTCAGCTTGAACCGGGTGAAAGTCTTGGAAACGAGATCGATACAGGCCGCGCAGACGACGATGGGCATGACGGCATCCCGAACGAAGGAGGCCACGAATTCCAGGGACACAACCAGGACGGGGTTGTAGAGCCCGGCCGTGGTCACCGCGCCGAGACCCGCCAGCAAGGTGATCATCACCGGGAGCATGGCCTCCATGAAGTCCACTAGGCGGTCGATGACCCCCTGGCAGGTGCGCATGGCCAGAACGAAGCCCCCGGTGGCCAGGATGATCAGAACCAGGTTGCAGGCGGCGGAAGCGAGTTCGCTCGTCTCCTTGCGGGCAAACGCGCTCTGCATGTTCTGGAGAAGACCGCAGAGAAGAGCGAGGATCACCAGGCGGGCCATGAGCCCCGATCCGGCCCAGACCTCCCGCCCGAGACGGGCAGCCAGGGCCGAGACAAAGCCGGCGAAGGTGTAGGGTCCCTCCCCTCGCAGGATCATTCTGGCCACGTCCTTCACGTTGATCGGCGGAAGGTCTCCCCGCATCTCCCCGTTCAGCTCGTCGAGGATGGCCTGCACGTCCTCCAGACCAAGGGCGCCGGACTGGCGCTCCAACTCCTGCTCCAGGAGGCCCCCGGTCGAGGATCCGTCGGGACCCGAAGCCCAAGCCGGTCCCGCGGCGCCCAGGGCCGTCACGGCCATCCACGCCGCGAGCATCAGCGGCGTCAGCATCTTGAGCGGGCCACTCCTCACGGGTCTTCCGCCCTCCACATTCGACGCTTACAGGACCTTCAGAATTATCTCGAGAATGGCCATGACGATGGGCATGGCCAGAACGAGAATCAGAATCTTGCCGGCCAACTCCACCTTGGAGGCCACGGAGTTCTCGCCGGCGTCATGGCAGACCTGAGTGCCGATCTCAGCCATGTAGGCGATGCCGACGATCTTGAGGATCGTGTTCAGGTAGAGGCTGTCGACCTGCGCTCGCGAGGCCAGATCGCGCAGAAAGTCGAGAATGGCCGCCAGTCTCTGGGCGACCATGAGGAACACGGCCAACCCCACGGCCAACCCGAGTAGGACGGCCACCTCCGGACGCTGCTGGCGAATGACCAGGAGCAGGACGACGGACACGATGGCCAGGCCAACGACCTGAACGATCTCCACGTAACCACCCGCCCCCGGCCAGGAGACTACCCGCCCGGCCATCGCCGGCCGCTCCACTAGAATTGGAAGAGGGTCTGCACCGTCCTGAACAGGTCGTAGACCAGCCTGAGAACGATGCCCAGAGCCAGAGCCGCCCCGGCGATGGTCACGATCTGACCCCACTCTTCCTTCTGAGACTGCCTGAAGATGATGACCACAACCGACACCAGAATGCCGATGCCGGCGATCTGGAAGATCAAGCTGATGTCCACGCCCGATTCACCCCCGCAACAGAAGAACGACGCTACAGGAGAACGACGCCCAGAGCCAACCCGCTCAGAGGCCCGAGGTAGCGCCACATCTTTTCCGAGGCCCGTTGCTCTGCCACGGCCTCCTCCTCCCGCCTTCGCAGGCGCTCCACGGCCAACCCTAGATGGCGCCGCTGATCGTCGCGGTCGGTGACCCCCAGATAGCCGGACAGGGCCAGGATGATCTCTAGATCGCCCGCCAGCAGGGCCGTCCGCGGAAACACGCCTCGCGCCGCCCGGTCCCAGGCCTCCCCGGCCGAGACGCCCTGACGGGAGCGCAGCAGGGCCGCGGTCTCGCGGAAGATGTCCCTCACCGGGGCGGAAACACTTGTGGCCACGCGGTCCAGGGCCCCCGGCAGGGCCCCCAGGGCGTAGACGACCTCGCTCTCCAGGAGGCTCAAAGCGACCCGAAGCTGCCCAACTTGACGGGAGCGCGCCCCGTAGCTGCCGGCGACGAGGTTGCCCGCGACCGTGGCCGAGATCACGATGGCCAGGAGACCGCCAAGCTTAAGAACCACGGCCGGAGCCTCCCCAGCTTTCCGTAACGGCCTCGATCGTCCCCGGACCCTGACGCCGGCTAAGAACAACAAAGACCTCGAAGAGACCCGACTCCAGCAACTGGCGGAGCATGGGACGTCTGGCGAGGTCCTCCGGGCAGGTCCCGTGAGCCGTGGCAATGACCGCCGCTCCGGCGCCGGCCGCCTCGTGGAGGGCGAAGGCGTCCTCGGGCCGTCCAATTTCATCGGCGGCGACGACCTCCGGGGACATGGCCCGCAGGAGGAGGAAGACGCCTTCGGCCTTCGGGCAGGCGTCCAGGACATCGGTGCGCAATCCCACATCGCGCTGGGGAACCCCTTCGTAGCAGGCGGCCACCTCGGACCGCTCGTCGACCAGACCCACCCGCAAGCCCGGCGACCCGAACTCCGGTTGGCCGTCGCTCAGGAGGCGGATCAAATCGCGCAGGAAGGTGGTCTTGCCGCAACCCGGAGGCGAGATGATCAGCGAACTTCGGGGGCGCCTGGACCCGGACAGGACGCGGGAAAGGACGGGACGGGCCACCCCCCGGACCTCCCGCGAAAGGCGGAAGCTGAGACCGGCTACGTGGGTGATCGTCCGAAGACGCCCGCCGTCGAGCAAGGCCCGGCCGGCGAGTCCAACCCGGTGCCCCCCTGGGATGGTGACAAAGCCGTTGCGGAACTCCTCCTCCAGGGCGTAGACAGAGCCCTGGCTGACCAGGCTTAAGGTCTTGCGGGTATCCTCGCCCGAGACCACGTAGGCCGCCGTCGGCTCGGAGGTGGGGAGACCCTGGGGTGAGAGCCAGACATCCCCGGTGTCGGTCACCAGGGAAAGCGGGCGCTCCCGGCGGAGGCGAATCTCCTCCGTGCGGCTCCAGAGATCGGCCCCGAGGCGTTCGATCGAACGCCGGACAGCGGGGGCCAGGTAGTCGAGGATTTCGGTCCGGGCCGGGGTCTGGATGGAGAGGGCGGGGCGGGCCGCGGCGGCGGACCCGAAATGGCGCATCTCAAGGCCCGGGGCCGCGAGCACGGACGAGCGGGCTGTATCCAGGGGGGACACGGCGACATCTCCCAGAGAAGGAAACCAAGGGTAGCCCGAGGTTCACCCCACTACTATGGGACAGGCACCGGCTTTATGACCCGCGGCGGGGCGGCCGGGTTGGCGCGTCACGTCCCCAAGCCTCCGAGTGAGGATCCTCGCGGACGAGGAAGACCTCCCCGCAATTGGGACAGGTCAACTGGAACTCGCGTGGCAGGGGCGACGCCGGACCAGGGAGACTCGCCGTCTCGCAATCGGGAATCGGGAGGCGCGACGGCTCGACGAGCCGGAGGCCGCGCCGTCCCCCGGGCGAGGGCTCGCGGGAGGACTCCGCCGGCAGGAAGATGTCCTCGCCGCAGCGGGGGCACTCGCAGGCGATGAAGGTTGGGCGGGACTCCGTCTTGGCGACCTGGTTGGTGGTTCCGGCCGTGGCCGCCAGCCCGCTCACAACCCGAGCCACGTCGCCCAGGAGTTCCACGACCTGCCCCAGGACCCGCCCCTGCTCGGACTCCGAAGCCAGGGCCAAGCCCTTTACCAGTCCGCCGAGGTAGGCGGCTCGGCTCTCCAGGTCGAGGGCGACGGGGTCGGAGCGGAGCCGATCGGGCTCGGCTGGTCCGGGACCATCGCCCGAGGGGCCTGGCCCGTTTCGTTCGCGATCCACTACATCGCCCCCAGCCATCACGACCGTCAAAGCTTTGCGGCTAATATGGCCGCTAAGGGAGAAGCTAACTCCGCCTTTGGGTCGGAACCTGTGGCTAAACGGGGGAAACGAGGGGAAGATACCCTCAAACCCGCTTCGAAGGGAGCGTCGTCAGGTATGACTACCTTTCACATCATCCATATCGTCGTCGGGCTCTGGCTGGTCGCAGCGCCGCTTCTGGGCATCTTCACCACGCGAAGCGCTCTACTCACCAACAACATCGTGATCGGAGCCGTGGTGGCCTTGTACAATGCCTGGTTCCTGTTTGTGAAGGGCAACACGGAAGTGAAGAGCCGGTAGAGCCGGCAGGTCAATTGGCTGGCATCCGACCAACGCGGGAGACGGGCCGTCCGGTCCGTCTCTTGTCGTATTCCTCGCCCCGGCGTGGTCGCGCCGCGCTCAAGTCTACTCGCCGCCCGACCAGACCGCTCTACAGCCTCCGCACCTCCACCCTCTCCCTTAGCCGTTCCACGTCCTCCTGCCTGACCTGCCCGGCCGTCTCGGTCAGGGCGTTGGCCGCGCCCGCGGCGACCCCGAGGGAGAGGGCGTCCCTGAGGCCGTCTCCGCGCTCCAGGGCCACGACCATCGCGGCCGCCAGGGCGTCCCCTGAACCTACCGGGTTACGGACTCCCTCCACCCGCACCGCCGCGTGCCAGAACTCGTCCACGCAGTAAGCTACCGCGCCAAGCTCCCCCAGGGTCAGTACGACCAACTCGGCCGCGCCGCCTAAGCTTGGGGCCAAGCCGATGGCCGAGGCGACCTCACTCCGGTCGACCGGGTCCCTCCCGACGGGGACCGCGCCGCCAGCGTTCCGCCAAGCGGCATCCTGGGCGGCGGCGCGTTTCGCTGTCTCCAGCCCGAAGGCCCGGGCCAAACCCACCGCCTCTTCGGCGTTGGGTTTGATCAGAAACGGCCTGGCGGACACGCCGGCCACCAAGGCCGGACCGCTCGTGTCGAGGACGGTCCGCAAGCCCCGCCCCTGGGCGACCCGAATGGCCTGGGCGTAGGCGTCGGACGGGAGGCCCGGCGGAAGGCTGCCCGAGAAGACGCAGAAGGAGACCCCGGCCAGAAGCCCATCCAGGTGGACCAGAAAGGTTGCGAACTCCTCATCGGTCACCGGTGCGCCCGGTTCGCGAAACTCGGTGACCCCACCCCCAGTCCCGTCCACTACGGCCAGGGTCGTGCGCGAGTCGGCCCCAACGCTCAGGAAGGCCGACTCAATGCCCTCCGCGGCCAGGCCGTCGACGATGGCCCGGCCGGTCGGTCCACCGGCCAGTCCGGTAGCCAGGACTCGGCCACCCAGGGCCTTGACAACCCTGGCCACGTTGACACCCTTGCCTCCCGGACAGCCACGGACCTGGGCCACGGAGTGGGCCCCGCCCGGACGCAGGCCGGAGATAAAGTAGGTCTTGTCCCACGCGGCATTCAGGGTCACGGTCAGGATCATGGCTCTGCTCCCCCGTCTCTGTGGTACGTGCCCGGCCAGGCTTCCCTGAACCGAGGTCCACCTCCCATTGCGCCCCGGTCCAGTTGACGGCCCGGCGTTTCCGCGGGTAGGCTGGGGCAGGGCCAGTCCTCCTGGAGGTGCATCCTTGACCAATCCATCCACCAAGCCCGGCGGCAACTCGTCGGATCGAGAGCTTCCCGCAAACACCCAGCGCCTTACCGGAGGCAAGCTCACCGGCCCGCGGGCCTTCACCGCCGTGGCCCTGGGCCAGTTCTTCTCCATTCTCGGCACAGGCATGACCGGCATGGCTCTGACCTACTGGACCTGGAAGGTCACCGGGTCGGCCACGGCCCTGGCCCTGGTCTGGTTCTTCATCTTCACGCCAACGGTGGTCTTCAGTCCCATAGCCGGCGCCCTGGTTGACAGGTGGAACCGGAAGCTGGTCATGATGCTGGCCGACATGGCTTCCGGCCTGGCCACGATCATCCTCCTGGTCCTCTACCTCCTGGGGCACCTTGAGATATGGCATCTCTATGTTGTCGGCGCCTTTACGGGGACCTTCCAGGCCTTCCAGTTCCCGGCCTACTCGGCGGCCATAACCCTGATGATCCCCAAGGAGCGCTATAGCCAGGCCAGCGCCATGATCTCCCTGGCCCAGGGCGTGGCCGGCATCTTCGCCCCCATCGCGGCCGGGGCTCTCCTCGGCTTCATTGGCGTCGGCGGTATCATGGTCATCGACCTCGTCACTCTGGCCGCGGCTCTCGGAATCCTCCTCCTGGTGCGCGTGCCGCAGCCAGAGGTCTCAGCCGCCGGTCGGGAAGCCCGGGGCGGTCTTCTCAAGGAAGCCGCCTACGGCTTCCGCTACGTTCTCGCCCGGCCGAGTCTCCTCGGCCTCCAACTGGTCTTCTTCTGGGGCAACCTTCTCTCCAACCTGTGCTTCACTCTAGCCGCGCCGCTGGTCCTGGCTCGCACCGGCAACAATCCTCTGGCCCTGGGCACAGTGCAGACGGCGGCCGCCGTCGGCGCGGTAGCCGGTGGTCTCGTTCTCTCCGTCTGGGGCGGTCCCCGACGCAAGATTCACGGGGTCCTCTTGGGCTGGGCAGGATCGTTTCTGGTCGGGGAACTTCTCATGGGTCTCGGCCGGAGTGTGGCCGGCTGGTCCGTCGCCATCTTCGGAGGGTCGATCTTCGGGGCCCTGGTCGGCGCCTCCAACCAGGCCATCTGGCAGCGGAAGGTGCCGCCGGACATCCAGGGTCGGGTCTTCTCTGTCCGCCTTCTCATCGCCCAGATCAGCGCGCCGGTGGCCATGCTCATCGCCGGTCCCCTGGCCGACCGGGTCCTGGAGCCGGGGATGCGGGCCGGAGGTGGGCTGGCCAAGATCTTTGGCGGCCTTGTGGGCACCGGACCCGGCACGGGTATCTCCCTGCTCTTTCTCCTGGCCGGAGTCGCCGGGGCGGCCGTGACCCTCTGCGCCTACGCCGTGCGGCCGATCCGCGACGTGGAGAAGATCGTCCCGGACTTCGACGAGCAGGCGGGGAGCCTGTCCAGTTCCTAGGTCGCCCCCCGAGCGGGCCTGGCTACGCCCGCTCGATGTACAGCCCGCTTCTGGTGTCGATCCTCAGCACGTCGCCCTCCTGGATGAAGAGGGGGACGTGAACAATGTAGCCCGTCTCCAGGGTCACCGGCTTCGAACCGCCCGAGGCGGTGTCACCCCGTAACCCCGGATCGGCTCTGACGACCTTGAGTTCGACCGAGTTGGGCATCTCCACGCCGATCAGCCGTCCGTTGTAGTGGATGAGAAAGAGATTCGTATTCTCAAGGAGGAAGCGCTTGTTGTCTCCTATCTGATCCGTGTTCAGGGTCACCTGGTCGAAGGTCTGGGTATCCATGAACGTGTAGTCGTCCCCGGCGCCGTAAAGGTACTGCACTTCCCGTCGTTCGAGGATAGCCCGCGGAAGCTTCTCGCCGGCGCGGAAGGTCTTCTCTACGACCGCCCCGGTCACAACGTTCTTCAGCTTGGAGCGAACAAAGGCCGAGCCCTTTCCGGGCTTGACGTGCTGGAATTCGACCACCGCCCACGGCTGGCCGTCAATGTCGACCGTGGCCCCGGTTCTGAAATCGTTGGTTGAAATCAATTGCTGGTCACCGCCCTCGCGCCTCTATGCCCTGCAGCCATCGTCGTCACGCACCGCGTCGCCTGCGTCGATCACGCCTACAGGACCATGAGCTTCTTCGGGAACTTCGAGAGAACCTCGCAGCCTTCGGGCCTGACCACAACCAGGTCCTCGATGCGAACCCCGCCCCAGCCGGTCACGTAGACCCCGGGCTCGACGGTGACCACGTTTCCCGCTTCCAGGACGCGGTCGCTCGTCGGCGAAAGTCGCGGGGTCTCGTGCACGGCCAGTCCCAGCGAGTGACCGAGACCGTGGCCGTAGTGGTCAGCGTGGCCCGCCGCGCCGATGATGTCGCGCGACACGGCGTCAACTTCCTTGCCCGTTTTTCCCGGCTTCACCGCCGCCAACGACTTCTCCTGGGCCTCGGAGACGAGAGCGTAGACCTTCTCCTGTTCCTCGCTGATCGGGGAGAGGGCGAAGGTGCGGGTAAGGTCGGAGCAGTAGCCGCCGAACTTGGCCCCCGTGTCGATGGTGACGAAGTCCCCCGAGGCCAGGAGTTTCTCCGAAGCCCGGCCGTGAGGCAAGGCCGAGCGAGCGCCCGAAGCCACGATCGTGGGGAACGCGGCATCGTCGGCCCCGATCTTCCTCATCCTGTACTCGATCTCCAGGGCTATCTCCCTCTCGGGCATCCCCGGGCGGAGCAGCGAAACAACGTCCCCCAGGGCCTGGTCGGTAATGGCGGCCGCCTGCCGGATGAGGGCGATCTCCGCGTCTTCCTTGACTTCGCGGATGCGCTCGACGATCGGTCCCACCGGCACGAACTCGAAGCCCTTCAGCCGGGTGGCCAGGTCTTCGTACCAGGCGAAGGTGGCCAGTTCGCGCTCGAAGCCGACCCGCTCCTCCCCAAGTTGTCCGAGAACCTCGGCCACCGTGTCGACCATCAGGGGTCCCTGACGGACGATCTCCCAGCCGGGACACTCCGAGGCGGCCTGGTCGAGGTAGCGAAAGTCGGTGACGAAAATGGCCTTGGCGGAGGTGAAGATGGCCGCCCCGGATGAACCGGTGAAGCCGGTCAGGTAGCGGCGGTTCTCCGGGCTGGAGAGGACCATGACCCCGGGACGCTTCTCAAGCGAGGCCAGGGCCTGGCGGGCCGCGTCGAGACGCCTGGCCATGGCCTCCTGGTGGCGGGCCGGAGTCAGGTGAGCGGTGGGATCGGCTTGTCGCATGTTCTCTGTCACCCCTCGTCAAGGCGGGACATGGATGTCCCACCAGGCAAACCGTCGTTCAATTGGACAGGACTCTGCCGTTTCCTCCAGGCTTCCCCTGCTAACCAGATTCTTCCCCACCGGCTGAGGCAGGCTCGCATTGATTCGGAGCGAAATCCCACCAAGGAAAGACCCTGCTACGCAACGGTCCCATGACTCAAGGCCCCGATCGGGCCCCGAGGAGGTCTACTCTTGTCTTTCGCACCCTCTTTCCGCCAGCCTGGCCAGGCGATGCCCACCTCCGCTCGGGGAAGCGAGAGACCGTTTCTGCGCCGGATGCGCTTCGGGCGTCCGCTTCTCGCCGCCGCCACCGTCCTGACAACCCTGCCCCTGGCCGGGATCGGCATCTACGGGCTCTGGCCGAGCTACGCTCCCCCGCCCGCGTCGCCGACGATCGTCGCCGGCGACTACACCTGCCACGAGCCGGCCATTATCGACGAAGCCGGGAGGGTCTTCCTATCCTTCGGAACCATGCGGGCCATGTACGACCCCGACATCAGCCTGGACAGTAAGTCGGGGAGGGTCTCCATCCCGACGGCCGGGCATCCGGTGGACATGGCCACCGACGTCCTCGACCGCTACGTGGCCGCCCGCCCCGCCGAGCTCAACGTCCCGATCATGGCCGACTCGGCCGGAGCGCCCTATGTCCCGCTCGACATCTTTGCCGGTCTCCTCCGCCTCGAGTACCGCTACTTCCCGGAGAGCAACATCGTGGTCGTCGATCGCGCGGGCGAGGACATCCAGGTGGGGACGGTCGCGGTCGACGAGACCTTCGTGAGGGAGACACCCTCGTTTCTATCCCTGAAGCAGAGCCGCCTGGTCCGTGACGACACAGTTCGCGTCTACGGGGAGAAGAAGGGCCGCTACCGGGTTCGCGACAGGGTCGGCCGGCTCGGATACGTCACGGTGGCTGACCTCAACGTGGCCCCGCCCATGCCGGCCCCCCCAGCCAACGCCGGGAATGAGACCCCCCTGCCCTCCCTCGACGACCAGAAGCTCTCCCTGGTCTGGGAGGCCGTGAGCGGCAAGAACCCCAATCCCGCCGGCATCGGCGAGATGCCCGGCCTCAACGTGGTCTCCCCGACCTGGTTTCACGTCATCGACAGCGAGGGAACCGTGCAGAACCTGGGCGATCGGACCTACGTGGAGTGGGCCCACGCCAGGGGGTATCAGGTCTGGGGCCTGGTCACCAACGGCTTCAGTCCGACCCGGACGCGCGCTTTCCTCCCCAGCCCGGAGAGGCGGGAGAAGATCGTCCGGCAGCTCCTCTACTACGCCAAACTCTATAACCTCGATGGGATCAACCTTGACTTCGAAAACATGTATCTTTCCCAGAAGGACGACTATGTGGCTCTGGCCCGCGAGTTCACCCTCCTGGCCCACGAGCAGGGTCTGACCGTGTCGGTCGACGTGACCTTCCTCTCCACCAGTGAGGTCTGGTCTCTCTGCTTCGACCGCCGGGCCCTGGCCGAGATCTGCGATTATGTGATGGTCATGGCCTACGACGAGCACACCAGCGGCATGGACCACGCCGGCTCGGTCGGCTCGCTGCCCTGGGTCGAGTACGGCCTCAACCGGATCCTGGTCGAGGCTGGAGTTCCGGCCGAGAAGTGCGTTCTCGGCCTGCCCTTCTACACCCGGCTGTGGACCATTGAGCCCGGCCACCGCCCCAAGGTCACGACCTACTCGATGAAGGGCGTTCACGAGCTACTGGCGGAGAAGAACCTCACCCCGACCTGGGACATCGAGTCTGGCCAGAACTACGTTGAATACACCGAGGAGGGCCTGGGCTACAGGCTCTGGATCGAAGACGAGACCTCAATCACGGCCAGGCTGAGCCTGGTTGAGAAGTACGGCCTGGCCGGCGTGGCCGCCTGGCGCCGGGGGTTTGAAGACGCGGAGATCTGGAAGGTGATTGAGGAGGGGCTGAAGGGCGAGTAGTCGGGCGACGATCGGCGGAAAGCCGCGCCGCGGGTCTACCCGCCCCTGATGGCGCCAGGATCACTTCCTCCGCTGGACGACCATATGGATCGGCTGCCCCTCCACGCCGTGAGCCGCCTCCATGACCACCTCCGACAGGGTCGGGTGGGCGAAGCCGGTCCGGGACAGTTCCTCGCCCTTCATCCGTGCCTGGAGAGCGATGGCCCCCTCGTGGATGAGGTCCGAGGCGTGCGGGCCGAACACATGCATCCCGAGAATCTCGCCCGAGGCCTTGTCGGCCACCAACTTCACCAGGCCCTCGGTCTCGCCCATGGCGATGGCCTTGCCGTTGGCGGAGAAGGGGAACTTGGAGACCACGATCTCCCGCCCGCTCTGGGCCGCCGCCTCGGCCGCGTCTTTCTCCTCAAGACCCACGCTGGCGCACTCGGGGCTGGAGAAGACCACGCCGGGAACCACGCGGTAGTCCATGTCCCGCTTGGCCTCCGAAAACATGTCCTCCGCCGCCACGAGCCCCTCGGCCGAAGCCACCGAGGCCAGGTAGGTCTTGCCGACCACGTCGCCGAGGGCGTAGACCCCAGGGGCGGAGGTCTTCAGGCGAGGGTCGACCTTGATGCCCTTCTTGTCGTACCGCACCCCCATGGCGTCGAGATCGATGCCCCCGTAGTCGGGCACCCGACCCATGGCCACCATGACCGTGTCGGCCTCGAAGCGGACCTCCTGCCCGTCGGCGGTGTCGCAGACGACGACCTTGCCGGCCGAGCTCTTCTCAATGCGCTTGATGAAGACCCCGACATTGATCTGCATACCCCGGCGCTTGAGGCTCATGGCCAGGCGCTTGGCGATCTCCTCGTCCACGGCCGGGAGGAGGTTGGCCGTGCGCTTGATCATTCGGACCTGCGAGCCGAAGGTGTGGTAGATGCAGGCGAACTCGACGCCGAGGACACCGCCGCCGATGAGGAGCATGGACGGCGGGACTTTCTCCAGTTCGAGGGCCTCGTCGCTGCCGATAGTCAGGTCGAGGTCTTCCTTGGGAACCGGAGGCTGGGCCGGCTGGGACCCGGTGGCCAGGAGGATGTACTTGGTCTCCAGGATCTCTGTCCCGCCGTCTCGTTTGGCCACGGCCACCTTGCCCGGCCCCGGGACCGAGGCCGTGCCCATGTAAGTGGCCACGTCGGCCCCGCCGAGAAGGCGCTCGACCCCGCCCACGAGTTGGGCCACGACCTGGCGTTTGCGGGCCATGACCTGGGGCATATCAACCGAGACGGCCTCCGGCCCGCCCCGGATGACGGTTCCGAAAGAACCCGCCTCCCTGGCCGAGGTGTAGACCTCGGCCGCTCTCACGAGAGCCTTGGTCGGGATGCAGCCGCGGTTTAGGCAGCAGCCGCCAAGCTTGTCCCGCTCGACCACGGCCACCTTGGCCCCGAGCTGGGCCGCGCGTAGGGCGGCCACGTAGCCGCCCGGGCCGGCCCCGATTACGACAAGGTCAAACATCAGCTTTCCTCCCTTTCGGTCTCCGGCCGCTTCTCCGGCCGCTTCTTGTTCCATGTCTCCCGAGAGTACTTCTCCCTGACAAGACCTTCCGCCGTGGCGGCCTCCTCGGGAGTGAGGTCGCCCGGCTCAAAGGTGACTTCCAGCGCGCCGGCGAGCCCGTCCGACACCGCCCGGCAGACGTCGGAGTAGCCGGGGGGCACGCGGCCAGGCTGTCCACCGTCACAGGCCGCGACCTCATTCGGCCGGCCGGCGCCGTCTAGGGTCTCCTCCAGGCCGGCCGCCTTCGTGGCGATGCGGGCGGCCGCCTCCGGGGGAAAGCCCAAGACCCGGGCCAGGAGCGGAGGGTCGAGCCTCAGGGGAATCGAGCCGTGCTGGAGGATGACGCCGCCGCGGCGGACCTGCGCACTGCCGACAATCTTCTTTCCGCTGACCAATATCTCGTAGGACGACGGGACCTCAAAGCAAGCCCCGGCGGCTACTATGGCGGCTACTATGGCGGCTACGGCGGGGGCCCCGGTGGCGGCGCCGGACCCACCTTCCGTCCGGCCACCGGCCTCTTCCCCCGGGCCGTCTCCGGCCGTCTTCTCCGGCGCGAGAACAGCGTCTAGGCCGAGGGCCCGCAGGCCGAACACCAGCCCGCCGGCGATCCGGCGGTAGGTTTCGACCACCGAGCCGGGCAAGGTGGCCATGTCGACCACGATCGAGTAGGTTACCTCTTGGTCGTGGAGGACGGCGCGTCCGCCGGTCGTCCGGCGAACGATGTCGATCCCGGCCTGCCGGCAGGCCTCCGGATCCACGTCCGTGGCGTAGTCCTGAAAGTAGCCCAGGGACACGGCCGGGGGCGTCCAGCGATAGAAGCGCAGAGTCGGTGGAACCCGACCGGCGGCGTGGGCCAGGAGAATGGCCTCGTCCACGGCCATGTTTTCGGCCCCGGGGCGTGGCGACTCCTCGATGATGAGACGCCAGGCCCTGTGCGGCTCGCCGACGCTAGGCTCGCCGACGCTAGACTCGCCGACGGCAAACTCGCTGGCTGGGGCCACCCCAAAGGGTCTGGCCTCGTCCACGGCGGCCTCGGCCTCCGTCGCCGTCAGGGGGCGAGGGTAGTTGTAGAGCGGGCCGGAGGGTCGCTCGTTGTAGAAAGGGCGGTTACAGTCGGGACAGCCGCTGGTCCTGAAGGCCTCCCCACTGGCCAGGAGGGCTCTGGCCTTCTCCCACGGGATACCGCTCGAAACAAGGCGGCCCTCGCCGTCGAAGGTCATGGCCTCGGCCCGGGCATAGCCGCTGGCCATAAGGTAGCGGGCGGCCTGCGCGCGCCGATAAGCGGCCAGGTCGGGTGGTGGCCGCCCCTCCAGGCGGGTGCCCGGAATGGGGGTGAAGGCGAAGAGGGCCGCGGCGACGCCCAGGTCACCGAACTCGCCCATCAGGGTCACGAGGTCTCTCTCGGTCTCGCCCAAACCGGCGATGAGATGGGTCCCGACGCGCCCCGGGTAGCGGCGAGCGGCCTGGCGCAGGAGGGCCAGGCGGGGCTCAAGCGGTCCCCCCTTGATCTCGCGGTGCAGTTCAGGCGTGGCGACGTCGAGGGCGATGGTCACCCGCTCGGCGCCCCAACTCAGGATGCCTTCGATCTCTTCGAGGTCGCGGGCGGCCACGGAAACGCAGATGGGCAGGGCCGGGCGAAGGGCGTGGAGCCCGCGGACTTCGGTCTCCGCCCTATCGAGAGCGCCCGGCGAGGCGGTCAGCTGGAAGCAGGCCCGGCGCAGCCGTCTCTCGTCCACGGCCTGAGCCAGCCCGGCCCAGAATGCCTGGCGAGCCGGGTCGACCGGAACCTCCCGGTCTCTAGGCCCTGTCCCGGAAACCTCCGGCCAGTTGATCCGGGAGAGAAGATCATCCCGCGACGACGCGCTCCGGGCCTGCGGGCAGAAACCGCAGTCTCGGGAGCAGCCCTCGCCCTCCAGGAGGTAGGCGGTCGTCGGCAGGCAGTCTCCGCCCGGAGAGCTGTCCGCCCGGCGCCCCCGGACAACCGCTAACGTGCCGGCTGAGGCTCTTATCCTAGCACCCCTCCCCGCTCGGGAAGATGCAGCACTCGCTGGACCAGACCGGCCGGAGACCCAGAGCCTCGGCCTCGCGCCGGGCGGCCGGAGTAGGAACGGCGATCCGGTCGACCCCGCTTCGCACGGCCAGAACATCCAGGGCTGCCCGGTAACGGCCTTTCGGACGCATGCAGCCAAGTTGGACCGGGGCCTCCGGCAGAAGGAGACGAGCCTCGGCCATGACCCGGGCCACCTCGGAAAGCGGCGGCGGGTCCACGCTTCCAAACCGGCTACCCCGGGTCGGAATCAGAACCAGAAGAACGACGCCGCCCGCCCCCAGGGAAGCCAGTTCCCGCAGGGCCGCCAACTCGCCCCGGACGCGCCCGCCCCAGAGTCCGATGAGAACATGCGGCAGGACCCGCGTCTCCGCCGCCAGGAGCTTGTAGCTGCGAATGAAGTCGTCTCCGGTGATCCCGGGGAAACCATAAACATCCTCGATCGTCGGGGTGTCGACGACGAAGTCAAAGGATATCGCTGTGGCCTGACGGGCTATCGCCCTGGCCTCGTCGCGAGTCCGGACAAGACCCGCGTGGACGTTGAGGCGCCCCGACCGGCCGAGCTCCCGCAGGAGGTCCCCCTCCTCAAGCAGCGGAACCTGTCCGGTTTGGTCGCAGCCACCGCTTACGAGCCAGCTCCGAACCGGGCTCTCCGGGTCACCCTCGCTCCCCACCCCGGCTAGCCGCCGGGCCTCCCGCGGCGTGAGCATGGCCCGAAGGTAGTGTCCGCCGCAGTGGGCGCAATTCGCCCCGCAAGCCGGCCCGGTGACCGAGACGGCCCTGGTCCGGGCCAGGGTGTCAAACCTTATCTCCCTGGGCCGTCGCGCCAGGCGTGTCTCCCAGGCCCTGGCCACGAGTTCATCGGTAACGGGGTCGAGTTCGTTTCCGCCCAGAGACCGATCCCTCTCCTCCCAGCCTCGCCGCGCCCGCTCGCCCAGCCGGCGTCCGTCCTCGCGGATGCCCTTCCTCGCCATCCCGGCGGGGGTGGCCAACCAGCGGCCGCCCCCGCCGTCACCCAGAAATCCTACATCCGCGCTGTCCGCGTCCTCGCTGTTACTTCGTCCCAGCCTCGCCCTTCCAGGCCAGGTCCTGCTGGCGGGCCGCCCGGGCCTCGTCCAGCCGCTTGACGAACGTGGTCTGCGGCGCGCCGAGAACGACCTCCGGAGTCGTCTCGGCCTCGCGGGCGATCTTGGCCATGATCTCAGCGAACATCTCCAGGGTTTGACGGCTCTCGGTCTCCGTCGGCTCGACCATCAGGGCTTCCGGCACGATGAGCGGGAAGTAGACGGTCGGGGCGTGAACCCCGTAGTCGAGGAGGCGCTTAGCGATATCGAGAGTTTTCACCCCGTGGCGTTCCTTCTGCCAGGCCCCGGAGGCGACGAACTCGTGCTTGCAGATCCGGTCGTACATGAGGTAGTAGTCCTTCTTTAGCCTCTTCATGAGGAAGTTGGCGTTGAGGACCGCGTCCTCGGAGACCCGCTTGAGACCGTCCGGGCCCATGGACCGGATGTAGGCGTAGGCCTTGACGATGACCCCGAAGTTCCCGTAGAACTCCTTCACCCGACCGATGGTCTTGGGGGCCGTGTAGTCGAGATAGAACCGGTCGCCCCGCTGGCGCACGATCGGCACGGGCAGGAAGTCGGCCAGGGCCTTGTTCACCCCGACGGGACCCGAACCCGGGCCGCCGCCACCGTGCGGGGTGGCGAAGGTCTTGTGCAGGTTGAAGTGGCAAACGTCGAAGCCGGCGTCGCCCGGCCGGGCGTAGCCCATGATGGCGTTCAGGTTGGCCCCGTCGTAGTAGAGGAGGCCGCCGGCCGCATGGACTATCTCGGCGATCCTGTGGATGTTCTCGTCGAACAGCCCCAGCGTGTTCGGGTTGGTCAGCATCAGGCACATGGTATTCTCGTCGACCACGGCCCTGAGCGACTCGAGGTCCACTCCGCCGCGCGCGTCCGACTTAACCTCAACCGTCTCGCAGCCGGCGATGATGGCCGAGGCCGGGTTCGTCCCGTGAGCCGAGTCCGGGATGATGACCTTGTTCCGGTGGCCCTGGCCCTTGTCGATGAGGTAGGCCCGGATGATCGACAGGCCCGCGAACTCACCGTGGGCGCCGGCGGCCGGCTGCAGGGTGACCGCGTCGAATCCGCCGATCTCCGAGAGGTACTCCTGCATCTCGTAGATGAGCTGCAGGGCCCCCTGGGCCAGTTCCTCGGGGGTGTAGGGGTGCAGGTTGGCAAAACCGTCGTACTGGACGACAACCTCGTTGACCTTGGGATTGTACTTCATCGTGCAGGAACCCAGGGGGTAGAAACCGATGTCCACCCCATGGTTACGCTGCGACAGGCGAGTGAAGTGCCGGGTCACGTCGACCTCGCTGACCTCGGGTAGAGGCGCCGGCGTCTTTCGAACCTGATCCGAGGGCACGAGCTTGCCGAGATCCTGCTCGGGAACGTCGAGGGAAGGCAGGCTGTAAGCCTTGCGGCCCGGCGCGGAGAGCTCGAAGATCAGCGGTTCCTTCTTGTAGACGTATCCGGTTCCGCTCATGCCTTACCCCCCAATCCCGCGGCGAGGCCGTCGATGTCGGCCTTCGTCCGTCTCTCGGTGACCGCCACGAGGAAGCAGCCGGAAAGCTCGGGGTAGGCCCCTCCGAGGTCCGGGCCGACCAACATCTTGCGGCCGACCAGCTTGGCGTTGGCATCCTCGAGCGTGCCCGGTCCCTTGACCACGAACTCCTTGAAAAACGGCGCCGTGAAGGGGGCGCTGTAGCCGGCGACCTTTGTCACCTGATCTCTGGCGTAGTGGGCCTTCTGAAGGCACAGCCGGGCCACCTCGCCCAGACCCTCCTGGCCCAAGACGCTGAGGTAAACGCAAGCGGCCAGCGCGTTCAGGGCCTCGTTGGAGCAGATGTTCGAGGTGGCCTTCTCGCGCCGGATGTGCTGCTCGCGCGTCTGGAGGGTCAGAACGAAGCCCCGGTCGCCGTCGAGGTCGACCGTGGCCCCGGCAATGCGACCAGGCATGCGGCGGACCAGCTTCTCGGTCGCGGCCAGGAAACCCAGGTAGGGACCGCCGAAAGACATCGGGTTACCCAGGGGTTGGCCTTCGCCGAGAGCTATGTCGGCCCCGTACTCGCCCGGGGCCTTGAGCACCCCCAGCGAGATGGGGTCAACCCCAACCACCAGCATGGCCCCCTTGGCGTGAGCGATGCGGGCCACCTCTTCCGGCTTCTCCAGGCACCCAAAGAAGTTCGGGTGGCAGAGGAGAACGGCGGCCGTGTTGTCGTCGACCAGCTTCTCGAGGGCGGCCAGATCCACCTGACCGGTCTTGCGGTCATAAGGGGTCTCGACGACCTCGATCTTCTGGCCATGGGTGTAGGTGCGGATAGTCTGCCGGTACTCCAGGCCCACGGTCATGGGAACGACGACCTTCGTCCGCCGGGTCGCCGCGCACGAGATCAACGCGGCCTCACCCATGGCGCTGGCCCCGTCGTACATCGAGGCGTTGGAGACGTCCAGGCCTGTCAGTCGGACGATCATCGACTGGTACTCGTAGATGGACTGCAGCACACCCTGGCTGACTTCCGGCTGGTAGGGCGTGTAAGCGGTGTAGAACTCCGAGCGGCCGATGACGTGCCCGACCACGCTCGGGATGAAGTGGTCGTAGGATCCTCCGCCAAGGAAGACGGTCCACTCCGAGGCGTCGGCGTTCCTCTTGGCCAGCCGCTTCATGTGCCCGATAAGCTCCGGCTCGGACAGGGCCGAGGGCAGGTTCATCCGCCCCTTGAAGCGGACCTCCTTGGGGATGTCCGCGAACAGACCCTCGACGGAGGGGAGCTCCAACTCGGCCAGCATGGCCCGGCGGTCGGCCTCCGTGTTCGGCAGGTACGGCGAATGAGCCATCAGTGCTCCGCCCCCGCTTCAGCCTCGAACTTCTCGTAGGCCGGCTGGTCCATGAGGCTCGGCAGATCAGCCCCCGCGCTCGCGAGTTCCATCTCGAACAGCCAGCCCTCGCCGTGCGGATCCTTGTTGATCAACTCCGGCGAGTCGTTGAGCTTCTCGTTGACCTTCGTAACCTTGCCCGAGGCTGGAGCGTAGCAGTCGGAGACGGCCTTGACCGACTCGACGACCCCAAACGTGTCGCCCTGCTTGACCATTGCGCCAACTTCGGGCAGTTCGACAAAGACGATCTCACCCAGGTGATCCTGGGCGTAGTTCGTCAGGCCGACACGGCCTGTGCCGCCCGTGACCATGATCCACTCGTGCGTCTTCGTGTACTTGAACTCCTTCGGAAAGGAAACCCCGCTCATTGTGACCCTCCTCTCTCGGGGAAGCCTACGCCTTCGTCGGGCGAACCCGCTTGTAGAAAGGCTTCTTCACCACCACCGCCTCCACGGCCTTGCCGCGAATGCCGACGCTGAGCTTCTGGCCGACCTGGGCCATGGCCGTGGGCACATAGGCGCAACCAAGGTTCCTTTCGAGGCTTGGGCAGTACGAACCGGTGGTCACGTAGCCGATCTCCTTCTTGCCCTCAGCGTCCAGCACGGGATAGCCGTGCCGCGGGATGCCGCGCCCAACCATCTCTATGCCGACCAGCTTGCGCTGCAGGCCCTTCTCCTTCTGGGCCCAAAGGGCCTCGCGGCCGATGTAATCGCCCTTGTCGAAGGACACGAACCGGCCGAGACCCGCCTCGAGCGGAGTCCGCTCGGCGTCGAGTTCCTGGCCGTAGAGGGGCATGCAGGCTTCAAAGCGCAAAGTGTCGCGCGCGCCGAGGCCAATGGGAATGAGCCCCAGCGGCTTCCCGGCCGTCATCATGGCCTCCCACAGAGCGATGGCGTCTTGGGGGGCCGAGAAGACCTCAAAGCCATCCTCGCCGGTGTAGCCTGTCCGCGAGACGAGAGTCTTGCTGCCGGCCACGGTGACGTTGTCCCGACAGTGGTAGTAGCCAATCGACTTGAGGTCGGTTTGGGTCAGCTTCTGGAGGATCTCTTCGGCCCTTGGGCCCTGCAGGGCGAGTTCCGCCGTATCGTAGGACTCGTTGACCATGGTCGTGCCCGGGAAGCCCTTTAGGACGTCGGACATCCAGGCCCAGTCCTTCTCCATGTTGGCGGCGTTGACGACGATGAGCCATTCCTTCTCGCCCAGACGGTAGGTGATGAGGTCGTCCACCGCGCCACCCGAGGGGTAGCACAAGGGCGAGTAAATGCACTGGCCGATGACGCCCTTCCCGATGTCGTTGACCACGCACTTCTGAATGAAACCGAGGGGGTCCTTGCCTTTCACCCGGAACTCACCCATGTGAGAGACATCGAACAGACCGGCCCTTTCGCGGGTGGTCTTGTGCTCGTTGATGATGCCGGTCGGAAAGTGGACCGAGAGGGCCCAGCCACCGAAGTCGACAACGTTGCCCCCGTACTTGACGTGCATGTCGTATAGGGGTGTCTTCTTCAGTTCTGCCAATTTCTCCACCTCCTTTCGCTCTAGCGGCTAGTGTGCCGCGCCAAACCCAAAAAGAAAAACGGCAAGCCTCGCGCGGCTGGCCGTCCTCTGTCCCTTTCACCTGAGAGATTACCGTTCGGCCGTGGATGCCCGGACCGGAACGAATTCCCCGTTGGTGTTCCGCCACGGACCCGAATGGCCCGAGCCGGAAACTCTCCAGAGTCCCGTCCGACCACGGTCCTTCTGCCTGAGCGTTTCCACGCCACCCCTCAGGGTGACGCTTTCGCCTTCGGCGCCCGGCGCGATTGGCTGGAACTCTCCCAAGGCCGAGTCTCTCCCGCGGTTCATCATCCGGAGTATTCAGTTTTGAGTCTGGCGTCCAACTCGGCGTCGGCCTTCTCCCCGGCGCCGAAGGACGTCGTTCGGCGACCTGGCCCGGATTCCTTCCGGACCACGTCCAGTTCACGGTTCTCCCGGCATACCTTTCTTTCGAGTGGGGAGGTGGGGCCAACGAGTCTCCGGCGGACATCCTCGGCCGTCACGGTCCTCGTTCTGGCCGGGCTCGGGGCCGGGCTATCCCTTGCCGCTCTGGGGCCAATCTCGTCCCTTTATCCGTCCGGGATTCCAGTGTTGGATGAGCAGGGACAACCTACCGGCCCGGATGAGCGGCCCGTGCCTCTCTCCAACCTCGACTTCGTGACTATCCTGGTCGTTGGGATGGACACGGCCCGTCACGTCGACCTGCCGCCGAGTCCCTCCACGCGCTTCGCGACCATCCCCCTGGCCGATGTCCGCGGGCGGGCGGACACTCTCATGGTCGTCGGTCTCGACCGGCGTTCCCACGCCATCCGCATCCTCCACATTCACCGCGACACAATCGTCGACCTCGAGACGCGGGGCCCCGACAAGATCACCCACTACATGGCCTACTACTCGTTCTTCCACCTCAAGAAGGCCGTCGAGCAACTCCTTCAGATGCCCATCCACCGCTACGTCGTCGTGGACTTCGAGGGTTTCCAGTCCCTGGTCGACGCCATCGGCGGAGTGACCGTTAGTGTGGATCACGATCTTCAGGCCCCGGACGGGGTCTGGCTGTCCGAGGGAACCCATCGTCTTGACGGGGCCACGGCCCTCCGGGTCGTCCGGCACAGGTACGGCGAAGATGAGGGCGTCACGGCCCGCATGGAACTGCAGCACCAGTTCCTCCAGGCCCTCGGACGGGAGATCATCGCCGGCGGCCCGGCCCGTCTCCTGACCGCCTACCGGGAGAGCGCGGACCTGATCAAGACCAACCTGCCGCCCAGTGCTCTGGCCGCCCTCCTGCGAGAGTGGCGGGGTGCGAGCCCCGATGACGTCCTGCAACTATCTCTTCCCGGCTCTCCCGAGGATCACTACTGGCGGCTCGATCAGGCCGGCGTGAAGCAGGCCCTGGAAGAGTTCTGGCCCCGCGAGGTCCGGCTGGGATCGTCCGAGCCCACGGCGCCTAGTCAGATGTCGCCGGAAGTCGCTTCGGCAGGCCGCGCGGGACCCTGGTCGTTCGTCTCCCGCGCTCTGGCCGGCCTGGCCGGCCCCCAAGGGGAAGTGTCCTGGCCCCTGACCTACTACCCCTTTCTCCATTCCTATCCCGCGTCGCCGGCCCCGCCCGTCCTCCTCTACCACACCCACACGACCGAATCGTACATGCCGGAATTGTTCCCTGACGCGGATCAGCGCGCCCTCCGGGACCCGAACGAGGATGCCTTCACCGACGACCTCAGCCGAACGGTCGCCCGCGTGGGGGACGAGCTGACTCTGGCCCTGAGCCACCTCGGATTGCAGGTTCGGCATGTTCGCGTTGTGCACGACCCCGGCGGTAGCTCGGGAAGAACCGGCGCCTACGCTCGCTCAAGAGAGAGCGCCCTATCCAGCCTAAGCCGCCTGCGCCATCCGGTTATCGTCCTGGACATCCATCGAGACGCCACGACCACCTCGACGCCCCTCGGTCACGGGCAAGCCGCATCCATTCTTCTCGTCGTGGCCCGTCAGAACCCCTGGTGGCAGTGGAACTACACCTTCGCCCGCAATCTCGACGCCCGGCTGGCGTCCGAGGCGCCGGGGCTCTCCCGCGGCGTTCGCGTCCTCGACGGAAGGTACAACCAGGACCTCTCGCCCCTGGCCCTCATCGTCGAAATCGGCGGGGCCGACTCGACTATGGACGAGTGTCTGATCTCGGCGCGCGTCTTCGCTGGCGTGCTGGCCGACTACGTCGGGGGACCCTAGACCTGGCCTGCTCCGGCTCCGGCCGAGCGTGGCCGAGAGACGGCGTCACGCGCTCTAGCCCTCCCGCCCGGCCAGGAGGCGGGTCAGATCCGGCCGGCTGCGCAAGAAGTAGAGGAGCGGCAGGCCGAGCCCAATCACGGCCACCGACTCCCCGGCGGCGATGTAACCCCAGGAGAGCCAGAGGGGGATGGGCGACTTCAAGAGAAGCGGCAGGTAGGTCCCGACGACTAGGGCGTTGACGACGATGGTCGGCAGGGGAACGAGCCACGGTCGCCGGACCCGGGTGACGAGGTAGGCCGCGACCAGGGTGGCCAGGCTCCCGAAGACCAGATCGACCGGGCCCAACCCGCCGGCGAGGTTGGCCCCCAGGCAGCCCAGAAACAGGCCGAAGACAGCCTCCGGGACCAAGGCCGGCAAAACCATCAGGGCCTCGGAAACCCGGACCTGGACCGGCCCGAAGGCGAAGGACGAAAGCGGCGGAAGAGCCGTGAGCACGAAATAGACTGCGGCCAGAAGGCCGACCCGGGCCATCGCCGACGGCCGCCAGGGTCCACTCGATCGGCTCAAGCCTGATCCGCTCCTTCCCGGCCATCCCCTCTCTCGGTCCTCGGCCCGGCCTCATCGTCGGGCAGTCGCCAGTAGACCCCGTTCTCGCGGGCCATGAACCGCCAATCAACCAGTTCACGACGCAGGGTGGCGTAGTCGGGGTAGTGGATCTTAAGAATCTCGTTGACCCGGCTTTCCGGGTAGCGGACCCCGAGGTCGAACTCGCCGGCCAGCCACTCCAGAATGGCCAGGCGCTTCTTGTGGCGGACAGGCATCTGGATGATGCGCTCTCCCTCGGTGAAGTCGCGCAGGACCTTGGCCTTCCAGGCTTCCTCCCCCACCGGGCAGGCCAGGGAAACGACCGATTCCGGGGTCAGGAACAGCCGTCCGAGACCCCGAAGGGCCTCGCCGTCGAGGCGGTAGAGATGGGTGTTACCCTCGGGACTCATCTTCACCAGACCGAGATTCTTGAGAATGGTCAGGTGGTGCGAGACCGTCGGGGCCTTCAGTTCAAGAAGCCCCGCCAACTCCCCCACGCTGTGCTCGCCGTTGGCCAGAATGCCTATTAGGCGTAGCCGCGTCTCATCGGCTAGGCCCTTCAGAAAGCGAAGAGCCTCGGCCACGTTGGATTCTGTCATTCTCCTTACACCCGCCTTTCGGACTACCCGTCGGGACTGATGAACGTCGCGACGGACGGGCGAGCCGGTTAAACCTTGGCCCAAGCTGTTAGACCGCTGTCTAATTAGAAGAATATCAAAGGACCGCTTTCCTGGCAAGTCCTATCGGTCCAGGCCAGGGCTACCCGCCCCCATACCGGCCCACGCCTGGGTCGCCCGCGAACGTCCAAAACAGCATGTGATATCATGTTCCTTGTTGCCGAAGGAGGGCAATCAGGGTGACCGTGCTGGTGGCCCAGAATCTCGCCAAGTCGTTCGGCGCCGACCTTGTTTTCTCCGGCGTCACCTTCACCATTGGCCGGGGTGATCGCGTGGGGCTCGTGGGTCCGAACGGCTCTGGGAAGACAACTCTTCTGGAGGTCGTCACCGGGCGCCTCGTCCCCGACGACGGCCTAGTCCGCTTGGTTGGGCGCGTCCGGGTAGGCTACCTGGAGCAGGAGACGAGGCCGCTGGTCGGCGACGGACCCGAACTCTTCGTCCACGCCCTGGAGGCCATGTCCGGCCTCGCTCACCGGGAGGAGCGCTTGCGCGAGATCGAGACCGAGATGGCCGGCCTTGGCCCGGACAGCCCGGAACTCGCCGAACTAATGGAGGAGTACGGCGCTCTCCGCGAGGCATTCGAGGGCCAGGGGGGCTACGGCAGAGAAGCCCGGGCCAGGACGGTTCTCTTCGGTCTCGGGTTTCGCGAGCCGCATTTCCACCTCACCCTCTCACGCCTGAGCGGAGGACAGCGGACCCGTGCCCATCTGGCTCGGCTGCTCCTGGAGGAGCCGGATCTCCTCATCCTGGACGAACCGACAAACCATCTTGACCTCCAGGCCGTGGAGTGGCTGGAGGAGTACCTCGCCACCTTTCACGGTTCGGTCATGGCCGTCTCCCACGATCGCTACTTCCTCGACCACATGGCCACCAAGGTCTTGGAGCTCGAGAAACATCGTCTCACCGCCTGGACCGGAAACTACACGGCCTACGCCGCCCAGAAGGAGTTCAAGCTGGCCCAGGCCCGCGAGGCCTACGAACGCCAGCGGGAAGAGATCGAGCGACTTGAGGACTACGTTCGCCGCTACATGGCCGGCAACCGCACGACCATGGCCCAATCTCGCCAGAAGGCCCTGGATCGGATGCCGCGCCTGGAAAGACCCTCCGGACCGGCGCGGAAAGCGGCCATCCGTTTCGCCTCAACCGATCTGACCGGTCGCGAAGTCCTCCACCTCGACCATGTGGGCCTGGCCTTCACCGACGATCAACCTTCCGTCGGCGCGACGCCCGCGGTCGGGGTGGGGCCAGAAACCACCTCGGAACCGGCCGGCCAGGCCCGCTGGCTCTTCCGTGGGCTGACGGCGCAGGTCCGGCGCGGACAGAGGGTCGCCCTGCTGGGACGCAACGGAGTCGGCAAGACCACCCTCCTTGAGGTGGCCGTCGGGCGTCGCAGGCCCAGTGAGGGTCGGATCCGGTGGGGCGCGGGAGTGAAGGTCGGCTACTTCTCCCAGGGGTTCGACAAGCTCGTGGACAGCAGGACCGTGCTCGAGGAACTCATGGACGTGACCGGCTTCGACATCCCCGCGGCCCGCAGCTACCTCGCGCGGTTTCTCTTCTCCGGCGACGACGTCCGGAAGCCCATCTCGACCTTAAGCGGCGGGGAGCGGAACCGGTTGGTTCTGGCCTGTCTGGTGGTCTCGGCGCCCAACGTTCTCGTCCTGGACGAGCCGACCAACCATCTCGATCTCCCGGCCCGCGAGGCTCTGGAGACGGCCCTTCTGGAGTTTGGGGGCACGGTCATCTTCGTCTCCCATGACCGCTACTTCATCGAGCGCCTGGCCACCCGCATCTGGGAACTCGACCTGGGCAGCCTGGCCGATTTCGCCGGCGGCTATCGGGAATACAAACTCTGGCTAGCCCAGGAGCGCCTCCGAAAGGCGGGCATCACGACGCGGGCCTCACCGGCCGGGTTGAGGGAGGGACGGTCGTCCGCCACACCGGGCCGGCCGAGTTCAACACCCAGCCCCGCGAAGGCGCCGGTGGCCGCCCCCGGGGCCTTGTCCAAGGGCCGGCGAACTCAGATCCAGCGAGAGATCGATGAGGTCCAGGACCGCATCTCCCGTCTCGAACGCCGCCGGGGAGAGATCGAAGTCCTTTTGGCCGATCCCGCCAGCTACCGGCAGGGCGCCGGAGCGGACCTCGGCCTCCAGTACCGCCAGGTCCTGGCCGACCTCGAAGAAACCCTGCGGAAGTGGGAGAGCCTGGCCACGGCCCTTGAGCTTTAGTGGGCTTCAGGGTCGGCCCACGACGCTCGCGTCGGCGTGGACTTCGACCGTGACCCGACCGAGTGAGGGCAGGAAGGGCAGGTGGGTCACAGCCCGCACGAGGACGCAGACCGTTGGTTGGGTGACGGGGCGGCCGGTGATCGGGCAGGTCAGGTTGGCCGGGGAAGTTTCGCCTCCACCGTCCCCGCGGTCTTCGGTGTTTAGAACTGTCACGACCACCACGACCGTCTCCGGCTCGATGAAGGCCTGGTGGGACAGATTGGCCATGATCCAGGCCTCGGCGTCGAAGACAGCCTGCTCCTCGAGGATGACGATCAACCCCTCCGCCAAAAGATTGTAGTCGAGGTCCTGGACCGCCGCCAGGGCGCCCATGTCCGCGGCGGTGGCCATCTGCGCCCGCGCGGTGAGCAGGGCGCCGGCATCGATGACCAGGGCCACTCCGGCCAGGAGGACCGGCAGGAAGATGATGACCAGAGTCGCGGCGGCCCCGGCCTGCCCGGCTTTCCGTCTAGTCATCCCTGGCCTTCACTTTCTCCCCGCGAGTCAGAACCTCCGCGGTCAGGGTCAGGCTCTGGCCGATGATAGGCCTGAGAAGGGCGGTCATGACCGGGTAGCGGTAGGTCAGGCGGACCCTTATCGTCGTGCCGTAGGAGGCCTGCCTGGGGGTGATGGAGACCTCGACCTCGCCGGGCTGGATGTTCCCGAGGCGAAGGTAATCCTGAATGCAGGCCTGGGCCCCCGGGGTGGCGCCTCCCTCGACGGCGGCCCGCCGCGCGCCCTCCCGGGCGGCGCCGGTCATGATAAGCTTGGCGTTGAAGATGAAAGCGAACTCCACGATGCTGAAGAGGATGATGAACAACAGGGTGGCGGTAAGGATGAACTCCACCGTCACCGCGCCACGCTGTCCACCGCCCGGCCCAAGACCTGGGATAGGGCCGGCCCGGCCGGCCCTCGACTTCCTTTGGCCGAAGTGGTCCACCGGCTTTGCTCCCCCCTTTCTGGCGTCGCCGGGCGCCGCTTCCGGCCCTTCCGCTTCACGGGCCTCGTCCGGGGTGGCCTTCCGCTCGCCGGGCTGTCCAGATGAACGCTCGGGAGCCCGAGGTTAGGGGTTGACACCGGTCAGGGTGTCGATGATGTTCTGGAGTTTGTCCTGAAGGGTGGCGCCGAGGGTGGTAAGGCTGGAGATGAGCACAACCACAACCAAGGCCAAGAGCAAAGCATACTCGGCCGTAGTGACGCCCCCGTCGCCGAGCATGCGCAGCCCCCGGAGGCTCCGGGCTAGGACCCGACGGAAGAACACTTAAGTCACCTCCTTGGCCGGAGGTTGCTCCCGGGGGGCCCGTGGCGAGACAACGTGGAACCTTGACCATTCCAATCTACGCCCGAGACCGGCCGGCGTCAACGGTGGAAAGAGTCGGAAGGCGACGAAGGGTCCGCCCCGTTTCAGCCCTCAAGCGCACTCCGAGCGCGCGGCCGGAGGCCCTACATGTAGCCCAGATCCTCCAAGCGGCGGCCGATACGTTCCTCGTCCCTGGCCGAGTAGACCGCGATCTTCGACGAGGCCCACGGTCCCCCAAGCTCCGGGTAGGGCGCCCGGCTGATGGGATGGCCCCTGAGCCAGTTGGCGTCAAAGGCCTCGGCGATGAACCGCCCCTCCAGGTGGTCGGGAACGGGCAGGCCAAGATAGTGCAAGACGGTGAAGGGCACGTCAACCATGGCCGGGGCTAACTCGCACGGCCCTGATCGGACTCCGGCGCCTGCCAGGACGAGGATGCCTCGCGGATCGTGGGTGCCCAGTGGGTCGCGGCGCACGAGATGCGTGCGGTAGAGCTGGCCGGAGAGAGTCTTGTTGATCTCAAAGCCGGGGGCCGGCTCAACGAGGAGATCGGGGGCCACGCCGGCCTCGGCCCCCTGAAACACCTCGGTCCTGGGGTAGACCCGCCGGACAACCTGCCGGCCGTCGGCCGTCTTCAGAGTGGTGAGGGAGTCCCCGATCCGGGCTAGAAGCTCCCCAGCCGCCTCCGGATCCACGACCCCCCGCTCGCTGCGGCCCCGGACGTTGGCGTAGACGAACCCCGCCCACCACCCGGAGGCGTGGGCCCGCGTCAGGCCCCAGTCAACCAGGAGGTCGACCGTGAGCTTCCTCCTGATCTGGTCCCTGGCCCGGCGGCCGACCAGGGTGGCCACGTTGAGGCGATCCCACTGGCGCAGTTTGACCGTGGCCGCCCGGAAGAGCGAGCGCGCCGGCGAGGAGCGCTTCCGGCCCAGGAGCCCCTCCCGGACCAGCCACTCGTTGAGGTAGAAACTCCTCTCCACCCGCCGGAAGCCGTGGTCCGACATCACCACCGTAAGGGTGCCGGGACCGGCGACAAGGGCCCGAAGCCGCCCCAGTCCCGCGTCCAGGACCCGGTAGACCTCGACGGCTTTGCCGTAGAGGCGAGGGTTGTGCCCGGGACAACTAGGATCCAGGTGCGGGTAGACAGCGTGCTGGAGGACGTCGGGGGCCTGGAAGTGAACCATGGCCAAATCCCACGGCTGGCGGTCGAGGAGAAACTCCATGGCCCGCACCCGGGCCTCAATCATCTGCTTGAGCCGGGCGGCCAGGGCTGTGAGACCCCCGAAGTTGAACACGGCCAGCGTGGTGGTGATGCGGTAGTCCGGCACGGCCTTCCGGAGTTCATCGCCCAGTTCGCCTGGGTAGGTGAAGCCCGCGTCCAGACCGGGGGTCTCAAGACCCGTCACCATGACCCCGTTGACCGGGTAGGGTGGATAGGTCACCGGCACGTTGAGGGCGATTACTCTCCCGCCGGCCCGGCTGACCATCTGCCAGATCGTCGGGACCTGGATCTGGGCGGAGTTGAGGAACTCGGTTCTGTAGGAGCCCGGCGTCGGGCGGCTGAAGTCGTAGACTCCGTGTCGGCCGGGGCCTACTCCGGTCTGGAAGGTCGTCCACGCCGGCGGGGTGATCGGCGGCATCGTCGACTGGAGGTCGAAGGATGCCCCCTCCCGGACAAGCCCGGCGAGATTGGGCATAAGACCCCGTTCCATCAGGGGCCTCAGAATGGACCAGGTTCCTCCGTCGATACCGAAAACAACTACCCGACCGGTCATGGCGATCCCGTCCCCCCGTCGCGCGCTTTGACAACCCCATAGGCGAGCCCGAGGAGAAGCCACAGAGGCCTGAACTCGGTCACATCGTTAGTCAGTCCCTGAACGGCGAGGGCCAACCCTCCAAACCAGTACACGCTGAGGGCGACCCGGAGGCCTGGCTCAAGGCGACCCCAGACCCGGATGAGGCCGGCGGAAACCCAGCCGACCAGGACCAGGAAGGCGCCCAGCCCGAGAATGCCCGTCTCCGTGAGGAGCAGCAGGGGTGTGTTGTGAGTGTTGGCCGGGGTGAGCCCGCTCTGTCCCTTGGTCAGAGCGATGAAACTACCCCGTCCCAGCCCGACCAGCTTGTCGACCACCGGAGCGTCTCGGAAAGTCTCCCAGCCGAAACGCCAGAGTCTCAGGCGGTTCTCCACCGACTGGCTCGACCTGGGATCGGCGATGATCCGTCCGGCCACGCCCGGAAAGAATGCCATCGCCAGAGCCACCGCCCCGGCCGCGGTTCCCGCCGCCAGCAGGAGCAGCCCGGCGCCGCGCTTCCTGAAGATCAGACCGTAGAAGACAACGGCGACCAGGAGGGCCAGCAGGGAACCCCGGGTCCCGCTGGCGACGATCCCGGCCACCATGAGGAGGCTGGTTCCGGCGTAGGCGAGATCGAAGGAGCGGGTGCGCGCCCGCTGAAGGTGGTAGACCGCCGTCGAACACACCAAGCAGAAGACGAGATAGGCGCCCAGGACGTTGGCGGTTGGCAGGGTCCCGACAGCCCTCCAACTGGAGAATGGAAGGTGAATGTCGAAGCGCGTCAGGAGCACGCTGCCCGCCACGCCAAGGAGGGCCTCGAACGTCCCCATCCACCGGCAGGTAGTGAGAAAGACCTTCAGCCGGTCCTCGGTCCCGAGCAGGTGGGCGCCGATGACCGCGTAGCCGTACACGGCGGTAATCTTGAAAGTCTCGGCCGCCACGGTTCCGGCCGTGATCCGGCCACAGGCGAGGCCCCAGGCCGTAGCGACGAGGGTGAGGGCCACGTAAGGAAGAAACGGCCCCAAAAGCAGGTTCCTGGCCGGGAGGGTGACCAGGATGCCCACCACCCCGACGGCCATCATCAGATCGCCCAGGCTGGGGCTCACCCGGTAGCCGCCGATGCTCAGGCTGAGACAAATGGGGATGGCTACCGCCAAGGCCAGGCAGTACCACCGTACCGCGGCCGCGCGTCTGCCCTTCTCGGGGTTCATTCGAGGTACCCCGTGTCTCTCAGGCGTTGCCGTATCCGCGGGTCGAGATCGGCCTCGGAACCCGGATCCCGGGACACCCCCAGGCGGGCTTCAAGCGGGCCGGCCACCCGGTAGGCCAGATCTCGGAGGAACCCGGTCTCGGCCGGCCTGTCCCCGGCCAGGTCACGCTCTTCCCGCGGATCGGCTTTGAGGTCAAAAAGCTGGCAGACGCCGCGGCTGTCCTCGACCAGCTTGAGTCCGTCCCGAATCACGGCTCGCAAGGATCGGTCCAGGGGGTCTAGGTCAACCCCCGGACAAATCTCGCCCAGACGCCGGAGGAACCCTCCAGGCGACTCGTATTCGGCGATCCTCGGCCGGTCCGAAGGGGCCGCCAGGAGAGTGGCCGAGGGAAAGTCGTTCCCGGAGGCCAGGCCGGCGGCGCTCAGGAGCGTCGGGGCCACCTGGGTCAGGTCCACCGGCGCTCCAGGGCGCACCCCTCCTCCTTCTCCTCCCGGAAGCCGCAAGACCAAAGGTACTTCAAGCAGCGACTGATGGACGGAGAACTGGTGATCCATGAGGTGATGCTCGCCGAGGTTCTCGCCGTGGTCGCTCGTCACTAGGGTCAGAGCGTCATCGGCCAGCCCCCGCGCGGCCAGCAGGCCCCACAGATTCCCCAGACAGGCGTCGACGTACTCGACCTCGGCGTCGTAGAGCTTCACGAGCAGATCAGCCTCAGCCGCGGTCATGTCGCGCCGCTTGGTCACGTAGGTCCAGGGGTCCTGGCTCAAGCGACGTTTCCGCCGGCGGTCATCCTCGTGGAGCCAGAGCCGGCCCCAGCCGGAAGGGGAACGATAGGGAAGGTGGGCCTCCAGGTAGTTGACGAACAGGAAGAATGGCTGCGGCAGGCGAGGCAGAAGTCGCCGGAGAAAGGCGTTGGCCCGGCCGGCCCCCTTGTCTCGGATTCTCCACAGGAACCGTCCATATAGCCCGTTGGCCAGGTTGGATAGGGGGTCGCGTCTGATGAAGTCCAGGACCGCTCTTGCCCTCAACTGGCCAAGACGCGCCTGCCGTGAAATGTCGTCGTCCTTCTGCCGGAGCTGCCAGGGCTTGATAAAGAGGTCGAAGCCGCGTCCAAAACCGAAGGCCGGGCTGATCCAGGTGTTGCAGGACACCGCGGCCGTAAAGTACCCCTGCCGCCGGAAAGCCTCCGGAAGCGACGGCATCGCCCGGTCGAGGTACGGGTTTCCCTCCTGGCAGCCGTGGACCGAGGAAAGGAGACCGGTGAAGAGCGAGGCGTGCGCCGGGAGGGTCCAGGGCGCGTTGGTGATGGCGTCATCGTAAGCGATGGAGGACTCGGCCAGACGGCAGAGGAACGGGGTCGTGGGCCGTTCATAGCCGAACGCTCCGCAATGATCGGCTCTAACGGTGTCGAGCACCACGAGAAGTACGTTAGGATACCTCACGAGAAACCACCGACCTCCCCCCCGGGCACGCCGCGTAGGCCAGCGACGCCCCGAGCAGAACCCAGAAGAAGCGCCAGTGAAGGGTGTCAATGACCAGGCCGCTGAGAAAGAGAACGGCCAGGCCGACGCCTAGAGTCAGGCCCAGGGGATCGCGGCGCCTCCTCCAGACGATCCAGGCCATCTGAGACAGCATGGCCAGGTAGGAAACCAGACTGATCCAGCCGTTCTCGGCGAAGACCCTCAGGTAGACGTTGTGGACAGAGAAGGCGAAGGTCCGCTCGAAGTAGGCCGGACCTACGCCAAACGGGTGTCCGAGTCCTGTGGTCAGGGCCCTGAGATACATCGGGAGGCGACCCTGGAGATCATAATCTCGTATCGCCAGTCTGCCGGCCAGAGCCTGCCCGAGATCGGGGTGGAGGATGGCCACCGCCCCCGAGGTGACGACCAGGACAACCAGCGCAACCGCGAGTCTTGACTTCTCGCCGGGGTTCGACCCCACCAGGAAAAGAAGAAGCATGGCCAGGAGCAGTCCGGCCCAGGCTGTCCGGGACAGCGACATCAGGATGGTGAAGCCGATCGCCGTCCCTAGAACGCCAAGCATTACAGCCTCAGGCCACCTCGCCACCGCCCGTCCCGCCACCGCCCGTCCCGCCACCGGCGACCGCCATCGGGTGAAGGTCCAGAGGGCCACCAGCGTCAAGACCTGGAGAACCCCGAGGACGTTTTTGTCCTTCATGAACCCTGTGACGCCCCCAGACGACAGCCAACCCACTCGCCCGACAATGCTGCCAGGGACAAGGCCACCCAAGGCGAAGCCGACCACCCCAATCGCGCCGGCGACGACCAGCCCGGCGAGAACAGAACGCACCTGTTCGGGCTTTCGGCAGTAACCGGCGAAGGCCAGCCCCAGGGCCAGACCGTAGAAGCTCTTGGCCAGGTAGAGAAGAGACCCCGCGCTCCGGTCCCCCAGAAGCCAGGAGAGAACCGAGAAGACCACGAGCAGGCCGGCGAACAGGACCACTCGCTTCTGGGGCGGAAGGGTAAGCTCGAGCCGGAACTGCCGTCTCAGACCTCCGACCACCAACCAGACAAGCAAGAGAGCCTCGAAGGGCGACGGCTCGACACAAGCAATGGCCAGGCTGGCCCCAAGACAGACTGTCGCCAGACCGAAGTCGAGGAGGCTCAGCAGAACCATGGCCGCTCCCAGAAGGCCAAGCCAAAGAGCCAGGACAACCAAGGCCCGGCTCGGGTCGCCTCCGTAGTCCCGGGCCCTAGCCGCCCAAGGCTGCCACGTGACGTGGCGCGAAGGATCGCCCGTCTCAAAGCCCCAGAGGGCCTGGGCCAGCCGGGACGAAAACCTCCCCTCGCTCTGCCCGCCAGGCACGGAAACCTCCCTGATCACCAACTTACCGGGACCCTTCAGGCCGATGGCCAGGCCAATACCTCTGTCCTGACGCCTCTCGGGGATGGCCAGAACTGCCTCGGCCTCCGTGGCCGCGACGGGCAACCCACTTGCCGTGTAGGACAGTACGCGTGGGCTGGACGACCGTGTCTCAGGCGTGGCCAACGCGACCAAGACCCGTCCCGCCCCGAACCCGTTCCTGGACCCCTTCCCGGGTGAGAGAAACTCATAGGAAACCCTGACCCGCACCGAGGCCCGACCGTCGCTCACGATGCAATCGTCCTCGCTGACCAACCACACCATCGTGCCCCGTCCGGCTTCCAAGACCCTCCCACCCCCGGACGGCGCGCTCCCAGAGGCGGGCTGGTCCTGATTGGGGCCGTCATTCGGCGTGACCTGGACGACCCAACCAGCCGTGACCTCTCGGCCAGAAGGGTCAAGGTGACCGATGCTCACCCGAGCGGGGATGGCGCAAGGGATGGCCGCCGCCAAAGCCAGGATGAGACCGGCCAGAGCGTAGGCGAGCCAGGTTCTAGGCAACGAGCTCACTGTCTCTCATGGATTGGATGCCCTCTGAGTTCCGCGGGGATGGCCAGATCGAAGTGCCTCAGCACGGTCGGAGCGATGTCAAGGTAGCCACGGGTGGGGCCGGGCCGGGCCGGCCCCGCGCGCGACACGGCCCGCGGTTTGTCTAGGGACGTGAGTATGTAGAGGCCCTCCTGGGCGTGGTTCGCCCCGTCCGGTCCGGTGTCATTGGCCAGGGTGAAGATCTGCCCGCCGCCAACCGTTCCCTGGGACCGCCAGCGAAGATCTCCGAAGTAGATCATGAGATCGGGCGGCAGGTTTCGAACCTCGCGGTAGATCTGCCGAGGACGGAACGTCCGGTTGCCCATCGGACGGCCGTCGGGAAGGCAGATCGCCTCGAGCTTGGCGGCAATCTCGTCCAGGACGCGATCGGCGTCAGCCGGCTCGACGATGCCCTCGGGTTCGCGGCCCTTCAGGTTGAGGCACAGCCGCCCGTAGTAACCCCCGTAGCCCCAGGCCGTGGTCTTGGTCCAATCCACGGCGGCCTTGTCGACAGGCGCCGGAGGTCGCGGGACTTCGCGGAGACGAAGGTACCCTTCGGCCCGGAGCCATTCGTTGATGGCGAAGCCACCCTCCATCGCTTGCGCCCCGTGGTCGGAGACGACCATGACTAGAGCGCCTTTGGGTAGAAGCCTCAGGAGACGGCCCAATTCCCGATCGATGAGGCGATAGTAGTCGAAGATGGCCGAAGCATAGGGCGAACCTGGTTCATGGAGCGCGTGGGCGGGGTCCATGTACTGCCAGAAGCCGTGGTGAACCCGGTCGACACCAATCTCGACCATCATGAGGAAGTCCCAGGCCCGCGTGCGGGCGAAGTGGCGGACCAGCCTGAAGTGGCCGGCGGTGATGTGGCGCAGGTCGGAGAGGAGCCGGGCCTTGTCTTCCGTACGGAATTCGGGAACGTCAAACTGATAGTCCGGCACCACCTGGAGAACCTCGGTCTTGAGTTTCGCGGGATAGGTGAACGCGACATCCACCCCGGGGGTGAGGAAGCAGGTGACCAGAGCGCCCCTCAGCGGTCGTGGCGGATAGGTCTGCGGAACGCCGAGGACGAGACTGTCGAAGCCCGCGGCCCCCAGGCGGTCCCAGAGGAGGGGCACGGTGACGGCGTTGGAGAGGGCTATGCCCACATCCGCGTAACAGCCGCTACGCCTGTTCCGGAAACCGTAGATGCCGAGCTCGCCGGGGTCGCGACCGGAGGCCATGGCCGTCCAGGCCGGACAGGTAATGGGTGGTACGGTGGTCGTCAGCCGACCCCAGACGCCGGTCTCGGCCAGGGATCTCAGGACCGGAAGGTCGTCCCACCACTTCTCGAAGACGAGGGACGGCTCGGCGCAGTCCAGTCCGATGATCGCCAGCTTGGGACGTTCAGGTTCCGTTGTTCTCCGACCTGCCATTACACGCTAATACCACTTCTTTTGAGCAATTCCTGCTCTAGAGGTGCGCGTCATGGATCGCGGCCGACCTTAGAACAGCTTCACCAGAGCCGGCAAGGCCAGATAGAGCGTGCGGGCGCTGGTGAGGAGCACCAGGAGCCCGACCATAATCATGAGCGTCCGGACCGGGAGCCGGCTCGTGGCCCAGGCCCCGAGGGGGGCGGCCAGCACGCCGCCTAGCATCATCCCAAAGATCAGCCTCCAGTTGAGCATGGAACCGATGGTCAGAAAGAAGGTTATCGACTCGGCCGTTGTGACGAAGAACTCCGAGAGGTTCACCGACCCGATGGTGTAGCGAGGCGTGTTGCCCCTGGCGATAAGGGTGGAGGTGACAACAGGACCCCAGCCACCCCCCCCGATGGCGTCGCAGAACCCGCCGACCAGGCCGAGGACCTCCACGTTCTTCCTCACTTCCCCGCTCGGGACGCCCTTGATGCCCCTGGTGATGATGACTAGGCCCATGGCCATCAGATAAGCGGCGACTATGGGCTTGATGTAGACGGACGGAACGTTAACCAGGATATAGGCGCCGATCACGCCGCCGATGACGCCCGGAATGATCAGGCTCTTGAAGAGCTTCTTGTCCACGTTGCCAAACCGCCAGTGCGAGACGCCCGAGGTCGCCGTGGTCACGATCTCGGCGGCGTGCACGCTGGCGCTGGCCACGGCCGGGCTGTAGCCCAGGGCCAGCATGATGGTGTTGGAGATAACGCCGTAGGCCATCCCCAGCGCGCCATCGATTATCTCGGCGCCGAAACCCACGAGGAAGCCCAGGAGTATCGTCAGATCCATCCGTCTTCCCCTCCTCCCTGCCCGCTAGTTCGCCATTACATGCTAATTCCTCCCAGTATTCGACGTTCCACGCCACCCCTCGTCCGGGCTGGTCAGCTTTCCTTTCCGGCCCGCGCCATGCGTTTGAGGTTCTCGTAGCGGGCGCCGGCCTCGGTCTCGGCCCTGGCGAAGAGAGCCTCGGCCCTCTCCGGGAACTGGCCCCGGAGGGAGGAGTAGCGGACTTCGCCCAGGAGAAACTCGCGATAGCTGCCGGTTGGGTCCTTGGAATCGAGGGTGAGGGGGTTCCCGCCGGCCTCGGCCAGAGCTGGGTTGTAGCGGTAGAGGGTCCAGTATCCGACCTCGACGGCCTTCTTCTCCTCTTCCTGGCTGTGGGTCATATCGATACCGTGATTGATGCACGGCGCGTAGGCGATGATGAGAGACGGACCCGGATAGGCTTCGGCTTCACTCAGGGCCTTGAGAAGTTGGTTTCGGTTCGCGCCCATGGCCACCGAGGCCACGTAGACGTAGCCGTAACTCATAGCCATGAGACCGAGGTCTTTCTTCTTGGTCGATTTGCCCGCCGAGGCAAACCTGGCCACGGCGCCGGTCGGCGTGGACTTACTCGACTGGCCACCGGTGTTCGAGTAGACCTCCGTGTCCAAGACAAGAACGTTCACGTCGGCGCCGGAGGCCAGGACGTGATCGAGACCGCCGTAGCCGATGTCATAGGCCCAGCCGTCCCCGCCGATAATCCAGATGGAGGCCTTGCCGAAGAGGTCGCTGAGGCTGTCGATCTCTTCCAGCAGGGGCCGGGCGGCCTCCGGCGCCGAGGCCTTGGCCTTGGGCAGGAGTCTCTTGATCCTCTCGCCTAGGTCACGGGCTTTGCCCGGATCGCCCCGAGAGACCAGCCACCCGGCGAAGGCCTCCCCAATTTCTCCAGCCACCCCGGCCGCCGCGGCTCGGCCCACGAGATCGGCCAGGCGTTCCCGGCGTTGAGCCACCCCCAGACCGATGCCGTAGCCGAACTCAGCGTTGTCCTCGAAGAGCGAGTTGGCCCAAGCCGGGCCACGCCCATCGGGTCCCACGGTGTAGGGGCAGGTTGGCGAGCTTCCGCCGTAGATGGAGGAGCAGCCGGTGGCGTTGGCGATGATCATGCGGTCACCGAAGAGCTGGGTGACGAGCTTGACGTAGGGGGTCTCTCCGCATCCCCCACAGGCCCCGGAGAACTCGAAGAGCGGACGCAGGAACTGGCTGCCCTTAACGGTGTTCGGAGCGAAGACGCCGGTGATGACCGGTAGCCTGTCGGCAAAGTTCCAGTTGCCTGCCTCGGCGGCCACGCCCTGCTCGATGGAGACCATTGACAGCGGCTTCTCTTTGGCCGGGCAGACCTCCAGGCAGTTGCGGCAACCGGTGCAGTCGAGCGGAGAGACCTGGATACGGTAGAGGAGACCTTGAGCCTCGGCCTCGCGCCCCTTGGCCGCCGTGGTCACAAAATCCCGCGGCGCGCCGGCCAGGCTTTCCTTCCGGATGAGGTAGGGGCGGATGGCCGCGTGCGGGCAGACCATGGCGCAGTTACCGCACTGGGCGCAGCTCTCGGGTGTCCAGACCGGAACCTCGAGAGCGATGCCGCGCTTCTCGAACCTGGTCGTCCCGGTCGGGGTTACGCCATCCGGGGTGAAAGCGCTGACGGGCAGCTTGTCACCAGCCAGGTCGAGGACGGGCTTGGCGACCTTCTTCATGTACTCCAGGGCCGCCCTTCCGACCGGAAGGTCGGTCGACATTGCCCCAAAATCGCTGGTCGCGGCCGCTTCGTCGAGGGCCTCGGCCCAAGAAGCCGGGTAATCAACGACCTCCAGCCCGGCCACCGACCGATCGACGGCCTCGAAGTTCTTCTTGACGACGGCCTCGCCTTTGCGGCCGTAGGTCTTCTTGATGGTCTGCTTGATGTAGTCGATGGCCTCTCCGGCCGGGATGACGCCGAAAACCTTGAAAAAGACGGCCTGCATGACCACGTTGATCCGGCCGTTCATGCCGACCTCTTCGGCGATGCGAGCCGCGTCGATGGTGTAGAACCTGATCTTCTTGCGGGCGATGGTGCTCTTCACCGTGGCCGGCAGCTTCTCCCCCAGCTCCGAGACCTTCCAGGGCGAGTTGAGCAGGAAAACCCCGCCCGGCTTGAGGTCGGACAGAAGATCGTACTTGGCGACATAGCTTGGATGATGGCAGGCCACGAGATCGGCCCGCTCGACGAAGTAGCACGATTGGATAGGCTTTGTGCCGAAACGCAGGTGCGAGATGGTCATGCCCCCGGATTTCTTGGAGTCGTAGGCGAAGTAAGCCTGGGCGTACATGTCGGTGTGGTCGCCGATGATCTTGATGCTGTTCTTGTTCGCCCCTACCGTGCCGTCCGACCCCAGGCCGTAGAACTTACAGGCATAGGTCCCGACCGGCGCGGTATCGAGGACCGGACCCGCTTCCAGCGACGTCCCGCTCAGGTCATCGACAATGCCCACGGTGTAGTTCGCCTTAGGCGCGGCCAGGGACAGGTTGTCGAAAACGGCCTTGACCATGGCCGGAGTGAAGTCCTTTGAACCTAGACCGTAGCGACCACCGTAGACTTCGGGCAATCCGCGTCCGGGCTCACCCAAACTCGCCGGGCTACCCGTCCACTTCGTCGCGACCTGGCCGCCACCGGCGATCAGCGCCTCGGCCAGGGCCGTGCAGACGTCCTGGTAGAGCGGCTCACCCGGCGACCCCGGTTCCTTCGTCCGGTCGAGGACGGCGATTCGTCGACACGCGGCCGGAAGGGCCCGCCAGAAGTGCTCGCGGGAGAACGGCCGATAGAGCCTGACCTTGACCAGGCCGACCTTCTCTCCCTTACCGACCAAGTAGTCGACAGTTTCCTCGATGACTTCGGTCGACGAGCCCATCGAGACGATGACCCGCTCCGCGTCAGGAGCGCCGACATAGTCGAACAGGCCGTAGCGTCGACCGGTCAGGTCGGCGACCTTCTTCATGCTCTCCAGAACGATGGCCGGGACAGCCTGGTAGTACCTGTTGGAGCCCTCGCGGTTCTGGAAGTAGGTGTCGGGGTTCTGGGCCGTGCCCCGCTGGTGCGGGCGCTCAGGGCTCATGGCCCGCGCGCGGAAGGCCGCCACCGCATCGAGGTCAATCAACTTGGCCAAATCAGCGTAGTCCGGGACCTCGACCTTCTGGACTTCGTGGGAGGTTCGGAAACCATCGAAGAAGTGCAGGAACGGCACACGTCCCTTGACGGCGCTGAGATGAGCGACGGTGGCGAGGTCCATGACCTCCTGGACCGAGCCCGAGGCCAGAAGAGCGAAGCCGGTCTGGCGGGTGGCCATCACGTCGGAATGGTCGCCGAAGATCGAGAGGGCGTGGGCGGCTAGAGCCCGAGCTGAAACGTGAAAGACCGTCGGCAGCAGTTCGCCGGAGATCTTGTACATGTTGGGGATCATGAGGAGCAGGCCCTGGGAGGCGGTAAACGTGGTCATCAGGGCCCCGGCCGTCAGACCGCCGTGGACGGCCCCCGCCGCCCCGGCCTCCGACTGGAGCTCCGAGATCTTGAGGACCTGCCCGAAGATGTTCGTCCTACCCTGAGTCGTCCACTCATCACAGGATTCCGCCATCGGAGACGACGGGGTGATCGGATAGATGGCGGCGATATCGCTGTAGGCGTAGGCCACATGCGCGGCGGCTGTGTTGCCGTCAATAGTCTCCAGCTTGGATGGCAATCTCGGTTCTCCTCTCTCTACTATGAGGCGTTCCGGCCGGACGATCGGCTCCCAATAATGATAGCACCATTTTGCGCCGTCTTGCCGGCGCGCAAAATGAGACGCAATTGTGCGAGTTCGCGGTTGACAGGCGGATGCTACCACTGCCCCCGCAGGAAAGCCACCAGGTTCGGCAGCACAGAAAGGACGAAGAGGGCCGGGACAAAGAGGAGAATCGTCACCACGGTAAGCCTCATCGACAGCTCGGCTATTCGGGATTCTAGAGCCTGACGGTGTCTTGATCGCAGGGTGTCAGCCTGCGTCCGCAAGACTCGGGCCACCGGGACTCCCAGGGCCAGGCCCTGGACGACCGAACCCACGAAGGTCGCAATCTCCTGTCCGCCTACGCGGGAGGCTATGTCACGCAGAGCCGCGTGGGTTTCGCGGCCGGCGTCGATCTCCGTCAGGGCGGCCTGAAGGGCCCGGCCCACCCCTCCCCCGGACAGACCACCGGCCAAGCGCATGGCCTCCAGCAGTCCCAGGCCGCTCTCCGTGCCTAGGGTCAGGAGTTCGGCCACCTTGGGTAGTTCACCCGAGACGGCCGCCCGATGGCGGGCCAGGGCTCGCCCAAGCCAGAGCCGCGGCAGGAGCGCCGCCGCGGCCACTACGAGACCGAACACCAGGCTCGGCGTGCGGATGCCGGCCAGGCTCACGAGAACCAGGACGAGCATGAGGCCAAGTCCGCCCACCAACCCGGCCAGATGGACGTCAAGGGGACGCAACCCCGTGGGCTCGGCCTCCGCGGCCGCGGGCCAGACCTTGAGCAGAGCCGCTAGCCACGACTGGGGCACGAGGCGGCGGACCAAGCCAAGCCACCGGGAGAGACGCCGCGTCGTCGAACCGGCCCCCGCTTCGCCGGCGGCCGACCGGCCGCCGGCGAAGCCCGGCTCTCTGCCGTCTCGCCCCTCCCGTCGACCGTCCACCAGGTTTCGCAAGCGCTGAACGCTTCCCGGCGGGCCGGTCAGGCATCTTACCGCGCAGTAGCCGAGAACCGCCGTTCCGATCGCGGCCAGGAGACGTCCGAGATCGAGCCAGTCCGGAGAACCAATGGTCGTCGTCAACCCTCTAATCCCTACCCTTCTTCCTCTATCGCTCGCTCCACGTCGGCCAGCATCTTGCGAATGATCATTACCCCGGCCAGCCAAGAGATGCCGGAGTAGAGCGCTGCCGCGACCCCAAAGGACGCCGCCAGGAGCGGGGCCAGTTGACCTGGCTCGACCCAGAGGATGTAGAGTAGCAGGCCCGGCGGCAGCAAGGCCAGGAGAACCGCCGTGGACCGGGCCTCGGCCGTCTTGCCGCCGAGTTCCCGGGAAAGATGCCGTCGTTCCCGGAGTACGCCGCCGAGATTGAGAAGCAGGGCGGTGACATCGCCCCCTGTCAGCGAGTGGGTGTCAAGACAGGCCCTAAGATAGGTCACCTCGGGAATGGGCCAGGTCCGGGCCATCTCCGCCAACGCGGTCGTCAGGGGTTGGCCGGCCCGGACGGCGATGACCACGTCCCGCAAGGCGGAACGAACCGGCTCCGCCGAATGGTCGGCCGCGTCCTCGACCGCTTGCGCGAGCCCCCGCCCGGCCCGTAGGGAAGCGACCATGCTCTCCAGCGCTTCCTCGAGACCAGCGGCGAAGCGGCGTCTCGCGGCCGCGCGCCACCTACCGCGCCGCGTCGCCGCGAGCCAGCCCAACCCGAGGGCCCCGGCCAGGACCATCGCACCGCGGCCGGAGAGAACCCACGCGGCCAGGGCACCCACGGCCGCCGGCGCCAGAAGGCCGACAAGCGCCGCTCCCGGGGCCTGCTCAGGTCTTTCCCCCGCGCCCTCGCCGCCGCCCTGGGTGGGTTTTGCCCCGGAAGCTCGCCTTCGCCAGGTCGGGCTGGCCAGGCGCTCCAGGCGGCTGTCAACGTCGCCACCCCAGCCAGGCCTCCCGGGATGGGTCCCGAGGGCGGCCAGCCCGCACACCACGGCCAGGGCGACCGAGGCGGTCAAAGCCAAGAGTGCTACTGACATCGGTGGAGCCATTCCAGCCACCTCCCCAAAGACCGGCGAAGTCCGGTCGGATCGCTGCCCTCCGGCCGGGGCTTCAGTGTCCTCTGTAGAGCCGCACCCGCTCGGCCTGCTCCGGCGAGAGGGGTAGTTCCAGAACTTCCGTGCCCGTGGCCAGGGCCAGGTCGTAGGCCCCTGTCGCCTGGTTGTAGCCGCGCACCACGCCGACTTCGGCCACCTCCCTGACCCCATCCGGTCGGCGCGTGAGGTGGATGACGACATCCACGGCGGAGGCGATGTGGTCCCGCACGGCCTCATAGGGCAAGCCCTCGCCGGCCATGAGAACCATGATTTCCAGGCGGCGAAGGGCGTCACCCGGCCCGTTGGCGTGCACGGTGGTCATGGATCCCGGATGACCGGTGTTCATGGCCTGAAGCATGTCGAAAGCCTCCGGGCCGCGGCACTCCCCGACAACGATGCGGTCCGGGCGCATTCGCAGCGCGTTTCGGACCAACTCCCTTTGGTCGATCTTGCCCCGGCCTTCGATGTTGGCCGGGCGGCACTCCAGCCGGACCAGATTGCCGTCTCCCAAGCGCAACTCGGCCGCGTCCTCGATAGTGATGACCCTCTCCCGCTCCAAGGAGATGTAGGTGGCAAGTATGTTGAGAAAGGTGGTCTTGCCGCTTCCGGCCCCTCCGGAGACGACCAGGTTGAGACGGCCTTCAACCGCTAGGCGGAGAGAGTCGAGCCAGCCCCCCGGCACAGTGCCCAAGCGGACCAGGTCCCGCGGGTCGGCCAGGGCCGGACCGAAGCGTCTGATCGTCAGGACCGGACCGCCCACGGCCACGGGCGGCACGACAGCGTTCAGCCGCGACCCGTCCGGCAGGCGGGCGTCGACATAGGGTTGGCTCAAGTCGACCCTCCGTCCGGTCGCGCTGAGCATGCGCCCAATAATGTCCATGACGTGGACCGCGTCGCGGAAGGACACGTCCGCCCGGTCGAGGCGGCCCCGCCGTTCCACGTAGACTTTGCCGTCGGCGTTGACCATGATTTCGGATACGTCCGGGTCGGCCAGGAGGGAATCCAGAGGACCATAGCCGGCGATCTCCTCAAATAACGGGCCGATCAAGTCTTCGCGCCGGTCGCGATCGGTCACCAGTCCGTCGGCGATGAGAATCTGCCTGATGGCTCGCCTGACGCTCTCCCGGCCGGTTTCGTCGGATCTGGACTCGGAGAGAAGATCCGGGTAGGCGGCCACGAGGCGACGTCTCACGGCCTCCAGGAGCTCATCACTCGGACGGGCTCGAGACCCTGGACTCGCGGGCGGGCCCACCGCTCTTGGCGAGCGACCACCTACCACTTCGCGAGAACGTCCATCAGCCTCCTGACGCCGGATCGCCGTGCTCGTCCCTCGTCCATCAGGCCCGAAAACACCGGGCAGAAGACATTGGCCAGCTCAAAGATGGCCCGGGACACGGCGTGGCCCGGTTCGCTCAGGCTCAGGGGGCGCCCGTCGAAGACCGCCTTCTCCACGGCCCCCCGATCCTCCGGTATGCGTAGCGCGGTCACGCCTTCCGCCGAGGGCAGGAGGAAACTGAGGGCTCGGGCCGCGGGAAGAGGCCCCCTATCGTGGACCTGATTGAGAACCAGGACCAGACGCCGGCGAAGGTCTCCCCTGGCCCCGGCCATCAGAGCGTCGAGGAACAAGCGACACTGGCGCAGGGCGGCGGCGTCGAGGCTGGAGACAAGAACCACGGCCGTCGCCTCCGCTATGCACTCCGCCACCAGCGGGTCGCTGGGATTCGGAGGCGTGTCGATGATCAGAAAGTCGTAGTTTTGCTTGAGAAGCCGAACCAGGGCGCCGAGATGCTCTCTGGAGAGCGACTCCGCCGCCTCCGGCTTGGCCGGGGCGAGAAGGACGTCTAGGTGGGAAGCAGCGTGGGTGACGACCGCTCGGCCGAGGTGGGCCGTCTCCAGCCGCCCCAGGTAGGGCAGTAGCTCGGCCAGGGTCGGCTGCCCGACCAAGTCAAGATGGACGGTCGCGTCGCCGGAGAGTAGGTCAAGGTCCAGGAGCAGAACCCGAAAACCCGTGTGCCGGGCCAGGCTGGCGGCCAGGTTGACCGAGACCAGAGTCTTGCCCACCCCGCCCTTGGGGCTGACGACGGTGATAGTCTGACGCATGAGAACCTCGGGGCTCCGCGAGGCCTCGACCGGGCGCGGGGACAGGGCCTGTTCCGGCGCCAGCCGGGACAGACCGCCGGCTGACTCCGCTTGGAGGCTGCCGAGCCACCATTCCCGCAGGGTCGGCTGCGGGCGTAGGGCGGCGCCCCCGGCGACCGGAGCCGGACGCCACGACGCGCTGTCGGGTGATCCGCCGACATCCGAGACCGCTCCACCCCGTCGCCGAGACCGTGACGTCCGGACGGGAGAAGGGGCGAGCGGGGACGGACTCCAATCCGCGGCCGAGCGGAGAACGTATACGGAAGGCGCCGGAGTAGACCCGTCACCCTTCAAAGCGCCCCAGGACCGGGTCAGCTCGCCGGCCATGGCCTCGTCCACGAACACGGCCTCGAAGGAAGTGCTCTCGGCCAAAGCGCGGGCCAGATCGGTATCCTCCACATGAGCAACGACGTTAACCCCGTCGCGGCGGAGAGCCGCTACGAGGGCGGCATCGCGAGTCACGGCCATGACTCTGTCCGGCTCAGGGCCAGATCGCCTCGCCAGATTGATCGCCTCCCTGATAGAGCTGATTGAGCCAGGCGCCCTCGGTGGAGACCGGGACACCACTGTAGCCGAACACTGAGCAGTAGACTTCGCCGTACTCGGCGGCCAGCGCGATCCGCTCCGCCATCCCGGGCGTGACACGAAGGAAGACCCCGCCCGGGGTCTCGGATCGGCCACCGCCAATGGGGCTGGTCGGGGACTCAAAGACGATCTCAAGAATCTCCAGGCCTTGGGCCACAGTCAGGGCCTGCCCCTCAAGAACGGCGGTTAAATCGACGTAGTCACCCCTCGTTGTACCCACCCACCCTCCGAGGACGCTGGCGGCGGGCATGAACAGGGCCCTTTCCTCGGGGCCGAGAACGGCCCGGTAGTCGCCGGGGTTCTGGCCGCCGGCCAGGCTCGGGGCCAAGACCTGTTCACCGGCGGCGCGAGGCACGAGGCTCACTTGCCCCTGGACGTCGGCCGGGTTCCTGATCGCCGCCGGATGGATGGCGCAAACAGGCAGCATGACCGTCTTGAGTAGGTCGCCGCTGAGGGTGGAGTAGGCCGGGAAGTCTCTGGACGCGACGACGACAGGCGCTCGCCTGGCCAGACCGCCAAGGTAGACGTAGGCGAACAGACCCGCGAGCAGAGCCGCGGCCACAGCCATGATGAGATAGCGGGTTCTTGCCGGTAAAGACCACCGCAAGACAGTCCCCCCAGTCCTGGCGACCTAGGCGGTCGCGGTCCTGGCGGCCTAGGCGGTCGCGGTCCTGAGCGGTGGTGAGAGTGCCCCGATTCTACGAACTGCCGGGGGGCGGGTCAAGGAGAAACATTCGACTAACGCGCGGTGGATGGCGAGAACTGTTGACCGACCCGACATCCTTCACCCGGAGGAGTCCCCGCCCCAGGCAAGAATGGCCCGCCCCCTGCCGGAAGACACCACATGTCCGGCCAAGGAGGTGATAGACCATCTTGCTCAGCCGTTCTTACCTCCCCCTGGTCTACCGCTCTTGCCACCCGGGGTGGCTCGCCCGGCCCCGCTCGTTCAGGTGGCGGGCACAGGCCCTCGTGGCCCTGTTGCTGCTTAGCTTGGTCGCAACCGGCGCGGGCCGGACCTTGGCCGCTGAGAGCGACCCGGCCCCGTCCCGGAATGGCGGTCCTTGGTACACCGATCTGCGGGGACACTGGGCCGAGACCTACGTTCGCGTCCTGTGGCAGGAAGGTGTCACGACGCCACCCCTCGGAGTCGGGGGTGATCCCACGGACGAGGTCTGGACCCGGCCGGGCCGCTATGGCCCAGATTCCGGAGCGCTCCCGTGCGTCTTCGGAGTGATGCTGGCCCGTCTCTTCCCCGGCGGCCCCTTCCCACCTCCGCCCGTGGCCCTGGCTCTCGTCCAGGGCTGCCGGACCCAGTCCCCGGAGCAAGCCGGCGTCTGGAGATCGGTCCAACCCTCGTTCTCCCGCCTCGACGCGGTCAAGACTCTCCTCTTCGCCCTTGGGCTCGGAGGTTTCGCCGAGAACCTGTCCCCCCAGACCGCGGCCACCTACCTTGGCCGGTTCGAGGATTGGCGGGCCGTGCCACCAGACGCCCGCCAGGCCATGGCCGTGGCCATCCTTCTCCGTATCATCAACGGCTACCCGGACGGCACGCTCCGACCCTTGCGGCCGCTCAGCCGGGCCGAGGGGGCCACGATCCTCTATCGCTCCTGCCTGCTTCTGGCCGAGGCCCGGCCCAACCCCTTCTCGCCGGACGGCGATGGCGCGGAAGACCAAACAGTGATCAGCCTCGGCTCCCTTCTGAACCGGAACTCCCAGGCCTGGGACTTCTCTATCCTGGACGCCCGCGGTCGGGTCCTGCGACATCTCCGGACGCCAAACCCCGGACCGTCCCCGCCATCCTCCCTGGTCTGGGACGGAAAGACCGACGCCGGTCTAGTCCTGACTCCCGGCCTGTACTACTACCAGGGTTTCCTCAAGGACCGCAACGGGCTCGTTCATTGGTCGGCTCTCAAGCCCATCAGCCTCGAGGAGAAGGCCTTGCGCGGCTTCGCCCGACCGTCCCTCGTCCTGCCCGGCGAGACGGTCGTCCTGTGGGCCGTGGCCGCGGGTGGGCCATCATCCGTGACCGCGACCCTGTCGTCCTTCCCATCCGCCGGAACCCTCAGCCTCTCCCCGGTCCGAAACGGGACCGGCGGCGGGGACGGCCCCCCCCGGACGTGGGAGACAACCTTCCGCATCCCCGACAACGCCGGGGCGGGCCCCTGCCTGGCAACCTTCACCGCCCGGTACCCTTCATCCAGCCGCACGGCCGCGGCCGCCTTTGAGGTCGACCGTCTAGCCGTTCGAGGCGAACTCCGTCCGAACCCCGTCCTCGCCGGAGGGGTCCTGGAGATCCTGGCTTGGCCCAATCTGGAGCCCGACCGGGTCCAGGCTTCCGTTGACCTGCCTCATCGGCCCTTAGCGGTGAGCTTGTCCCCCACCGGGGCGACCCCAAGCCACACCACCTGGCGTGGCGAGACCGTCATTGCACCCGACACCCCGCCGGGCGCCTACGAGGTTACCCTTACCGCCTGGCGCGGACAACAGGAGGCCACGTGGGTCATGTCCCTGGAGGTAATCCGAGGCCAGGCTGACCTGACGTTCATTCTGAGCGACTGACAGGTTCAAGAGGTGGGGCGGCCGCGAGCCGCCCCCGTCATTCCGCGGGCTCGATGACGCAGAGGCAGTCGTAGAAGGCGGCCTGGACCCCGATGTCCGTCAGGAGGTCCGCGATTAGGAGGTTGGCCGAGGCGGGGCGCCCATTCGCCACGAGGCCCGCGTCGCCGCCGGAGTAGATGCAGGCGGTGTCCTCGCGCAGGCCGGCGTCGAAGACCAGATGGGCCAGGAGTTCCCCCTGGGCGGTCTTGACCCTGACCGCGCGCCCGTCGTCAAGGTGCCGTCGCCCCGCCGCCCGCGGGTTAACAAAGACGGCCGGGAGCCCCGTCCGGCGCGAGGTCTTCTTCAGAGTCTCCCCGTAAAACTGCGAGTGCAGGCTGAACCGGTGCTGCGGGGTGATGAGGTGAAAACGCTCCCCCAGGTCCTCTCGCGTCCCCCAGGCCTCAAGACACTTCCAGTTCCGTCCGAACTCGAAGAGCCCGCTCGCGGTGGCAAACGGCCCCTCCCTCCACGGCACGGCGGGCGCCTCCGGGTTGGCGAACGTCCGCCCCCTGAGATGCAGCGGCTCACCCCCGGGGGCGAGGTCCGGGCGCCTGGTCAGGAGGGGGGCCAGGGCGTGGCCAATCCACTCCGCCGGCGGGCGGCGGAATGCGTCTCCCAGGCCCAGTCGGCGGGCCAACTCGGTGACGATCTGGACCTCGGGCCAGACCTCGCCGGGCGGGGTCACGGCGGGAACGCCCCAGGTAAAATAGGCGTGCCAGGCGCAGAAGTAGAGATCCTCGTCCTCAAGGAAGTCGGCCACCGGGAGAACCACATCGGCGAGGGCCGTCGTGTCGGTCGGTCGGAGTTCGGCCACCACCTTGAAGGGTACCCGGCGGAAAGTGTCGACGACGCGGCCCGTGTCGGGGAGTTGGGCCACCGGATTGGCCCCGTGACAGAGGACCATGCTGATGGGGTGTTCCCCGCCGTCCGGGCCCGACTCCAGTAGCTCCGCCACTTGTCGTCCGAAGCGTGCGCGCTCGAAGTAGCGGTGGGCTCGGGCGGCCTCCGGCCGGCCTAGGTCCCGCAAGACTCCCTCGGCGTGCCTGTTGGCGTAGCTTGAGCCTCCGCCGGGTCGCCCGAGGCTCCCGGCCAAGGCCGCCAAGGCGTCGATGGCCCGGACCGCGTCGCCGCCCCAAGCGTGGCGCTGGAGCCCGTAGCCGAGGACAAAGGCCACCGGGGGCCGACCCGGTCCCCGGAAGGCCAGAAGGTCGGCCAAATCGAGGACATCCCGCTCGGGAATCCCGCACTCCGCCGCGGCCGCGGCCAGGCTGAGGCCAGCCACGGCCGAGACGAAAGCCTCAAAGCCGCTGGCTCGCCGCCGACAGAAGTCCCGGTCGAACTCGCCTCGGCGGATGAGTTCCCCCCCCAGGGCCAGGGCCAGGACCGCGTCCGTGCCCGGCCGGGGGGCCACGTGTCTGGCCGCGAGTTCTCTGACGGTGGCTGTCTTGAGGGGGTCGATGACAACGACGGGAGCGCCTCTGTCATGCGCCGCGTGGAGAAAGGGCATGAAGTGAAGGTTCGTGTCGGCCGGGTTCCGGCCCCAGACGATGACCCCTCCGGCGTGGGCGAGATCTTCCGGAGCGTGAGCCAGCACCCGTCCGAAGTCGGCTTCCTGCGCGGCCAGCCCCGCCGACCAACACAGGCTGCCGTGTGGTTCGGTCACCCCGCCAAAGAGGTTACAGAGCCGGCCGTAAAGGCTCTTTAGAAGGCCCGTGGACCCCGTGTCCCAGTAATGCAGGATGGACAGAGAACCGTGGCTATCCCTGGCCTCGAGCATGCGCCCGGCGACCAGGTCGAGGGCCGCCGGCCAGGAGGACACCCGCAGCTCGGCGCCGGATCGAATGAGAGGTGTCTTCAGCCGGGCAGGCGAACGGTGGCGGTCGAGCTGGAAGCGGGCCTTCGGGCAGAGACGTCCGCGCGTCACCGGGTGGTCGGGGTCGCCCCGGATGCCCCGGACTTCCCCGCCGGACACCTCTACCAGTAGGGCACACGTATCCCAGCAGCTTAGGGGACAGGCCGTCCTGACCACCGCGCTCGCTTCCTGGCCCGGATCAGTCGACCTCATAGAGCATCGCCCCGAAGGATCCCGGTCCGGTATTGGCCGCGATGGCCGGTCCCGTCTCGGTTATGATCGACTCCACCACGTCGTAGGCCTTGGATAGCTCGTGCAGGAGTTGCTCGGCTCGGTCGCGGGCCGCGGCGTGAACCACGGACAAAGCAATCCTTGTCCGCCCCTTGAAGGCCCGGCTCACGGCGGAGACGAGCCGCTCCATCACTCGCTCGGCGCCCAGGACCGACTCGGCCAGACCGATCTCTCCGTCGCGGACGGTCAGGATCGGCTTGAGATGGAGGAGGGATCCGATCACGGCCTGGACTCGACCCAGACGCCCGTTTCTCTGGAGGTAGTGGAGGCTGTCCACGGTGAGGAGGATCTTCGTTTTGGCGGCGACCCTCCGGGCCCGCTCCATCACGCGCTCAAAGGTGTGACCGGCCAGGGCCGCGCGGGCGGCCTCGATGACGGCCCATCCCTGCCCCATCGACGCGGTCAGCGTATCCAGGACACCGATGCGGTAACCGTCCTCGGCCAGGATGTCCCGGGCGATGCAGGCCGACTGGTAGGTTCCGCTGAGCTTGGACGAAGCCTGGACGGAGACAAGGGCCTGGCCGTCCTTCGCTGCCTCCCGAAAGGCCTCCACGAAGGCCCCGGGCGATGGCTGGGACGTCTTCACCGGCTCCGTGGTCGCCAGCAGACGGTCCATAAACTCCTCCATCGAGATATCCACACGGTCCCTATACTCCTGGGAGCCGAACCTCACCATGACTGGAACCGCCGTCACCCCTAGCTCCCGCAGGACCTCCTCGGGCACGTCACAGATGCTATCCGTGAGAACCCGCACCTTCACGTCCGAACCGCTCACGTCTGCCCCTCTCCTTCCCCATCCTTGGCCCGGACTCCCTGACCGCTCGCAGGGTCTCGGGCGAAAGCAGAAGATCGAGGCCGGTCATGGCCAGGGCCTTGGCCGCCACGATCAAGGCCTCCTCTCCTTTCGGGGATACCGAGGCCAGACCAAACTCGCGACTGTGGGACGCTGGCCCGCCCGCTCGCTCGGCGATGGCCACATAAGGATGAATGGCCGGCACGACGTGACTCACGTTCCCCATGTCGGTGGAACCCATGCCGCGGCCGGACTCACCCGGCTTGACCGGGGGTCGGCCCAACTCAGTCATGTTCCGTCCGAATGCCTCGTCCAGCGGCCCGCTGGCGACGAGGTCAACGTAGGTGTGGGCGAACTCCCGGAAGGCAACCTGGCAACCCGTGGCCAGGGCCGCCCCGCGAGCGCAGTTCCGGATCCGTTCGGCCGCGGGCCCGAGTTCGGGCAGGCTCGGCGCCCGCACGTAAATGCGGATCTGCCCTTCGTCGGGGACCACATTCGGAGCCTCGCCGCCCTTGATCACGACCCCGTGGACCCGAACCGACCCAGGCAGGTGCTGGCGCAGGGCGTTGACGGCGTTGAAGGTCTGAATGACGGCCTCCAGAGCGTTGATCCCTTCGTGGGGGGCACCGGCCGCGTGGGCCGCCTTGCCCGTGAAACCGATCTCCAGGGCCACCCGGCACGAGGACCGGCCACTCGGAGCGTCGACGACACCGGGGTGAACCATCATGGCCGCGTCAATGCCACTGAAAATGCCGGCTTCGACCAGAACAACCTTCCCGCCGGCGCCCTCCACGCCACCCTCCTCAGCGGGGCACCCGATGACCAGGACCCGCCCCGGCAGTCCGCCAAGGTCGCCGGCCCCGTCCGGGGCGGCCTCCCGTCCAAGCGAGGCCAGGGCCAACCCGGCCCCAACCGCCGCCGTGCCGATGATATTGTGTCCGCAGCCGTGACCCACACCGGGCAAGGCGTCGTACTCCGCCAGAAGAGCCACGGTTGGCCCGGCCCGACCGCCGTCAGGCGGCCACGTGGCCAGGAAGGCCGTGGCCATGCCCGCCACTCCCCGGCGGACATCGAAACCGCCCCGCTCGAGGAGGCCGGTGAGAAGCTCCGCGGCCGCGACTTCCTGGAAGCCCAGTTCGGGATGCTCGCATATCCGGCGACTCGTTTCCCTGAGGGCCGGGGCGAGCCCGTCCACGATCTTCCCGATGGCGGCCTTTCCTTGGTCAAGTTCCACGGGGCAGCCCCCTAACCCCAGAACAACCTGATGTACCAGCCGACGATGCTTGGACCCCAGAAGGCGGCCGCCAGCCCGCCGGCAGCGAGAAATGGTCCAAAGGCCATAGCGTCGCGACGGCGTTTGACTCCGACGAGAATGAGCAAGAGGCCGGCCAGAGCCCCGCCAAGAATGCCGAGAAAGAGCCCGCTCAGGAGGCCGGCCCAACCCAGAAAGGCGCCCAACATGGCCGCGAGCTTGATATCGCCGCCACCCATGCCGCCGCCGGTCACCATGGCCACGGCCAGAAAGAAACCCCCGCCTACGAGGAGGCCCACGAGGGCGGACCCAAGGCCAACGCTGGGGTTGCAGGCCGATAGGATGAGTCCGACGAGAATCCCCGGGATGGTCACGACATCGGGGATGATGCGGTGGTAGGCGTCGATGACCCCGACCACCAGGAGCGAAGAGCCGAGAACGGCCGCGGCCAAGGTCTGGACGCTCCAGCCCCAGACGATCAACGCCAGGACGTAGATCGCGGCGTTGCCCGCCTCGACCAGAGGATAGACCGGGGATATGCGGGCCTTGCAGGTCCGGCACCGCCCGCCCAGGACAAGATAGCTCAGGAGCGGAACGAGTTCCCCCCAACCGAGCCGACCTTCACAGGACGGACAATGGGAACGGGGAGCGAGAATCGACTCCTTGCGGGGCAGGCGCCAGATGCAGACGTTCAAGAAACTCCCCACGACCAGCCCCAAGGTGGCGGCCGCGATCAGAACCAGCGGTTCCCGTCCGGTAAGCAAGGACTCACTTCCCTGGCTAGTCTCCCGGCGGTTGCCCTCCGGGGGGCTCCGTCCTCCGCACGGGGTGGCCGATGCGGCCCCGGGCGATGAGGAACTTCAGAAAGGTCCGCTCAACGACACGGACGAGTCGAGTCCCGACAAACTCGCGCCGGGACACCGGCACGACCAGAATCGTGTAACAACCGACCGGCTTGGCCCCGAAGACATCCGTGAAGACCTGGTCGCCTATCACGGCCACCTCGGCCGGACTGCAGGCGAGGCGCCTCACGGCGTCCCGGAAAGCGCCCCGGCGCGGTTTGCCGGCGCGGGCCACCCCGGGGATGTCGAGGAATCTTCTGAACAGGTCGACCCGTGGGCCGAGATCGTTCGAGACAATGTAGGGTCTGAAACCCCGGGCCTTGACTCCGACCATCCATTGGGCGAGCTTGGGCTCGGGTTCACCGAAACGCCAGGCCGCCAGGGTATTGTCGAGATCGAGGATCAGGCCGGATATGCCTCTCTGGCGCAGGGCGTCGAGGTCGACATCGTAGATGGACTGGAAGTACTCGTCCGGGACAAGGTTATGCCAGAAAGCCCGCGGCACCCAGACACCCCCGCCAGGAAACTCCACCAGCACTCCAATTATACCATAGCGACCGCCGGGGCTACGCCGGGGCGACCATCCGAGGCTACGTCGCGGGCCGGTGCGCGGGGACGCGGGGCGCGCGGGTGGGCCGACGCGGGGACGCGGGGGACGCCGTCCCCCTAGCGGGTGGCCGGACGAGGAGAGGGATTCCCGAGATGACAGATCTCCGACCGGAGTTCCCGTCTGAGATGGAGGAGAGCCTTCTTCTCTATGCGGGAGACGTAGGACCGCGAGATGCCCAACTCACGGGCTATCTCACGCTGCGTCCGGGTCACGTCCGTGCCGATGCCGTAGCGAAGTTCAAGGACAAGTTTCTCCTTGCCGGCGAGACCGGAAACCCGGCCCCTGACCTTCGTCTCGTCCAGACGACTACCGACCTCGTCCGGGATCATGTCCCCGTCAGTGGCCAGGACGTCCAGAAGGGTCAATTCGTTGCCTTCGCGGTCGACGCCGATGGGATCGCTGAGGTGGACCTCGGCGTGCAGGGGCCGAATGGAGCGAAGGTACATGAGAATCTCGTTCTGGATGCAACGAGCGGCATAGGTGGCCAGACGCGTGCCTCGGTCCACCCGGTAGGTGTTGATACCTTTGATGAGACCAACTGTCCCTATGGAAATGAGGTCGTCCGTCTCGACGCGGGTATTGGAGAACTTCTTGACGATATGGGCCACGAGCCGGAGGTTCCGCTCCACAAGGATATTCCGAGCCTCGCGCGACCCGTCGGACATCTCCCGGAGAAAGCGAGCCTCCTCCGACTGAGACAGCGGCCGGGGGAAGGCGCCTGGATTGCTGACGTAGCCGATCTTGCCGTATTCCATGTTGTCCCCGGACCGGGGCGTTGCGCCGACCAGCCAATGCACGACCCAGCAGTCCCCCTTCAGGCGAGCAATGAACATTGTATGGAGAAGGAGACCGCGAGTGCCTGTCCTAGTCGGGGTGGGGGTTATCCATATTCGCGGGCGGGGGCTATCCGTGTTCGCGGGTGGCAACGGCCGCCTCGGCCAGGCGACGGCCTAGGTGCCTGAACTCCCTCCCTGGTACTCCCGCACGGCCCGGTTGTGCTCTTCGACAGTGCGGCTGAACTGATGGGTCCCGTTGTTCTTGGAGACGAAGTAAAAGTAGTCTGTGTCGGCCGGGTAAAGAGCGGCCCGGATCGACGCGAGCCCCGGACTACAGATGGGTCCGGGGGGCAAACCCGCGTTGCGGTAGGTGTTGTAGGGGGACTCGACCTCCAAATCAACGAAGAGAAGGGGTTCGCCCGCGAACTTGCCCACCACGTAGAGGACAGTCGGACAAGCGTCGAGCTTCATTCCGATGCGGAGACGGTTGTGGTAGACGGAGGAGATGATCGGCCGCTCCTCGCTGACCGCGGCTTCTCTCTCGATTATCGAGGCCAGGGTGAGAACCTCGAACGGGGTCATTCCCAGTTCCTTCGTTCGGGCCAGGAGGTCGGGGGTGAAAATGGCGGTCGTGGCCAGGGCCATGGTCCTGGCAATGAGCTCGGGACTGGCTGTCTCTTCGAAGAAGTACGTGTTCGGCGAGAGAAGGCCCTCGTAGGGTTCGATGAAGCCGCTCCGCCTCGTCGGCGGGAACGGCAACTCGCCGGCGGCATCCAGATCACGCAAGGCCGCTCTGAAGGCTTCCTGACTGGTCCAGCCCTTCTCCACGAGCAAGGCTTCGATCTGGATCAGGGCGAAACCCTCGGGAATGGTCAGGGCCACGGTTATGACCTCACCGCGTCCTATCTTGCGGAGAGCCCGCCAGGTGGAGTAGCCCGGACTCATCTCGTAGCGTCCGCTCTTGAGTCGCCCGTTCCAGCCGAGAAGGGTGCTCAGAGCCCGAAACTCAAACCGGTCGCGGATGAGACCCGCCCGTTCGAGATTGGCGGCGATGCTCGCGGCGCCCTCGCCGGCTCTGACCTCGAAGATCACTCTCTCCCTGGATCCCGAACTCACCGGCGCGCCGGCCAGGGCCAGACCGAGACCACCCAGGACGAGGGCCAAAACCACGGCCAGGACCAGAGACTTGAGCAGGGGCGACCATCCGCGAAGCCAATCCAGACCAGGCGATGCCCAGACCCTCTGCCGCCCAGCGGGCATCCCGAGTCCCTCCAGTCCCCTTTTCCCTTTTCCCGTCCGGCCGTCTTCTCGCCGCGACCGTCCATTTCCTTTCGTCGTGGCAGCCAGGGCTCTGAGAAGCGACTCGACGGCAACAAAACAGCCCGCCCGGTGCGCCCGAGCGGGCCTGGTCAGTCTCTGAAAGACTCCCCGCTACTCGCGGGGTTTGCCATCATCCGAATCCTCGTCCTCGCCCTCTTCCAGCTCCTCGTCGTCCAGAGAGGACTCCCAGGCCTCGGCAACCTTCTCCCACTCTTCGTCGTCCTCGATGTCGGAGAAGACTCGCTCTCCGTTCTCGTCGGTCTCGACTCTCAAGATGATGGCCTCGTCTTCGTCGACCTCGTCCGCGTCACTCTCTCCGTCGAGAGGCGCCAGGACCGCGTACTCTCGCTCATCGAGCTCCAAAATCTCAATGAGCTCAAACTCGTGATCCTGTCCGTCGTCGTCGGTCAAAACGATAACATCGGCGTCGTCTTCGTACTCTTCACCCACCGGTCGCCCTCCCTTCATCGGCCACGCCCTTGATACTGCCCCCGAAACTCGCGGTCTATGACCCGAGCCAGACCCGCAGCCGGTGGCCACGCTGACTGATTATATTTTTCCTTTACCCGCAAAGTCAACCGAAACCAATCACGGCCGCACCTGATCCGCGACGAGCCTCGCGAAAACGTGCCTCAGGACGATCCTGGCCAGGGCCACGGTCGGCACGGCCGCCAGCACGCCCACGATGCCGAAGATCTCCCCGCCGGCCAGCAGAGAGAACACGACCACTAGAGGGTGAAGTCCGACACCGCGACCGACCAACCTCGGCGTGATGAACAAGCTGTCGATCTGCTGGACGAGGAACAGAGCGATAACGGTCTTGACGGCCAGGCCCGGACTGTCGAGCAGGGCGAAGGCGACGGCGGGAACGCCTCCGATCACCGGTCCGAAGTAGGGGATGATGTTTGTCACTCCGGCGATGACCCCCAAAATGGCCGAAAAGGGTAGTCCTATGAGGTAGGTCGCCAGGCCGACCAGAACGCCGACCATGACCGCGACAAGCAACTGCCCGCGGATGAAGCCCGCCACCACATGGTTCACCTCGGCTACGGCCCGAAGGGTGTCCCCACGGGTCGAGACCGGCATGGCCGACACGAACCAACCGCGGATCGCGTCCCTGTCTCTGAGGAGGTAGAAAGCCAGAAACGGGGCCAGGAGCAGGGTCAGCACGGTCGAGACGGCCCCGAAGAGACCGGACAGGATGGTCTGGATGAAGGACAGAAGGCTGGTCTCAGCCCGGCCGACGACGTCGTCGAGAAACTGTCTCACCTGCGGGGGGAGGCCGGCTTGAGCGTAGCGAGCCTGGACCTCAAGAAGGAAGCCCTCCACCTGAGCGGCAAGACGCGGCAGGGTGTCGGCCAGGATGGTCAACTGCCGGACAAAGACCGGGACGAGCTCCAGGAGCATGACCGCCACCAGAAGGCCGACCCCGGCGTAGACAATGAGTATGGCGGCCAAGCGGGGAACGTGACGCCGCTCAAGGAAGCGCACCGGAGGCTCAAGAATGAAAGCCAAGACGATGCCCAGGACGAAGGGAACAATGGCCGCTCTGACGCGGTAGGCCAGGTAGACCAGACCGGCGGCCAGGACAAGCAGCACCCCAATCCTGATCCGCCGGTCGGCTATCGCTCGTCCCCCCTAGCCCGCGGGCGGTGGGGACTTCTACCGCCTCACCGCTGCTCCATCGCCTCATCCATCTCACTTCGCGCCCGGCGCATCAGATGGTCCGCCCTCCGGCGCATGTTCCGGCCGCGTTCCGCTACCCGCTCCCTGACTCCGGGCTTAATCGACGGCGCGAACCAGGCCCCCAGAAGACCGCCGATGATGCTCCCGGCAATCACACCCCGCCAAAAGCCTCTAGCCAACGGCTCACCTCCCCGACGCTAGACTCCCGATCTCCGAGCCTGCCTCCTCCGCCAGGACCAGGCTCCCGTCCTCGCCGACCTCGTAAATCTCGACCCTATTCTCCCCAATCAGGAACTGGACGAAGCAACTCCAGCAATAGTACTTGTGGCCCGGCAGATACCCGACTTCGCGAGAGCCGCAGGAAGGACAGATCACTCCGCAATACCTCCCCGGGCCGGGTCCGCCCGAGGGTCTTCGTCGCCGCCCGCGGGTCGCAGGCTGCCAATGCCGGGGACGACGAGGGCGTCCGGTCCGACGATGATCTCCTCGGTCAGGGGAACGTTCCTCTTCCCGTCGACGAAGTCGCTGATGAAACCCCCGGTCACCTGGTAGCCCCAGACGGCGCCACTCTCGGCGTCGAAAATCACGTCATCGACAACCCCCAGAATCTCTCCCTCCCGGGTCATTACCCGCTTACCCTGCGGTACGGGCTGCGCCTCCGCGGACAGCCCGTTGCCCACCGAAAGGAGCACGGCGTCCGCCCCCACCGTGACGGCCGTGGGGCCAAGACTGAGGACCTGGTCGAAGGGCAGATACAACTCCTCCGCGCCGCACACGACCAGAAGACCATTGAGCCGACCCCGGCCAAGGTCGAACACTCCGTCTCTTACTCGACCCACCGACTTCCCCGAGTCGACCACGACCACCGGCAGACCGGCGACATCACCACGGCGACGCATGGAGACCCCCTTGCCCTGGCACTATTTTCCCTCCCGGACCCCACAAACATGCGGCCGGGCGCCGGGGGACGGCCCGGAAAGAGCGGCTGCGGGCGCCGGAGGCGCCCGCGGCCGCTCTTTCCATCTTTCGTTTCCCACAATCTTCGCCCGCGAATGACTCGCTCTAGCCCGCCGGCTTGGCCGGCCGGGATCCCGCCGACGGTCCGCCGGCGACGGTCGCTCCCGTCCCCGAGGTGGCGTTGTCCGGCAGGCCACGTCCTTCGGCCAGCTCCCGTCCGAACTGAGCGATCTTCCCGCAGCAAGTAGGGCACTGATCCGTGGCCGGACCCGAGGCCCGGCCGGTTCCGGCCGTGATCGGGGCGGCCTCGCGGGGGGTCCCCTCCCTTGCCGCCGTCCGCTGCCGGTAGTCCTCGATGGCCTGGTGGAGAGCGTCGGCGGCCAGGTTGGAGCAGTGCATCTTCATCGGAGGGAGGCCGCCCAGGGCCTCGGCCACGGTCCGGTTGGAGATGTCGAGAGCCTCCTCCAGCCGCTTGCCCTTCACCAGCTCGGTCACCATGCTGCTGGTGGCGATGGCCGCCCCACATCCAAAGGTCTTAAACTTCACGTCCTTGATCCGGTCATTCTCGACTTTGATGGCAATGCGCATGATGTCACCGCAGACGGGGTTGCCGACCTGGCCGACGCCGTCGGCGTCCGGCATCTCCCCGACGTTACGCGGATTGGCGAAATGCTCCATGACCTTCTCGTTGTACAAGAGCGCCCCCCCTGTTTCGCCCCGCTTTCGGGGCCAAGTCCGCTCCTTCCGGCCGCGCGACGCGGATCCCCGTCTTCGCGATGCCGGGTCACAAGCCCAACCCTCCGCCCGCGTCCCTGGGTGGCCGGGGTCAGCGGCCGTCGCTCCCGTCCCTCGCGGCCCGTTCGGAGACGGCCTTGGCGTGGAGCGGGGACATGGCCCGGAGACGATCGATGATCGGCGGCAAGGTGGCGATGACGTAGTCCACGTCTTCCTGGGTGTTCTCCAGGCCGAGAGTCATCCGCACCGACCCGTGGGTCACCTCCGACGGGATGCCCATGGCCGTCAGAACGTGCGACGGCTGGAGCGAGCCGGAAGTGCAGGCCGAGCCGCTGGACGCGGCGATACCCTTCATGTCCAGGGACAGCAGGATTGACTCGCCCTCGACGAACTCGTAGGAGATGTTGACATTGTTTGGCAAGCGGCGAGTCGGGTGGCCGTTTAGCCGGGTGAACTCCACTCGCTCCAGAATGCCCTGGATCAGCCTGTCGCGGAGAGCGGTGAGCCGCCTTCCCCGCTCGTCCATCTCCATTTCGGCCAGTTCCGCCGCGAGCCCAAAGCCGACGATCCCCGGAACGTTGGACGTTCCGGCCCGGCGGCTGCGTTCCTGAGATCCGCCGAGAATAAGCGAGGTGATCTTGCGGCCCTTTCGGACGTAGAGGGCTCCGACCCCCTTGGGGCCGTAGATCTTATGCGACGAAGCCGAGAGGAGGTCGATGTTCAGCTCGTCCACGCTTATCGGCGCCGACCCGAATGCCTGGACGGCATCGGTGTGGAAGAGGACATCCCTCTCCCGGCAGAGGCGGCCGACCTCGGCAATGGGTTCGATTGTTCCGACCTCATTGTTGGCGAACATCAGGCTCACCAGGACGGTGTCCGGACGGATGGCCCGGGCCACATCCTCCGGCGAAACCAAGGCCTGGCCGTCCACGGGCAAGTAGGTCACCTCGGCCAGACCGTCCTTCTCCAGTCTCTCGCACACATGCAGAACGGCATGGTGTTCTATCTTACTGGTGACGATGTGACGGCCCTTTTCGCCATTCGCCGTCAGAGCGCCCCGGATGGCCATGTTGTCGGCCTCGGTGCCGCCACTCATGAAGACAATCTCTTCCGGCCTGGCCCCGATAACGTGCGCCACCTGCGCCCGGGCCTTCTCGGTGGCCTCCTTGGCCACCCGCCCGAAGCTGTGGATACTTGAGGCGTTACCGTAGTCCGTGACCATATAGGCCATCACGACCTGGGCGACCTCGGGGCGGACCGGAGTCGTGGCGGCATGATCCAGGTACACGCGACGCGCTTCAGTCTTAACGAGGATTTTGGTTCCCTCCCTGTTCGGCGCTTTCAATGGTGTCAGCCACCAAGTCGGCCAGGGATACCGAGTCAAGGACCTTGGCCATGCTGTCCCGCAGCTTCTCCCAGACAGGCCGGGCCGCGCAGCCGCCGGGTCGCGAGACACAGCCCGTTGCCCCATCCGGTAGAGCCACGCAGTCGACCGGGGCAATCGGACCTTCAAGCACACGGATGACGTCGCCAACGGTGATCGTCTCCGGCGCGCGGGCCAGGACGTAGCCTCCCTGCGCCCCGCGGACGCTCCGAACCAGCCCGGCTCGGCGCAGGGGACCGACAAGTTGCTCGAGGTAGGACTCCGAGAGTCCCTGCCTCTCGGCGATGGCCTTGAGCGGAACCGGAGTCGGACCGCCGAAGCGAGCCAGATCGTAGCAGGCCATGACCCCATACTCGCTTCTGGTCGAGAGTCGCAACTTCGCTTCCTCCATCCCGACAATCCCTAGTGGTTAACTCGGCATTATTATCCTAGCACCGGAATCCGGCCTGGGTCAACAGCGCAGGCCGGCGTACTTTACTCTGCCCCGGCCCGCATACACTTCACCGGCGCCGCAGCCGCGGGGCAGGTGGCCTCGCCGGCGGTCCGTGGCCCGGGGAGGGTGCATGCAGGCATGTCGCACGGCTGTAGCGGGGAGTCACCCTCCGCGGCCGGTTCTGGATCGCGGGCTTGGGTGCTGCGTCTGGTCCTGACTTTGGCCCTGGTCGTGGCCCTGGCCCTGGGTCTGGCCCTGGGTCTGGACGTCCTCTTTCCCGGTTTCGGGCGGCCGGGACCCGGCGGGGGGCAGGCTCTGCTCGACGGGAAGCGCGTGGCCACCGGGGTCTACGTCGAAGCCGGCGGGCAGCGTCTCGAACTCGAAGGACTGGCGCCTTACGAGGTTGTCGGAGCCGTTGAGGAAATCGCTCCGGGCTTGAGCCTTCTGCCCAGGGATGCCTATGTCGATCGCTCGACCCGGGGCGCCGTCCCCGAACTGGATGGCCGGCGCCTGGACGTGGCCGCCATGGCCGAGGCGGTCCTGGCGGCCAAGCCTGGCGAGAGCCTACCTCCCGTCTACTACCGCGTGCCCGCGCAAGTCAAACTGGCGGACTTCCCCGACGCTCCGATCTACCACGGCAACCCGGCCAAGAGCGAGGTGGCCATCATCCTCAACGTGGCCTGGGGTGACGAGTTTCTCGACGACATCTGCGCTCTGGTCGAGAGGACCGGTGGTCGTCTGACTATCTGCCCGGTCGGATTGTGGCTCGAGGGCGACGGCGGGCGAGCCCTCTGGCTTGGCGAGGCGGTCAGGCGGGGACACGATGTCGGGAACCACGGCTACTATAACCAGCCCATGACCTACGAAGCGACCAAGGTCCGCGAAGAGATCGATCGGACCTCGGCCTTGATCAGGGCGACCTGCGGGCGACAGCCGACGGTCTTCGCTCCACCCATGGGGGCCTTCGACGAGCGGACGCTGGTCGCGGCGGCGGATGCCGGCTACCGGACCGTTCTCTGGTCGCTCGACACAATCGACTGGCGCCTAGAGGGCATTGAGGTCATCGCCGAGCGGGTCGTCTCGCGGGTGGAGGCCGGGGATATCATTCTCTGTCATCCCACGGCTCAGACCGCGCCGGCCATGGAGAGATTCCTCCCGGCGCTGGCCGAGAAGGGTTTGAGGGTCGTGACCCTGACCCAGCTCCTCTCGCCCGCCCTGCCCGAGGACAGCGCGGGACCTTAGCCACCCCGCCCGGTGAGAGCTCCGCCGAACGGGCAAGCTACGGCAGGGGCGAGACAGTGCAGTACCTTGAGGTCGCGGGGCGGACCGCGGCGGCATTCGCCGGGCTGCTCGTCATGATGCGCCTCAGTGGTAAGCAACAGGTCCAGCACCTGAACATCTTCGAGTACATCGTGGGAATAACCATCGGCAGCACGGCCTCCTTCCTGAGCGTGGACATCAAGGAGCCCTTCTTCCCAACCCTCCTCGGCTTTGTCATGTGGGTGTCCTTCGCCATTTTGCTCGGCAACATCAGCTTGCGCAACCGCCGCTGGGGAAAGATCCTCCGCGGCGAGCCGACCATTCTCATCCAGAACGGTCGCCTCATGGAGAAAGCCATGCGCCAGGTCCCCAACTTCACCATCGACGACCTCATGATGATGCTCCGCAACCAAGGCGTCTTCGACCTCAGCCAGGTCGAGTTCGCCCTTCTCGAGCTCGATGGCACGGTGAGTGTTGTCCGCAAGAGCCAACATCGCCCAGTGACCCCCCACGACCTCGGCATCCCGACAACCTACGAGGGTCTACCCGTGGAGCTTGTCTACGACGGCCAGATCATCAAGAAGAACCTGAAGGGGGCCGGGCTCGATCGCGCCTGGCTGGAGAGACAGTTCAAGACCCGGGGCATTCCGAGTTTCGACAGGGTTATGCTGGCCCAACTCAACACCGACGGCACCCTGTTCGTCGACGTCAGGGACGACCAGCCGGTGAAGATCGACGTCTCGGACTATGAAAACCAGATGGAGAAACTGTGACGGCTTAGGCCCCGGCGCGAGTTTCCCCGGCCACTGCGGCTATGACCGAAAGGGCCTGTCCGATGTCGGCCCCGCTTACATCCTTGTGGGTTACGAAGCGGACTTTCTTCGCGTCAACGGCGTTCGTCAAGACACCCTTCTCGCCAAGACGCCTGGCGAACTCCGGCGCCGGCACGCCCAGCCCGTCCACGAAGCACATGACCATGTTCGTCTGGACACCCTCGAGATCCACGCGCAGGCCGGCGGTGTTGGCGAGGCCTGTCGCTAGGGTCTGGGCGTTGGCGTGGTCCTCGGCCAGCCGGTCGACCATCGTCTCCAAAGCCACCAGACCGGCGGCGGCGATGACGCCCGCCTGCCGCAGGCCACCTCCGAGCACCTTGCGGTTCTTGCGGGCCCGGGCGATGAAGTCCTTCCGTCCCACGAGGACCGAGCCAACCGGCGCCGACAGCCCCTTTGAGAGACAGAACATGACCGAGTCCACCTCGCGGGCCAGCTCTGACGCCGTACAGCTCAGAAAGACGGCGGCGTTGAAAATCCTGGCCCCGTCCAGGTGGACGGCCAGTCCGGCTTTGTGGGCCGCCTGAGCCGTGGCCTCGAACTCGGCCGGCGGCCACACGGCGCCGCCGGCGCGGTTGTGGGTGTTCTCCAGGCAGAGCAGGGCGGGGATCGGGAAGTGGATGTTTGGCGCCCGCAAAGTGGCCCTCAGGGTTTCGGGTCCGAACGCTCCTCGACGTCCGGCAATCAGCCGGGGCAAGACCTGAGCCACTACGGCCAGACCACCGACCTCGTAGTAGTAGATGTGCGACTCGGCTTCCAGAATGATCTCGTTACCGCGAGCGGTGTGGGTCATGATGGCCACGAGATTGCCCATGGTTCCGCTGGGGACATAGAGACCGTCCTCCTTGCCAAGGAGAGTGGCGCCCTTCTCCTCCAGTTTGCGGACGGTGGGGTCCTCGCCGTAGACGTCGTCTCCCACCTCCGCGGCGGCCATGGCCTTCCTCATCTCGGGAGTCGGGGTCGTGACGGTGTCGGAACGCAGGTCGATACGCAAGGTTACGTTTGCTCCTTCCGGATGATCAGAGCGAGAAGGCGGGTTGGGGCGGAGTGTTCAGCGCGGCGGCCGCGCCTCCTCCCGCTCCGTCACCGTGGCCGAGGGGACGCCCTTCAGGCCGGGCGTAGGGTTGCCTGACTGAGGGGGCCGCATCGCTGTATCGCGATGCGGCCCCCTCCGGTCGACCGTCAATAAATCCCCACCGTGTCGTGCGGCCGCCCCGTTTTGAACCTGCTAGTGCAGGTGGGCGCCGCCTACGCGTTTTCGTTTCCTTCCAAGGTCGCCAGGGCGACCAGTTAAAGAAGGCCTACGGCCACGCGCAGAGGTAAGGCTCCCCAGGTCGCTGTGTTGGCTCAAAACACATACGGCCAGATCACGGGCACGGCAGGGCTTTTCATTTGTATGGCCCGCCCTACGAGAGGCGGCAAGATAATTCTAGCACAGCCAACCGTCCGGCTTCAACGCAAGCCGAGGGCTGAGCGCCTGCCATTTTTTGCTTGCTTCCCGTTCCCGTTTCCGCGGAACCGAGGCCCCGTTCCTAGGTTCTCTTGATCTCGATGGCCAGTTCTTCAAGCTGCGCCGGCTCAACTTTGGCCGGCGCTCCGGTCATAAGATCGGTGGCTCGGGTTGTCTTCGGGAAAGCCATGACCTCGCGGATGCTTTCCTCCCCGGCCATCAGGGCGGCGATGCGGTCCACGCCCAGAGCGATGCCGCCGTGGGGTGGCGCCCCGTACTCCAGGGCCTCGAGGAGGAAGCCGAACTTCTCGCGGTACTCGTCTTCCGGGATGCCCATAGCTCGGAAGACGCGCTCCTGCAGAGCGCGGACATGATTCCTGACGCTGCCTCCGCCCAATTCCGTGCCGTTGAGGACCAGGTCGTAGGCTCTGGCTCTCACCCTGGCCGGCTCGGTCTCCAGAAGGTCAAGGTCGCCGGCTACCGGAGAGGTGAACGGGTGATGCTTGGCGGCCAGACGTCCGGAAACGCCGGCCGGTTCGAAGAGCGGGAAGTTCTCGACCCAGAGGAAGTTCAGCCCACCTGTTCGGCGCAGGCCAAGGGCGTCCGCGGTCCGCAGCCGCAGGTGCCCCAGGGCGGAGGATGCCGCGGCGTCCGGTGCGGCCACGAGGAGCCCGAGGTCACCCTCTTTAGCCCCGATGGCCTCCCGGATGGCGGTCACCGTCTCCGGGGCGAGGAACTTGGCCACGGGCGAGCGCGGGCCGGCGGGTTCAAAGGCCATCCAGACCAGCCCCTGAACTCCGAAACCCTTCACATCTTCAGTGAACTTGTCGAGATCCTTGCGGCTGAAGGCCGTCGCCCCGCCGGGCGCCGCGAAACCGCGAACCACGTCCCCTCGAGTCGCGGCCTCCCCGAAAACGCGGAAGTCGCTTCCGGCCACGCGGAGGGTGAGATCGGCGATGGGCAAGCCGAAGCGAAGATCGGGCTTGTCGGAACCGTAGACGGCCATGGCTTCAGTGTAGTCCAGGCGCGGAAAGGGCGGTTTGAGATCAATCCCGGTCGCCTCGCGCCAGATGCGAACCATGAGGCCCTCGGTCATCTCCTGGACATCCCTGGGCGTCACAAACGACATTTCGACATCGATCTGCGTGAACTCAGGCTGGCGATCGGCCCGGAGGTCCTCGTCGCGGAAGCAGCGGACAACCTGGAAGTAGCGCTCGAACCCGGCAACCATCAGAAGCTGCTTGAAAAGCTGCGGAGACTGCGGCAGGGCGTAGAACATCCCGGCCGCGTTGCGGGCCGGCACGAGGTAGTCGCGGGCGCCCTCCGGCGTGCTCCGGGTGAGGAAGGGGGTCTCGATCTCGTAGAAGCCCCGCTCGTCGAAGTAGTCGCGAACGGCCTTGACCATGCGGTGGCGCAGGGCCAGGTTGCGCTGCATCTTCGGCCGTCGGAGATCGAGGTACCTGTAGCGAAGGCGCATGACCTCGCCCGCGGCCAGAGAGTCGTCGGCCCCGCCCGCCGCCGCCGGAGAGTCGCCCCCCTTCGCCGGCGCGTCGCTGGTGTAGATCGGCGGAGTCTTGGCCGGGTTGAGAACCTTCAAGTCCGAGACCCGGACCTCGACTTCCCCGGTGGGCATGGCCGGATTGACCATTCCCACCGGACGGCGCTCGACCACGCCCCGGACGGCGACAACCGACTCTACCTTCAAGGCGGCGGCCCGCTCGGCGGGGTAATTCTCGCCAAGAACCGCCTGGACCACGCCGGACCGGTCGCGGAGGTCGATGAAGGTGACGCCCCCGTGCTCCCGGCGCCGGGCCACCCAGCCCATTAAGGTCACTTGAGACCCGACATTGGCGGCCCCAAGCTCGCCGACCCCGCCGGTCCTTACCCAGTCGCCCATTCCTTCGGGTTCAACCATCGCCGTAGCTGTTCCCCCGGGCCCACCCGCGCCCTCGCTATGAGTCAACTCCCGAGCACCTCCACAATTCTGTCGAAAGCCACGCTTCTCTGCTCCCCTGTGGCCAGATCGCGCACGGCGGCTTGCCCGGCGGCGAGTTCCTCTTCCCCGATCAAGACCATGAAGCGCGCCCCAAGCTTATCGGCCGCCTTGAACTGCGCCCTCACACTGCGTCCAAGGAGATCGTTCACCGTCGCCCGCCCAGCCTGCCGCAGCCGCCTGGCCACGCGCAGACCCTCGATCTCTCCCGCGAAGCCGGTCGCGCCCACGAAGACGACGCCGGGCGGTCCGCCCCCGCCCGCCGCTCCCGGCATGTCCTTCCCCTCGGTCAAGACCGTGTTGAGCAGCCGCTCGATCCCCATTCCGAAGCCCACTCCGGGCGTCGCCAATCCGCCGACTTCCTCGATTAGACCGTCGTAGCGCCCGCCGCCGCAGAGGACGTTTTGGGATCCTGCCTCACCCGATGGTGGCTGATAGCTGATCTCGAACACCGTCCGGGTGTAGTAGTCCAGTCCGCGCACGAGGTGCGGAGCGTCCCTGTAGCGGATGCCCAGGGCGCCCAGGACCTCCTTGACCCGGACCAGGTGACTCGCGCAGTCCGGGCAAAGGTGCTCGGCGCTGAGGGGCGCCCCGTCCAGCAAGGCCCGACAGGTCTCGTTCTTGCAGTCAAAGATGCGCAAGGGATTGCGGGCGTAGCGCTCCCGGCAATCGTCGCACATCCGCTCCATGTGCCCCGAGAAGTACCTGATCAGTTCCTCGTGATAGGTGGAGCGGCAGGTCCGGCAGCCGATGCTGTTGAGGTGGATGGCCAGGTTGTCCAGGCCCAGCCTGGCAAAAAGGTCGTGAGCCACGAGCATGACCTCGACGTCGGCCAGGGGTGAGGGCGCCCCGAAAATCTCGATGCCAAACTGGGTGTGCTGGCGGTAGCGGCCGGCCTGCGGCCGATCGTAGCGGAACATCGGACCAAGATACCACAGCTTCACCGGCTGCGGCGCCGAGGCCAGTCCGTTCTCCACGTAGGCCCTGGCCGTTCCAGCCGTCCCCTCGGGCCGCAGGGTCAGAGAACGCCCACCCCGGTCTAGAAAGCTGTACATCTCCTTGCGGACGATGTCGGACGAGGCCCCGGACGTGCGCGAGAAGAGCTCGCTCTCCTCGAAAATCGGGGTGCGTATTTCGCCGAATCCGAAGCTCGCGCTGTGCCGGGCGATCAGAACCTCGAGGCCTCGCCACTTCTCGGCGGCCTCGGGGAGAACATCCATGGTTCCCCGCGGGCGCTGGAAGGTCGCCATAGGCCCACCCCCTAGGATGACTGGATTCTAGCTACCGGCGGTCAGGGTTGTCAAACCGAGTTTTCCCGACGCCCCCGCCCAAACCTTCCCGCCCGGAGCGCCGGCGAAGTCCGCGGGGAGCCCGCCGCCGCCGTCGTTCGGTCCCGCCGGGCTCCAGGAAGAGGAATAGGTCTCCAACCCTAGAAACCTTCCGGTGCGTTTCTCGCAATCTTCGCAGGAGGCCGACGCCGGTGTCCCCGAAGCCCGCTAGAAGGACCGCCTTTCGCTCCTCGCTCCTGCCGCTTCTGCGGCTACTCGATCTCACCCGCCACCCGCTTCGCTACGTTCTCATCGTCCTGGTCCTCGTCGTGGTCATCGGCACCTTCGGCGTGCTCTTCTTCCTGGCCGAGCCGGGGTCGGTCGGCGACCTCCGCGAGGACTACGTGACCCGCGAGGCCTACACGTTTCGCCATCTGGAACTAGATGGCATGTACGCCACGGTGATGTTCGAGAACGGGGGCGCCATCATCCCCGTTTACGGTAGCGGCCACCAGGTAACGGCGGCGGTCATCACCGGTCACGGCAACCTGTCCTTCAAGACCTCCCGGACCGGCGCCGAGAGCCTCGCCGCACTGCTGGGCGACCCCAAGGTCACGATCCTGACCGAGGCCATCGACGGCTGCTACTTGCCGGTGACCTATCAGGAGCTTGAGTCCATCAAGGAAACGTGCTCGGCCGAGGTCTCCCACGCCTATGGCATCCACCTGCCGGAGGCGGAGGGTATTCTCAAGGATGTCCGGCGCAACCCCAACCTGGTCATGGTCTTCGGGCAGACCCGTCAGTTCACGGAAGGGGCCCCGGTCTCGGCCTACTTCCGGAGTGAGCGCTTCGGCGGCATCACCGTTCTTGAAGGCTCCACCATCACCCTGTCCGTCAGCCTCCCGCAGCCGGGCCGGGTCTCCTTCGCCAACGAGTACCCGTTCCGGTCGGTCTTCTCGCCGATGAGCGTCCAGACACCCCTCTTCTCCGGGGCCATCCTCGGCTTCGGGGTCGTCAGCTTCCTGCTCGTGGCCCTGACCTACGTCCTGACCATCGACCTCATCCATCCCAGGCCGCAGCCACGTTGGGCCAAGGGCCGGTTCCCCCACCCCTCCTCCTGGGACTGGGCCTTCGTGGCCGGTGTCTTCCTGGGCGAGATCGTCGTCCGGCTCATGGTCAACGTGGCTCAGGTCCGCTCCGAGGCCGTGGTCCTCTACCAGATAGCCGTCCTCCTGGCCATGGTCTACTGGGTGGAGTACGTGGGGATGGACCTACCGACCTACTTCGGGGTAACCCGGCACAACCTCACCCGCGTTCTTTTCGTGGCGGCGTCGCTCGGGGTCCTGGCAACCATCGGCGGGGCGGTAAGCTTCCCCAGCGGGGTGCGGAACGTGCGGTTCGTCTCCGCCGTCGTTCAAATGGTCTGGTCGTTCGGCTTCATCGGCCTCATCCGGGCCTTCTACTACTACGGGTTCATCCAGACGACCTTCGAGAGGCACCTCGGACGCTGGTGGGGCTGGGTCGGCTCGGCCGGGGTCATGGCCCTGATCTACTTCCTCCCGGGATTTATCCCCGCGCCCGGCAACCCCGTCACCTGGCCCGCGTCGATCATCGGCGGGCTCATCACCCTGTCCCTCACCTTCGCCGTCATCGGCTTTCTCTTCCACCGGACCCGCAGCGCCTGGGGCGCGGCCCTGGTGCTGGGGCTTTTGGACTTCCTGCCGAAGATCCTCACCTTCTAGACCAATCGCGGTCGTTGGGCCTGGGGTGGCCCTGTTTTCGCCGCGGCAACCTCGGCCCGACCGGTCTCGGGTGCGTCGGCGCCCTCAGACCACTCGATCAGAAATCTCTTTCCAGCCGCGGTGACCCGGACTGTGTCCGGTTCGCCTTCCTCGCCGCCGGCGAACTCGACCAGTCCTAGCTCCCGAAGGGATCGACCAACGGTGTAGAAGAGAAACTCCCCCTCCAGAGTGGGCGGCGTGGCCTTGGCGAGGCCACGGTCGTACTCGAGTCCGTGTCTCACGAAGACATCGAGTAGAGAGAACTTGTCGCCCTGCTTGTCGCTCCGTTCGAGGACGAGGGTGATGCCCCGCAGAGCGTCGGCCATCTGGCTGAGAGATCGGCCGCCGGGGTACTGGGAAGCGACGACGCGTTTCCCGGAAACCCCGGGCTGCTTCTTGATGGGGGGGCGCTTCTTGAGCTTCGCGCAGTCGGCCTTCCACCGAAGAACTTCGGCACGCGCGTTCTCGCATTCCCGGTGAGCCTCGGCTAGCTCGCCCGCAAACCTCGTCCGGAGACTCTCCATCTCGGCCTCTCGCTCGGACAGAACCTCGCCTCTCACCCAGCCGGGAGGCTTCAAAATGGTTTCCTTGAAAGCCTCCTTGAAAGCCATCAGAACTTCCTTCTGAAGACCGCCGGGCGTGCCGTCGTACCGCTGGGCGACGCGGCCCGCCTTGGCCCGCTCCCTGAAGGCCGCGTACTCCTTGGGATGAAGCGCCTCCCGCACCTTTCCGGATCCTGGTTTCCTCTTCTCCCGAGCCTGAAGAGCCTCATCGCTTAGCCAGAAGACCCACACGGGCTTGGTTCTCTTCCTGGCCCAATCGAACTCAAGTTCTATGTAGCTCTTGTCCGAGCCCGGATGAATCGATCCGTAGCGGCCGCCCAGGATGAGCACGAAGACATCGGAGTCGTCTATCCACTTCCTCATGACCTCAAGTTGCTCCGTGTTTCCCGAGGCGAAGAGCTCCATGCCGGCCGGAATGTGACCGGCGCTGAGAACCCCCATCACCGCCCACTGGCGATCATCGATGAGATCTTCGTAGGTCGAAGAAATAAAGACTTGCAGCTTCCGTTCCACATCCCTGGGCAGCCCGCATCACCCACGCCTTCTCGTCTCCGGGAGAGTCCTCGGCCCGCGGGCGCGTATTCGACACTCCAAGGGGCATACCTCCGCCCGCGTCTCCACGGTTGGCGACTGGTGGGAAGAGTGGCAGGGAATGGCGTCTGCCGGGTCTACTCCCTCACAAAGGCGTTCCCCCGCTTCTCCCTGCCCACGCTCGTCTCCGGCCCGTGGCCCGGCAGGACAACGGTCCGGTCCGGCAGGGAGTAGATAACCTTCCGGATCGAAGTCTCAAGTGTCTCCCAGTCGCCACCGGGGAAGTCGGTGCGGCCGATGGAACCGGCGAAGAGGGTGTCACCGGAGAAGCAGAGCGAGGGCGCCTCCGGCTCACGGTCCAGGATAAGGGAGATGCCGCCCTGAGTGTGGCCGGGGGTGTGCCTGACTTCAAGTTCGAGGCTCCCCAGAGTGATCCGGTCACCCTCGTCCAACCGGCGGTCCGGGTCGATGCGCTTTCCCCCGCCCCCGGGGAGCAGGGACGAGAGGTTCAGGAGCGGGCTCTGGAGCATCGAGGCGTCGTCCTTGTGGATGAGGACGGGCGCGCCGGTGGCCTCGCGCACGGGACCATCGGCCCCGACGTGGTCAACGTGGCCGTGGGTGTTGACGATGGCCACCACCTTCAGCGAGGCGTCGGCGATGACTTTGAGAATGGTCTTCGGCTCGGCCCCGGGATCGATGACCACCGTCTCGCGCGTGGCCGGATCGGTCACGAGGTAGCAGTTGGCCTGGAACGGCCCGAGTTCCATGACCCTGATCTCGGGTTCCCCGGGCTTTTCGCCCCGTCGAGGTTCGGCGGTCCCGCCCTCGTTCCCGGGCCCGGTAGCGCCTGGGCTATCCTGGTTCATCAGCACTCCCCCTCAGACTCTAGTCGCTCGCCTACGCCAACCACCGGAGAACTACGCCAACCACCGGAGAAGCCCCGCCCCCAGGACCAGCGCCGCCGGCACGGCCTCAAGGTAGAGGTGGATGCGGAAGGTGTCCCAGGTCAGGTCGTTGATGCCCTCATCCCTGTAGCTTCCGGCCAGGATGCGGCGGACGTTGTCCCGGGCCGGCTTGGCCACCGAGGCCAGGGTCAGGAGGCTGATCCACCAGGGTGCCCCGAAGAGAGGGGCGGCGGCCGTGAAGACTAGGGCCAGACCCAGGTTGACGAGGTAGGCCCGGGCGGCCACGTCCTTACCGAAGCGGACGACAAAGGTCTTCTTGCCCGATCTCGCGTCCGACGGACTGTCGGCGAACTCATTGATAAAGATCACGTTCAACATGCTAAAGCCCAGGGCCCCGGCCAGAGGAATGAGGATGGGCCCGAACCCGCCGGCCTGGAGGTAGTAGCCGGTGGCCACGGTCAGCATACCCCCGCAGATGGCCACCACCAATTCGCCGAGACCCCGGTAGACCAGTTTCAAGGGCCAGCCGGTGTAGAACCAGCCGCACAGAGCCCCGAAAAACCCTAGCGGGATGGTCCAGGGGCCGGTGTGGAAATAGAAGGGCAAGCTCAAGCCAAGCGGCAGGGCCAGGACCATGACCCCGATAGCAAACCACAGGGCCCGCTTCCGGCTACTGATCTTCTTCTCCACCAGAACCCGGATGCCGCCGGAGTAGACGCTGAACGCGTTGTTCTGAACGTCGGTCTCGAAATCGTAGTAGGTGTTGCCGGCGTTGACCGCGCCCATGACCAGGAAGACCACGACCGAGCTGATGACCAGGACCCAGAGGTTGAGGCTGCCCGTGAAGTAGTAAGCCAGCAGGCTACCCAGAACAAACGGGACAACGGCGGCCAGGATGATGAACCTGGCCACCAGGATCTCGTAGTAGGCCTCGAAAGAGTCCGGGGTCAGGTGGTCCACTCGGGCCTTCCGGGCCTTCATGGCCTCGATCTGGCTGATGCGGTAGGCTTCCTTGTAGCTGGGCATGGGCGGTTCCACGCCGTCCTCTCCGCAGGCAAGAAGCCGACCTCCCGGTGATCCCGGCCTCCTGGTGATCCGGGCGCCTGGTGATCCGGGCCTCCTAGATGATCCTGAACAGCTTGAACCCGGCGATGATGCTCGACGGCGAGCCCCGGTAGATAGACTGCACTTCGGCCATGACCCCGTAGCCGCACCTCTCGCAGACCTTGGGCTCCAGGATGCGGATGCCGCACCCGTCGACCAAAGCCCCGTTGGGGTGCCCGAGTTTCACCAGCCAGTGGGTCTTGTTCCAGCCCGGCTTCAGCATGAGCCTGAGAGCCGCCTCGGAATTGAGGATGCGATAGCCTTCCTTCTTCAGGGCCACGATGCGGTCGACGGCCTCGGCCCGCTCCCCAAAGCTCAGGGCGTGCTCTTCGACCCCCGGGTAGGGGATCTGGAAGTTGAAAGAGATGGCCCTGATCCGCGGCATACGCTTCACGATGTTCGCGAGGTTGGCCTCGATGTCGTCGGCGTTGATCTTGGAGAGGGTGATGTTGGCGTGCAGATTGGGGTTGGCGCTCTCGGCGACGTTCTTGACCATGGTCTGGTAGCTGCCCGGGTCACGCACCTTCTCGTGGATCTCCGGCGAGCCGTCAACGCTGATCCAGACGAGGTCACACCGGTTGGTGATGGGTAAGATGGCGTTGGTCACGCAAGCGACCTTGAAGAAGCGCTCGCGCGCTTGGTCGACAAGCATGTCGAAGTCGTAGCCGGCCTCGCTGTCGCGCCACATGGCCGGTTCACCGCCCTGCAGGAAGAGGATGCGGATGCCGTTGTCGAGGTAGCGCTCCCACATCTCGCGGATGGTGGCCAGCGGGAGGTGCTCGCGTGGAAACTCCGGCCCGGCGTAAGGGCAGTGCTTGCAGGTGAGGTTGCAGTAGGAGGTAATGTTGATTCCCCCCACCAGCGGCTTGCGCTTGCCGAGGAAGCGGGTCTCAAAGAAGTAACCCGCATAGTGGGCCAGTTCAGGCAGGCTGACCGGCATCGCTGTTGACCGCACCTCCAGGGTTCGTAGCCCCGCGCGAGACTCCGGGCGTCGCGCGGACCGGGGCGCCCCTTGAGCTTACGGACGCCACCGTAACAAGGTATTCTAGCATGACAAAGGCAACGGCCGCGCGGCTAGAGCGGCGGAGACATCCGAATTCAAAACAGTTTCTCACTGTCGAGCAGGACCGTCACCGGTCCATCGTTAGCCAGTTCGACGACCATCATGGCCCCAAACTCGCCTGTCGCCACCCGCAGAGCGTAGCCACGCAGGCAGCGGACGTACTCCTGGTAGAGGCGGTCGGCCTCGGCCGGCGGGGCGGCATCGCTGTAGGAAGGGCGGCGGCCCCGGCGGCAATCACCGTAGAGGGTGAACTGGGAGATCACTAGGGCCTCCCCCCTTCCGCCGGCATCATCGGCGCCGGCACGCGACCCGCCTACCGCCACGCCGTCCGCCGCGGCATCCCTAATCGAAAGGTTCATCTTCCCGTCCGCGTCCTCAAACACGCGTAGGCAGGCGGTCTTCTCGGCCAGGTAGGCGGCGTCGGCTTCGGAGTCGCGAAGGCCGACGCCGAGAAGGACGACCAGGCCCGGCCCGATCTCCCCCACGACGCGGTCGTCTATGCTGACCCTGCCCCACCGGCAACGCTGCACGACTGCCCGCACCGCTATCACTCCCCCGCTCCAGCCGCCGCTCTACCGCCCGCCGCCCGGACCGCTGGCCATCCGGCTGACGCTGAACACGTCGCGGATCTTGGCTATCCTGTCCTGGATGTGCCTGAGTTGCTCCAGGCTGGTGATCTCCAGCACCAGGTCGATCGTTGCTGTCTTGTTCTTGCCCGCCCGGGCGTTGACGTAGCTCATGTTCGTCCGCGTCTCAGCCACCGCGTTGACCACGTCGGACAGGAGGCCGGGGCGGTCGAAGGCGCTGATGACCAGGGCCGTCTGGAAAACCTGGGGCGCGTCCTTGTCCCAGGCTACTTCGATGAGGCGTTCCGGCTCGCCCGAGAGGTGCCGGACATTCGAGCAGCCCAGGCGGTGGACCGAGACACCCCGGCCCCGGGTGACATAGCCGACGATCGAGTCGCCGGGGAGTGGATTGCAGCAGCGCGAGATGCGAATGAGGACATTGTCCACGCCCCGCACCCGAACCCCTTCCACCGGCCTCCCGTAGGCCGGCGTCACCGGCGCCGCGCGAAGTTCTCTTTGCAGTTGCTCGAGGTCGACGAGGGTCGTCCGCCGCCGCTCCCGCTCAAGGATCTCGATCAGCTTCTGGACCACATACTGAATGGTGATGCCCCCGTAGCCCACGGCGGCATAGAGCTCCTCCGCCGAGGTCAGGCTGAGACGGTGGGCCACATCCTCGAGCCACTCCTCGCGAAGAACCTCCTCCCGGTCGAGACCACGTCTCCGTATCTCCTTCTCCATCAGTTCCTTGCCCCGGGTGATGTGCTCCTCGCGCCGCTCGCGCTTGAACCACTGCCTTATCTTCTGCTTGGCGGCCGTGGTCTTGGTCATCGTCAGCCAGTCCCAGCTCGGGCCGCCAATCTGCTTGGAGGTCAGGACCTCTATGATGTCGCCGTTTTGCAAGGTGTGGTCGAGGGGCACGATCTTGCCGTTTACTTTGGCCCCGATGCAGCGGTGGCCCACGTCGGTGTGGACGCGGTAGGCGAAGTCAATGGGTGAGGCCCCCGCCGGCAACTCGATGACGTCGCCCTTGGGAGTGAAGACGAAGACCTCGTCGGCAAAAAGGTCGACCTTGAGACCCTCCATGAAGTCCTGAGCGTCGGGCAGGTCGCGCTGCCACTCCATGATCTGCCGCAGCCAGGATAGCTTCTTCTCGAACCCGGGGTCCGCCCGATCGGCTTCCCGGCCTTCCTTGTAGCGCCAGTGCGAAGCGATGCCATGCTCGGCCGTCTGGTGCATCTCCCAGGTGCGGATCTGGATCTCGAACGGCTCCCCGTCCGGCGAGATGACCGTGGTGTGAAGCGACTGGTACATGTTCGGTTTGGGCATGGCCACGAAGTCCTTGAACCGGCCGGGGATGGGCTTCCAAAGCTCGTGGACGATGCCCAAAGCGGCGTAGCACTCGTCCTTGGTGTCGACAATGACCCGCACGGCAATGAGGTCGTAGATATCGGCAAAGGCTCGTCCCTGCACGTAGACCTTGCGGTAGATGCTGTAGAAATGCTTGGCCCGGCCGGAGATGTCCGCCTTGATGCCGACCTCCCCGAGCTTGTCGCCGAGGGTGTCGATGATGCGCCGGGTGATCTCCTCGCGCTCGGCCCTCTTCCGAGCGACCATGGCTACCAGTTCCCGGTACCGCTCGGGCTCGAGATGATGGAGGGCCAGATCTTCGAGTTCCATCTTCATGCCGTAGATGCCCAGCCGGTGGGCCAGGGGGCCAAAGATATCGAGGGTCTCCTGAGCGCAGATCTTCTGCCGGTCCGGAGGCAAGTAGGAGAGGGTTCGCATGTTGTGCAGGCGATCGGCGAGCCGGATGAGGAGGACTCGGATGTCCTGGGACATGGCCAGAAACATCTTGCGCAAGTTCTCGACCTGCTCGTCTTCTCGCGACCGGTACTCGATACGAGAAAGCTTGGTCACCCCGTCGACGAGGAGGGCGATCTCGCGGCCAAACTCCTTCTCGACATCGGTCAGGCTGGTCTTGGTGTCCTCAACCACGTCGTGGAGGAGCCCCGCCGCGAGGGTGATCACGTCGAGTTCCAGATCGGCCAGAATGGACGCGACGGCGACCGGGTGGCTGAGGTAGGCTTCCCCGGACAGGCGCCTCTGGCCCGCGTGGGCCCGCTCGGCGAAGGCGTAAGCCTTCTCGACTAGCGACAGGTCCGCGCCCCGCGCGTAGCCTCTTATCTTCTCTTTGAGGACCTCCAGGTCAGCCAAGGCACTCCTCTAGTACTGTATCAGCGAGACGACCTCGTAGTTCAGGAGTTTCTGCCGTCCGGGAAGGTAGGTCAGCTCGATGAGAAAAGCCGCCGCCACGACTTGCCCCCCAAGCTGGCGAATGAGGTCCAAGGAGGCCGCGATCGTCCCGCCGGTGGCCAGGACATCGTCCACCACCAGCACCCGCGTGCCCGGTTTCAGGGCATCCTTGTGGACCTCAAGGACATCGCTCCCGTACTCCAACTCGTACTCGCCGCGGATCGTTTCCCAGGGTAGCTTGCCTTTCTTGCGGACCGGAACACACCCGGTTCCCAGAGCGTAGGACAGGGCCGCGCCGACGATGAAGCCGCGGGCCTCCGGAGCGACGACAATCTCGGGCCGGTAAGGACGGCACAGGTCGGCCATCCGATCCACCGTGAACTTCCAGGCTTCGCCGTCCCGGAGCAGGGTCGTAATGTCCTTGAAGCTCACTCCTGGCTTGGGCCAGTCTGGGATCTCCCTGATCATGGCCTTCAGTTCGGGCACCGACAACATGGCGACCAACCCCTCCACTCCCCCACCAAAGCTAGTGTCTGCGTGGCACTCGCGGGCTAGACGACTGGAGTAGGATAGACCCGCCTACTTGCGGCCGCCCACGCCGACCGGGCGGCAGGCCGCGCGCGGTCTCTAGCTCGCCGGCCGCACGTCGGCCAACCTCAGTTCCTCGCGCTTCACCCCATTCCACTCGCCGAGACCGGGCCTGAAAGCGATGTCGTAGGACCCGCCCCGACCCACCTCGCCGGCCATGGACCCCAGGCCGAAGCCGATGCTGTCGAAGACTCGACCCTCCGTTCGCACCAGGGCCTTGAGGTGCCGGCCACCCACGCCCACGGTCCGCACCCCGCTGAACCCCACCCGGCGCATGGCCAGGACGGGCTCGGGGTTCCCGGCGCCAAAGGGGCTCAGACGCTCAAGCTCCCGGAAGAACGAAGCCGGTAGGTCTTTGGCTTCGACGCAGGCGTCTATACGCAATTCGTGGACCAGATCCTTCCCATCCAGGCGCTCCCGCGCCACCTCCAGAAAGCGACGGGCGAATGCCTCCAGGGCCTCCCGGTCGATCTCGAAACCCGCGGCCAGACGGTGACCGCCGTAGCGCCCTAGCCAGGCGGCGCACTCATCCAGGGCCCCCACGAGATCGAAGCTGGGGATGCTCCGCCCGCTGCCGCGCCCGGCGCCGGCGTTCACGGCCACGAGAAGGGTCGGACGAGCGAACCGCTCCACCAAGCGAGTGGCGACTATGCCGATGACCCCCTCGTGCCAGCCCTCGGCGGAAAGGACAATGGCCCGCTCCCGCTCGAGGTCGATGGTTCTCTCCACCTGGGCCGTGGCCTCCTCAAGGATCCTCTCCTCCAGGGCCTGCCTGTCGCGGTTGCTCTGGTCAAGCTCGGCGGCCAGTTCAGTCGCTTCGCTCTTGTTCTCGGTCAGGAGCAGGAGGAGGGCCCGTTCGGCGTCACCCAGCCGTCCCGCGGCGTTGAGTCGGGGGCCGAACTGGAAGCCGAGATGATAGGTCGTGATCTCTCTGGCCTCCAACCGGGCCACCCGGGCCAGGGCCTCAAGTCCGGGGCGTCGGGGCGGGTTAAACCGGTTCAGACCCTGGTGAACGAGACTCCGGTTCTCGCCGACAAGAGCGGCAACGTCGGCCACCGTGCCCAGGGCCACCAGATCGAGAAGGTCGTCGAGGTCGTCAAACCCCGGCTGGCTCCCGCGAGTCTCGTGCCGATTCAAGGCTGTGAGCAAGGCCTGGGCCAGCTTGTAGGCCACTCCGACCCCGGCCAGGGCGGAGAAGGGATAGGCGCTCTCCGGCAGGCGCGGGTTCACGATGGCCTCGGCCAGGGGTAGATCGCGACCTGGTTCGTGATGGTCGGTAATGATGAAGCCCAGACCCAGAGAGCGGGCCAAAGCCGCCTCGCGCGGGGCGGTAATGCCGCAGTCCACGGTGACGATCAGGTTCACCCCGGCCCCGGCCAGAGTTCGGATGGCGGCCTCGTTCAGCCCGTAGCCCTCGCCGGTCCGGCTCGGCAAGTAGTGGCGGACATGTCCACCCTCCCTCCGCAGAACCGTTTCCAAGAGAGCCGTGGCCGTCAGGCCGTCGACGTCGTAGTCCCCGTAGACGCAGATTTCTTCCCGGCCACGCAGGGCCTGGAGCAGGCGAGTCACGGCTCTGTCCATGCCCGGCAGGTCAAAGGGATCCGTGGAGCCTACCGACCGGCGATCCAGGAAAGCCGCGGCCTCCCCCGCCCCGTCGAGACCACGGTTGACCAGAACCGTAGCCACCAGGCGGGAAACGCCCAGCTCCGAGGAAAGAGCGGACACGGTCGCACCGGATGGTTCGGCTATGTGCCAGACCCTACTCCCGGCCAGAACCCGTGCCGCCACGTCCACCTCCCTTGAGCGTCTCGGGAGTCGGGGCAGGTCCCGGAGAAGCCGACCGCCGACGAGCTTCCTCTAGCTCGTGCTTGGCGACGGCGAGTTCAGCCCGCACGGCGGTGAGATCCTGGTCTTTCTCGGCCGTGGTGGCCTTGCTCCTCCCCAGTTCGGCCTTGACCTTCTCGAGTTCGTCCCGAACCTTTCCCAGATCGGTCTTGGTGGTGGAGAGGTCGGTCACGGTCTTGCGCAGGCGTCCGCTGGTGTCGTGGATCTTCAGGCGCAGGCTGAGTTGGCGGAAAAGACCGATGAGAAACGCGACCAGAGCGCCGGCCACAAGGGTGATCAGGACCACGCCGGCTAGGGGCCAGGTAAAGTGCCAGCCCAGAAGGTTCACCGCGACTATGTGCGCATTCTGGGCGGCGAACACGGCCACGACCGCGAGCAGGAGCAAGAGAGCGGCAAGCACGAACACGGGCGGTCACCTCCGAGACCTGTCGTTTCTTGCCTTCCGGGGAGAATCCTCCCCGGTGAGGGACCTATAGCCGAACCCGCTTCCGCTCGGCGTGGGCTATCTCGCTGAGAAGGGCCTGGTCCAGTTCCTGGACAACGTGGAGGGTTCCGCGGGCGGCGGCCGACAGGTCTTTCAGGAATTCCAGGTTGGGTTCCAGGCCGATACAACTGAACCTAATCCTCTCCTTGGCCAGAGACCGCGCCGCGGTGAGAGAATCGGCCACCGGATTCATCGACCAGCGGGGCACCGTCGGGATGCCGTCGGTGATGAGAAGGAGAAGAGGATCGTGAGCCCGCTCCCGGCGGACGTAGGCGGCCGCGTAAAGCAGGCCCTCGGCCAGAGGCGTCAATCCGAGCGGCCGGATGCGGCTGACGCCGCCCTGGACGGAGTCGAAGTTTCGCGTAAAGGGCACGTAGAGCCCGGCCTCGCGTTCCTGGAAAACCACGACAGCGACCCGGTCGCGGGTGGAGAGGAGCAGGTGTTGGGCCAAGTACTTCGCCGCCCGCATCCGGGGCCCGGCCATGCTTGCGCTGGCGTCGACGACCAGACAGATATCGAGGGGACCGAGCCCACGCCGCCCGTAGACCTGCAGGTCGCCACGCCGGATGGAGAGGCCGACCCCAGCCGCCGCTCCGCACCTGGCCGCGCCCCCGGACCCCACCCCTTCCATCAAGCGGTTCACCGCGGCCCGGACGACTGTTTCCGGAACGGCCAGGGCCCCCACCCACCCCCCGACCTGGGCGGTCAGGACTCGCCGGTAGGCCAGGCCCCCCCGCCCGTCGGGGCGGGCCGCCGTTGTCGGCACAGCCTGCTTGGAGCCGGAGGTCTGGCGGAAGGGCAACTTGCGCAGGGTGAGTTTAAAGCGGAGTTCTATCTCCCGTCGGTGCCGGGCGACATAGTCGGTGAGAGTCCGGCCGTCTCCGGTCAGGCTGTAGAGACCGTGCTCGGAGGCGATGAGTCGCTCCCCCTCCAGACGATTCAGGACCTGGTTCAGAGCAACGCGGCCCCGAAGCCTCTTCTGCAGTTGCGTCCAAGTCGGGGCGTCGGCCAGAGAAGCCAGAACCTCCCTGAGTTCGTCTATTCCGCCGAACTCGTCGGCCAGATCGAGAACACTTCGGAGGTAGGTTGGATTGGAGGCCACGAACTCGCCGCGCGGCGAAGACCAGTCCCGCTTGGCCTCGCGTAGGAGCGAGTCGGACAGCGAGGCATAGCTCGAGAGGTCCAGAGGGGCACTCCGTCCTTGCCCGCTGACGTGGTTCAGATGTTCCAGCCGGCGAATCCCGTGACCCTGGCGCCGGATTTCCTCTTCGGCGGTCATAATGACGTAGGGCACCGCCGCCAGGCCCCGCCGCGCGCTCAGCATGGCCACGTGGACGTGAGTCAGGTGGGCGCGGCGGAGGGTTGTCCCCCGCCCGTAACCCAGGCCCCCGGTGATGCGGCCCCCGCCCGTCGCGGTCTGGACGTCAATGTAGTCGACCGTGTGTCGCGGGCCGAGACTGACACCCTCGGACGGGCGCCCCGACGGGTCAAGACCGGTGTCCTGACCGTAGCGAACGGCGGCGGCGGCCAGCCGCCTGGCCATCTCCCGGTGGTCGATCTCGGCAATTTCGTGGAAGACGTCAAGGTGGAGAATCTGACCCCCAACGCGGCGGTGGTAGAAGACCTGGCCGGCGTCGGCGTCGACGACCACGTCCACCTCTCCCGGACGCAGGCTGCTGACCAGGTGGACGTGCTTGGAGACCACCGTGCTCTCGCCGAAGCGGTAGCCCTCGCCCCGGTCAAGATGGCGAATCATCTCGGCCACCAGCCGCGGGGCCGCGGGCTCAGCCTTCAAGGAAGACGCGGCCCCCGGGGTTCGAAGGCCCCGAGTTCCATGTCCCGCAGGATCTGGGCCAGGGGTCTAGCGGCGTGAAGCGGCGCCACCGGACGGTCGGTTCCCGGGCTGGTGGTCTCGCCCGGCTCGCCCTGCCCGCCCTGCCCGCTCCTCCCCCATCCCCGGCCGGTCTGATCCGGATCACCGCCGCTGGGGCTTCCGAGGCGCGCCTCCCCGGCCGAACCGGCCCTGCCCGACAGGGCCGACCCCGGGCGACGGCCGGCGGCATCCCCCTGACGCGCCCTCCGACCGAAGATCGATGACCAGGACAGCCAGCCGGAGGCCAAACCTCGGCTTGGTGAAGCGCCGGCCGGTGAGGCGGCCGGTTCCTGGCCGGACGGACCGAGGTCCGCCGCCGAGCCGGGGGAAGGACCGCCTCCCGGAGCGGCGACCGCGGCGAGGCCCGAGGACGCCGCGGCCGCCTGCTCGGAGTCCGTGTCGGAGAGCCCGCTCCGGGTCCCGGCTCTCTCCGCGAGGTAGTCCATGACCCGAGCGAAAGTTGATATGTCCAGGCGGTGGTGGAGAGCTCCCGGAGCCACCGCCGCCACGTCCACGAGAGTCATCTTCTCGCGGCCCTCCAGCACGCAGTTCATCCTGGCCCCGTAATGAATGGCTTCAACCCCGCGCAGGCTCTCCAACCCAAAATCGACGTAGATGGAAGCGACCACGTCTTCGACCGCCAGGGGACACTCAACCTGGCGCACGATCCCCACGAGCCTCTCCCAGTCCGCGGTCTTTTCCGCGGTCTCCTCCGCGGCCTCTTCTCCCCGCCTCTCGCCGAGCGCCCTGGCCGGCCCGTCTTCCTGTTCCGGCCGCTCCGAGACATCCCCGGCGACCAGGAGCGGCACTCCGGAGAGAACCATCTGCCGTTTCCGCGAGGATCTGAGTATCTCCCTCACCGCGGCCACCGCCCCCGGCCGCTCCATGGCAATAACGAAGTCGAAGCGATCCGAGAGCTGCTTACGGATGTCTTCAAGCGGTCCGGGGTCTTCGTCGGGATTCGAGGCCGCCCACACTGAGACCGAGATCGGCAGGTCCACGCCCGGAAGCCCTGTCTCCTCGATCTGCAGCCGGCCGGGTTTGGTCCCCATGACGTCCAGGAGAATGTCGGCCAGTTCCGGCGCCGTGTCAGCCAGTCGATTGATTTCGTCGATAAAGACGACCCCGCGGTGGGCCTGGGGCAGGGTTCCCGGCAGCATGGCCGCCTCCTGGCCCTCACGAGTGGTGATGCGGGCCAGATCGATACTGCCGGCGACCGTCCCGACCTTGGCCGAGTGGGATATCTCGCGGAAGGGCATGGGGATCCACTCCGTCCCGAGGAGGGAGACCTCTTCGGATGACAGGTTCCGATGCCCGGGGCAGTGGGGCGCCCAGGGCGCGCAGTTGTAGACGCAGCCCTTGATCCGCTGGATGCGAGGGAGGCGACGCCGCACCGACCGCATGATGGTCGTCTTGCCTGTGCCCCGCAGGCCCTCGGCGTGGACGTGTAGAGGCAGACCGACCAGGGTCGCGAGAATGGAGAGATCCAGGGCCCGGAAAAGAGCCTGGTTTCCCGGGTGGCGAACCGGGTCGTAGCCTCCCATGACTAGACCCCTCCCGTGCGGCGGCGAAATAGAAATCCCGTCCGCCAGAGTCGGCTGGCGGCCCTCGTTTGGCGGGAAGTAGTGTCTCCGGGAAGACGCGGGAGAAACCCTGGGAGATAAAGCAAAAGCCCCTGCTCGGAGTCCTTGGACCCGAGCAGGGGCCTGTTCCGCGAAGGCCGTTACCCGCGAGTTCTGAGGGCGAGCTTGCCCTTTCCCCCGGCGGCGGCCAGCATCCGCTCATCTCGCTTCCGCCACCATAGCCAGATCGGCGTAGCGACGCAGATGGACGAGTAGGTTCCGATGAGGATGCCGACCATCAGGGCCAGGGCGAAGTCCTTAGTCGTGGCCCCGCCGAAGAAGTAGATGGCGGTGATGGCCAGGAAGGCGGTCATCGACGTGTTGACCGACCGCACGAAGGTCTCGTTGATCGACCGGTTGGAGAGGGCGTCGAGCCCCTCTTTTCCGCGTCGCTTTAGGTTGTCCCGGATTCGGTCGAAGACAACGATGGTGTCGTTGATCGAGAAGCCGATGATGGTCAGAATGGCGGCCACGTAGGCCGAGTTGACCTCGAGCTGCAGGACCGAGAACACGCCCGTGGTGATGAGGGCGTCGTGGACCAGGGCCAGGACCCCCGCGGCGGCAAAGCGGTACTCGAAGCGCACGGCCACGTAGATCAGGATAGCCAGACAGGCCAGGAGGGTGCCGATGAGGGCGTTACGGAGGAGTTCTCCGCCAATGGTAGGCGAGACAGCCTCGCCGGCCGTGGCCTCGACTTCCCCGAACTGGCTCTTCAGAGCGGCCAGGAAAGCTGTCTCGGCCTGGGGGTTGAGGTAGGGCGTGCGCACCAAAGCCTGTTTCGGATCGGCCCTATCGACCCGGATGACACTACTCGTGATACCCTGCTGCCCCAGAATGGCGCGGATCTGACTCTCCTGGACGACCTGCTGGAACTGGAACGTGTAGGCGTTGCCACCGGTGAAGTCGATGCCAAAGTTCAGCCCCCGGAAGATAAGGGACAGGATGCTGATGAGCATCAGAGTCCCGGAGAAGATGATGAACAGCCTCTTCTTGCCGATGAAGTCGATTTTGCCGACCTTGAAGACGCCGAAGGCCCGGCGGACCGGTTGCGGTCGCTCCGCCGTCCACGGGATGTTCACGTTATCAAGGGCCGAAGGAACCGACGAACCCGCCCGCGCCCCCTTGGGCCCTGCCGTGGCCTGGGTGGTTTTCTGCTGCCGCGTCTGCCCCCGCGGATACCCTTGCCGCCTGGACTGCTTCTTCTTACCGCGTCCCACCGAGGTTCGCCTCCTTCTCGCCGAATAGAGCCGAGGCCCGCTTGACGATGCCCGAGTTGATGACCACGCGCAGGACGTACTGGCTAAAGACCACGGCCGTCAGCATGCTGATGACGATGCTGGCGCCCAGGGTCACGGCGAAGCCGCGAATGGGGCCCGTGCCGTAGAAGAAGAGGACGATCGCGGCGAACAACGTGGTCACGTTGGCGTCGACGATCGTCAACATGGCCGACCTGAAGCCCGTATCCACGGCTGCCCGTAGCGTGCGGCCCAGCCGTAAGTGGTCCTTCACCCGTTCGTAGATCAAGACGTTCGCGTCCACCGCCATACCCACACCCAGGACCAGACCCGCCACTCCCGGCAGGGTCAGGGTCGCGCCCAGACCGACCAGGGCCGCGATCACGAGAAGGCCGTAGACGACCAGAGCGAAGTTGGCAATGATGCCGGCGCCGCGGTAGAACAGGAGCATGAACAGGATTACCCCGCATATGCCGATCAAGGCCGCGATTTCAGACAGACGTAGCGACTCGGCGCCCAGCGAGGCCGAGACTTCCCTGACCTCCGCCACGTTGAGTTGGAGAGGCAAGGCGCCGACATTGAGGATCGTGGCGATCCGCTTGGCGGCCTTGAGGTCCTCATAGCCCTGGATAATGGGATCCTCGATGTTCGGCGCCTCGACCGTGGGCGCTGACTGCAGTTCCTGATCGAGGTAGATGAAGATCTGCCTGGAGGCCGACTGGCCGCCATAGATGCGCGTTGTCGCGTCGGCAAACCGCTTCTTGGCCTCGGCCCTCAACTCGAGCCTGACGAAGGCCGCCCCCGACGAGTCGAGCTCCTCCTGGGCCTGGATGAGGTCGTCGCCGGTGAGGATGATGTTGCCCTCGGCGTCCTTGAAGTAGAGGTAGCCGACCTGGACATCCCTCATGGCCTCTTCGCGCGTCTGGCCGGCCAATTCAACGACGATGCGGTTCTTCTGCGGGACCTCGTAGATCACGGGCTCGGTCACGCCGAGCCTGTCGATGCGCTCGCGGATGACCTCTACCGTGGCGTGGAGGCGCTCGGGTGTGACCGGTGTCTCGGCCGTGGCGACCGCCTCAAGGACCATGTAGGTGCCGCCCTGGAGGTCAAGACCCTGCTTCATCATGCCAAGCAGGGGCATCCTGTAGCCGAAGAAGTAACCGCCGGCCACCACGACGACGAGAACGAGGACGAGTTCGAAAGCGAAGAGCCGCCGCGAGCGGAAGATCAGCCCCAGGATCAATGCGGCGACGGCAAACCCCGCGGCCTGGAGGTACAGAGGATTAATACCCAGCAAGGCTCCTTATCCCCTCTCACTGCGGAATCGGCAACTGGCCAAAAGAAATGACCTTCAAAAGCATAAAACGACCGCCCAGCCAGGTGGCTGGCTTGCCGCGAACTCAGGCTCTTGGAGGTGGGACGCTCGGCGGTCGACTACGGACCGATTATAGACTTGGCTCAAAACGACTGTCAACGCGAGATGACGCCGGACCAGAGCAACTAGGTGTTTCGAAGCGGCGGTTCCCAGGGCGGGATCGTCGGTTGACACCGCTCTGACCGGCCGCTAAGATGGAGAAGACCGGCAACGGTCGTGGTCGGGGTGTGGCTCAGTTTGGTCAGAGCGCCTGGTTCGGGACCAGGAGGTCGGCGGTTCAAATCCGCCCACTCCGACCATCTCCTTCCCGTAAGAACCGCCGAATTCGACGAAAAGCATTCGGTTGGATGCGCACCCTAGCACGTTATTCTTATGTACAGAGTTCCGCCGGCATCTCGCACGTAGCCACTCCTGGCCCGCGCCGACACCCCCGGCAGAAGGACCGTAAGCCCGTCCTCGAACTCGGCCGGCTTCTCCAGCGAGCAGGCGCGCCCGTCTCCCCGCATGTCCAGATGGCCGGCCTTGGGAACATTCACGTGGAAGAGGCGGCTCTTCCTGTCTTCCACGACCGGGATGCCGGCGAAGCGGAGATCAGTCCCGAACCCCGAAAACCGCAGACCTTTCCTGTGGATGCGCACGTTCTTGGTGATCGTCTCCGTGGAGGCGGGGTCCCAGTCCAGGGAAATGCGACCGGACTCCCACCAGGTCTCCTCGGCGATGAGAGCGCTCACGTCAAAAGTGACGCGAGTGCCTGTTCCTTGCAGGACCATGGCCAGGAGGTCCCGCTTCCGCCGCTTCTCCTCCCGGCCGAACTCCCTCTCGGCCTCCAGACGCTGATCATAGCCGTACCTCTCCTTGAGTTCCTCGATGGCCCGTTCGTCCGAGGACCCGCCATCGTAGGTCACGCGCCCATCAATGACCTCGTCCAGGGCCGGACCGGCGCCCACTTTGCGCTTCCAATCGGGATCGAGATCGTCGGCCAGAAGAGCCAAAGCCATCCCGGTGTGGAAAAAGCGCCACCAGGCCGCCCCGGCCGCGTTGATGTTCAGCTGCGGCAGCTTGGCCACCTGCTCGGCAACCAGCCTCGAGGCCTGGGTGTAGGTCGCCCGCCCGGTGAGGACCTGGAAGGCCCGGCTCGGCCTGTAGGCGGACATCCCTCCTAGCAAGGCCCTGACTTCGACGTAGCGGGCCAGTCCCTCCGCCGCCTCCAACTGCCGCTCGTATTCGATGACGCTGTCTTCGAGGGGCCCCCGCCTCTCGCGTCGCGTCCGGCTGAAGTCGAAGGCCACGCGCACAGACTCGTCGTCACCTCGGGACTCGTCGTCACCTCGGGACTCGTCGTCACCTCGGGACTCGCCGTCGGACTGGGCCCGGGCTTGCGGCTCGCACCGGCCGAAGCGCGGTGAGAGGTAGTCGTAAAGGATGCGACCTTCCATGTTGCCCAGGGCGTTATTGGCCGGGGACAACTCAGGATAGCTGCTCACAAGAGAGAGATCGACCCTGCCGCGCCCGTGTCCGCGCTCGTAGGCGTGGAATGCCTCGTGAACCAGGCCGGCCACGAGAGCCTCCGGCACGGCCTCGGGCCGGAAGACCGACAAGGGCAGGCTCGCCGCGATGCGACCTTCTATCTCGACCGCTCCGACCGCCGGCAAGTAGGGCAGAGCCCCCCGGTGGTAGTAGACCGGAGTCTGCTCCAGACCAGGCATGGGCACGTTCAGCCGGCTGAAGCCGGCCGGCGGATGGGGGAACTGAAGCAGAAAGGCTTCGAGGTTACCTCGGAAGAGGACGATAGGCGTGGCCTTGAAATCGAAGCCGGGCCAGAAGTAGTCGGCGCCGCGGGTCTCGGTCAGAAACCCCGTCAGGTGCGCGGCCTCGGCCAGACACAGCAAGGCTCGCAGGTGCGCCGGCCTGAGTTCGAGAGTCGCCATTCAACCACCTTCCACCCCGGTCGTCTAGTTCCCGCGCCCACGAGTCCCAAGGTCGGGTCCCGAGGCACAAGTGGGTCCCATTATAGCATTCCGCCCGGAACACGCATCCGGCCCACCTCGGACTGAACCCCGGCCGGAAGGAGACACGACCCGCTGGTTGAACCCAGAGCCAACCCACACCGTGAGAGGTGGTGGTCGGCGTGGCGGAGCAACCGGCCGAAATCATCCGGATATGCTGGCACGGGGGGGCGTCCTACAGCCTCGACCTGGGTGGCCTGGAAGTGCTCGTCGACCCGGCCTTCTCCCGGCCGGGTGACTACCCACCGTGGTTCGACGACACCTGCGCCAATCCTCATGCCCCCCTTGTCGCGGACTACCTGACCTCCCACAATCCGGGCTACGTCTTCCTCTCCCACGGACACTTCGACCATTTCGATTTGCGAACAATCGAGAGGCTCGCCGCCGTCCTAGACTTTCGCGTCGTCGGGAGCGCCGAGATTCTCAAGGCCTGCCGCGATATTCTCGCCCTCGCCTCAGACCGCCTTCGACCGTGTCCCGTCCTGGGAGACGGCTGGCTGGACCTCGAACCGCCCGACGGCCGGATGAGCGTCCGCGTGGCGGCCCTGCCCGGCCCTCACTGGTTCACCGGCCCGGAAGGCGACGCCGTGGCCGCCAAGCTCGCCGGCCGGCCCGCGCGCTACGGCGCCATGCCCTGCGGAGGGCCGATGCTGGGGTTTCTCTTCGAGGTCGGCGGCCTGCGCCTCTACGCCAGCGGCGACACCGAACCCGCCGGCCTGCCCGGTGAGAGGCGGTCCGGTCCCCTCGACGCCGCCGTCATCTCCTGCGGCGGTGAGCTCATCAACCCCACGACCCGCCTCCGCGAAGGCCCCTACCTGGACGAGGCCACCCTGGCTCAGGCGGTCTGCCTGGTCGTGCGGCCGAGGGTCCTGGTTCCGGTTCACTACGACCATCCGGTCTTCCAGACCGTCTTCGACCCGTCCAGGCTGGCCTCCGAACTCGCGGGCTACCCAGACCCTCCGAGACTGGTCACCCCGCCCTATGGGGAATGGGTGACCCTGGCGTAACCCTCATCGGTTCCGGGCCGCCTCGCACGCCGGCGGGGCGAAGCCGGGCCCGTGGTGGCTACTTTAGAGCCGCCCCGGCGATGATGACTCTCATGATCTCGGAGGTGCCTTCGTAGATCTCGGTGATCTTGGCGTCGCGCATCAGGCGCTCGACACCGTACTCCCTCATGTAGCCGTACCCGCCGTGGATCTGCACCGCTTTCACCGTGTGATGCATGGCCGTCTCCGCGCACTTCAGCTTGGCCATGGCGATCTCGGCCGAGTGCCGCCCCGGCTGACCGTAGAGCTCGGCCGCCCGGTAGAGGAGCAGGCGGGAGGACTCGATGTCCACGACCATGTCGGCGATCATCCACTGGATGGCCTGGAGGGCGCCGATGGGTTTGCCGAACTGCACCCGCTCCTTGGCGTAGGTCACCGAGGCCTCGTAGGCCGCCTGGGCGATACCCAGAGCCTGGGCCCCGATGCCGAGCCGGCCGGCGTCGAGGGCGAACATGGCGATCTTGAAGCCCTCCCCCTCCGCCCCAAGCCGATTGGCCTCGGGAACGGAGACCTTGTCGAGGAAGACGTCCGTGGTCTGCGAGGCCCGGATGCCGAGCTTGTTCTCGGGTTTCCCGAAAGACAGGCCGGGCAGGCCCTTCTCGACGATGAAGCAAGTCAACCCCTTGGTCCCCAGTGACGGGGCGGTCAGGGCCACGACCAGGTAGAGATCGGCAACCCCTCCGTTGGTGATGAAACACTTCTGGCCCTCAAGAATGTAGCTGTCCCTCTCGCGACTAGCCGTGGTCTTGACGGCGCCGGCGTCGGAACCGGCCTCCGGCTCGGTCAGGCAGAAGCCCCCGAGTTTCGAGCCCTCGGCCAGGGCGGGCAGGTACTTTCTCTTCTGCTCCTCCGTGCCGAAGTGGGCGATGGTCTCGGAGTGCAGTGTGTTGTGAACCTCGAAGATGACGGCCGTCGTGGCGCAGCAGCGGGCTATCTCCTCGACGCAGATGGTGTGGGAGAGCATGTCTAGACCGGCCCCCCCGTACTCCTCGGGCAGGTTCATTCCGACGAAGCCGCCGTCAGCCAGGAGCTTGAAGTTTCCCGCGGGGAACTCGGCGCTCTCATCGTAGGCCGCCGCCTTGGGCTTGATGTGCTTCTCCGCGAGTTCGCGGATACGACGCCTCAGGGCCTGGTGTTCCTCGCTCGGCGCAAAAAGCATTGCGGTCTCCCCCTTCCCCATTCTCCACCCATCTCCCACCGGGCGGTCGAGGGCCGTCTCATGTCCTCGGACCCAGGAACTCGGAGACCAGTTCCGAGGCGGCCGATCGAGGGTCAACGCGACGGGCGATCACCCGGGTGAAAGCCTCGGCCCATGAGCCGGCGGTCTCGGCCCAGGCGCAGGCGGCTTGACCGGCCACGTCCCGGATGATCCCGCGGATCTCGGCATCCAGCTCGCGGCGGCGCCGGATCGCCAGGCCGCCACTCTCCTCAAGAAAGCGGTAGTGGCTGTCCACGGCAGCCACTAGGTCACCCAGCCCCTGATCGCTGGTGGCCACGGTCTTGAGCACCGGCGGCAGCCAGGCCACCCCGGGCAAGGCCACCCCGGGTGAGGCCTCCCCGGACGAGGCCTCCGCCGGCCGGACCCGCGGCCGCCCTAGCTGGAGCATCATCTGGAGTTCCTTGACCAGCGCGTCGGCGCCCTCGCGGTCGGCCTTGTTCACGGCCAGAACGTCGGCGATCTCGAGGATGCCGGCCTTGATAGCCTGAACCTCGTCTCCAAGTCCCGGAATCATCACGACAACGGTTGTCTCGGCGTGCCGCATGATCTCGACTTCGGCCTGGCCCGCCCCCACCGTCTCGACCACGATCACGGGGAAACCGGCGGCGTCCAGCAGACGAATGACGGAACCGGTGTGCCAGGATAGGCCGCCGAGCTGGCCCCGGGTGGCCAGGCTACGAATGAAAACGCCCGCATCCGCCGCGCTGCGCCTCATCCGGATCCGGTCGCCGAGGATGGCCCCCCCGGTGAAGGGACTGGTCGGGTCGACGGCGACCACGGCCACCCGGAGGCCGGCCTGCCGGTACAGGTGCGTCAGCCCGTCCACGATGGTGCTCTTCCCGGCCCCCGGCGGGCCGGTCACCCCGATCACGCGCCCTTGTCCGGTATGGGGGTAAACGGCCGCCGCGATTTCGGCGGCGGCCGGGTCCTCGTTCTCGGTTAGAGTGATGGCTCGGGCCAGAGCCCGGCGATCACCGTCCAGCAGGCGCTCTACTAGGTCCATGCCTTGAGTGGGGTCCTCCTATGCTCCGAGCGGTCGCCGCGCCCCCGTGCCGGTTCGCGACTCAGGCGCCCCGGCGAAGATTGCGCCGAGTGAAGTCCACGATCTCGTCCAGATTGGAGCCGGGGCCAAAGACCTCGGCCGCGCCCGCCTGCTTGAGATTGGGCCTGTCCTCCGCCGGTATGATGCCACCGACCAGGAGAAGCACGTCATCGATTCCGCGCTCCCGCAATAGCCCGGCGACCATGGGAACCAACGTCAGGTGGGCCCCGGAGAGAATGCTCAGGGCGATGACGTCGACGTCCTCCTGGATGGCCGCCTCGACAACCTCCTCGGGGGTCTGATGGAGGCCGGTGTAGATAACCTCCATCCCCGCGTCACGGTAAGCGCGGGCCACCACCTTGGCCCCGCGATCATGGCTGTCAAGCCCCGGCTTGGCGACCAGGACTCTCACCTTGCCCTGGGTCATCGTGATCCTCCCTCGCCCTGTCTCAAAAGATCGCCGGCTCGCGATACTGCCCGAACTCCTCGCGGAAGACGTCGATTATCTCGCCCAGCGTAACATAGGCCTTGACCGCCTTGAGCAGCACAGGCATCAGGTTCCGCTCCGTCCGCGCGGTGGTCCGGACCTCGTCGAGGGCCTCCCGCACGGCGTGAGGATCGCGCCTCTCCTTCACTTCGCGGAGACGGTCAAGCTGTCTTTGCTCCACCTCGGGAGAGATCCTAAGGAGCTCGATCCTGGAGGGCTCGTCCTCGACGTAGCAGTTCACGCCGACCACGGACAGCTCGCCCGACTGGGCCTGCCGCTGGTAGCGGTAGGCGGCGTCGGCGATCTCGCGCTGGAAGAACCCCTTCTCAATGGCCGGCACAACCCCACCAAGGGCCTCGATGCGCTCGAAGTAGGCCAGGGTCTCCCGCTCCATGTCGTCGGTGAGGCTCTCGATGAAGTAGGCGCCGGCCAGGGGGTCGATGGTGTTGGCGACTCCGGTCTCCTCGGCCAGAACCTGCTGGGTTCGAAGGGCGATCTTCACCGCCTTCTCGCTGGGCAGAGCCATGGCCTCGTCCATCGAGTTCGTGTGCAGGGACTGTGTGCCACCCAAAACGGCGGCCAGGGCCTGGTAAGCCGTTCGAACAATGTTGTTCTCCGGCTGCTGGGCGGTAAGGGAGACTCCCGCCGTCTGAGTGTGGAAGCGCATCATCCAGGAACGAGGGTCTTTCGCCCCGTAGCGATCCTTCATGCCCCGGGCCCAGATGCGGCGGGCCGCCCGGTACTTGGCGATCTCCTCGAAAAAGTCGCTGTGGGAGTTGAAGAAGAACGACAGTCGGGGAGCGAAGGCGTCCACGTCTAGACCGGCGGCCACGCCGGCCCGGACGTACTCAAACCCGTCGGCCAAGGTGAAGGCCAGCTCCTGTACGGCCGTCGAGCCGGCCTCGCGGATGTGGTAGCCGCTGATAGAGATGGTGTTCCACTTCGGAACCTTCTCCGTGCCGAAGGCGAAGGTGTCGGTAATCAGGCGCATCGACGGCGTGGGTGGGAAGATGAAGGTCTTCTGGGCGATATACTCCTTGAGGATGTCGTTCTGAATGGTGCCGTTAAGGACCTCGGAGGGTATCCCCCGCTTCTCGGCCACGGCGATGTACATGGCCCAGACAATCGGCGCCGGGGCGTTGATGGTCATCGAGGTCGAGACTTCGTCAAGAGGAATGCCGTCGAAGAGAAGCTCCATGTCGGCCAGGGAGTCGATGGCCACGCCGAGTCGGCCCACCTCGCCCTTGGACCGCGGGTTGTCCGAGTCGTAGCCGAGGAGGGTCGGGAAGTCGAAAGCCACCGACAGTCCGGTCTGGCCGTGCTTCAGGAGGTACTTGTAGCGGGCGTTACTCTGCTCGGCCGTTCCGAAACCGGCGAACTGGCGCATGGTCCAGAGGCGACCCCGGTACATGGTGGCGTGGACGCCGCGGGTGTAGGGGGGCTGTCCGGGCTGGCCGAGGTCGCGAGCGTGGTCGAGCCCTTTGGTGTCCTCGGGACCGTAGAGAGACTTGATCTCGCGATCCGAGATGGTGATGAAGCGGTCCCGGCGCAGGCCGCTGGTGGGCCTGGGCAGAGGCATCTCGACGGCCGCGGTTTCCGCTGGGCCGGATCGAGCGGCGCCCGGGCCGCGAGACACGGCGGGGTTCTTGCCTCCCGGCCCACAGGGAACGCCGACCTTAGGATCGTCAGCCACGACTTAGGTACCTCCCTACACTGGAAAGGCCGCTACAGCGGGATGCATCAGGCCAATCAAACGTGAGTCAGTTCGCTCATGGGTCAGGCCTTCCTGCCTCATCCGGTGATGGCATCACCTGGATAGACCCGATGTACTCTCTCACGCGAAAACCAGCGCCGAGTTCCCGGGCGATCTCCCGGCAAGCGTCGACGTCGACCTCGGGGATTCTGACCACGGTCAGGACAACCCGGTGGCCTTGCCGGACAGCCTCGCCGGCGAAAGCCAGAACAGCCGGGTAGGCCCGCTCGCCAAAGACCGGGTGGCAGACCTCCTGGTAGGTGGTGTTGTCCTGCGCGTTGAGGCTGATGGAGAAAGTGTCCACCAGTCCGGCCAGTTCGGGCAGGACATCGCGGTCGTGGTAGAGGTTGGCCTGGCCGTTTGTATCGACCCGGATCGGGGTCTTGGAACGGCGGCGGATGTCCCGGGCGATCTCGGCCAGAGCCTCCACCCTAACCAGCGGTTCCCCGTAGCCGCAGAAGACGATCTCCTTGAAGCGGTCCGGCGACTCGATGGCTCGGACGTAGTCAGCGGCGGGCGCCTCCCGCTCAAGCCAGAGCGACGCTCCGGCCACGCCGGGACCCGCCCGCCGGACGCAGAACACGCAGTCGTTGGCGCACCGATTGGTGAGGTTGACGTAGAGGCTGTCGCCTATTGGATAAATGAGCTGACCCATTCGGCCAACCCTCCCGGCTGGTTACTCCCGCCCCGTGGGGTCAGCGAGTCCCACCTGGCCTGAGCCAGTTCTCCCCGTACCTCATGATCACCAGACCCAGGCCAACGGCAAGGAAACCCCAGACCCGAAGATAGGACCAGATCCAGATCATCGTGATCGCGCTGGCGACGCACACGGCCAGGCCTATCTCCCGGATACCGATGACCCCGAAGAGAGGAAACAGCCCGGCCACACGCTCGCGGAGACCGCGTTTGGGACCGTGTCTGAGAACCTCCTTGGCCAGGCGCTGGTTCATCTCGGCCAGCGGCCGAGCCGGCTTTCGCGCGGCCTTGGCCTGTTCGGAGCCTTTCCCGGGGGCCTTCTTCGATTTCGCCGCGTCCTCTGCGTGGGGTCGGGATCTCAGAGGGGTCTTGCCGGCGAAGACACTCTTCTTCTCCTTGTCCCTGGGGCTCAACGCTTCTACCTCCCTAAAGCAGGTCTACCCAAGCGAGAAAAGCCATGGCCACCGCCGCGACGGCGTAGCCTGTCCCCGCGAGATCAAGCGATGGCTTGGCATCGACGACTCCCGAACCGCCCGAGGCGGTCTGTCCCGCGAGAAGGACGACGAGGGCCAGGGGCTGACCGAGATAGAACAAAAGCCCCGCCGCGGTGCCGTAACCCAGCCCGGTGATCACGACCAGAGCGAGGAAAGCCGCCGGGACCACCCACCTCCCGGCCCGAGGGTCGGCCGACGCTTGGAGAGAGGCGGAGGCAACCCAGAGCCCCACGCCGACCAGGGCCGCCAACCTGGCGCCCCAGCCGGGCCCACCCGTCACCGTCCAGGCTAGGGCCGGAAGAAGGCCAACCGCGAGGCCGGTCAGAGCGGGCGTCCTCCACCACCGGTTGAGCCGAGCCGGGGGGGCCGGAGAAGACAGGACCTGGGACAGTGGCGCGAGCACGGCCACGACCACGAGTCCGGCGATAAACAGGATGAGACTGCCCAGGGCGGCCCCGATTCCCGCCGGGATAGTCAGAACAACGGTCAGAAGAAGGACGGGTGACCCAATGACCAAACCGAACCACTCGGGCCGCTGACGGCGGGCGCGGCCAAGCCAGGATGCGTCAGTCGGAAACACCGGGGGCCGCTCCTCTCGCATACCAGGTAGAGGCCCAGTCTTCCAGCGAAGACGGCCCTTTTCCTTCCCCGGCCCTAGGCCCAATCGAGGGCCCGGCCACAACCCCGGCAGTGCGGGCTCTCCCTGACGTTTCCGTAGCCGCAGTCGGGGCAGGTCTCCAGGACTTGCCGGCCACAGCCCGCGCAGTGAGCCGTCCCGTCCGGCAGGGGGAAGGCGCAGTACGGACACTGGCCCCGGCGCAAGCGGCTCGTGGCCAGGCGACGCGCGCTTCCCAGCCAGCGCCTGAGGGCAACGAGACCGGCCACGCAGACCGCCGATCCCGTGACCGAGATGGCAATCGGACCGATGTCTCTTAGCAAGTACCAGCCGTACTGCCCGATGAGTCCGACGGCCTGGATACCGCCGAAGCCCATGAAGCCCGTGGCCAGGATGAGGTAGCGCGCGTTGCGGCGCCGGAGCCGGAGCCAGAGCCAGACCGACAGGCCGAAGAGGGGGAAGGTGTAGCCGAACCTGAGGGCGAAGGCGATAAGCTGGTAGCGATCCTCGGCTCTCTTCGCGGCCCGGTCGACGCGATCCACGGTAGTCCGGTAGGTAGCCAGCGGTCCGAGCAGCTTGGTTTCGAGAGAGGCGCGGGCCGCGTCGGCTATCTCAAACCTGGTCGAGGCCAGCTCGAAGGCAGCGCGCGCGGTCTCGTGAGCCTGGGCGAGAGCCGGGTCGTCCACACCACGCTCCAGGGCGACGCGGTACTCCTCCCGCATGAACTCGTAGCCGGCCCGGGCCTGCTCCATCGCCGACCTGGCCTGCTCGGCGGCCTCTAGACCACGCTGGTAGTCGGTCTCGGCCTGGCGATAGGCGCTCTCAGCGGCCGGAAGACCCTCCGCGGCGGCGACGGTCATGTAGTCGGGCCGGGTTGGCAGCGAACCCAGCCTGTCGAGGATCCAGAACCCGCCCACGAGTAGGAAGACAACCAGACCTATGGCCAGTAACTTCTCCGCCCGGGACGACTCGATCTCATCCATTTCGGGATGTCTCACGTCTGTCATCGGAGTCCCCTCCCGCCCCGGGTCAGCGTGCCACAGGCCCCACGCAGTATCACCCGAAGGTTTCCTCACCGTTCCACGCCGAAACCGTCCGTCCTGCGAGCGTCTATGTCGAGGAAACGAGTCCCATGGGGGAAGGATGCCCGTCTCCCACGAGAAGGAAGCCGGCCCACCGGACGGAATACCCGCGTCTGGTTGTACCGACCCAGGTAAGAGGGCAGGAGGTCAGTAGCCTATGAAGCTCTACGAGTACATGGCCAAGGAGGTCTTCGCGCGTCACGGGATACCGACCCCACCCGGCCGGATCGTGACCACCGCCGACGAGGCCGCCACGGCCTGCGGGGAGATCGGCGAAGTCGCATTGAAGGTCCAGATTCTTTCCGGTGGGCGGGGTAAGGCGGGAGGCATTCGCTTCGCCGCCACTCCCGACGAGGCCCGGCATGAGGCGGAAGGACTCCTCGGGAGCGAGGTCCGCGGGCTCAGGGTCGACCGGCTCCTAGTGGAGAAGAAGCTGCAGATAGACCGCGAGATCTACGTGGGTATCGTCGTCGACGGGGCCGCGAGGCGGCCGCTGGTCATCGCCTCGACCGCGGGCGGCGTCAACATCGAAGAGGTTCCCGAGAAGCTCATCGTCAGGCAGTTGATTGACCCGGCCTGGGGGCTCATGCCCTTCCGAACCCGCCAGATCGCCCGGCGGCTCGAGCTCCAGGGAGACCTGGCCCGGCAATTCGGTGATATCCTCGCCCGGCTGTATCGGGTCTTTCGCGCCACCGACGCCGAACTGGTCGAGATCAACCCCCTTGTCCTCCAGCAAGACGGCAAGGTCGTCGCCGCCGACGGGCGCCTCAACGTGGATGACGACGCTCTGCCGCGCCATAGCGATCTTCCCCAGGTAGAAGACGGCACCGACATCGAACGCCGGGCGAGGAAGGCCGGCTTGTCCTACGTGGAACTCGACGGCGACATCGCCGTTATGGCCAACGGGGCCGGCATCACCATGGCCACCCTCGACATCATCCAGCACTACGGCGGCCGGCCGGCCAACTTCCTCGACGCCGGTGGTGGCGCGGGAGTGGAACCCATGGCCGGGGCGATAGAACTTCTCCTTTCCCGCCGGCCCAAGGCCCTACTGGTCAACATCTTTGGCGGCATTACGCGCTGCGATGACGTGGCCAGGGCCCTGGTCACGGTGGCGGAGAAGCGTGGCGGCCTCGGCCTGCCCGTGGTCATCCGGCTGGTCGGAACCAACGAGAAAGAGGGACTGGCCATTCTCAGAGAACACGGGTTCGAGGCCTACCGGGCCATGGACGAGGCGGCGGTCAAGGTTGTCCAGGCCGCGGCGGCGAGCGGCGGGGCGATGGGGGGTGACTCCCGGTGGCAGTGATCGTTGATGAACGAACCCGGGTGGTCGTGCAAGGGGCCACGGGTAACCAGGGCCGCTTTCATCTGATTCAGATGCAGGCCTACGGGACGCACGTGATGGCCGGCACCTCGCCCGGTAAGGGCGGCCAGGAAATCGGCGGTCTCCCGGTCTACGACACGGTCGAACAGGCCGCCCTGCATCACGCGGTCAACGCCTCCGTCATTTTCGTTCCGGCGGCCGGGGCCAAGGACGCGGCTTTCGAGGCCATCGACGCCGGTCTCGGCGTGGTCGTCATCGTCACCGAGCATGTCCCGGTCCACGACGCCATGGACATCATGGCCTTCGCCCGCCAACGGGGGGTTACGATCGTCGGCCCGAACACCTTTGGCATCATCTCCCCGGGCAAGACCAAGCTGGGCATCATGCCTGCGGTCGCCTACGCTCCTGGCCCGGTCGGCATCGTCGCCCGGAGTGGAACCCTGAGCTACGAGATCGCCGCGGCCCTCACCGGGGCCGGGCTCGGCCAGTCCACCGTGGTCGGTCTGGGCGGTGACCGGGTCGTGGGCCTGAACTTCGTCGAGGTCCTGCGCAAATTCGAGGAAGACAACGAGACCCTGGCCTGCGTCCTGGTCGGGGAGATCGGCGGCACGGCCGAGGAAGAGGCGGCCGAGTTCATCAAAGGAATGACGAAACCGGTCGTCGCCTACGTCGCCGGCCGCTCGGCCCCGCCGGGAAAGCGCATGGGCCACGCGGGCGCCATCATCGAACGCGGTCGGGGAACCTTCGACGGCAAGGTCAAGGCCCTCGAGGCCGCCGGGGTGAAAGTCGCCACCCTGCCCTGGGAAGTGGTCAGGCTGCTGGACGAGGTCTTGCCTTCAGGTAACGGAAACGCCAACGGGAACGGCCGGGTGGGTTCGACCGGCGGGAGGTAGTGTGACCTGAGGCTTGCTCGTCATGGCCGGCCCCTCGCCCCGGGGGAGACTGTGGCGAAGGGCCTGTTTGCGGAAGGCGGCGACAGCGCCTACTGACGCCCTAGGCCCTGAACACCACCTGCTCCCTCTTGAACAACCCCACCGTGATCCGCAGGCAGATGAAGGCAAAGAGCAGAGACGAGGCCAGACTCAGCCCGAGGTGGCTCCAGTTGACCGTGCCCTCGAGCAGTTCCTTGTAGACGAAGATGGCGTTGAGCAGCGGGACGCCGAAGACCCACCCTGCCGCGTCACCGGCCGCCATGAACTGCGTGGCGATGCCCGGAAAGACAACCAGGAACGACACCGGGGTGAGGTAGGTCTGGGCCTCACGGAAGCTGCGGGCGAAGAGAGCCACGGCCAGTTCCAGAGCCGCGAAAATGGCCGCGATGCCGATCGAGGCCACGGCGATGAGGGCCAGGCGCCCGATGGGCAGGGCCACAGTCACCGAGCCGCCGCCGCTCATGATCCCCAGAGCTTCGGGTCTCACGCTGAAAGCCAGGATCATGGCCACGACCGAAATGGCCGCCGAGAAAAGGGCCGTCGTGGTCACGACGACAAACTTGCCCACGACAATGGAAGTTCGCGACGGCGGCGCCGCCAGGAGAACCTCCATTGTCCCCCGCTCCTTCTCGCCGGCCGTGGCGTCGATGGCCGCGTACATCCCACCCGTGACCGCCCAGAGGGCGATCATCATGGGCATGACCATCGACAGAAAGACGCTACCCATCCTGGCCGGTGGCGCGATGTTCCGCGACGAGGTCTCAATGGGCCGCAAAACAGTCGGATCAACGCCCCGGCTGACCAGACGCCGCTCGATCACGCCGGCGCTGTACGAGCCAATGACCATCATCAGACGGTCGTGAGCCGAGGACGACTTCTGGTCGGCCGCGTCGAAGGCGATCTCGACCTCCACGGACTTCTCGGTGGCGATCGAGGTGTCGAAGTCCGCGGGCAGCCTGAGAATGGCTTGAAGCTTCCGGGCCTCCAGGTCGGCCTCGGGGTCGGCGCTGTCGGTGATGGCTAGACCCGGCGTCTGGCCCAGGAAGGCCAGGAAGTCCCCCGCGCCTTCCAGACCCACGACGGCCACCTTGGCCACGGATTTCTCGACCTTGTCCATCTGACTTTGGACGGCCGTCGGGGCCACGAGGAGCAGGACCGGGACGATGATCAGGGGCAGGACGACCATGGCCAGCCAGGTCCGACGGTCGCGGAGAGTGTCGGTAAACTCCTTTCGGGCCACGACGGCGACATGACGCCAATTCAGGCCCGGGAAGCGCGCCCTCTTCCCGCTCATCGGCTTCCCTCCCCGAGAAGACGAACGAAGACGTCCTCAAACCTCGCCGCGGCCTGGTGACCCTTGAGCTCACTAATGGTTCCCTCGACCAGGATCGACCCCTGGTGGATGATGGCCACCCGGTCGCAGACCTTCTCGACCTGGCTCATGATGTGGCTGGAGAAGACGATGGTCTTGCCCTGTCCCTTGGCCTCCAGAATGAACTCCTCGACGGCGCGGGACGACGTGACGTCGAGGCCGGCCGTCGGCTCGTCCAGGAGAAGGACGGGTGGGTCGCTGATCATGGCCCGAGCCACGTGGATTTTCTGTTTGGTGCCCTGAGAGAGTTGGCCGGCCCGGCGATCGGCGTACTCGTCCATGCCCAGGCGCCTGAAGAGCTCGCTTGTCCGCCGCTCGATGGCCGGCCGGTCCATGTCGTTGAGTTGGCCGAAGTAGCGCAGGATTTCCCTCGGTGTCAGGCGGTCGTAGACACCCGTGTCCGTGGCCACCACACCGATGACCCGCCGCACCTTCTCGGGTTCCTTGACGATGTCGTGCCCCATCACGGTGGCCGTGCCCGACGTCGGGGCGAGAATGGTCGACAGCAGGCGTAGCGTGGTTGTCTTCCCGGCCCCGTTTTCACCGAGGAGACCGAAGACCTCGCCCGGCCGGGCCACGAAACTCACTTCGCGCACGGCCGCGACTTCCCGGCCCCCTCTTCTGACCGGACGAAACCGCTTGGTCAGGTCCAGGACCTCAATCAAGCCCTCTGCCTCGCCTTCCCGTCGTCTCGTCTTCCCATCGTCGCCCCCGTGTCGATCGCCACAGACTGGCGCTCGCCGTCAGGCGCGCGGCGCGATCGCCTTGAGGCGCGCTGTGTATCCGCATTCTAGCACCCTCACGCCGGGTCGGCCAGGGATAGCCCTTCACCCGTCGAAGCAGGGCGAAACACTTTCCCCAGGCCGGCGGGCGACATTGAGCCTGGGGTCCTGAAGGGATGATCCTCGTGCCAGAAGCAAGTCTCGACGTGGTCAGGGCCACCCGCGAGGCTACGGCCTTCCTGCGGCGCTTGATTCAGTTCGACACCACCAACCCCCCCGGGAACGAAACGGCCTGTTCCCGCTACATCGCGGAGGTCTTCGAGAAGGAGGGCATCCAGGCCGAAGTTGTGGAGCCGACCCCCGGCCGGGGGAGCGTAGTCGCCCGCCTCAAAGGCAGCGGCGCCAGGCGACCGCTTCTCCTGCTCTCCCACCTCGACGTGGTCCCGGCCGTGGCCGCCGACTGGGAGCACGCGCCTTTCGGGGGCGAGATCGTCGACGGCCAGATCTGGGGGCGGGGCGCCCTCGACACCAAGAACCTTACCGCCATCTGGATGGCCCTCATGCTTGAGATCAAGCGGAAGGGATTGCCTCTGGCCCGGGACGTTGTCTTCGCCGCTACCGCCGATGAGGAGATGGGCGGGATTTGGGGCGTGAAGTGGCTTGTCGACAATCGTCCCGAACTCCTGGACGCGGAGTTCGCCCTGAACGAGGGTGGCGGCACGGCCGTGACCATGGGCGGACGGACGATGTACGTCTATCAAACGGCGGAAAAGGGCATCTGCTGGACCGGGGTAACGGCCCGCGGCACGGCCGGCCACGCCTCGACTCCCCATAACGACAATCCGGTCGTCCACCTCGCCGGGGTCCTTCACAAGGTCGGAACCGGCCAGCTTCCGATGCACGTTACCGACACCCTCCGCCTCTTCGTCGAGAGAATGGCCGCGGCCCTTCCGAGCGAGATGAGCCAGGCCGTCAAGATGCTTCTTGATCCGGACAAGGCCGAGGCGGCCCTGGCGGTGATCCCAGACAGGCATCAGGCCAACACCGTTCGGGCCATGTCGCGGAACACCGCCTGCCCCACCGTCCTTCACGGCAGCGACAAGACCAACGTCATCCCGCAGACAGCGACGGCCCAGATCGACTGCCGCATTCTACCCGGCCAGACGCCCGAGAGTCTCCTAGCCGAACTGCGGGCCCTGATGGGTCTTAAGGGTGACCCGGGCGAGAAGATCGAGCTCACGCTCGACCGCACGGCCCTAGCCACCGAGTCACCGCCCGACACGGCTCTGACCAAGGCCCTGGAGAGGGCCATCGCCAAACACGACCCCGACGCCTGCCTCGTGCCCTTTCTCGTTCCAGGGGGCACCGACGGACGTTTCCTCCGGCCGAAGGGCATCATCTGCTATGGTTTCTGCCCGACCCTTCCCGGCGCCGCTGAGGGCAGCGTCCACGGCATCAACGAGCGAGTAGAGGTCGCAACGATGGATTTCGGCGTGAAGGTCCTCTGGGACGCCGTGACGGAAATGGTTCTCTAGTACGGAAAGCGCTGCGCGGGCTAGCGTAGGGCGGTCCCGGGCCTCCGGTCCGGGGCCGCTTCCGTTATCTCCCGGCCAGGTCAGGCCTCAGGCGTCACTCAAACCCGCTACCGCGGCCACCCATGTAGGCATCTTGCGCCTAGCGCCAACAGGCAAATAGTTACTACATTGGTGACACCATCAAGCCGCACCTGCCAGGAATCCATTCCCTGCCGTCGAATCCAGTCGAAACAACGCGCTCCGGACCGACGAATGACGTCGGATTTTGGGGCTGAGGAAGGAATGATGCACGTGTCCAGAAGCGGTTTCGACACGGGGAGGGCCGGTCGCGAGGCGACGGCCTTCCTGCAGAGCCTGATCCAGTTCGACACCACCAATCCGCCCGGCAATGAGATCGCCTGCGCCCGCTACATCTCGGAGGTCTTCGAAAGGGGAGGCATCCAGTCCGAAATCATCGAGCCGGCCCCGGAGCGGGCCAGTGTGGTCGCGCGTCTCGAGGGAAGTGGGGCCAAGCGTCCGCTCCTCCTTCTTTCCCACCTTGACGTGGTTCCGGCCGTGGCCGCCGACTGGAAGCGGGCGCCCTTCGGAGGTGAGATCGTCGACGGCGAGATCTGGGGACGCGGGGCCCTCGACACCAAGAATCTCACGGCTATCTGGATGGCTCTCATGCTTGAAATCAAGCGGAAGGGCCTACCCCTGGCCCGGGACGTCATCTTCGCCGCCACGGCTGACGAGGAGATGGGCGGCGCCTGGGGCGTGAAGTGGCTGGTCGAGAATCGTCCGGAACTCCTCGACTGCGAGTTCGCCCTGAACGAAGGTGGCGGGGGCGCCTTGGTCGTGGGTGGCCGGACGATGTACGTCTACCAGACGGCCGAGAAGGGTACCTGCCGCGCGGGCGTGACTGCCCACGGCACAGCCGGTCACGCCTCGATGCCCCACGACGACAACCCGGTCGTCCACCTCGGCGCGGTCCTCCACAAGGTGGGCGCCAATTCGCTGCCGATGCACGTGACCGACACCCTGCGCCTCTTCGTCAACAGGGTAGCCGAGGCCGTGCCCGACGATCTCGGACCGACTGTCCGCCTGCTTCTCGACCCAGACCAGACCGCGACCGCCCTGGCCGTAATCGCCGATAAGCACCACGCCCATGCCTTCCAGGCCATGATGCGCAACACCGCCTGCCCCACCGTTGTCCAGGGCAGCAACAAGGCCAATGTTATCCCGCAGACGGCGACGGCCCAGATAGACTGCCGCATTCTGCCCGGCCAGACCCCCGACACCCTCCTGGACGAACTGCGGGCTCTCCTGGGTCTCAACGGCCAGGCCAACGGAAAGATCGAACTCCATCTCGACCGTTCCGCTCTGGCCACGGAGTCGCCGCCGGATACCCTTCTGGCCCGGGCCCTGGAGAAAGCCGTCGCCCGGCACGATCCCGGCGCCTGCATCGTGCCCTTCCTGGTTCCGGGAAGCACCGACGGGCGGTTCCTGCGCCCGAAGGGTGTCGTCTGCTACGGCTTCTGTCCGACCCTGCACGGCACCCCCGACAGAACCATTCACGGGATCAACGAGCGGGTCTCGCTCAAGACGATGGAGTTCGGGGCTAAGGTTCTCGGGGATGCCGTGCTGGAAACGGCGCTCTAGGGCGGGGAGAAACCGAACGGGCCGAAAGCCGAGCGGTCCTGCAGCCTACTTCCGAAAGATAACAATGTACTGGTGGGCGATGTTGGGCACATAGGCGTAGGGGTAGCCGTAGGGGCGTAGCCGGGAGCCGGCCTGGTACCAGACGATCTCGCCCTTGGGCGTGAAGCCGACCGTCGCCGCGCGGGAGGCCAGGTCGGCGTGGGTGAAGAGGTAGCGTCCGCTCTGGTAGGCGTTGCGGACAATGACGGCCATGTACCGTCCCGGCTCCAGCACCCGCAGACACTCGGCGAAGACCGCCTCCATGGCCTGGAGGTAGGCCTCGTAGGACCCCAGATTCGCCAGGTCGGCCGGATCATCCGACTTCATGTCATAGTCGGTCCGGCGATTAGCGTGAGAGCCGTCGTAACGCCCGTCACACATGGTCCGCTCCAGGTGCACGTTGTAGGGCGGATCGGTGACGATGAACTGGAAGTGCCCGTCGGGAAAGGCCCTGAGCGCTTCCCGGCAATCGCCGATCAGGAGTTCCTGGGTCTTGAGGGGCTTCCCCTCACCCGCCATCCGCTCCAGGGCCCGCCGGTAGACCTCGACCCATTTCGGGTTAATCTCGACCCCTACCGCCTCTCGCGGAAGCCCGCAGAGGGAGGCCCCCAGAAGGGTGCCGCCCACGCCGGCGAAGGGGTCGAGAACTCGCCCGGACCGCGTGGTGAAGAACTCAATGAGCTGGCGCATCAGTTCCGGCGGCTTATTGGCCCCATGAGCCTTGCGGAGTTCGTGGGCGTATTGGCTGGGGTAGGTCGTGACCAGGAGGCTCTTGGTGAAGTAGAGCCAGGCCGCCCCGGAGAGCTCGTTGAGGGTGTTGCGAGGGTCAACCGCGTCGGGCGACATCGCGGCGGGCGCAACTGGGCTCTGGGGCGAAGGACTCCCTGGCGGAACTTGACCTCTCGTCCGAGCCATAACCCCTCCCGCGACACGGTTTGCGTCAGACTTCGTGCCTTCAGGAACCCCTTCCTGCCGCCCGGCCTTGACAACGGGCCCGAAGCTCGCGGGTACGGCAAGAGGCCCGACCAAGGGCCGGGCCTTTGCCTACGCCGCTTTCTCGCCTCCGGGATCAGGTGACAACGACTACCCGAGATTCACGGTCTCGGGCTCGAGCGCCTGCGTTATTCTTGGGTGGGTCAGGGAGAGCCTCATGATTCGAGACGGGCGACCCTGGTACTCCACGACCTCCTGGATGATCGCGCCCTGAGTTGACAGGGTGGCCATGTACTGCCTGACATTCTCCTCCGGGACGTTGAGGGTGGCCGCGCAGCATTGGGCTGTGGCCCCAAAGGTGATGGCCGACCGTTCCTGCTGGGACCTAGCGATAAAACGGATGATTTCGTCAAAGATCGGATCATTCGGGTCCAACTCCAGACGACGCAATTCGTGGACGAAAGACGCCGCGGCTTTCAACTCGCCGCTGATATTGCCTTCGATGCCGAGGACCCCGACAGTCTTTGCGTGGCGGATCTTGAGCCTGGCCACTACACCGCTGAAGTGCCCGTCACCGGTCATCAGGAGGAAGGTCGCGATATCGGGCCGGTCGAGAAGGGTTTGATAAATGTTATCAAGCATTGCAAAGTCAGTGTAACTCTTAGCTTTCCCGTCCAGCGAACCGGTTGGGGCGGAGACCGCGTCTATGCTCGCGGTGCGTAGCTTAGAGGCCTCACGCCGGAGCGGTTCAGTGTTGAAATCGCCAAACGCCGCCGCATACTCGATGCACCCAACGTCCATCGCCGCGGCGATAATCCGCTGAGGGCTGATAGGGGTTTGCCAGTAGTTTAGAGAGGTTAGGACCGCGTACTCGTAATCTACGAACAGGGCGACGCCGGACTTCTTGGCCATGCGGATACCTCCCACTTCCCAGGGAGGCGATAAGAAGCGGCCGAGGTTCAGTTTTCAAGGTTCCTACAAGAACTGTAGTCCTCCAGGCAGGCTCGTGTCAACGAATGGCCCGGCGGCCAGCGGGACCGGTCCCAAGGCAGGACCTGGGGCAGGACTCGACCACCTGACTGGCGAACGAGCCTAGCATTCATGACGAGCGGGAACCCGACAAAAGAGAGGAGATAGACCATGAAGGTCAGCAAGTGGTTGGTCCTCACCTGCTTGGCCGTGTTCTTGGGCATCCTCGCGACGGGCAGCCTGACCCTGGCTTGTTCCGCCACTCCTCCAAGAAGCCTGACCCCCGCGCCGCAGGGCAACGCGGTCAAGCTCACCTGGCTCCCGCCTGAGTCTCTTGGCGGGCTCACCATCGCGGGCTACTACGTCTTCCGGGCCGCGACGCCGGGCGCCTACAACTGGAACTCACCCCTGCACGACTTCGCCATCAAAGAGTGCGCCTACGTCGATTCCACGGCTCAAGCCGGACGCACCTACTACTACAGCGTGAAGGCCTTCTTCACCAACACCGACTCGACGGGACCCTCGAACGAGGTTTCCTTCATCGTAGGCCAGGCCGGCATTGTCATCACCGTGGACAGTCCGACGGCCTACGTCAACGGCCTGGCCGTAACCCTGGAAGCCCCGCCGACCATCGTCAACGGTCGGGTTCTGGTTCCTTTCCGGTTTCTCGCCGACTCGCTTGGGGCCGCGATCACCTGGGACCAGGCGACCCAGCAGGTAACGGCGACCTTCGGCGGAGTGACCGTGATCCTGACCGTAGGTGTCCAGACGGCCTACGTCAACGGCGTGGCAGAGGAAATCGACGTTCCGCCGCAGCTCAAGAACGGACGCGTCCTCGTCCCTCTGCGGTTCCTAACGGAGCACTTCGGCTGGCAGGCCAAGTGGGATAGCTCGTCCTACTCAGCGACGATAACATCCGCGCCGGAGTAGGGCACTGGAGTCGCGCAAGCCGGCCGAGTCGCGTAGAAGGTCTGGATTGCGACATTGCGAAGGGGCGGGATCTCCCCCGCCCCTTTCTTCTTCTCTTGCGCCATCTGCGTCCAATCCCGTTCCTGGGGGGCCTCACCCCGTTCCGAGGAGGATGCCTCACCCCGTTCCGAGGAGGCGTTCCGCTCCCCTACCCCTCGACGCGACCGCCGCGTCGGCTGCGGTCGTGGCCGCTTCTCCCGTGACGCTTGCCGCCGCGACCTCCCCCTCTACCGCGCCATCGGTGAGGGCCTGCCTCTCGGCTACGGCCGGTAGGGCCCGGACGTGGACGACAGACCGACGGATTCTGTCGACGATGTCCCTGACTTCGTCGTAGGCGTTGCGAATCATGGTCGCTCCGCGCTGGATGCTATTGTCCAGGATCTTGTCCAGAGAGTCCACGTTTCTCTCGATGTCGGAGAGGGCGTGATCCAGGCTATCGAGGTCCACGCTCCGCGAGTAGCGCAAGTGAAGGTTGTAGAGGTTCAGGACGTAGGGCACGATCATGCTATAGGGCATGATGATCACGCCCTCACGGTAAGCCTCGAAGGTTATCTCCCCGCAATAGGGGTAGACGGCGTCAGGAACGGCGGCGATGGCCTTCTCCGTGGTCGTGAGAGGGTCGATGTACTGGGCCACCTCCCGGATTTTCCTTCTGAGCTGGGCCCGCACCTCGGTCACGGTCTTCTGCCTGGCCGCCTCGTCGGTCTCCTCCGCCAGCCGTTCGATGGCCGCGGTCGCCGGCCACTTGGAGTCGATGGGCATCCGGCGGTTGGAGCCGGCCAGAACGAGAGCGTACTCCACGACCTTCCCCCGGACGGTGAAGTTCCGTTCCACCATTTCCGGGGGGAAGCTGGAGAAGGCGTCGTCGAGGATGTTCTCTCCGGCCGCGCCCTTCGATGGCGTCCCGGCCAGGACGGCCTCCAGATGGCGGACGGCTCGCGCGACCTGGTCGTCCCGCTGCTTCCGCTCCACCAGTTCGGTCCTGACTTCCTGGACGAGTTTTTGGGCCTCGATGACCTCCCGCCTCAAAAGGGCCTGCTCGTTCTGGATGACCTGTTGGGTCTGGAAGGTCTTCTCCGCCAGACCGGTGGCCAGACCGGACGTCGTAACCTCGACCCGCTCGCGCAGGTGGCCGAGGTGGGTCCGGAATTCGGCCTGGGCCTCGCTCAGGGCGCCGAGCCATTGCCGGACCTGGCCCAAGTCGGACGTAGCCCCGTTCAGGGCCTGGGTCAAATTGTGGGTGAGGTTGTCGAGTTGGGCCTCAAGTCTACCGCCTCCGGACGGGCGGCGGAGAAGGTAGGCCACGGTCGCCACAAGGGCAGCGGCGGACAAGACCGCCAGAAGAAGCTCGCCTCCAGAGAACTGGCCGGCCATGCTCGGATCACCCGCCTTCCGCCCGGGCGCACTTGCGGCAGCGGGCCTCGTACTTCTCCGAGCCGCCGATCTCCTTCAGCTCGGAAGTTGTCGTGGCCCGGCCAAAGGAGATCCAGGCCTCGTCACCGCAGCAGACACAGATGGCCCGCAGCTTCACGGCCTCCTCGGCCGTCGCGGCCAGAGCGGGCATGATGCCGAAGGGACGACCGTAGCGATCCAGGTCGAGTCCGGCGGCAATGACGGTCTTCCCTTGATCGGCCCAGTCATTGGCCGCCTGGATCAGGCCCTCGTCAAAGAACTGGGCCTCGTCGATGATGATAACGTCGGTGTCCGGCGAAACCGCGGCCAAAAGCGCGGCCGTGCTGGACACGGGCTTGGCCTTCACGGACAGACCGTCGTGGGTCACGATCTCGCTTCTGGAGTACCGTCCATCGTCGAACTTAAAGCACTGAACCTTCTTGCGGGCCGCTGTCGCCCGGAGGACCTCGCGGAACAGAGCCATGGATTTCTGCGCGAACATGCTTCCCCAGTAGACTTTAAGCAAATCTACCTGTCCTCCCGTTCCCGGCCGCCTTGAGGCGACCTCGCCCTGCCTGGCCAGAGTTCGCCGGTAGTGCGATCCCTCCTGTGGGTGGCTCGCCTGGCAGGACTCCGCGGCCGAGTGCCAAAGTGTAGTCACCTCTGGTCAAACGGAAAACGAGCCGGTCGCCCGCAACTAGACCGGTTGTCTGGGACAATCTAGGTCAAGGAGCGCGAGACTTTGAAAAACCGGAAGGTTGTTTGGATCTCCGTTCTGCTGGTCGTCGTGGTCTTGGGGGCTCTCGTCGGCTTCCGGGCTGTCAGCGTGTCGGCCAGGCTCAGCCGCGAGGCGGCCGCCGCCTACGCCACGGCCAAGGTTACCCGTGCCTCTCTCGAGGTCGCGGTGGCGGGAACGGGAACGTTGGCCGCCGAGGTCCGCCAGGATTGCGTCGTCACCGCCGGCGGCAAGGTCCTCTCCGTACTGGTCGAGCCTGGTCAAACGGTCGAGGCCGGCCAAACCCTGGTGGTCCTGTCGAACGAGTCGCTGGCCGACCAGGTCGAGCAGGCTCGTCTGGAGTTTCGGCTGGCTCAGATGGACCTCGACGGCATGACCAAGCCGGGGGGTGGTCTGGCCACCGCCGCCGACCTGGCCGCGGCCCAGGCCGCGGTGGACAACGCCCGCCTTGCGGCTGATCGGGCCCAGGACAATGTCGATCACCTCACCGTGCGAGCCCCCTTCGACGGTCGGGTTTCGGGTCTGGGAGCTGAGATAGGCGACGACGTCGCCGCCGGAACCACACTCCTAGCCGTGGCCAGCGCCGACAGGCTCAAGGCCCTCCTGTCCGTGCCGGAAAGCGAGATCAAACACGTGGCCATCGGCGAAGAGGTCACCGTGACCGTTAGCCCGCTAGGCCGCGACCTGCGAGGACACGTTTCGGCCATCGGGGCCCAAGGAACGGCCGGCGAGCGCGGCGGAACCTTCTACCAGATAACGGTGGCTTTGGATGACGCCGACCCTCTGGCGCGGGGTGGGATGTCCGTGAAATCCGACCTCGACACGGGGGGTTCTTGGCCCAGCGACACGATCACGGTCGCGGGGGTCCTGGCCTACGCCCACTTTGAACCCTTAGTGACCGCCACCGGTGGCCTCGTCACCTCGGTGAGCGTGTCCGAGGACGAGATCGTCTCGTGGGACCAGGTCCTCATGACTCTGGTCAGCGACCAGGCCCAGGCGGCTCTGACCTCCGCTCGGGCCGAACTGGCCCGGGCCGCGGAGAAACTGACCCAACTCACCGATCCGGGACCGTCCTCTTATCCCCTGGCTCAGCTCGAGAAGCAAAAGCTCCGAGTGGCGGAGGCCGCCTTGCGCCTGGGTGGGCTTGAGCGCCAACTGGACGATCTCACGGTGAAGGCCGACTTCGACGGCACGGTCACGGAAGTGGCGGTCTCGGTAGGAGAGCGGGCCCCACCCAACATGAGGGTCGCCGCCCTGGCCAACCTCAGCCGGGTGAGAGCCATCGTGACCGTGGACGAACTCGAGGTGGCCGAGTTGGCCGTCGGGCAAGCTTCCGTCGTGCGCATCGACGCTCTGCCCGGCGAGACCTTCGTCGGAGTTCTCGAAAGCATGTCCCTCGAAGGAGTTCTCCGCGACGGAGTCACCAGCTACGAGGCTCGAGTCGCCTTCGACGGGGACGCCCGGATGCGGACGGGCATGAGCCTGTCGGTCTCCATCCAGGTCGCCCGGCGCGAGAACGCCCTCGTCGTCCCGGCCGAGGCCGTCTACGGCGCGGGAAAGGAAGCCTCCGTTCAGGTGTTGGTCGACGGCAAGCCCGAGGCCCGCCCGGTTGTCGCCGGCCTCAGCAACGACACCTACACCGAGATCGTCGAGGGCCTGGTCGAGGGCGAGACGGTGGTGACGGGCTCGCTGGAGACGAACACCAATCCCTTCGGGCCCCAGAGCGGACATCCGTCCGGGGTACCGGGAGGCAGCAGCGGGGGTATGGGAAGCGGCGGTGGAGAGTAGTGGCGGAGACGCCCCTGCCCACCGTGCCGCGGGCGCCCCTGCTTGAACTCCGAGGCGTCGGAAAGACCTACGGAGAGTCGGGACTGGCCGTCTCGGCTCTGCGCGGGGTCTATCTCCGCGTCCAGGCCGGCGAACTCATCAGTATCATGGGGCCCTCCGGATCCGGAAAGTCAACCCTGATGAACATCCTCGGCTGCCTCGATCGCCCGAGCGAGGGGACCTACCTCATTGAGGGCCGCGACGTCTCGACCCTAACCGACAACGAGCTGGCCGAGATTCGCAATCGCAAGATCGGCTTCGTTTTTCAGACCTTCAACCTCCTCCACCGCTCGACGGCCATGGATAACGTGGAGCTACCCCTAATCTACCGGGGCTTGCCGCGGACCGAACGCCGGCGGCTGGCCCGCGAGGCCCTTGTGGTGGTGGGAATGCCACACCGCCTTACCCACCGCCCGGCCCAACTCTCCGGTGGCGAGCAGCAGCGGGTGGCCATCGCCCGAGCTCTGGCCGGAAGCCCGAGGCTCATTCTGGCCGACGAGCCGACGGGCAACCTTGACTCGCGCACGGGTGAGGAAATCATGGGCATTTTCCAGAGGGTCAATAGCGAGTTGGGGGTTACCGTCGTCCTGGTGACCCACGATCCCCTGCGGGGCAAACAGACACGGCGCCTGGTCCAGGTCCGCGACGGCGAGATTGTCGAGGACGAACCGGTGTCTGAGGCGGAGTTCCGGCTGGCCGAGCCTTGGGCGCGGGCGACCGCCGAAGCGACGCGGGCAGCCGCGGAAACGGCGCGAGCAACCACCGAACCGGAGAAGGTTGGTGCGCCCCGGTGAGAATCTTTGAAAGCCTGCGCCTAGCCCTGGACGGCCTTCGGGCCAACAAGATGCGAAGTTTCCTGACCATGCTCGGCGTGATCATCGGCGTGGGCGCGGTCGTCACCCTGGTCTCGGTGGGGACGGGCGCCAGCCAGGAGGTCACCTCCCAGGTCGAGGCCTTGGGCTCCAACCTGGTCATCGTCCTTCCGGCTTCCGCGCGAGGTCGCGACCTCAGGGTCGAGGATGTGGCCATGATCGAGGCCCGGGTGGATGGAGTCCTGCGGGCCATGCCGTCCTTGCGGAAGGGCTCAACCGTCGTGTGGGTCGGCCGGTCCATCGACACCGACGTGGTCGGGACCACGGAGATCATGCCCGCCGTCCAGAGCCATCCCGTGAGAGAAGGTCGCTTTCTTTCAAGCCAGGACATTCTGTACCGGCGCCAGGTGGCGGTCCTCGGCTCAAAGGCCAAAGACAATCTGTTCGGCCTGCGCGATCCCATCGGCCAAGAAGTCTACATTATGGGCTACCCCTTCACCGTCGTCGGCGTGATGACCGCGAAAGGCGAGGGCGGGCTTTTCACGCCCGATCCCGACGACCAGGTCGTCATCCCGATCTCCACGGCCCAGCGGATTATGGGCACGACCCGGGTGGGCAGCATCTACGTCAGTGTCGACTCCGACGCCAACGCCGACCTGGTCACCAGCCACATCAAACGTCTTCTGGAAATCCGCTTCAATGACGCCGAAGCGGTCCAGGTCTTCAGCCAGCAGCAGATTCTGGCCGCCGTCGGCAGTGTTACCGGCATTCTGACCCTCCTCCTCGGGGCCATCGCCGGCATTTCCCTCCTGGTCGGCGGCATCGGAATCATGAACATCATGCTCGTCTCGGTGACCGAGCGGACACGGGAGATCGGCATCCGGAAGGCCGTCGGCGGCAAGTACCGCGACATTCTGGCCCAGTTCCTGGTGGAGTCGATCATCATCAGCATCACGGGCGGCATCATCGGCATCCTCCTAGGGATGCTTGGTTCACAGGCCATTGCTCGCCTGGGCAACATCCCGTCCGTGGTCTCTCTGAGCTGGGTCATGATCGCCTTCGGTTTCGCCGCCGCCGTGGGTCTCTTCTTCGGCATCTACCCAGCCATGCGGGCCGCCCGCCTGGACCCCATCCAGGCCCTGCGGCACGACTGAGGCCCTGCGGCACGACTGAGGGCCCGCGGCCGCATTGTTCACACTCTGTTAATGAACCCGAAAGCCTCCGGCAAAGGTTATGGGAGAGAATTACCTTAGCGGGGCCGTCGGGCCCCAAGCGTGCCCAGGGCGCCGGGGAAAGCGCGAAGGAACCCTCTAAGCGCCGGGGCGGATGCGAAGGAGGTCATGACAGATGAAACTGACAGCATCGGTACGCGCAAGGATCTTGGCCGTCATTCTAGGTGCCGTCGTCGTGGTCGGGATTCTCGGGACGACCGCCGCCGCCGGTCTTCTCTCGATGAACTCGGTCGGAGAGCCGGCGCTTCTAGCGGATGAACCGCAAGGCGACCCCGCTCTCCCGGGCGAGGGTGGCCCGGGTCTAGACGGCGGTCGGCCGGGGGCGCCCCCCCGTACGCCTCCACCTCTCACCCCTGAGCAGCAGGAGATTCTCGATCGGGTGGTGGGCTACGTGGCCAGCCTTGCCGACATCCTCGACGAGGCATCTACCCTCGCCTCCAGCGGCGACTGGGATCAATGTGGCGCCAGACTTCTCGACTACGTCTCCACGATGAGCGGGCTAGAGGCGGCGGTGGACGAGTTTGTGGCCACCCTGCCCGCGCCGGACTCCCAGGGACAGGTCCGGGGACAGGTCCGGGGACAAGTGCAGGAGCAGGTCCGGGGACAGGTCCGGGAACAGAAAGAGGGAGGCCCCGGCCCCCGCATCTATCTCGGCCCGATCCTTGCCGATCTCGCCGGGCAGGGTGAGGCTCTGATGGCTACCTGGCAGGCTCTGCCCGAGGCCAACCGCGTTTCGGTTCGGGAGGCCGTCAAGGAGGCCGTCTCGGCCAGCGACAATCCTCGCTTCTGGGCCCTCCTCGTCCGCCTTGTCCGTGGGGAGGGTCCGCGGGATCCGGCTCAGCTCCGCGAGTGCTTGGAGAGGGCTCTCCAGCGGGCGGAGGACAGCCTGACTCGGACCCGCCAGGAGGTTACCCGCCTCACCGAGCGGATCGCCAAGCTTACCGAGCGGATCGCGGCCGAGACCGACCCGGACCGCCGCCACAACCTTGAGGATCTCAAGCACCTGGCCGAACTCGAACTTCAGGTTTGCCAGGCCCGGATCGCCCGGGACGAGTTCGCCATCCAGACTCTCCAGGAACGGTTGGCCGGTTTGCCCGCGGACAGCGGCAACTAGCGGGAGGCGTGGACTATCGCGCGGCCATCACGCGTCGCCGAGGCGAACGGCTCTCAACTCTCGTAGCGGCGCCGAGGCCGCCCCGAAGGGGGCGGCCTCGGCGCACGGCGGCCTACATCCGTCGCCGCAACCGCACGTAGTTCCGGTAGCGGTCCTCGTCGATCTCTCCCTGCTCGACCGCGACCTTCACGGCGCACTTTGGCTCGTGGGTGTGGGTGCAGTTCCGGAACTTACACCCGGCCGCGGCCGCCTCGATCTCGGGAAACACGCCGGCCACATCGTCCGCGGTGTCTTCGAACAGACCCAGTTCACGGATACCGGGTGTGTCGGCCAGGTATCCGCCGCCCGGCAGCGGGTAGAGACGGCTTGACGTCGTGGTGTGCCGTCCTTTCCCGGTCCAATCGTTGACCGATCCCGTCCGGATGGAGTACTCGGGGAACATCGCCGTGAGGAGAGTGGACTTGCCCACTCCGGACTGCCCGGCCAGGCACGAAATCCGCCCCGCCAGACGTCCCTTAAGCTCGGCGATCCCTCGCCCATCGATGGCGCTGGCCAGGATCACTTCCACCCCGCTCTGGGTCAGCGGCACTACCCACGACTCCACGACCAGCGGCGCCTCAAGATCGCACTTGTTCACGACCACGAGAGCCTCCATGCCGCAGCGGCGGGCCGTGGCCAGAAACCTCTCGGTCAGCCGGCGCTTGAACTCGGGCTGGTGAGTGGACTGCACCACCACGAGTTGGTCCAGGTTGGCGGCAATGACGTGGGGCAGACCGCGGAACCCCGGGCGGGCCAACTCGGTCCGGCGGGGCAACCCCGCCTCAATGGCCCCGATCCCCTCGGGCAGGCGCTCCACGAGGACCTCGTCACCCACGACGACCAGGTTTGACGCTCTGAGCCGCCTCTTCTTCATTCGCCCGCGGAGCACGCAGAGGACCTCGTCCCCGCCAAGCTCGACCCAGAATTGGGCGCCCTCGGCCCGCGTCACCAAGCCCTTCTCGGTCCGTCCGCCCGGCCCGCGTTCCCCGACGTCAGCACCGGCGGAGGGAGGAGCGGAGGCGCCCTTAGACAGCAAGGTAGCCGCCCCCGGGCAGCGGGTAAAGCTCCCCGGTCGACTCCCGTAGATCGTAGCCCGGGTAGAGAGCCTGGATCAGGCTGGTCTTGCCGGCCCCCGCTACGCCCACCAGGGCTGAGAGTCGCCCCTCCAGCCTGGACCGCAACTCGGGAAGACCCTGCCCGCTCGTGGCGCTGGTCAGAACGACCTCCGCGCCCCGCTCGACCAGCCCCGCCACCCGCGACCCAGTAGACCGCTCATCCTCAAGGTCGCACTTGTTGATCACCAGGACAATCTCCGGCCGCGACCCCGCCGGCCGCCGGAGGGAACGTTTCAGGCTCGACCCCGCCGCCGCGATGACGACGACCTGGTCCAGATTGGCCACCGCCACCCGGCGCCTGCCGTTCGTCCCCAGCCTGACCACCTCGCCTCGTCTGGGCCGAAAGCCCACGATGGCGTAGGTCGTGTCGGGCCGCCGCTTCATCTCAACCTCATCACCCGGGAGAACCCGGATCCCGCGCCCCAGGCACGGAACCGCTTCGCCCAGGTAGTCCACCCAGATCCGCGAACCTTGGGCCCGGGTCACTACCGCTACTCCTATCAACGCTGAAACCTCCCTCGAAATAGAAGCGGCCACAGGCACCCTACCTGCCCCGTGGCCGACAACTGATGACCATAAAGACGACCACGGGCTTGGCCACCCGTGGCCGCTATGACCGACTCTCTAGCCGCCTACCGCGGCTGCCTGCCTTTGACAGGCCTAGAGCGGGCCCACCGACCCGGACGAGTGGCTACGAACACCGGTGCGAGCGAAAACCCTGACCATCCTCGGCATCCAAAGCCACCTCCTCCGAGAACGTAATTACCACGTTGCCCATTCTACCTGCGGGAGAGCTTCCTGTCCAGCCGTTTCGAGGGACCCACGCCGGATTTTTTGAGTCAACCGCCCGGGTCAAGGCCCCGCCCACTCCCCTCCCCCGACCCTCCGGTCCAACCCCGCCCGCGGGTCTTGCGCAAATTAATCTGACCCGCATTTGCCCGGATTGCCGGACTTGGCTAGAATATGCCGTGAGCATCGAGGCCGGGCATCGGACGGCCCGCAGTCGGAAGGAGTGTGGGACGGATGAAGAACCTAAAGGGAACCCGGACCGAGGCGAACCTCAAGGTGGCCTTCGCCGGCGAATCGCAGGCCAGGAACAAGTACACCTACTTCGCGTCAGTGGCCCGGAAGGAAGGCTACGAGCACGTCGCGGCCGTGTTCGAGGATTCAGCCGGCAATGAGCGGGAGCACGCCAAGGTCCTCCTGAGGTTCCTCGGCGGGATAGGCGACACCGCCGCCAATCTGGAAGCGGCGGCCGGTGGAGAGAACCATGAGTGGACGGAGATGTACCCCGGCTTCGAGAAGATCGCACGCGAGGAGGGCTTCCCCGAGATCGCCGAAGTCCTGAAGGCCGTCGCCGTGGCCGAGGCCGCCCATGAGGCCCGGTTCCGGGCCATCCGGGAGGCTCTGGCCAAGGGAACCCTGTTCGCCAAGGGTGAGAGCCGGGAGTGGCGCTGCCGGAACTGCGGCTACGTCCACAAAGGTCCGGGGGCGCCCGAGACCTGTCCGGCCTGCGGTCACCCGAAGGCTTTCTTTGAGCTCAGGTGCGGCTGCTTCTAGAAAAAGTCGCCGGCAGCGCGGTCCGGCCCAGTTGTCCTTGACCTGGAGGCCTCTCGATGAGCGAAGGTACCCCTCGGCGATCCGCCTGGCGGGGGCAGGATAAGCGGCCGGTGCTGAGGCTGGTCCCGACAAGGGCTGACGCGGTCGCCGGGGTGCTGGCCGTCGTTGGGCTTGCGGCCATCATCGGCGTGCTGGTCTGGTCGTGGCCGAGTCTACCGGCGAAGGTTCCGATTCACTTCGGGTTCTCCGGCGTTCCTGACGCCTGGGGCGCCCGGAGCTTCCTTCTCCTCTTTCCTGGCCTGGCCCTGGTCATTCACGTCGGCCTGTCGATCATGGCCTTCTACCCGCACACCTTCAACTACCTGTGGCCAATAACAGAAGACAACGCCCCAAGCCAGTACCGGTTGGGGAGTTCCCTGATGCGCTGGCTCAGAACGTGGGTCATCTGGGGCCTGGCCTACGTGCAGTGGCGGCAGGCGTGGGTGGCTCTCGGCCGGTCCACTAGTCTCGGAACGTGGTGGGCGCCGGTGTTGGTGCTGGTCACCCTGAGTATCGTCACGACCTACCTCTACATCGGCAGCAAGACGGCCGGGCCGCCCTAGGCGCGGAAGCGAGCCGTCGTGGCGACGGGCGCCGGGCGAATCGCCCAAGGCTAGGTGGAGTGTTCGCCGGCCCGGGTGGCCCTGATGATCCAATCCCGGCTCCAGGCCACACGCCCCGCGCCGGTGGCGAAACCGGGAAGCCGGGCGGCCCGGCGACAGACGTCTTGCAGGTAGGATCGGGCGAAGGATGCCAGCCTGGCCTCCCCCCCACCCCCGGCTCGCCGTACCGCGTCCTCGGCCAGGCCGCGGAGCTGGGACAGCGACCACAGAAGCGGGGGCGTGAAACGCGGTTCTTCGACCTCGAGTATCGGCGCGGAGTTCGATTGGACGGCCAGTTCGCGGAGGCGGTCAACCACCCACCGGGCCGGAACTTCGCGGTACATCTCCTCGCCACCCAAGTAGGTTAGACCCGCCCACCAGCGCTGGATCGTCCGAACAACCTCCTCCTCCGCCGTCCGGCAGACCGTCAGGGGCTCGAGCCCGGTTAGGACCAGGAGGCCTCCAGGGGCGAGCCGGCCGACAAGGCCCCGGAGGAGATCGATCTCGCGGAAGGGGCGATGACCCGCCGCGGCGGCCAGGAGGTAGTCGCCGACAATCAGGTCGCACCCCTCGCCGGCGAGCAGGCCGGGATCGCCTAGATCGCCCTGGACAAACCGAACCCGGGCGCAAAGATCGGACGGTAGCCGCCCCTTCGCGGTGGCGAAAGAACTCTCATCCACACTCACCGAGTGAAGCTCGACCGGACGGAACTCGGCCAGGATCTCGGTCATGAGACCCCCGCCCGTCCCGGCGTCAAGAACCCTGCCCCGGGCCCGGGTGTCTCCATGGAGGAGTTCCTTGACGACCTCGATTCTCGACATGATCGTCTCCTTTCGCCTCCGCGACCCCGGTCCGCGCCCGCCGATGGCGGCGACACGGCTACCAGACGAAAAGCGACCCCAGCACGGCCGGGACAACGCGCATCCCCAGGACGATGACGGCCGAGGACAGGGCCGGCCAGAAGATGCTCCGGTCGGCGTCCTGAATGAAGGCCGCGACCAGGTAGAATGTTCCGTAGTAGGCCAGGACCCGGAGGTACCGTCCCCAGCCGTAACTCCCCAGACCCGGCTCCAGCACGCACGCGGTCCAGACCAGAGCCGCGACCGCGCCGACAACGATGGTGATGGCCCGGGCCAGGATCGCGCGGGACGCCACGGAGGTCGCGACACGCTCCCCCGCCCCTCCACCCTCCCCCATCCCGCGGCCCCGGGCCGGCGAGCGAATAGCGCGATCGCGGGCCAGAGAGTGGATGCCTCTGCCCAGGCTGGGCATGAGCACCCCAAGGAACAGGGGCAGAGTCAGGAGGTTGGTGACAAGGAGCCGCAGGCTCGCGTCAAGGGTGGTCACGAGTTCTCGGGCGAAGGATCCGGGCGTGAGCCGGGGGAAGGACCAGATGAGAAGGAAGAAGACGGCCCAGGGCACCGAGGCCCGAAACGCGGGCGCCACTGCGGTCCAACTCGCCCTGGTCAGCGAGAGCCGTGGACCGGCGTCCTTGACCCGGGCCAACCGCGGCACAAGAAGAGCGACGATCAGGTAGGGGGTCAGGCGGGCATACCAGAGGACGTTGAACAGGAGAAGCCTTCCGCCGTCGATCGACGAGCCGGCCACACCGCCTCCGGCCGGCAGCAGTCCCAAGAGGGGGAGGCTGATGGCCCTCTCCAGACCGTAGGCGACGGCGAGCCCGGCGACGGCCAGCCAGAGGGGAACTCCCGCCGGGGGTGGTGTGTCCCGCAGCCTATTGACGCTTCGTCGCCACGAACCCGTCGCCAACCGCAAGGCCACTGTCCAGACGATGGCCAGGCCGAGCAAGTGCACCGTCCAGGGCGCGGCGGGGCCGCGACTGAAGCCGGGTCCCGGCTGCAGGGGCACCGCGAGAGGATGAAACCCGATCATGGAGCGACACCTCCGGGGCTACTCGATGGGACGCATTTCCATGTCCCCGTCGGCCCTCCTGCCCGGCCAGCTGTTCCGGCGCTAGATCCTGACCCCGAGCCAGCGGCCCCGCCGGTAGGCCGCGGCCGTCCAGAGAAGCTTCAGAGCCGCGTCAACGACCATGACGCCCCAAACCCACGGCAAGGACCGGTGGAGAGCGAAGACAACCACGCACGTCAGGGTGACCCGCCAACCCCAAGAGGTGACGAGGCCGATAAGCATCGGCGTCCGGGTGTCGCCGGCGCCGCGCAAGGCCCCGGCGAAAGCGCCCTGGACGGCCATGATCGGCTGGGCGATGGCCACTACCCGCAGACACTTGGCAGCCACGGGGATGATGGCCGGATCGTTGGTGAAGATCCTGACCAGCGGCTCAGGAAAGAGGAAGAAGAGAAGCCCCATCCCTCCCATGAGCCCCAGCCCGAGGAGGGCGCCCTGCCTCACACCGGCTTTCGCCCTGGCCGGGTCTCCCCGCCCCAGACTCTGCCCGGTGATGATGCTCGTGGCCACCGCGAGGCCGAAACCCGGCATGAAGGACAGCGACTCCGTCGCCGCGGCCACCTCGTGGGCCGCCACGGACACGGACCCAAGAGAAGCTACCGCCAGGAGACCGGCGATGCGCGCCAGGTCGACAAAGAGTGTCTCCAGACCGGCCGGCACAGCCAGGCGGGCGATGCGTCCGATCTCGGTCCAGTCCGGGCGGAGGACGGCCCGGAGATGGATCCGCGGGCCGACCCGGCCTCCGACGATGAGTCCCAGAAAGAGAAGCGTTCCCGAGACCTGGGCCACCAGGGCCGCGGTCGCCGAGCCCAGAACCCCCAGGGCCGGCAGGCCAAGCCTGCCATAGATAAGCGAGTAACCCAAGATGATGTTGAGGATGTTGATGAAGGCCGCGATGAGCATTGGCGTTCGGGTGTCGCCAAAGCCCCGGAGGATGCCGGAGAGGGCCAGAGCCGAGACGATGAAGGGCGCCCCGAAGCAAATGATCCTGAGATAGGCGGTTCCGAGCGAGACGACCTCCGGCCCCAGTCGCGTGAGGGCGAAGATGCCCGGTGCCGCCAGCCAAATGGCCAGGCCCACGACCACTCCGGCGCCCAGAGCGAGAAGAACGCCCTGCGACCCCATCTCAGCCGCTTCCTGTCCCTGGCCCGCGCCCACTCGCCGCGAGACGACGGCCGTCACGGCCACCCCGACCCCGCCAACGAAGAAAATGATCGGCCAGTAGACTTGGCCCGAAAACCCGGTCACGCTGAGGGCTATCGCGCCCAAGCGTCCGACCATGATCACGTCGGCCATCCAAACGCTCATGTGGAGAACCATCTCGAGCATGGCCGGCCAGGCCAGGCGGAGGAGTTCGCCACGGATGGAGGAATCCCGCGGTTTCCCGGAAGTCATGGCCTGGACGTTTCGAGCCGCCGGCCGCTATTCCTTCGCTACCCGAGAGACCGGGGCGCATGGCGACCACGGGCGAAGGAGGTTCCCATTCTTTCGAAGAAGACCCTTCCATCGCCAGAGCTTGCCCTGAGGAGGCTCGTCCCGTGTCCTTCCACTTCGTCCTGGGCCGAGCCGGCAGCGGCAAGACGCACTACTGCCTGGAGGCCGTGGCAACCGAACTCCGGCGTTCCGCGGACGGTCCGCCCCTCATCCTCCTTGTCCCCGAGCAGGCCACCTTTCAGACGGATCGGGCCCTGGTCACCCAGCCCGGGGTGACGGGCGCCGCCAGGGCCGAGGTCCTCAGCTTCCGGCGCCTGGCCTGGTGGGTCCTGGCCCAGACCGGCGGGGGCGCGCGCCACCACATCGACGAGGTCGGAAAGGCTATGGCTCTCCGAGTCCTCTTAGCCCGCCGGCGCGGAGAACTGCGTGTCTTCGGCTCGACCTCAGCCCGGGCAGGCTTTCTGGGTCGCTTGGCCCGCACCCTGACCGAACTCCACTCCTACGGCATCCGCCACCCCGAACTCGACCAGGGCTACGGTTCACTGGAGGCCCTTGGCCGCGGCGAGACCTTCCTGGCCGGTAAACTGCACGACCTCGCCATCATCAGCCGCGATCTCGAGGAGTATCTGGCGGGGCGGTGGGTGGACCCGGATGACTACCTGACCCTCCTGGCCGAGAAACTGGCCGCTCGACCGGTGGGGCTGGCCGGAGCGCGGGTTTGGGTGGACGGCTTCGCCGGTTTCACTCGCCAGGAGTTCGGCGTTTTACGTTCGCTGACCACGGCGGTCGACGAGATCACGGTGGCCCTCTGCCTGGATCCCGCGAACCTGGACGCCCCCCGCGACGGATCGTCGACCTTCCACCCGGTTCTCCGCACCTACGACGCCCTGCTGACCCTGGTGGCAGAGACCGTCGGAAGAGCCGAGACGTCCCCGCTAGAGGGTCAGTTCCGGTTTCTGGCCACCCCAGCCCTGGCTCACCTTGAGCGGGAGTACCCCAACCTGCCCCCGCGGCCCTATTCCGGCCCTGCTACCCGTGCCCGGACGGGGCCGGAGACCGGCGACCCGGAGATCACCCTCGTGGCCGCCGAGTCCCGCCGAGCGGAGGTCGCGGCGGCGGCCCGCGAGATCGTCCGCCTGGCCCGCGACGAAGGCTACCGCTGGCGAGAGATATCGCTCGTCGCGCGGTCGCTCGACCCCTACGCCGATCTCATTCGGGCGACCTTCGCCGACCACGGCATCCCCTACTTCATCGACCGTCGCCGGTTCGTGACCTACCACCCCCTCGTCGAGTTCGCCCGCTCGGCAGTGGAGGTCGCCTTGTCCAATTGGGCCGCCGAACCGGTCTTTCGCCTGCTCAAGAGTGATCTCTGGCCCCTGTCCAGGGACGAGGTCGACCTTCTGGAGAACTACGTCCTGGCCCACGGCGTGCGGGGTCTAGCCTGGACCGATGAGCGGTCCTGGGCCTGGCGCCAGGTCTTCGCTCTCGACGAGACGGCCCCGCCCGATCCGGCCGCGGATGCCATTCTAGGACGGATCGACACGATCCGCCGCCAGGTGGCCGCCCTTCTGGGACCGTTCGTGGCCACGCGCGCCGGAGGCATTCTGTCCGTGCGAGACTTGGCCAGGGCCCTCTGGAACCTCGTCGCGGCGGCGGGTGTCCCGGCCACTCTGGACCACTGGCGTCTCCTGGCCCGGGCAACCGGTGAACCCGTTCAAGCTCAGGAACACGAGCAGGTTCTGGCCGGCCTGGTGAGCCTCCTTGACCAGATGGAGGCCAATCTCGGGGGCCATTCCATCACCCTGCCCGAGTTCGCTCGCATCCTGGAGGCTGGTCTGGAGACCCTCACCGTGGGCCTCATCCCGCCCAGCCTGGACCAGGTGACCGTGGGGGCGATCGACCGTTCCCGCCAACCCGACGTGAGAGCCTGCTTCGTCATCGGCGCCAACGACGGGGTCTTCCCGGCCACCAATGCCGAAGACCTCGTTTTCAGTGACCGTGAGCGGGCCGAACTTGGCGAGGTGGGGCTGGAACTGGCCCCGTCCAGCCGGGAGAAGACCTTCGGCGAGGACTACCTGGCCTACATCGCCCTGACCCGGCCTTCCGAAAGACTCTGGGTGAGCTACGCTCTCTCCGGTGACAACGGGAGGGCTCTTTCGCCCTCGACCATCGTCTCCCGCCTGCGAGCCGCGTTTCCCGGTCTCCAGGAGAACCCCGCCTCCCTGGAACCCCGGGCCGAGGAAGTCTCGGCGGAAACGGAAGCCCTGAGCGGGGTGGTCAAGGCCCTGGCCTCTCTCGGAGGCGACCGGACCACCACGCCGGCCACGGCCGACGGCCCGGCCTGGTTCGAAGTCTACAACTGGCTGGTGGCCGAGCCGGGGCGCCGCGAGCGCGCCGCGGCCGCTCTGCGGTCCCTCGGCTACGCCAACCGCCCCGGACCCCTGCCGGAACCCCTGGCCAAGGCTCTCTACGGGTATCCCGTCACGGTCAGCGTCTCTAAGCTCGAGGACTACGCCGGCTGCCCGTTCAGACACTTCGCCTCGGCCGGCCTGGCCCTTCAGCCAAGACCCCGGCAGCAACTCAAGGCCCCCGAGATCGGCCGCTACTATCACGCCGTCCTCAGTCTCTTCGCCCGGAACCTGGCCGCCGAGAAGCTGGACCTGGCCGACCTCGATCTCGATTCCGTCGCCAAACATCTCACCCGAGCCGTGGCCGAAGTCACGCCGAGACTGGAGAGCGAGGTCCTCCTCAGCTCGGCCGGAAACCGCTACCTGGCCGACCGCCTGCGGCGGACGGTCGGTCGAACGATCGAACTCCTGGGGGAGCACGCCCGGCGGGGCGTCTTCCGGCCGGTGGGCGCCGAACTCCGTTTTGTCTTCGATCCCGCCGCGGGCGGTGTTCGCCTCGCCCTCCGAGGCGTGATCGACCGCCTTGAAACGGCCAGCCTCGGACCGACCCGCTACGTCCGGGTTATCGACTTCAAGTCAGGCGGCCGGGACTTCAATGTCCGGGGAACCCACAGCGGACTTGACCTGCAACTGCCGGCCTACCTCCTGGCGGCGATTTCCCTCCCGCCGGGCGCGGAAAGCCTGGCCGCGGCGGGGGCCTTCTTCTTTCCGGTGACCGACCCGTTTGTGAGGACTCGGGGTCCTCTGGGTGACGATGAACTCAACCAGGAGCGGATGAAGGCGACCCGACCTCGGGGGGTGGCCTTGGCCGATCCGGGGGTCCTGGGCCTCATGGATCAAGGGCTCGGAGAGCGGCCTTCCAGGGCCCCGCTTCTCCCCTTCAGCTTCAATCGCGACGGGACTCTCCGCAAGTCCAAGGCTCTGCTTTCGCCCGAGAAGATGGATCTGCTCCTGGACTTTACCAGGGTCAAGCTGAAGAGCCTGGCCGCCGAAGTGCTGGCCGGGCGGATCGACGTCCGACCAGCCCGTGAGCCGGACGGCGCCACCACCTGCCGCTTCTGCGAGTACCGGCCGGTCTGCCGTTTCGACCCCGGGGCGGGCGACTTCTACCACCGCCTGTCCCGAATGAAGGAAGAAGCCATCTGGGAGCGGATGGTCAGGGAGGTGGAGTCGTCACGTGATGGAGGGTAGGCCTAGTTCTGATCGCCAGTGGACCCCTGAGCAATGGTCGGCCGTCACCGCCCGCGGCTCGGACCTTCTTGTTTCGGCCGCGGCGGGCGCGGGCAAGACCGCCGTTCTCGTGGAGCGGATCATCCAACTCATCCTGGGGGAAGCCGGTCCGGAAGCGCCCGTGGATGTGGATCGCCTTCTGGTCGTGACCTTCACCGAAGCCGCGGCCGCGGAGATCAGGGGTCGGGTCGCCCAGGCTCTTCGCCGGCGCCTGGAGACGGCCGAGACGGCCCGCCTGCGCCGCCAGGTCGCCCTCCTCGGCCGGGCCTCGATCTCTACCCTCCACTCCTTCTGCCTGACTGTCTGCCAGCGATACTTCCACCGGCTCGGACTCGATCCGGCCTTCGAGATCCTGAGCGCGGAGGAGGCCGACCTCCTCGGCGATGAAGTCTTGACCGCGGTCCTCGAACAGTTCTACGATCGCGGCGAACCGGCCTTCTATGACCTGGTCGAGGCCTACGGCTCGGAGCGAGGCGACGAACCCCTCCGCCAGGCCATCCTTGGCCTCCACGCCCTGGCCCGGAGTCATCCCGACCCTGGGTCCTGGCTTGCCCGGGCGATGGAAGCCTTCGAACCACCGGCCGGGGTCCGCATGGCCGACTTGCCCTTCGGACGGGCCGCCCTGGCCGATGTCGAGACCTCTCTCCGAAACCTGGTCCTGGATCTCGACCTAGCCTGGATCATGGCCACCGGCCCCGACGGACCCTCCGCCTATGGGCCCGTCCTGGCCGAAGACCGGGTTCGCCTGGCCGGCGCGGCCTCCTCCGTCCGCCGGACCCTGGATGGCGGAAGCTGGGAAGCCGCCGCGACGGCCATTGTCGAAGCGGCGACCTTCGCCGATCTTCCCCGCTCCGGGCAGGCCCAGTCGGACCCAATTCTCAAGAAGGCCGTGCGGAAACGCCGCGAGGAAACCAAAGACGCGGTAGCGGACCTGGCCGAGGCTTTCGGGGGACGGACCGAGACTGAGTTCCTCGAGGAAACCCGGCGGTTGGCCGATCCGATGCGGGTCCTGGTCTCGCTTCTGACCGGGTTCGAGCTGGCCTATCGGGAGGCCAAGGACGAGCGAGCCGTTCTGGACTTCGGCGACCTCGAGCACTACTGCCTGGAAGCCCTTTCCGCCCCGTCCGGCGGACCAACTTCAGGCCCGTCGGCCGCGGCCGCCGAACTCCGCGAGCGCTTCGAGGAAGTCCTGGTCGACGAGTATCAGGACACCAGCGAGGTTCAGGAAGCCATCCTACGCCACGTCTCGCGTGGCGACAACCTCTTCATGGTCGGCGACGTCAAGCAAAGCATCTACCGCTTCCGGCTGGCCGAACCAAGCCTCTTCCAGGGCAAGTACCAAGAGTTCCGGCCGCTGGAACCTACTCCGGGCCCCTCGCTTTCCGAGCCGGCCCCGGTTCTCTGGCCTGCCTCAAATGGCAGGCCCTCCGGCCGGCGAGTGGTCCTGCCCCACAACTTTCGCAGTCGCAAACCGATCCTCGACGCTGTCAACTACGTCTTCCGCCAGGTGATGCGGCCGGACGCGGCCGAGATCGACTATAACCGGGAAGCGGAACTCGCCTACGGAGCAGGTTTCTACGGTCCGGAGGGAGAGGCGAAACCGGCCGTCGAGTTGCATCTGCTCGAGGCGGGGGTGGACCCCGCCGCCGGGGGTCCAGCCGCAAGCGCGGACGACCCCGCCGCAAGCACCGATGCTGCCGCCGCAAGCGCGGACGATTCAGCCGCAAGCGCGGACGATTCAGCCGCAGGCGCGGACGATCCCGCCGCCGGCGCCGATGCTCCGGCCGAGAGGTCCTCGCCCGACGGGCCGGAGGTCACGGCTAGCCTCTCTCCGGAGGATCTACGGGTCGTCGAGCGCGAGGCCTGCCTTGTGGCCCAACGCGTGAAGGACATGGTCGAAGGGCCGGCGCCCCTTCTGATCTGGGACAAGAACGCCGAGACCTACCGCTCGGTCCGCTACCGCGACATCGCCGTCCTGATGCGGGCCACAACCGGCCTGGCCAACCAGGTTCTCGAGGCTTTCGCCCGGATGGGGGTGCCGGCCTACGCCCATCTCAGCGCGGGATACTTCGCCGCCGTCGAGGTCGAGACGGCCTTCTCCCTCCTCCGGCTGATCGACAATCCCCGTCAGGACATCCCCTTGGCCGCCGTTCTGAGGTCGTCCATCGTCGGGCTCGATGAGGCCGACCTGGCCCGGATAAGGCTCTCCTTCCGACCCGGCGACTTCTACGATGCCGTGCGGGCCACCGCAGCCGGCGCCGCGGTCGATCCCGCCGTCGACCCCGTCCTGGCCTCCCGCCTCCGGACCTTCCTCGAGCGCCTGGAGACCTGGCGGGACGCGGCCAGGCGGGGACCCCTCTCCGAGCTTGTCTGGCGCCTCCTTCGCGAGACCGGCTTCTACGCCCACACCGGCGGCCTGCCCAACGGGGCCCAAAGGCAGGCCAACCTTCGGGGCCTACACGACCGGGCTCGCCTCTTCGACCAGTTCTCGCGGCAGGGTCTGGCTCGCTTCCTGCGCTTCCTCGACCGCCTGCGCGAAAGCGAAGGAGACCTCGGACCGCCACCCCCTCTCGGCGAGGGCGAGAACGCCGTTTCCGTCCTGAGCATCCACCGCGCCAAGGGCCAGGAGTTTCCGGTGGTCTTCCTAATCCATTTGGGCAAGAGGTTTAACCTGTCGGATGCCCGCGGCGACCTCCTCTGCCACCGCACCCTGGGTCTCGGCCCCGCCGTGGTCGACCCGATCCGGCGCCTAAAGTATCCCAGCCTGGCCGGCCGGGCGGTTTCTCAGGCCAGGAGGGCTGATGCCGTGGCCGAGGAGATGCGCTGTCTCTACGTCGGGATGACCCGGGCCCGCGACTGCCTCGTCTTGGTGGGCAGCAAGCGGAATCTGGCCTCCGGCCTTGGCCGGTGGTGCCTGCCGGAGAGCGCCACGTCCGAGGAAGCCGGGGCGCCCGGGATGTCGGCCCCGCCGGAGGCGCGCCCACGGCTCACCGCGGCCCGCGTTGCCGGCGCCCGGACCTATCTCGACTGGATCGTTCCGGCCGTGGCCGCCCATCCCGAGGCCGCCCCGCTGAGGTCCATCTCCGGTTACGAGCCCGGGAGTCTTGCCGATCCGTCTCGCTGGGTGATCAGGTTGTGGGGCCTACCCGGTTTTCCGGAAGTCACCACCTTAGCCGAACCACCCCTGTCACGGGAGGCCGGGGAGGTCAACTGGGACAGGATCGCTGACCTCGCCCCCCTGCCCGAAGTGGCCAACGGACCTCTCCGAGCCGGGCTCGATTGGGTCTACCCCGCCGCCCGGCTGTCCCTGCTGCCGGCCAAGATCGCTCCGAGCGAGCTCAAGCGCCTCTGGCAACGCGGACTCGATGAAGACGCGGTCACCCGCCCGACGCCCGCGGGGGCGACCCGGCCCGCCTTCCTGCGAGAGGCGCCGGCGGGCCTCACCTCGGCCGAGAAGGGCCAGGCTACCCACCTTCTCCTCAGGCACGCCGACCTTTCAGGCCCTCTCGACGAGGAAGCCCTGTCCGCTCTGGCCGGAACGCTCGCCGATAGGGAGGTCATGTCTTTGTCCGAGGCCCAAGGGGCCGATGTCAAGGGCGTAGCCCGCTTCTTCTCTTCCGAACTTGGGGGTTGGCTTGTGGCCTCGCGGGACCGGGTCAGGAGAGAGGTTCCGTTCACCCTGGGGTTGCCGGCGGCCGAGGTCTACGGATCCGGAACGGATTGGCCCGGCGTCGAATCCGCCGAGGCGCGGGTGGCCGACCCGTCGTCGGCCGAGACCGTCCTGATCCAGGGCATCATCGACGTCATCGTGGACGAGCCCGATGGGCTGACCATTCTCGACTTCAAGACTGACGCCATAGCCGCCGCCGAGGCCGTAGCCAGGGCGGAGACCTACCGCCCGCAGGTCGATCTCTACCGCCGGGCGGTCGAGACCATTTGGAATCGGCCCGTCAAGGCCGCGGTCCTCTGCTTTCTGTCGCCCGGCAGGGCGGTGAGGGTTGCCAAAGGAGGAGAAACTACCCCCTACCCGCAGACCAAACTCTCCAAGTCTCTCGGGTAGTAGGTGATCATCTCGACCCCGTCCCGGGTCACGGCGACGGTGTCGGAGTGACGGAAGCCGCCCAGGCCCTCCACGTAGAGACCCGGTTCGACACTGAAGACCATTCCCGGCTCGATTACGGTCGTGTCGCCCACGTCGAAGAAGGGCGCCTCGTGTCCGAGGATGCCCAGGGCGTGGCCGACGTGGTGGCGCCAGTGCGGCCCGAGCTTGTGTTTCTCGAAGTAGGCCCGGACAGCCTTGTCCACCTCGGCGCAGGGACGGCCCGGACGGATGGCGTCGATAGCGATGTCCTGGACGGCCAGCATGTGGTCGAAGAACCTTCTCTGCTCGACGCTCGGCCGGCCCACAAACATGGTCCGCTCAAGTTCGCTGCCGTAGCCCCAGACCGTGGCCCCGGCCCCGGTGACCAGGACGTCCCCCTGGCGCAGGATGGCGTTCCGGTTGACCGAGTGGGGGTTGGCCGAGTGCGGGCCGACCTGACCCCGGAAACCCGCCCCGGCCCCCTCGCCCCCCCGCGGGTCGAAGCCGGGTCCGAGGGTCTTGGTCATGGCTCGGGTCGCCTCCATCGAGGCCCTGGCGGAGACCTCCGTCTCGCAGGCACCCGCGACCGAGTACTCCTGAAGCAGGGCGTGGGCCAGATTCCCCCAGCGGGCGCTCTCCCGGATGAGCCGCAGCTCGCTCTCGGACTTCACGACCCTGAAGACCTCGATCAGCTTGGGCAGGAGAGTCGGGGCGGCGCCGCCCAGGACCTCTTCGAGCGTCGGACCGGAGTAGCCCCAAGACGAACCGTAGCCGGAGGCGTCGGCCGCGTAGGGGCGGTCCGCCCGGCCAAGACCCATCTTCCTCAGGAGGTCTCCAAGGTGGAGCAGAGGATGCTTCTCCCCGGGGTACTCGGGATAGTCGATAACCTCGTCCACCGCCGCGCCCATAACCCTGGCGTGGTCTCTTTCCAGGCGAGGGGTGAAGAGAACCGAAGGCTCCTCCGCCGGGAGAACCAGGGCCAGGGGTCTCTCTGTCGGAATGAAGGCGAAACCGGTGAGGTAGAAGATGGACGTGGATCCGAAGAAGACCATGGCCGCCAGCTTGTCCTCCCGCAATCTGTCTTTCACCCGGTCCTGGCGAGCCAGGAGTTCCTCCCGGTCGATCACGAGTCTCATCACCCTCGCCCCCACTCTAGTGGCTCCGGTCCAGGCGGCTCGCGGGGCCGGCGTCCGGCGCCACCCGCGTTCCTCATCCGGTCCGGCTTCCATACTTTTCACTCCGGAAGTCGCATATCCTACGTCCCCTTCCGCCCGGACAGTGCCTTCCGGAGCAGGGAACGGTCGGTCGGGGAGGAAGTTCGTCGCCGGATGCGCGATGGGCGAAGTAGGAAGAAAGGGGAGAAGCAGCATGACCTGGCTTTCGGGCCTATACAACGCGGCGCCGAGTCCACCAACCGGTCCGGCCCCCGGGCAGGGGTTGGTCTTCATCATCGTGGTCTTCGGCCTGATCGCGGTTCTCTTCTACGTCTTCGGGGTGGTCCTTCCCAGACTGACCGCCCCAAAGTGCCCCACGTGCCGGAACGCTCTGGTCAAGGAGCCCACCGACCAGTGGCGCACGGAGGACAGAGGAACCTGGAACCGCGTGACGCAGCGTCTGGTGCGTTTTAAGTGCGGCGCTTGCGGCTACGAGGACGAGCGGTGGATGAAATCGGAGACTCTCGCCCGCCCCGACCCACCGGCAGCCCTCACGGGCACGGATGACCTTCACGGCGATATCTCGGACAGCGCCAAAAGGTGGCTCGATCGCGGGCGCCGGAAGCAGGAGGAGGCCGACGCCAAGCTCTCTCGCCAAGCGCCTCCCGATCCGAGCGGGCCACCTCCCAAGAGCTAGCCGCAAGACCAATCGCCGGGGGCCGGCCCCGGACCCCGCCTCGGGGCGCCGATGCCGGCCCGCCGGCATCTACCCCCGCCCCAATCTTTCCAGGAGAGCCGCCAGCCACGGGCCAAGACGGGGAATAAACTCGACCTCCCGGGGTGCCACCCCGCCCACCAGAACGAGAGCCGGGAGGTAGACCAAGATGCCCGCCAGCACCGCCGCAACCGTCGCGGGGGTGTTTCCTCCTCCCGCGACCATGACCCAGCCGTAGACAGTCGACGAGGCCAGGACCATCGTCAGGGTTGCCACCGCGGGGCGCAGCAACATGCCGACCGGGTCGAACCTCACGCCGGTTTTGCCGACGGCCCCGAGGTTGACCGCGGCGGCGACGAGAAAACCCGCGACGATGCCCAGAGCGGCGCCGTTGATCCCCAGCCACGGTATGGCCGTCAGGACGTAGGTGACCACCGTGCTGGCGGCCAGCCCGCCGAGGAGCCCGTAGAGCGGCACGCTGACCAGACCGAGACCCTGGAGCACGCCCGAGCTGGTCTGCTGCAAGGCGGTGAGGAGGCAGGCGGCCGACACGTAGGCCAGAGGAACCCCGGCCTCGGGAATGCCGAAGAGCATCTGGTTGATCGGTCCGGCCAGGACAAGGAGCCCGGCCGTCGCGGGCAGGGCGAAGAGAACGGTGAGGCGCAAAGCCGCCTGGGTCCGGTTCCTCACCTGGTTACTGTCCCCGCGCTCCAGGGCCTCGGTGAGGGACGGGATGAGGGCCACAGCCATGGCCGAGGCCAGAATGGCCGGAAGGCCGGCCAGGGGGTAGGCCATTCCCAGGAGTTGTCCGTAGAGGTAGGTGGCCTCCGCGGCGTCGAAGCCGCCGGCCTCCAGGCGCAGGGGGACGAGAACGGTCAGCATGACGTCCATGACCGGCAGAACGGCCGCTCCGAGGGTGACGGGAAGAGCCACCCCCAGCACGCGGCTCAGGACCCCGCCTGAAGGCGGAGGTAGGCGAAGCCGCGTGGGCCGTTCCCGGTGGGACCCGAGCCGCGTGGGCCGCTCCCGGCCGAGCCCGGCGCGCGTCTCGGCCCGCCCACCCGTTCGCTTCCCGAAGTGGCGCCGGGCGAGAATCGCCAGCAGCAAACCCAGGGCCGCGACCGCGCCGACCAGGTTGCCGCCCGCCGCTCCCCCGACGGCTCGTTCCAACCCCTCCCCTTTCAAGGCGTAGACCAGCCAGATCATCGCCCCGACCCGGACAGTCTGCTCGACAACCTGAGCCTCGGACGTCGGCCCCATGTCCTGTAGCCCCTGGAAGTAGCCTTTCAGGGCCGACATGACCGAGACGGGTAGGATGGCCGGGGCGATGGCCCGCAGGGCCGGAGCGGCCCGCCTGTCGCCCAGAACGGTAGCGGCCACGTAGAGCGCGCCTCGATCCAGGACCAGCCACAAGGCGGTCCCGGTGAAGAGGCCCAAGAGCAAGGAGACGCCAAGAACCCGATTGACCTCGCTGGTCCTGGCGTGGGCCGTCCCTTCAGCCACAAGGCGCGAGGTGGCCACGCAGAGTCCGGAGACGGCGAAGGTGATGGCCAGACCATAGACAACGTAGGCCATTTGGAAGAGGCCCATGCCCTCGCCCCCGAGGAGACGAGTCAGCGGTATGCGGGCCAGCCCTCCAAGAAGACGGCTCGCCAGGCTGGCCGCGGCCAGGAGGCTCGCCCCCCGGACGAAGGCGTAGGGGCCGGCGCCGGGAGCCGACGGCTGGCGGTGGTCATGGGTCATGGCGATCTGGTCAAAGCGTGGCCGCGCGGACAACGACGATGGGCGTCTGCTCGTCGTCGTTTCCGGCGGGGTTCGGGCGCAGGGCCTCGGTCAGAGCCTTAACGTCAACCCTGTTCGTGGCGGCCAGGACATGGACCCCCCCAAGGTCGTTGACGTCGACGATGGCCACCTCCAATCCGAGGGCCCGCCGGATCCGGTCGACGGTCTCCCGGGGGCGACTGGGTCCCATAACGATATACTTGTCGAACGGCGGTAGAGTCCCGGTGACATCGTCCACCAGGGAGGCCTGAGAGCCGGCGTAGCGGTAGAAGTCTCCCTTGCGGCCGAGGAGAAGCCGGGAGACAACGCCTAGGAGAAAGGCGCCGGTCACCCGCAGGGTTCCCTCCTCGTTCATGACCGCCTGGAGGGCGTAGGGCGAAGACAGGCTTCCCGTCCGGTCCACGAAACGCGAGAAAACGCGGGCCCAGAAACCAAGCCTGACGTCATCCGGGTTGAGATAGCGCCTTTGGACGATAGCCACCGCCGACTCGCTGATGGCCACGACCGAGTCTGGACCGCAAAAGGGGAGGGCGTAGCCTCTCACCACCTCAGTCAGGTTGTCCCGTGGTGTAAGGATGTGAGTCCGAATCGGAATCGCCCGTCCGGTCTCTAGGCCGCCTTCCGGGTGAGCTTCTCCCAGGGGAAGACGAGCTCTGATAGGCGCCACGTGATGGACCTCCTGCCGATGGTCTTGCAGTGGACGCGGAGGACGAGTCCCGGGAGGCGTCCCAGAAGAGAAAGGGCATTCTCACCGGGCTCCCTTCTGTGGAAAGTGATCGTGGCCCCCATCCTGAGGGCCACGACCTGCCCACGGCGTACAAGGAGGGCTCTCCAGTACCACCCGTCCTCCTCGCTCGTTGTCTCGGGGCGGGCGAAAGGCACGATCCTCGGCCGCCCATGAATCTGACCGGGGTGACTGGCCTCGCAGAGAAGCTCAACGACCATTCCATCCTGCTTGCCCCGGTTGGCCAAAGGAACGAGGCAGCTGACCGTGGCCGAACCCTCTTCGACCGTCAGGGTAAAGTCGCTGGCCTTCGCTACCACCAGGACCGTGTCGCAATCTCCCTGACGGCGCACAAAGACGAAGAAGGCGCCCACGACCAGGAAGGAAGCCAGGCCGACAGCGTAGAGCGCCTCGGGCACAGGACCCACCTCCCCGTTTCTGGTCTTGTATATATGGCGGATGGGCCTGTCTACTTGCCAAGCGAGGTAACGGCGCGGGCGATCTCCGTGGCCCGGGCCAGGTTTGCGTGGGTGGCTTGCCGCGCGGCCGGAAGCCCGCTACACTGGGTCCTGATGCCACGCGATCGGCAAGGCGGCTGGAGACCATCGTGGTTTGAGGTCAGAGATCTCGGGGACGGTGTCTTTCTCCTCGCCGAGAGCCTCCGCTTCTGCCCTGAGTACGAGACGGGGACCGTCAATTCCTATCTAGTCCTGGGGAGGCGGCGAGCCGTTCTCCTGGACACCGGAATGGGCATCGGGGACATCGCCGCCGAGGTTCAGCGTCTTACGAGTCTGGAGATCGTGGTCGTCAACAGCCATTCCCACTGGGACCATATCGGGGGAAACGCCGACTTCCGGGACATCCGCATCCACGCCGCCGAGGCCCCTGAACTGGAGAAGTCGGTCTCCCTCCCGGAGCTCGGGCGGGCCCTGGCCGAACTGCGGGACGGTCGGCTGGGCCCGGCCTCCGCCTCGCCCCCGCCTCACCGGGTGCGGTCCAGTCAGGCCCGGGCGACTCTCGCCGACGGCGACGTTCTCGACCTTGGAGACCGCGCCCTGCGCGTCCTCCACGTACCCGGGCACTCGCCCGGTAGCCTGGCCCTCTACGACGAGGAGGGCGGCCTCCTCTTCACGGCTGATACTGTCTACGACGGGACGATATGGCTCCTCGGCGACGAAGCGGCCGGTGAGGCGGCCATTGACGCCCTCCTAATCCTGAACTCGATCAGCAAGATGCGGGCCGCCGTCGAGCGCGGCTGCCGCCCGCTCGCGGGCCTTCTTCCGGGACACGAAAGAACTCCCCTCGATCCGGCCTTTCTGCCCCGTCTTGAACAGGCTCTCCGTCTGGCCCTGGACATGGCCTCCCGGGACCCGAGCGCCGGCGAGCCCTGGTTTCTCTCTGACGATGACCCCCGACCCGTGGCCCGGAAGCTCACGGTGGACGGTCTGGACTTTCTCTTCCCGCCGGAACCCCGAGACCGCCACGGCTAAACCGGCTCGTCCCCGATCCCGCCGCTACGGCCGCAACTGCAGAGGAACGACGATCTTGTCCACCTCGTCGCCGTTCTCGGCCGAGATCCAGAACACCTCGAGATTGGCCTTGACCGTCCCAGTCGCCGGATCGACGGCCACTCCCTGGGGCAGGGTGAACGCGAGATCCTCGCTGAAGGGGCCCCAGTCGCCCATGCAGGCCATGGTGTAGAACACGGGAATAATGACCTCCCCGCTCTCGGTCACGAGGCGGAAGTTCACCGTGCCCTCGAACACGGAGGCGATCCCGGAGAGAACGAAGGGCGAACTCACCGTCTCGCCCGGGGCCGGGCCAAACAGCTTGATCCATCTTGACTCGCTGACGATGGGCCTCATCTCGCCCAGAACCCGCATCACATAGCCGTAGGGATCGCCCTCGACCAACCAGGTGATCTCGCCGGCGGGAAACTCCACAACGGCGACGTCGTAGGGCCGGGCCGTTTCCCCGCTGCCGGCGGCCTCAGTGTACTTGACCGTCACTTGAATGTCGGCCGACCCCTCGGCGGCCCTGGCCACGTCGGCTATCTCCACCGCCGCGCCCTCGGGCCGCGGTCCCCAGGTGATCAGAAGATAGGTTCGACCTCCGGCCACTTTGGCCTGACCGGCGCTCAGTGACAACGACCAATCCAGCAATTGCCTCACTTCTCCGGGCAAGTCTTCCGCCTGAAGACGCGTCCAAAACGGCTCCTTGGCGGCCCGGCCGCACCCGCCCCCGAGGACGGCCAGTGACAGGACCAGGGCGAGGGCGGAGGCTATCAGAACCTTCCGTCTTTGTCTGGCTCTAGTCATAAATGAACACCTCCCAGAGATGGCTTCTCCCTTCTCCCCGTGCCGACCGATCCCCTGCGCGACATTCCGCCGTCCCGTCCCGGCCGATCCGCTCGTCCCGTCCCGGCCGATCCGCCGACCCAACCTCCCGAAGCCTGATCAGGATAGGTTGCCCTTCTTCGGAAGGAAAGCCTGGCCGTAGTCCGAAACCTGCTAGCGGTCCAGTTGGATACCGCCCGGGGACCGATGACCGGGACGGTGTCGGGGGGGGTAGCCTCTTGCGCGTCTTCGAGGAACTGGCCGAGCTGTCCCGGGTCGGCTCGGTCTCGGGTCACGAGGCGGGCACGGTCGCCGTCCTCGAGCGGCGCTGGCGGCAGTGGCTTGACGAGACTCGGGTAAGTGTCCTCGGCAACTTCATCGGTCTCGCCCGCGGCCTGGGACCCATGCCCCGGCCCACGGTCGCGGCCGCCGCTCACATGGACTGCATCGGCTTCATGGTCACTCGCGTCGAGGAGGGTGGTTTCCTCCGGATCGTCACCGTGGGAGGCACCGACCGGCGTCTCCTTCTCGGCCAGGAAGTCGACGTCATGGGCCGCCGGCCTCTCACGGGCGTTGTCGGGGCCAAGCCGCCGCACATCTCCACGCCTGAGGAGCGCGACAAGCTTCTGCCCCTGGACGAGCTCTACGTTGACACCGGCTTGCCGGAGAGCGAGGTCAGGGAACTCGTGCCCCTGGGCACTGTCGTGCTCCACCGCCAGGAGGTCACCCAACTCCGCAACGGGTGGATCGCCGGCCGTTACCTCGACGATATCGCCGGGCTGGCGGTCCTGGGAGTGGCTTTGGCTGAACTTCGCGAGTCATTCCACCCCGCCGATTTCTACGCCGTCGGCACGGTTGGCGAGGAGGCGGGGCGCTATCCCGGCGCCACCACGGCCGCATTCGAACTCAGGCCGAACGTGGCCATAGCCGTCGACGTGACCTTCGGGGCCTATCCCAGCCAGGATGACCCGACCGGCACTTTCCCCCTCGGCAGCGGTCCCGCGATAGGCGTGGGCCCCAACTGCCATCCCAAACTGGTTAACTTCCTGCGCGATCTCGCTGATGAATTCGACATTCCGACCAGCCTGGAAGTCATGCCCGGCTCGACCGGAACTGACGCCTGGGGCATGCAGACCGTGCGCGGCGGCATCCCGACGGCCACCCTGTGCGTCCCGCTACGCTACATGCACACCCCGGTCGAGACCCTCAGCCTCGAAGACATACGGAGCGCCGGCCGCCTTCTGGCCTTGACCGTGAGCCGGGTCACCTGGACCTTCGTGGAGGGATTGTCATGCTACGACCGGACACCGTAGCCCTCCTTTCGCGCCTCTCGGAGGCCTGCGGTCTGGCGGGCGACGAGGGTGACGTCCGCGCCGTGCTGCGGGAAACCCTTGAAGGCCAGGCCTGCGAGATCTACACCGACACCATCGGGAACCTGATTTGCCGCAAGGGCAATGGTCCGGTTCGGGTGATGCTGGACGCCCACATGGACGAGGTCGGGTTAGTCGTCGCGGGCTACCACGACAGCGGTCTCCTTCGCTTCAAGGAGAGTGGAGGTCTCGACCCGCGCGTTCTCCCCGGCCGCTCGGTCCTGGTCGGCAGAAGCAAGATCTCGGGGGTCATCGGGACCCAGGCCGTTCACCTTCTCGACAGAAGCGAGAGAGACAAGGTCATCCCGGCCAAGGAACTCTTCATCGACATTGGCGCCCGGAGTCGCGACGAGGCCGCCTCGGTGACCACCCCCGGCGACCCGGTCTACTTCGCGACCCGCTTCGAACGCCTGTCGGACACGATAGTGAAAGGCAAGGCCTTCGATGACCGCGTCGGCTGCGTCGTCGTGGCCCACACCCTGCTTGAACACGACTACCCTGACCTAACCCTCTTCGGCGTCTTCAGCGTCCAGGAGGAGGTCGGCCTCCGCGGCGCCCGAGTGGCCGCCTATCACCTGGCCCCGCATCTGGCTCTGGCCATTGACGCAACCTCGAGCGCCGACGTTCCCGGAGTAGATCCGCCGGCGACCTCGAGCCACCTTGGCCAGGGTCCGGCCATCAGCCTGCTCGACGGAACCATCGTCATGCACCAGAAGATGCGGGAGCAGTTGGTGACCTTGGCGGAAAGGCATGGCCTCCCCCACCAGTACCGGCGCCTCACGACCGCGGGCACCGACGCGGGTGGCATCTTCCTGCAGCGGGTGGGAGTTCCGGCCTGCACGATGTCGGTGCCGTGTCGATACATCCACTGCCCCGCCTCGCTGGCCAGTCTCGACGACCTGAGCGACACGATCAGGCTGGCGCACCTCTTCCTTGAGAGCCTGGACAAGGGGGAATTCACGCTGTGAAGGACACTCTCCGGAAGCTTGTCACCATCTACGGTCCGTCCGGTCGCGAAGCGGCGGTGGCCGAGGAGATAACAGCCCTCCTACGACCCTACGTCGACGAGATCCACACCGACGCCCTGGGCAACGTCATCGCCACCCTGGACGGGAAAGCGACAGCCCCGGCGCCCTTTCGGGTCATGCTCTGCGCCCACATGGACCAGTCCGGCCTCATCGTGACTGAAGTGACGCCGGAGGGTCTTCTGCGCTTCAGCGTCGTCGGGAGACTCCGGGCCACGTCACTCCCCGGTCAGCGGGTCCTCGGCCTCAGTGGGACCCCGGGTCTCGTCAGGCTCGACGACGGTGTGGAAGTCAGAGACATCGCCTCCGGGAAGATGCACATAGAGGTGGGAGCTTCGGACCGTGACGCGGCGATGGCCAAGGCCCGGCCGGGTGACGTATTCCTCCCCACCGCGTCTCTCCTGGACTTCGGAGACTGCCAGAGCTCGCCCGCCCTCGACAACCGGGCCGGTTGCGCGGTCCTGGTTGAGGTGGCCCGCAGACTAAAGTCGACCGCCAGCCATCCTTCGATCACTCACTTCGTCTTCAGCGTCCAGGGGGCCGTAGATCCGCGAGGGGCGCACCCGGCGGCCTACGGCTTACGGCCGGATCTCGGGCTGGTCGTCGACGTCGCCCGGGCCAAGACCGGCGGGTCCAAGATCGACCTGATCCTGGGCCAGGGACCAGCCATCCGGATCAGGGGCGATAACTACATAGCCCCGCCACGGGTCAGAAATCTCTTGGAGAAGGCCGCCATCGAGGCCAATCTTCGCTACCAGTTCGAGGTAACCGCAGCGGAGGAGACGGCCAGCGACGCCGCAGCCATCGAGATCGCCGGCGCCGGCACGTTGACTGGAGTCCTGACCCTGCCGGCCCGCGGCTGCTGGACCACCTCGGCCACGGTTAGCCTGGCCGACCTGGAAGCGACCGCGACGCTTCTCCTGACCATCCTGAAGGCCCCCATCACCCTGTAGCGGACTGGTGGACCCCGAAAAAAAAGATAAGCCCGAGGTTACAGACTCGGGCGTGGACGACGCGTCACCGGGCCAGCACCCGGCGCCCGGACTACGGTTTCACGCGGTTGCGGTCTAGGTAGGCCTCAACCTCCCGCCGTTTGAAGCGCAGGTCGCGCGCAACCCGGTAGGCAGGCAAGTCCCCACTCTGGACCAGTTTACGGATCGTAGTGCGACTCTTGATCTTGAGTAGACGCATCATCTCTGTCGTGGTCAACATCTCAAGGTTGCTCTCGTCTGATCCCATCACCCTTCCCTCCTCGGGTGCTGCGCAGGGCGCAGAGCGTTGTTGACCACAATTATCCAATCATCAGGCCAATTCCTGCGTTGGATTTTGAAATCATGACCATTTTCGGAATTCCGCAGGCAAAGTGAACCGAAGCTGTATCTAGACAATGGTTATGCGCGATGTCTCAGAAGGAGAAGCCTTGCGAGGTTAACCCGGCGAAGGATGGGTGAGAAGACCCGACGATCGCTTACCAGACCAGGGGACCTTGGTGGAACTGGTCGGGGTAGGAAGACTCACCATGGAGGGGACGGAGGGGGCGGGTCTGGGGTGGGGAGACAATGATGACCATGCTGAGCATGATCGCCCCGGGAACGATCAGAAAGAGGGGCCAGAGGCCGACGACCTGGAAGCTTGAGAGCTGCAGGTTGATCAGAACCAGGAACGCCCCGATGGTCAGGATGAGGAGCCCCAGGAGGATGCGTCCAGCGTCAGTGTTCCTCAACTCTGTCATCCTTCCCTTCGGTCGCCACGACCTACCCCTCGACCAGCGAAGCTGAGACCTCCAAGCTCGAAGCAACTTTCAAAATTCGATGTCGCAATGCCTTTCCCTGCCGTCAATGCCGACCCTACGCGAGGGAACTACATAATCCTACCCGACAGTCCAAGGAGTGTCAATTAGTCCCTGCCGTGGAAGGGCGAAGCAACGTGCCCGGCCATGCTCACAGGCCACCCCTACCCCACACCACCCGGCGCCGGCCGGCATAGTTTGGCCGTGGTCTTCTCGCCGAGGAGGACAGAGTCTTTGACCTTCGCCGCAGGTGTGGTCCTCGCCGTGGCCCTGAGTCTCGACAGCCTCGGCGTGGGTGTGGCCTACGGTCTCCGCCGCATTCGCGCGCCCTGGTCGCTCTACCTCATCGTTACCCTCTGTGCCGGAGGGCTCATGGCTCTTTCCATGGGCCTCGGCCGTCAACTCTCCGCCTACCTCGACCCCGGCTTGGCCCGGCGCGCCGGTGGCGTCATCCTCATCGCCGTCGGCCTCTGGCAGTTATACCAGGGCTGGCAAGGCTTCCGGAGCAGGCTGGCCGGGCCCGGCAGTGCCCCAGTCCCCAGACCGGTTCTCAGGCCAGGCCTCCCTCCGCTCGGGCTGGTGGGGCAGATACTGGTCGAACCGGCGGCGGCCGACGTCGATCTATCCGGGCACATCGACATTCCGGAGTCAATGGTTCTTGGACTGGCCCTGGGCCTGGACTCCCTGGCCGCGGGGTTGGGCCTGGCCATGTCCGGGGTCTCCCTGGCCCTGGTGCCCCTCGTGGCCCTGAGTTGCGCCGCGTCGGTCCGGATAGGGTTGGCCGCCGCCGGCTTGCCCATCATGGACTCTCTCGTGCGGCGCGCCTTCGCCCTGCCGGGCGTCCTGCTGGTGTTCCTGGGCATCCTCCGTCTATAGGCCGAGGGACGCCCTCCTACGCTCCGGGCGCCGCCGCTTTCTTGGGCATCTCGATCTTGAACCACCCGATGAAGACGGCGATGACAATGCCCATGACCACGTAGGCGGCCCCGGAGAGGATGAAGACGCCGCCCACTCCGATCCAACCGACGATGGCCGCGCCAACCAGTGGACCGACAAAGGGGAAGACGTTCTGCATCGTGCTGGCTATGCTCCAGACCCGGCCCATGTACTCCTTTGGCGTCTCAAGCTGCATGAGGTAGCCCGAGTAGACCTGGACGGCCCCGCCGGTGAAGCCGATCAGGAACCAGATGACGGCCTGGGCGATGGCTGGGTTCCACGGCCCGAGGCCGAGACCGTCCAGTCCGGCCAGGGCGACCAAGATCCCCGAAGCGATAGTCGTGGCGACCATGAGCTTTAGGGGGTTGAACTTGTCGCCCCACTGCCCGGTGGCCAGGGAGCCCAGGACGCTACCCAGGGCAACCGAACTCACGACCAGCCCGTAGCCGGACTCCCCGATACCGGCCGTCTTGGTCAGAAGGGCGAGGAACGTGTCGTAGAGGAAGAGGATGAAGAAGCCAGCCGCCATGCAGCCGATGATCAAGGTCAGAAGCCGGCGGGAGCGGATGTAGCGCAGGCCTTCCTTGAACTCGAACCAGAAGCCACTCTGGGCCGCGGATTTGTGCGCCGATACCGCCCCCGCGTGGATGTCCGGTAGCCGGAGGATGAAGATGGCCGAGACGAGGAAACTCAGGGAGTCGACGACGAAAGCCGCTTGCGGGCTGGCCGCGGCCACGAGCATGCCACCCAGGAGCGGGGCCAGGACTTTGGTCATCTGCCGGGAGAGCATGCTCAGGGTATTGGCCCCGAGAAGCTCCTGATCCGAGACCAGAGCCCGGAGGGCACCCTGCTGGGCCGGGTCGAAGAAAGTGCTGACCATGGCCTTCAGGGCAACGAGAGCCGCGACGACCCAGAGGTTCGGCGCCCAGACCAGGCCCAGGACCAGGCCGGCCCGCAGGATGTCACAGACGACCATGAGGGTCCGGCGGGGCAGCCGATCGGCCCAGACCCCGGCCAGCGGACCGCAAATGGCCAGAGGCAGCATCCGAGCGAGCGTCACGGCCACCAGGGCGCCGGCGCCAAGATCCCAGCGATAGGCGACCAGGGCGTTGAGGGCCAGAAAGTCAAGCCAGTCGCCGGCGTTGGAGACCAGTTGCCCGAAAAATAGCATACTGAATGGCCGGTTCTTGAGTGGGGCAAAGACAGACGTAGACAAAGGTTATCGTCCTCCTCCGTGGAGCTTCTCAGGTCGAGCAACCGGCACACGGGCCGGGTCGAGCAACCGGAACACGGGCCGGGCCGGGCAACGTTTTCATATACCCTCCAGGGGTCCCCGCCGGAGAACCTCGTCCACGATGGCCAGGGCCTCGTCAATGTCAGCGGGGCCGACTCCGGAGTGGGTCACGGCCCGGATACGCCCGCGGCCGAGTTCGCTCAGGCGCAGGCCGGCCGCCCGGGTCGCCTGGAGGAAGGTTCGCCAGGTGAACCTGTCGTCGGTCACGCGGAAAAGAACGACGTTGGTCTGGACGGTTGCCGGGTCGAGCAGGAGACCGGGCAGAAGAGCCAGGCCCCGGGCCAGGCGCTGGGCCTGGCTGTGGTCGTCGGCCAGACGGTCAACCATCTCCTCCAGGGCCACGATGCCGGCGGCGGCGATGATGCCGGCCTGCCGCATGCCCCCACCCAGGAGCTTGCGCCAGCGGCGGACTCGTTCGATGAAGATCCCCTCCCCCGCCACCACGGACCCCACCGGGCCCGACAGACCTTTCGAGAGGCAGAACTGGACCGAGTCGGCGTGGCGCGCGATTTCGGCCGCGGGAACACCCAGGGCCACCGCGGCGTTGAAGAGCCTGGCGCCGTCAAGATGGACGGCTAGATCGGCGGTCCGGGCGAAGTTCCAGGTCTCCTGAAGGTAGTCGAGCGGCAAGACCAGGCCGCCGCACCGGTTGTGGGGGCTCTCAAGGCAGATGAGATGGGCCGGGGCGAACTGCGGGTCATCCGGGTCGGGGGGCAGGGCCCGGGCCAGATCCTCGACCAGGAGCCGTCCGTCGGGCTGAGTGGGAACGGGTTCGTAGACGACGCCCCCGCAGACCGAGGCCCCTCCGGCCTCGTAGACGTAGATGTCGGACTCGTCTCCGACCAGGATCTTGGCCCCTCGTGGGCAGTGGGACAGGATGGCCGTGAGGTTGGCCATGGTGCCGCTGGGGACCAGGCAGGCCGCTTCCTTGCCCAGGGTTTCCGCGGCCAGCTCCTCCAGACGGCGCACGGTCGGGTCCTCGCCGTAGACGTCATCGCCCAGTTCGGCCCTAGCGATGGCCGCCATCATCGACGGGGTGGGCAAGGTGAACGTGTCGCTCCGAAACTCCAATTGACGCCCGGGTTTGGTCACGGCTTCTCCTCCTCGACGATCACCCTGAGCCGGCTCGCCGCTTCCCGCAGTCCGGCGGTCACATCCCGGCGGGAGTCTCCGGAGACGATGACGTAGCCCAGACGGTCGTAAGCGCTCCGCGGCGGAGCCACGGGCCGGCCGGGCCGGCCGGTCACCACGACGCCCTGGACTCCCGGGGCCTCCCGGGCGGCCTCGACGCCATCCACGGAAACCAGGGTTCCTGTCTTTGCCGAAACGATAAACTGAATGCCGGCTCGCCGGGAGCGGGTCGGAGTGAGGTCCGGCGCTCTCCCCACCGCCGCCTTGATCTGTTGCTCCAGAAGGTCGACGCCGAGGGCGGCCAGGACTAGATCCGGTATCATCCCGCCGGCCAGGCGGGCGTTGATTTCGACCACAACGGGACCCGCCGCCGTCAGCTTCAGTTCGGTGTGAGCGGCGCCCCAGGAGAAGCCCGTCGCCGCTAAGGCCCGGCGGACCGTGGTTTCCAGCGCGGTAGTGGCCTGGGGCGACAGCGGGGCCGGAAAGACGTGCCGGAACTCGACAAAGTGGGGGAAGCCGGTCAGGGTCTTCTCCGTGACGCCGACGCAGGTCGTCTGGCCCCGCCAGGTGAAAGACTCGACGCTGAACTCGGGGGCGGCGACGAACTCCTCAATGAGCGCGGTCCGGGCCGTAGCCTGGCCCCGGACGTTTTTCGCGATGGCCAGAACGCGCTGGATCTGGGCCAGGGCTTCCTCGGCTGTGGCGCAGTGGCGAACCTCATAGGAGCCGGTGTCGTCGGATGGCTTGACCACGCAGGGTAGGCCGACACCGGCCATGGCCTCCAGAGCCGCCGTAGACGCGGTCTCCCGGACCACGGCAAACCTGGGCTGGCCGAGGCCGGCCGTCTTCAGAAGACGCCTCGTCTCGGTCTTATCGCGGCAGGCCCGCATGGCCACCGGCGGGTTCCCCTGAAGGCCCAGGGCCAGGGCAATCTCGGCCACGATCACGAGGTAGAACTCGCTCGTCGTCAGGACGCCCGCGACCCGGCCCGGGCCGACGTCCTTCTTGAGGGTCTGGAGGAGAAGGCCGAGGGAGTTCGTGTCCCCAACCAGGACCTCACATCCGGTCTCGGCCAGGCCGGCGTAACGTTGGGGGTCAGCGGTGACGAAAAGGGGGTCAAGACCCAGGGCGGCGGCCTTACGGAGGGCCAGCATTCCGCTTCCCGTGGTGTTGGACTCCACGAAGATGAGGCGCCCGTCATGGCCCCCTAGGCTGCCGCTCCCCCTCTCAGCCATGGTCCCGCCTCCCGTCCGCGTCCAGGACCGCCCAGGACCAGGAGTCCACCACCGCGCCGAGGGACACTCGCCGCGGACACTCGGGCAGCGGGCGTCGCCGGAGCCCCCGCTCGACCCAGTAGTCGGGGCTGTAGAGGGTTCGAAAGTAGCGATCCCCGCGGTCGGGAAGAATGGCGACAATGTTCGTCCCTGACGAGACACGGCCGGCCAGCCAGCGGGCCACGGCGTAGACCGAACCCGAGCTGTTTCCGGCCACGATCTTTTCGTCCCGGGCCAGTTCCAGGGTGGCGTTGAATGCCTCCTCGTCGCTAAGCCAATGAACCTCGTCGATGAGGGAGTGGTCGACGTTCCCCGGGAGAAGGCTGTTGCCCAGCCCGCCCTGCAGGCGAGCGGGATGGTCCGGCTGGCCGAAAAGGACACTGCCCACGGCGTCGACGGCGACCACCCTCGGCCCGGGACCCTCCCGGCGCAACTCGCGGGCCGACCCGCACAGCGACCCGCCGCTGCCCACCGAGCCAACGAGAACATCGACCCGGCCGAGATCCTCGAGGAGTTCCCGAGCCAGTTCAGCGTAGGCTCGCGGGTTGTCGGGGTTGTCATACTGGCGGGGCCAGAACGAGCCCGGCAGGCCGGCCATGAGCTCGCTCAGGCGTTCGAGGCGGGCGCTCTGCCAGCCGTGGCTTCCCATCCGGTCCACGACGTGAATCCGGCAACCGAGGGCCTCCAGCTTGGCCAGGGTCATGGGATCAATGCGGGGATCGGTGACGATGTGAACCTCGTGGCCGAGATAGGCGCCGACGACGGCCACACCCAGAGCCATCGTGCCCGACGAACTCTCGACGATCGGCGCCCCGTCGGCCAGGACCCCGGTCCGTTTGGCCTCGAGGATGATGTTCTTGGCCGCTCTGTCCTTCATCCCGTAGGGGTTCAGAAGCTCAAGCTTGGCCCAGACCACCCCGGCGGAGACCTCCCGCCGGCGCTCGTCGGGACCCAGCCTCAGCCTGACCAGAGGGGTCCGGCCGATGCAATCGACGATGCTCTCACGCAACACCCTGACCCTCCGCCTCCTCAAAGACCAGTGAGTGGAAGACCGAGACATCACCGAATTCCCGTCGCATCAGCCGGCAGGCCGTCTCGTACTGCTCCGCGAAACGCGCTGACGATGGCGAAAGCAGAATGCCGACATACGTGCCGCTGTGGGCCACTACGGTTCCAAGACCGTCGAGACGGCGGCAAAGGGCGATAACCCGATCGAGGGTTCGCTTGGGCCGCAGCTTCTGGTTGAGAAGCGAGCTCCGCGTGGCCACGCGGCCGATGGTGTCGAGATCGAGGTCGCGGACGGCGGTGGAGATGGCGGTGAGGAGTCCCGCATACTCGACCCTGTCGGCCTCGTCAAAGGGTTTGACGATCTTGTTGAACTCCACCGTATCCACCAGGCCGCCCTCGTCGATGGCCACGATGGTCAGGGGCGGCAGAGGTCCAAGAAACTCCCGCAGTTCGACGCGGCGGTGGTGGAAGACGACCGAACCGTCGAACATGACCCCGTCCGAGGGTTCGACGGCCCCCATTAACTCCAGGAGAAGCCTCCGCGGTATCTCCAGGTCGAACCAGGAGGCGATGGCCCGGGCCGCGGCTACGAGGTCGGCCGACGAACTGGCCAGACCCTTGCCCTCGGGAAGCTCGCTCTCAATGCGCAGGACACCGCCCGCCGGGAGTTCCAGGCGTTCCAGGAGACTCCACGCCAGGCGGCGCGCCTTCCACTTGTGGGCTGGGTAGACCCTGAGGATAGGGCTCTCCGGGTCGGAAATGAAGTAGGCCTGCGCGTAGCGGTTGATGGGCAGGGTGACCAGAAAGTCGACGCCTCCGGGAAGGATGCCCTGAAGTAGCTCCCCAAAGGTGCCAAAAGACACGCCCGTGCCCAGGACCCGCCGCCGCTTTCTCACCGCGCCCCACACCCCACCCCACACCCCACTCCACGCCCCGCTCCAGGCCCCGTCACTCATGGGTTGGTCCCGTCCTTCGCGGTCTCGCCCGCCGTCCGGGAGAGGATCGCCGCCAGGCGCCGGCGGGCCTCGCTCAGAACTTTCCGCCGCGCCGTCCACTCGCGGCCAAGGAAGGCCAGGTCGGCGCCTTGTTCAGCCAGGAGTCCCCGGACCGCGCGGGGATTGGCCGAGCCAGGCGTTCGTTTGGCCGAAAGACCGTCGTCCACGGAGAAGACCCGGCCCAGTTCGGCCTCTGACAGGGATATCTCGTAACCGCGCCCCCGGGCCACCTCGGCCAAGAGAGCGGCGTCCGGCGCCTGCGGACTAAGACCGCGGGCCATGGCCTCGACGATGTAGCCGCCGGCCACAACCTGGGCCTGCCGGTAGGGCACTCCCGCGCGCAGGGTCAGGAGATTGGCCAAAGTGAAGCCCCCGAGGAACTCGCGAGCGGCGGCCGCCCGCAGCCGGTCGGCCTGGAAGCGAACTTCGTCGATAACCGCCCTGAAGAGCCGCAAGACCGACCGTGTCGTCTGGAGGAGCGGCCAGAGGCCGCTGCCGGCTTCCTTGGAGACCTCGACCAGGTTGGTGAAGGGCGTGTTCCGCTGCCCCAGGACGAAATCGGCGTGGTAGGCGGCCAGGTGGGCCGTCCGCCCGCGGATTCGTTCGAGGATAGTGAAGTTTTTCTTCTGGGGCATGGCCGACGATAGCCCCGAGAACTCGTCGGGCAGGTCGATGAACCCGCTGTCGCTCGAACCCCAGATGATGAAGTCGGTGGCGAAGCGGCTGAGAACCACGCCGAGAAGGGCGAGCTCGCCGGCGATGCGCAGAACCCAGGAGCGCGAGGCCACGGCCACCAAGGCATGGCGGAGGGGGCGGGCGAACCCGGTTAGCTCGGCCAAGCGCGGGCAGTCCCAGTCGAGTTCCTGTCCGGCCATGGCCCCGGCCCCCAGAGGGCAAACGTCGATCTCGTCATAGACGGCCAGGAGCCGCCGCAGTGATCCGACAACTTCCTCGACCAAGGCGGCCAGGTGGAAACCGGGGCTGGTGATCTGGGCGGCCTGGAAGTGGGTCTGCCCGGGCATGGGCAGTTCAACCGTGGCCAAGGCCCGGCGGTGCGCGGAAAGCCCGAAGGCCCGCAATTCCAGGGCCAGGCGGGCCAGTTCCGCCCGTCCGAACATCAACTGGGCCGCGGCCTGGTAGTCGTTGCGGCTGCGGTCGACGTGCCAGGCCGGAACCGGGCCCGGCAGCCTGCTCTCCACGTAGCGTTCTATGGCCAGGGCGATGTCGGACATGTTGGCCTTGGGATCGGCGATCAGAGTCCGGGCGTTGATCTGGTCCAGGAGTCCGGCGATGAGAGCGGCGTCCGCCGACTGGATGAGGCCCAAGCGGAGGTACTCGGCCAGGAGAGCCTTCTCTATCTCCAGGTAGTGCGGCAAGAGGCGTCTGACCTCATAGTCGAATTGCGGCTTCAGAACCTCAGCCTGCAGCAGGCGACTTGGCTGGGTCCTGATCCTGCCACTGAGGGCGGGAGACGCCGGCTCGCCCCTGAGGGCGGGAGACGCCGGCTCGTGGGTCACCGTCATAGCCGTCCACCTCCTTCGCTGAGTCCGGCCCGGATGGCGGAGGCCAGAACTCGGACATGGGGCGCATCGATCAAAGAGTGGTGTGTTCCGGGCACATCCGTCACGAGGACCCGGCCCCGGGTGCGGTCTCGCCAGCCGGCCGGCGCCACCGCGGGCTGTCCCGGTTCGCCGCCGGTGGCCCGGAAGAGGCGCACGTCCGCCTCGATCGGGCCGCCATACTCGTAGCCCTCGGCGGCCGCCTGGGTTCCCTGCCGGACCTGGGCCTGACGCCTGACCGTGGCCAGGGTGGCGCCGGGTGGGAGGAGCCCAAGTTCCTTTGTCCGGCGCAGGATGAGTTCCAGAGCCGACGCCTCGTCAAGCCCGGCCAGAAGCTCAGGATCCAGTTTGAGTTGCTCAGCGGCAAGCAGGGCCAGGCTGGGCGGGCTTCCCGCCTCACGATCGGACCCTCCCGGCGGATGGCCCAGGGGACTGGCGTCGATGAGCCCGAGGAAACCTACCTTTTCCCCCACGGCTTCCAGGAGGCGGGCCATCTCGAAAGCGATCGAGCCGCCGAACGACCAACCCGCCAGCCGATAGGGCCCGGCCGGGACCTGCCGCCTGATCTCGGCCACGTAGAGGCGGGCCATGGCCTCCACACTCGACAAGGCCTCCTCGTCGCTGTCGAACCCCCGGGCCTGGAGACCGTAGACGGTGGCCCCCTTGCCCATCTCCCTGGCCAGGGCCAGGTAGCACAGAACACCGCCACCCTGGGGATGGACCATGAAGAGGGGTGGTTCGGCGCCGTCGCCCTCCTGGATTTTGACCAGACAGGCGGTCTCCGGAGAGGCGCCCGCGGTGCGGATTCTCTCGACCAGGCGGGCGATCGTGGGGGCCTGGAAGAGGGTGGCCAGGGGCAACTCGACCCCGAAGCCGTCACGCACGGCGGCCATCAGGGCCACGGCTTTCAGCGAGTGGCCACCCACGGCAAAGAAATCGTCCTCCACCCCGAGCGGCTCGCCACCGAGAGTTTTCTCCCAGATCCGAGTCATGGCCAACTCGGCCGTGTCCCGTGGGGGAACTTGGGAGCGGCGGGCCAGCCTTGGACCGCCTTCCGGAGAGGGCAAAGCCCGACGGTCGATCTTGCCGCTCGGAGTGAGGGGCAAAGCCTCCAGACTCACAAAAGTCGCCGGAACCATGTACTCGGGCAAACTTAGCTTTAGGAAGTCCTGGAGCTCGTCGGCGGACGGGGATAGGCCGCTCGGCTTCGGGGCGACGTAGGCCACCAGCCGTCTCTCTCCGGGGCCGTCCTCGCGAGCCAGCACGGCCGCCTGCCTCAGGGCGGGGTGCAGACTCAGGGCGGCCTCAATCTCGCCGAGTTCAATCCGGAAACCCCGCATTTTGACCTGGTCGTCGGCGCGCCCGGCGAACTCCAGGCTGTCATCCGGATGCCGGCGAACGAGGTCCCCGGTCTGGTAGAGGCGACCTCCGGGTTCGTCTCCGAACGGATCCGGGACGAAATACTCGGCCGTTAGCTCGGGGCGGCCCTGGTAACCTCGGGCCAGGCCGGCGCCGCCGATGTGGAGTTGGCCGAGGACCCCCGCCGGAACGGGCTGCCCCCGTCCATCGAGGACGTAGAACCGCGTGTTGGCGATCGGCTGGCCCAGAGGTATGGCCCGGCCCGCCCCGCCCGGCGCCATCACCGCTCCCGGCGCCATCGTCCAGCCGGCGGCCTCGATGCGGGCCAGGCTCGACCAGATCGTGGTCTCGGTCGGCCCGTAGAGGTTCCAGAGCTCGGCCCCGCCCTCGCCCAGGCGCCCGGCCAGGTCCGGGGACCATGCCTCGCCGCCGACGAGCATTCTGAGACGCCCGTCGTTCCGCCAGCCGGCCTCAAGGAGTAGTCGCCAGGTGGCGGGCGTGCCCTGCATAACCGTGGCCCCCGCTTCGTCGAGGAGCCGGGCCAGGCGGGCGCCGTCGGACACGGTCTCCCGGCCGGCGATGACCAGGGTCGCCCCCACCGAGAGGGGCAGCAATATCTCCAGGGCGGCGATGTCGAAGGAAATGGAGGTCACGGCCACCAGGACATCATCCTGGCCAAGGCCTGGTGTCCGGCGCATGGACCGCAGGAAGTTCACGACACTGCCGTGCTGGACCTGGATGCCCTTGGGCCTTCCGGTGGAGCCGGAGGTGTAGATGACGTAGGCCAGGTCCGACGGTAAAGCCGGAGCCGGCCCCTCCCGGGGCGCGGCCGTTGAGAGCGGGGGCGACGGGGGCAACGGGGGCGCCATTGCCTCCGCGCCGGCGCGGGCCGAGACCGGGGCCGCAAGCCCACCCTCGCCGTCGACGAGGACCACCGGGCCGGTCCAGACCTTGTCTTGGGCCAGGCCACGGGCCAGGTCCGCCGAGGTGACGACCACCCTGGCCCCCGAGTCCGCGAGCATGAAGGCCAGCCGCTCCCTCGGGTAGACCGGATCGAGAGGCACATAGTGGCCGCCCGCCCTGAGCGCGCCCAAGAGGGCCACGGGCAGAGCCGCCGATCGCCCGAGATACACTCCGACCGCGGTCCCCGGCTTCACTCCGAGGTCCCCAAGACGGAGGGCGAGATCGGAAACCCGCCGGCCCAGTTGGGCGTAGGTCAGCCGTCCGTCCTCGGCCACCACCGCGGCGGCTTCCGTCCCGCGGCCGGTTTCGGCCAGGACGAGATCGTGGACTCCGACCGGCGGGAGAGGGAGGAGTTCGCCCCGCCCGGCCCCGAGAAGCCTCTCCCGCTCCGTGGCCGTCAGGAGGGGCAAGGCCGAGAGGCGCAGGTCCGGCTGGGCCACGACGGCCCCCAGCAGGGTCTCCAGGTGGCCGAGCCAGCGTTCGGCCGTGGATCCGTCCCAGAGATCCGTGTTGTACTCCAATCTGAGGTCGAGTCCATCGGCGCTCTCGCTGACGGTGATGGTCAGGTCGAACATGGCCGTCTCGGCCCGGACTTCACGCGGCCGGACGCGGAGACCCTCCAGGGGCACGTCGACGGTGGCCCGGTTGACCTGGAACAAAACGGAGAAGATCGGCGAGCGGCTGAGGTCCCGGGCCGGGTTCAGCCGTTCGACAAGCTTGTCGAACGGGTATTCCTGATGGGCGTAAGCGTCGAGGGCCCAGCCCTTGACCTCGGCCACCAGGTCGGAGAAGGTCGGGTCTCCGCTAAGATCGAGGCGAAGGGCCAGGGTGTTGACGAAAAAGCCGATGATGTCCTCCAACTCAACCCGGCCGCGGCCCGCCGCGGGCGTGCCGACGATGATGTCGTCCTGCCCGCTCATCCGGCCGAGGAAAACTCCGGCCGCGGCCAGGAGAAGCATGAACAGGGTAACCTCCCGCTCCGCCCCCAGCCGGGTCAGGCCGCCGGCGATCTCGGCCGGGAGACGCCTGGAGACGGCCCGGCCCGTGAAGGTCTGGATGGGCGGCCGGGGTCGATCGGTGGGAAGGTCGAGGACCGGCAGTTCGCCACCCAACCGCCCCAGCCAGTAGCCCTCGTCCTCCCGTGACGCCTCGCTCTCCAGCCGCCCGCTCTGCCACTGAGCGTAGTCGACGTAGCCCACGGCCAGGGACGGCAAGGAGACCGGCTCGCCCTTGCCGGCCGCCTGGTAGAGGGCGGCGAACTCGCGCCCAAGGATCTGCCAGGACCAGGCGTCGCTGATAATGTGGTGCATGGCCAGCAGGACGAGGTGGCTCTCGTCGCCCAGGCGAAGCAGACGCACCCGGAAGAGCGGGCCATTCTCGAGGTCGAGAGGCGTCTCTCCGAACTCCCTCTGAATCCGGTCCCTGGCCAGGTCCCGTTCCTCGGGGGGGAGACCGGCCAGGTCGTCAACCGTGTAGGCCATGTCCGGCCGGCCGGGCCGCACCCTCTGCGCGGGCTCCCCCCCGATGACGGTGAAGGTCGTTCTGAGACTATCGTGGCGCTCCGCGATGCCGGTGAGGGCTTCCCTCACGGCCCGGAGGTCGAGCGGTCCCTGAAGTTCGAGCGCTCCCAGCATGTTGTAGGAGAGGTTGTGAGGCTCAAGCCGCTGCAGAAACCACAGGCGCTTTTGGGCGTGGGAGAGCGGGTAGTGGTCGGCCGCCGGGAGACGCGGAATGGTTCCTTCCTCTCCCCCGCCGCCGGCGCTCAGCCGCCCCCCTACGTAGGGGGCCAGTTCCCGGATGGTCTGCCGCTCGAACAGGGCCCTCAGGCCAACGTCGACCCGGAGGCGATCCTTGATCCGCGAACGGACCTGAATGGTCTTGAGGGAGTGTCCTCCAAGCTCAAAGAAGTTGTCCTCGATACCGAGGACCGAAACCTCCAGCACCTCCCGCCAGATTTCGACCAGGGCAGCCTCGACCGCGTCGCGCGGGGCGACGACGGCCCGGGTGGGACCGGGTCCCGGGTCGGGCAGGGCCTTGCGGTCGACCTTCCCGTTGCGCGTAAGAGGGAAGGCGGGAAGAGGTGTGATGTGCTCGGGGATCATGTAGTCGGGCAGGACGGTCTCCAGATGGGCTCGCAGAGCCGCGGTCTCGATGGCCTGGCCCACCACGTAAGCCAGGAGCCGATTCTGGCCGCGCCCGTCGGGTCTGACGATGGCCACGGCCTGGGCGACCGCCCCGTGACCGAGAAGAGCCGCCTCGACCTCGCCGAGTTCGATACGGTGCCCTCTCACCTTGACCTGGAAGTCGGCCCGGCCTAGGAAGACAATCCGCCCGTCGGGAAGGTGCCGGCCGACGTCGCCGGTGCGGTAGAGGCGCGCCCCCGGGGTGTCGCTGAAGGGATCGGGGATGAAGACCTCGGCCGTTCGAACGGGATCGCCCAGGTAGCCCCGACCCACTCCTATCCCCGAGAAGCAGATCTCGCCCCGGCAGCCGACCGGCACGGGCCTGAGCCGGCTATCGAGGACGTAAATGCGGAAGTTGGGGATGGGCAAGCCAACGGACATGCGGGGGTGGTCGGGCGGGACTCCCTCCACGATCTCGTGGGTCGTATCGTCGGAGCACTCCGTGGCCCCGTAGGCGTTGATCAGGCGAGCCTTAGGGTAGCGGGCCATCCAGCGGCGAGCCAGAGCCACGGGGAGAGCCTCCGCCGTCGACACCAGGTACTCCAGATCGGGTAGGGACCCTTCCTCCGGCCCGGCCCGCTCCGCGGCCTCCAGGAGAAGCTCGAGCATGGTCGGAACCACCTCGGCGACGGTGACCCTGTCCCGCCGGAGCCCGGCCAGGAAGGCCACCGGGTCGCCGGCTGTCTCATCGTCGTAGATGACGACCTTGCCGCCGACCATCAGCGGGGCCAGAAACTGCCAGACCGAGATGTCAAAGCAGTGCGAGGCGTTCTGAGCCACGACGCTCCGCTCCGAGAGCCGGGTGGTCAGGATCTTGGCCCGGAGGTGGTTGAGCATACCGACGTGGTCGATCATGGCCCCCTTGGGGACTCCTGTCGAACCCGAAGTGAAGAAGACGTTGGCCAGGTCGTGGGGTTCGTTCACCAAGGGCCAGGGCGTCCCGGCGGGAGAAGGCCCCCACGTCCCGGCCGGACCGGCCAGGGCCCTGACGTCGACCAGACCGGGACAATCGCTCGGCTCAAGACAGAGCACGGCCGCCTCGTCGCCCGCCTCCCGTCCGAGGCGCAGGCTTCGCTCGGCCAGGGTCGCGTCGGTCAGGATGACTCTGGCCCGGCTCTGCCGGAGGAGACCGGCGAGTCTTGGGTCCGGATGAGCCGGGTCGAGAGGAACGTAGGCCCCGCCCGCCTTGGCCACCCCCAGGATGGCGGCCAGCATGCCGATACCCCGGGTAGCCAAGAGCGCGGCCAGATCGTCGGGCCCAAAGCCCCGCGAGCGGAGCCAAAGGGCGATGTGGCCGGCCTTCCGGTCGAGTTCGCCGTAGGTGACGCTCTCCTGGCCCGAGACGGCGGCCACGGCCTCCGGACGGCTAGCCGCCTGTTCCTCGATGACCTGGTGGGCCAGACGGTCCAGGGCCCCGCCGGCGGGCGTCCGGTTGAACTCGACCAAAACCCGATGGCGCTGGGCGGGTGGAAGGAGATCGAGATCGCCAAGACGACCATCCGACCGGTCGGCCAGTCCGGCGAGAAGACCCAGCCAAGAAGTTAGCGTCTGGTCGGCCGTGTCGGCCTCGAAGAGATCCGGCGCGTAGACGAGTTCGAGAGCCGGATGCGGTCCGGTTCGCAGGGCGGCCGTGCAGGAAAACGCGGACCCGGCCTGGGCCCTCACGGTGTCGGCCTGGCCCGGCCGCACAACCACACGGCTCCCCAGGTCGAAATCTGGTGGCGCCTGGCCGTGACTCAAGGCCTCCGCCAGAGGCGTGTAGGCGAAGCGGGCCAGGCTCAGGCGCTGCCGCTCGAGGTCTCGCAGAAAGTCCCCCAGGGCGAGGTGGCCGCTTACGGCCACGCGCACCGGCAGGGTGTTGTCGAACCGTCCAAGCATCTCCTCGGCCCCGGCCAGGGCGAGCGGACGCCCCTGGCTCTCCAGACCGAAGACCACGTTTTCCTCGCCGTTGACCAGGCCGAGATAGATGGCCCAGGCCGCGAGGGCCACGGCTTCCAGGCTCACTCCGTGCCGTCCGGCCAAGCCGGCGAGGGCCGCCGGGAGGTTTCCCGGCAGGCCTACCGCCCGGCTCACCCGCCGCGGGCCGGCGAGACCACCGGTCGGCCTGTGGTCGTAGGGCGGTGGCGTGGGGTTAGATACCCCTTCAAGATGAGAGGCCCAGAACTCCTTGGCCGGCGACCAATCCTGCCCGCCAAGCCAGCCCAGGTAGTCCCGGAACGGCCGGCGGTCGAGGCGAGGCGGAGCTTCCCCCCGTGAGAGGGCCGCCTCGGTGTCGAGCAGGTCGCCCAGGACAAAGACCAGGCTCCGCTCGTCGAGGGCGGCCTCGTGACAGGCCAGAGCAAGACCGGTGTCCCGTCCCCTTTCCCCGACGCGGGACGCGCGCAGCAGGGGACCCACGGCCGGGTCGAACGGATCCGTATCCGGGACGAGGTCGGGACCGGTCGAGAGGGGCACGGGCCGGGTCCGCAGCACAACCTGGACCAGGCGACCGCGCAGGGGCCGGAAGATGGTCCTCAGGGCCGGATGAGAGGCCACGACGTGATCCAGGGCCGCCTGAAGCCGCTGGGGATCGAGCGGCCTCTCAAGATAGCGGTAGGCTTGGATGATCGGGCGGGGTCCTTCCGCCTCGCCGGAGAGCAGGTTCTCCTGGAGGGGCGAGAGGCCAAGAACCTCCTCGACGTTCTCCCGCGACAGATAGTTCATTCTAGGTCCCCCGTTCCTCGGCGAAGAGTTCATCCAGCGTGTCGGGTGACAACTGGTCCTGTTCCGTCCCCAGGGGCAGGGCCTCCAGACGCCGTCCGGCGTCGGCGGCCACGGCGGTTAGCAGGTGATGATACTGGTCCAGGAAGCCCTCCATGGCTCTCGGTTCGTAGAGGTCCCTCCGGTAGTAGAGGGCCAGGTCAAGACCGCCGGGCCCGGCCGTGGCCTCGATGTTGAAGTCAAACTTGGACACGCCCGCGTCCACCTCCAGAGGTGTCACCCGGGCCCGCCCCAGGACAGCAGGACAGAGCGGACTCTCGTGGAGGTCGAAAAGAACGGCGACAAGCGGCGGACGGCTCGGGTCACGCGGCAACTGGAGCGCGTCCACCAGGAGATCAAAGGGCACGTCCTGATGGGTGAAGGCGGCCAGGGTCACCTCGCGAACCCGGTCCAGCAGTTCGCCGAAGGTCGGGTTGCCGGATAGGTCCGTCCGCAGGGGCAGAGTGTTGACAAAGCAGCCGATCAGCCCCTCCACCTCCAACCGGGTCCGGTTGGCCACCGACGTGCCGACGACGATGTCCTTTTGACCGGTGACCCTGTAGAGCAGGGTCACAAAGGCGGCCAGCAGGATCATGAACAGGGTCAGGCCCTCGCGCCGGCCGAGGGTCCTGAGATCGTCGACCACTTCCCGGCCGAGAAGGCGAGACGTCTTCCGACCCCGGTAGGCCACGGCCGCCGGGCGAGGACGCGCAAACGGCAGATCCAAGGTGGGTAGAGGAAGACCGAGTTGCCCGCGCCAGTAGGCCAACTGATCCCGAAGGGCGCCGGCCTGAACCCACTCGCGTTGCCAAAGAGCGAAGTCGGCGTATTGGACCCGGAGCCCGGGCAGGGGTGAGGGCCGGTCGGCCCCAAAGGCCTCGTAGAGGGCGGCCAACTCGCCGAAAAGAATCTCCAGGGCCCAGCCGTCGGCGGCAATGTGATGAACCGTGAGGAGCAGGGCCTGCTCCTCACGGTCGATCTCCACGAGGGTGACCCGCAGGAGAGGGCCCTCGTCCAGGGCAAACGGACGGCGAGCCTCGGTCGAGGCCAGTTCGGCCAGGGCCCGCTCCCGCGAGGTCCGAGGCTGGTCCGAGAGGTCGACCGAGGTCAGAGTGAAGCCCGCGTCCGGCGAGATGATCTGGACGGGGCTTCCATCCTCCTCGGCAAACGTGGTTCGCAAGGTCTCGTGGCGGCGGACGATCTCGGCCAGACTTCGCTCCAGAACCCTCGCCTCCAGGCGACCCTCCAGGCGCATGGCCACCGGAACGTTGTAGAGCGGGCCGCCGGGCGCCAGTTGATCCAGAAACCACAGTCTCTGCTGGGCGTAGGATAACGGCGAAGGACCCCGTCTGTCGCGGGCCACGATGGGCGGTCCGGGGGCGAGAGAGGCCGGCGTGACCGAGGCCGGCGTGACCGGGGCCGGCGTGACCGGGGTCGGCAAGGCGGCGGCAATCCTGGCGGCGAGCCCGCTCAGGGTCGGGGCCTCGAAGAGGGTGCGCAGCGACAATTCCACGCCAAACGTTTCTCGCACACGGGACACGGCTCGCGTGGCCAGGAGCGAGTGGCCGCCCAACTCGAAGAAATCGGCCGCGGCGCTGATCCTTTCCAGGCCGAGGAGTTCGCCCCAGATGCGGGCCAGGCCCTCCTCCACCGGTCCCGTAGGGGCGAGGAAACTCCCCCCCTCCACGGGTTCCCCCAACTCCGGCGCCGGCAGGGCCCCGCGGTCGACCTTGCCGCTGGGACCGAGGGGGAACCTCTCCAAGACAACGATGGCCGCTGGAACCATGTAGTCGGGCAAACGCTCGCGCAGGAACGAGCGGAGTTCGGTGATGAAGGTTGGCGTAGCGCCGCCCGACGCGACGTAGGCCACCAGCCGCCGCTCCCCGAGCGGGTCCTCCCGGACGAGGACCACGGCCTCTCTCACCGCGGGATGTTGGCCGAGAACGGTCTCGACTTCCTCCGGCTCAATACGGAAGCCCCGGATCTTGACCTGGTTATCGACGCGCCCCAGAAAGTTGACGTCCCCGCCGGGCAGGTAGCACCCGAGGTCTCCGGTCCGGTAGAGTCGGGCCCCGGGACGGGCGCCCAATGGGTCGGGCACGAACTTGTCGGCCGTGAGGACCGGCTGGTTATAGTAACCCCTGGCCACCCCGTCGCCGCCGACGTAGATCTCCCCGGCCACCCCCTCCGGCACGGGGGTGAGGTTGCGGTCGAGGACGTAGAGGGTTGTGTTGGCGATGGGCCGGCCGATGGGCACCGAGGTCGCCTCGCCCCTCCCGCCCATCGGGCAGTGGGAAGCGAAGGTCGTCGCCTCGGTCGGCCCGTAGACGGCGCTCATGACGCAGCCGGGCCGGCCGTCGGCCACCCGCCGGACGTGGGTCACGGACATGACTTCACCGCCGGCCAGGAGCTGCGAGACTTTACCCAGGTCCTCCAGCCTCTCGTCCACCAGAAGATTGAACAGGGCCGTGGTCAGAAAGAGCGTGGTCACCTTGTGCCGGGTGAGGGCTCGCCCGAGTTCCTCCAGGCTCGGCCGCTCGGGTGGAAAGACCACTAACCGGCCGCCGCCGAGGAGCGGACCCCAGATCTCGAAGGTCGAGGCGTCGAAGGCCAGCGGGGCTAAGTGCAGGAAGACCTCCTCCGGTCCGAAGCGGGCGTAGTTGGTCTCCTTGACCAGCCGGACAATGTTGCGGTGAGTCACGGCCACGCCCTTGGGCCTGCCGGTCGAACCGGAGGTGTAGATCACGTAGGCCAGACCGTCGGGCGACACGGCGGTACCGGCGGCCGGTTCCTCCGGGTTCGTCCCGGCGATGAGTGGCCAATCACTGTCGAGCCTGATGATCGTGGCCCCGGTCTCCGGCAAGGATGCGGCCAGGTGATCGAGAGTCAGGATAACCGGCGCCCGGGTGTCCGCGACCATGAAAGCCAGCCGTTCCCGGGGATAGGTCGGGTCGAGGGGCACGTAGGCGCCCCCGGACTTGAGGACGCCCAGGAGGCCGACGACCATCTCCGGAGAGCGCTCCACGGCCACCCCCACCAGTGTCTCCGACCCCACGCCCAGTCGCCGCAGGTAGGCGGCCAGCCGATCCGAGCGCCAATCGAGTTCCCGGTAGGTGAGGTTTCCGCTGCCGGACTCCACGGCCACGGCCTCGGGCGTGGCCCCGGCTCGCTCGGCGAAGAGCTGGTGGACGGTGGCCTCCCGAGGGTAGGCCGTCTCCGTGGCGTTCCATTCGACCAGAGCCCGCCGTCTTTGCTCCGGGGTGAGAAGGGGCAGATCGCCCAGGCGTCGACCGGGATCGGCCACCGCGCCGCGGAGAAGAGTCTCGAAATGACCCACCAGCCTCCCGGCCGTGGCCTCCTCGTAGAGATCGGTGGCGTACTCCAATTCGCCGTCAAGACCGGATCCGGTCTCCCACAGTTGCAGGGTCAGGTCAAACTTGGCCGTGTCCGTCGGGGTCTCCCGCACGGACACCTTGAGGACGGGTGGTTCCACTGTTTCGGCCGGAGCGTTCTGCAAGGCGAACATGACCTGGAAGAGAGGCGACCGGCCCGGATCGCGCGCCGGCCGCACTTCCTCCACGAGCTGCTCGAAGGGCAAGTCCTGATGGACGTAGGCCCCCACGGTGGTCTGACGCACCCGCCCGATCAGTTCGGCGAAGGTCGGTTGGCCGGAGAGATCCGTCCGCAGGACCAGAGTGTTGACAAAGAAACCGATGAGGCCCTCGACGCCCCCCAGGGTCCGGTTGGCGATCGGCGAGCCGACGGCGATGTCATCCTGTCCCGAGAGGCGGTGGAGGAGGGTCTGGAAGCCCGCCAAGAGGGTCATGAAGAGGGTCGCCCCGTGCCGCGAGCCAAGGTCGCGGAGTTCCTCGGTCAGGTCCCGAGGAAGAGTGAACCTGAGGGTCCGGCCGCGGAAGCTCTGGACTCGCGGCCGCGGGCGATCGGTCGGAAGGTCCGGAACCGGGAGGTCGGCCAGTTGCCGCCGCCAGTAGGCCAGTCCCCGCTCCAAGACCTCGCCCGACAACCATTTCCTCTGCCAGACGGCGAAGTCGGCGTACTGAAGCCGAAGCTCGGGCAGGGGCGACGGTCGGCCGGAGGAGAAAGCCTCGTAGAGCGCGGCCAGTTCGTCGGAGAGAACGCCGAGGGACCAACCGTCGAAGACAATGTGGTGGAGGCTAAGGAGAAGGATGTGCCCCTCTGGGCCCAGGCCAACGAGAGTCGCCCGGACCAGCGGCCCCCGGCCAAGGTCAAAGGTCCTGAGGGCCTCCTCCAAGATGAGAGCGTCGAGGCGGACGATGCGGGCATCCGGCGGCAGGGAGCTGAGATCCACCACCGGGAGGGGTAACCCCTCCCCCACCCCTCCCCGCCCGGGAGCGATGACCTGCACCGGACCATTGGGAGTGTCGCGGAACGTGGTCCGGAGAACCTCGTGCCTGTCGACGATCTCGGTCAGGACCCGACCAAGAACTTCCGGATCGAGAAGACCCTCCAGGCGGAAAACGAAGGGCAGGTTGTAGAGCGGGCTGCCCGGCTCGTAGCGGTCCCAGAACCAGAGCCGCCGCTGGGCGAAGGACAGGGGAAGATCGTGGCCACGATCCACGGCCACCAACGGAGGAAGGCCAGGCCCGGGCCCGGCCCGGCGGGCGTTTTCGATGACCCCGGCCAGTCCGGCCAGGGTCGGTGTCTCGAAGACGGCCTGGAGCGGAAGCTCGACGCCGAGAAGCGAACGCACCCTCGAGACGAGACGGGTGGCCAGGAGCGAGTTCCCGCCCGCCTCGAAAAAGCTGTCCGTCGCCGCCGGAGCGCGGCCAAGGACCTGGGTCCAGATGGCCCCCAGCACATCCTCGAAGGGCGTCCATCCGTGACCGCGTCCCACCGCTTCCGGTCCCGCCAGGCTCGGCCTGGGCAGGTTTCGACGGTCGACCTTGCCCGACGGCGACAGCGGAAGCCGATCCAGGACAACGAAGTCGGCCGGCGTCATATAGTCGGGGAGCCTGTTCCTGAGGTAGTCCCGCAACTCGGCGGGCGACACGCCGCGCCCGGTGATAGGAACAACGTAAGCCAAGAGGCGCTTGTCGCCGGCCAAGCCGCCGCGTCCGTCTACGCCGCGTCCGTCATCGCCGCCGCCGTCCCAGGCCACGACCACCGCCGTCTGGAGCGCGGGATGTTGGCCCAGAACGGCCTCGATCTCCCCCAGCTCGACCCGGAAGCCTCGCACTTTGACCTGGTTATCCAGACGCCCGAGAAACTCGATGTTGCCGTCGGGCAGAAAGCACGCCAGGTCGCCGGTGCGGTAGAGGCGGGCCCCGGGTCCGCTTCCGAACGGATCCGGAACGAACGTCTCAGCGGTGAGGTCGGGGCGCTTCCAGTAGCCCCTGGCCAGGCCGACCCCCCCAATGCATAGCTCTCCGGGCACTCCGATGGGAGTCGGGTTACCGTAGCCGTCCAGAACGTAGAGGGTGGTGTTGGCGATCGGCCGGCCTATGGGGACACTCGCTCCCACGATCGAATCCTTCGTCATGGGGTGACAACTGGCAAAGGTGGTGGCCTCGGTCGGCCCGTAGCCATCGATGAGCGTGCCGTCCCCGCGCTCGGCCAGGACCCGCCGGACGTGGGGCGCCGAGAGAACGTCGCCGCCGGCAAGGAGTTGCCTCACTCCCCGCAGGCCGGCCAGGTTCTCGTCGACCATGAGGTGGAAGAGGCCCGCCGTGAGCCAGAGGGTGGTCACGCCCCGCTCGCGCAGGACCTGACCCAGTTCCGAAAGGGTCGGGGTGTGGGCGGGAAAGATCACCAGACGTCCGCCATGGAGAAGACAGCCCCAGATCTCGAAGGTGGCCACGTCGAAGGCCATGTTGGAGAGCTGCAGGAAGGTCTCGTCCGGCCCGAAGCGGGCGTAGCCGGTCTCCTTGACCAAGCGGACGACACCCTGGTGGGTAACGGCCACACCTTTGGGTCGCCCCGTGGAACCGGAGGTGTACATCACGTAGATCAGATCGTCGGGACCCACGCCGCCCGCCGGGGCCACGTCACTCTCGGTGGCGATGTCCGACCAGTCCGCGTCCAGGGAAACCAGGCGGGCCGACCCGGCCGGAAGAGCGTCGGCGAACCGAGCCTGGGTCAAGATGACCGGCGTCCCAATCTCCTCGATCATGAACCCAAGACGCGGCCCGGGATACGCCGGATCGAGCGGGACATAGGCCCCTCCGGCTTTCAGAATACCGAGAAGGCCCACGACCATCTCCAGCGAGCGCTCCACCGCCAGACCCACCAACGTCTCCGGACCCACTCCGAGTCGGCGGAGACGGTTGGCCAGCCGGTTTCCGCGCTGATCAAGTTCCCGGTAGGTGAGGCTTTCGTCCTCGAACTCCACGGCCACGGCCTCCGGGGTTCGGGCCACCTGGGCGCCGTAAAGTTCATGCACGCAAAGGTCCCGCGGGAAGTCGGTCGCCGTGTCGTTCCACTCGACAAGAAGTTTCCGGCTTTCGTCCGCGGTCAATAGTTTGAGATCCGCCAGAGGTCGCTGGGGATGCAGGGTGGCGTCGGCGAGAAGAGTTTGGAAGTGCTCAACCATCCGGGCGACCGTCTCCCGGTCGAAGATGTCCAGGCCGTACTCCAACTCGATCGTCCAGCCGTCCGCGGGCGGCGAGTTCGGCCCCTGGGCCCGGCGCAAAGTGAGGGTCAGGTCGTGCTTGGCCGTGCCGGGATGGACGAGAAGAGGTAGCCATTCCGCGCCCACCCCGCGGATCCCGGGCGAGATGGGTCCATCCCAAGCGGCGAACATGATCTGGAAGAAGGGTGTCCGGCTAAGATCCCTGGCCGGCTTCAGGACGTCGACCAGCCGTTCGAAGGGTAGATCCGCGTGCTCCCGGGCCCCCCGCACGACGCGGTCCGTGGCCCCGACCAGGTCGGCGAAGGTAGTCCGGCCCGTCGGCCTGGACCGAAGAACGAGGGTGTTCTCGAATGGCCCGATGAGGTCGGCCTCTTCGGGGCGGCGACCGGACACGACCGTCCCCACCGCCAGATCCTCGGCCCCGGTATAGCGGTGCAGCACGGCCAGGAAGGCCGCGAGGATCACAACCTCCGGGGCCGCGCCCGTAAGGCTGGCCAGATCGGCAATGCTTCCACCCAATTCCGGGGAAAGGGTCGCCGCAACGATCCCGCCCCGCACACCCTGCAGGGGCGCCCGGGGGCGATCGGTCGGGAGGTCGGTCTCGGCGGGCAGGTCCGCCAACTGGTCCCGCCAGTAGGAGAGTTGCTCCTCGGCGACCGGGCTCAGGAGCCACCGCTGTCTCCGGGCGACGGCCTCCCAGTGGGAGGGCCGCGTCCGTCCGGACACCGGGACCTCGGCGGTAGAGGCGATTCCGGCCGCCGGGGCGACTCCGGCCTCCGAGGCGACTCCGGCCTCCGGGGCGATTCCGGCCTCCGAGTATCGGTCCTGGACCAAGGCGTCGTAGATAAGTGGAAGCTCGCGAGCCACGACCCTCCGCGACCAGGCGTCGGCCGCGGTCTCGTGCCAGACGACGATGAGCCGGTGGTGGCGGGGCCCAAGACGGACAAGACAGGCTCTGACGGGCGGCCCCTTCTCCAGGTCGAAGGGGCGGCCAAACTCCTCCCCCTCCACCCCGGCCAAAGCCACCCGAAGCTCCGATGGGTCTAGGCCCGAGAGGTCCCGCGCCGGACACGGACAAGCCGCCTCCGACGTGATGCAAACCACAGGGTCGTCGCCACCCCCGCCAAAGGTCGTCCGCAGGCTCTCGTGCCGCCCAACCAGGTTCTCCAGAGCCCTTCGGACGAGGTCCTCCCGCAGAGGACCTTCGATGGCGAAGACCAAGACCACGTTGAGAGAGCGGTCTTCGGGGTTGAGTCGCTGGAGAAGCCACGACCGCCGCTGGGCGAGGGAAAGCGCGGACTCCCGCGTCCCCTCGGCGGCCCCCGGCCCAGCCTCCGGCGCTCCCGCCACGGCCCCCGGCCCAGCCTCGCTCCTCACGCCTGGCGCCCCCCATCGTCCCCGAAGAGGTCGTCCAGGGCTTCTTCGGACGGCAGGTTGACTTGAGACAGCCTGAGGCCCGGGTTGGCCGTGAGTTGACCCAGAACAATCCGAAACTGATCCATGAACCTGTCGACCGTTTCGGCCCTAAATCGCCGGGAGTCGTACTTGACCAGCAGGCTCAACTCCGCGCCGATTTCGTAGACCTCGATGTGGAGGTCGAGGCGAACAGTGGGGTCGTCGCCGAACTCATCGACCATAACGTGCCTTGAGCCGAATTGATGGTAAATGGAGTAGCCCTTGAACGTGACCCCGTCCAGGTCGAGGAAGTGGTCGTTGGCGTTCTGGACGACGAAGACGATGGAGTAGAGCGGCCCCTGCCGTCCGTCGCGACGGAGATCCTGAACGACGAGGTCGAAGGGGTAATCCTGGCTTCCGTGGGCCCCGAGGGCCGTCTGCCTGACTCGGGCCAGGACCTCGAGTCCGGTGGGGTTACCCGACAGGTCGGTCCTGAGGGCCACGGGGTTGACCACCAGCCCGAGAACCTCTTCGAGGTCCGGGTGGTTGCGGCCCGAGAGCGGTGAGCAAACGACGACATCGGTCTGGCCGGTGACCCGGGCCAGCCACATGTCCAGGCCGGCCAAAAGGGCCATATAGAGTGTGGTTCCCTGGGTCGTGGCCAGTTCCCGAAGCTTCCCGGTGAGCCCGGCCTCGATCTGGATGACCCTCGGAACCATGGGCTCGGGCCTGGGCGGCGGACCGGCGACATCCGGCGGCAGGTCCGGCGGTGGGCTCGCCCCGACTAGCCGGCCGCGCCAGTAGTCCCTTTGCGGGTCCATCTCGCCGGAAGCCAGCCGGCGGTTGTGCCAGTCGGCGTAGTCCACGTACTGCAGCGGGGGCGTAAGGTCGGGCTCGCCCAGGCCCGCCCGGTAGGCTCGGTAGAAGGCCGTCAGATCGCGCATGAGAACCTCTGTCGACCAACCGTCAAAGGCGATGGCGTGAACCGAGATCATCAGGACATGCCGCAGCCGGCCCAGTTTGAAGAGGGTTACGCGGAACGAGGACTCCCTGGCCAGGTCGAATGGGGTTTGGGCCTCCTCGGCCACCCGGCGGGCCAACTCGTCCGTCTGACCCTCCTCGGAAAGGTCGGAAAGGTCGTCGAAATGGCAGGCCACCACGAGGTCCTCTCTGACAATCTGCAGCGGCCGGCCGTCCTTCTCGCTGAAGACCGTACGGAAGACTCCGTGCCGGGCCACAATGGCCTTGTAGGCAGCCATGAATGCCTCCCGGTCCAGGGGTCCTTCGATGACCGGCGTGAAAACGAAGCCCAGGGCGTTCTTGGGGTCAAACTGGTACTGAAACCAGAATCTCTTCTGGGCGTGGGACATTTCGTAGGCCGGCCGCGGAGCGAGGCGCGGAATGGAGGGCAGTCTCCCGGCGCTGTCGGTCGCCTGGGCCTCGAGGACTCGCTCGGCCAGTTCAGCCACCGTGGGCGTTTCGAAGAGCGCCCGCAGGGGCAGGTTCACCTCGAACTCGCGGCTGAGGCGGGACATCACCCGGGTAGCGTCGAGAGAGTGCCCGCCCAGGTCGAAGAACCGGTCGTGGACACCAACCGGGCTAAGACCCAGGACGTCCTGCCAGATGGCGGCGATGGCGGCCTCCACCGGCGTGGCCGGCGCGACGTAGCCCTCCAACAAGTCGGGGCGATCGTCGCCCGGATCCGGCAGGAGTTTCCGATCGAGCTTGCCGCTGGCCGTCACGGGCAGCGACTCCAGCCTCACGAAACGCCCCGGAACCATGAAGTCCGGAAGCCGCCGGCCGAGAAAGTCGCGAAGGGTTTCCGGGGAAACCGGGGGCTCCACCGGCGCCTCCACCGGCGCGCCGGCCGCCCCTTCCACCGGCGCGGCCAGGGACATCTCTGCCGGCGTATTGACCACGTAGTAGGCGATGAGACGGTAGCCGTCGTCACCCTTCCGGGCAACCACTCCGCAGTCCTTGACCGCGGGATGCTCGGCCAGGGTGGCCTCAATCTCCGCCAGTTCGACCCGGTTCCCGCGGACCTTGACCTGGTCGTCGCGGCGGCCGAGAAACATGATGACTCCGTCCTCCCGCCAGTAGCCCCGGTCGCCGGTGCGGTACATGCGTTCCCCGGCCCGGAACGGATTGGGCAAGAAGACCTCGGCCGTCTTGGCCGGGTCCCCGAGGTAGCCGCGAGCCAGGCCGACCCCGGCCAGAAAGACCTCGCCGGCCACCCCCAGCGGCACGGGCCGGAGATGACGGTCGAGGATATAGGCCTGGTTGCCGGCAAACGGCCGCCCAACGGGGACCACCGCTCCTTCGCGGCCGTCCTCCGGGACGCAGGTGTGGCGGGTCGAGTCGATGGAAACCTCCGTGGCCCCCCACTGGTTATGGAGGGGGCACCCGACGATGTCCGCGAAGCGGCGCACGAGTTCGGAGCGAAGAGCCTCGCCGCTCGAGATGACGTAACGAAGACGCCCCAGCCAGACCCGGTCCCTCGGGGTCAGGGCGTCGAGAACGCGGGCCAGCATGCTCGGCACAAAGTGCAGGTTGGTCACCTGGAAGCGGGCCGAGGCCTCCAGAATGGCTAGCGGATCCTTGTGATCGCCCGGGGCCAGGAAGGCCACTCCGGCCCCGGCCATGAGGGGCCAGAAGAACTCAACGGCCGAGTCGTCGAAGCTCAAGGTCGTCTTCTGGAGGGTCACGTCCCCCGGCCCGAGCGGGGTCTCCCGCTGCATCCAGAGGAAGCGGTTCAGCCAACCCCCGTGGGTGTTGCAGACACCCTTGGGCAATCCGGTCGACCCGGAGGTGTAGAAGACCGAAATGAGGTTTCCCGGCCGGAGATTCACCTCGGGTGGGGTCCTCGGGCGGTTGGCGATGGCCGGCCAGTCGCCGTCAAGGCTCACGCAGGCAACCGCGCCACCGCCGGTCACCGCGCCTCCACCACCCGCCGCGCCGGGGAGCACCTTGGCCAACAGCGTGGCCTGGCAGAGACAGATCGGGGCCCGGGCGTCCTCGAGCAACTGATGGACCCGGGCGGCCGGCAGATCGGGGTCGAGGGGTAGGTAGGCGCCCCCGGCCTTGAGAATGCCGAGGAGGCCCACGACCAGCTCCAGAGAGCGTTCCACCAGAACGCCGACGGGCACGTCCGGGCCAACCCCGAGTTCCCGCAGGTGGTGGGCTAGTTGGTTGGCGCGGGCGTCGAGTTCCGCGTAGGTCAGGCGGCCGGCGTCACTCATGGCGGCGATGGCCCCCGGGGTGCGCCGGGCCTGATCCTCCACCAGATGGTGGAGGCACAGACTGGGCCGGGCGCCCACGGGCCGGGCGTCCCCGGACACCGCGGCGGACCCGGCCGTTTCGGTCCGGGCGACCCCAGGCTCGGCGGGGCCCGCGTTGCCCCAACTTCCAAGGATCGTGGTCCGCTCCTCCTCGGTCAGAAGGGGCAGGTCCACCAGGAATCCTTCCGGAGCGGTCACCAGACCGGAAAGGAGAGTCCTGAGGTGACCAAGCAGACGGGTGATGGCCCCCTGATCCAGACGCCGGCAGTCGTAGAGCAGCCTTAGGACCAGTTCCGGCCCCGGCTCGGCGTTGACGATAAGGGGGTAGTTGGCCTGCTCCACAAAGTGGACATCCTCGACGGCGAGTCCGTCGCCGGGTCCGCCCTGGACCTGGCCGGCCAGATGGCCCTGGAAGACCAGAATGGTTTCAAAAAGTGGTTGGCCGCGCGGTATCTCGCTCCAACCCTGGATGTCGACGAGCGAGCTGTAGTCGTACTGACCAATCGTCGCCTGGCGGGCCTGGACTTGCCGGAGCCACTCCCCAACCCTGGCCCCCGGTTCGACTCTGACTTTCAGGGGCAGGGTGTTGATGAAGCAGCCGATCATCGAGTCCGCGCCGGGGAGATCGGCCGGACGGCCGGAGACGGTCACGCCGAACATGACCTCGTCGTCCCCGCTGTAGCGGGCCAGGAGAAGGGCCCACGCCCCCTGCAGGACCGTGTTGAAGGTGACCCGGCAGGTCCGGGCCAGGGAGCGCAGACTGCCGGTGAGATCGCCGCCCAGACGACACTCGTGCTCGGCGTATCTCTCGGGTAGGCCGGCCAGGTCGGGCTGGGCCAGGCCGAGGGCTGTGGGCGAGGCCAGACCGGCCAGATCGGCCCGCCAGAAGGCCTCGGCCCGGGAGAGGTCTTGGCCCCTGAGCCAGGCGACGTAGTCCCGGAAGGGGCGCGACTCGGAAAGGACAGCCTCACGCCCGGCGCGGATGGCCTCGTAGAAGGAGAGAACCTCCCTCACGAGGAGCGCGTTGCACCAACCGTCGAGGATGAGATGGTGATGGCTCCATACGAAGCGGTGAGTGTCGGCGCCCAGGCGGATGAGGAGAAGACGGAGCAGGGGCGCTTGCTTGAGATCGAAACCTTGCCGGCGATCACGCTCAAGGTGTTCGGACAGCCGCCGGCTCTGTTCGGACGGGTCAAGACCGCGCCAATCCCAGCGCTGGAAGGTCCCTTCCACCTCGCGGTGGACAATCTGGAGCGGCTCGGCCAGGTCTTCCCAGATAACCCTGGTGCGAAGGGTCGCGTGTCTGGCCATGACCTTGCGCCAGGCGGCTGCAAAAACCTCCGAATCGAGTTCGCCACGCAGGACCAGCGAAAGCTGCTCCACGTAGACCCCGGAGTCGGGGGCGTAGAGAGTCTGAAAGAACATCCCGGCCTGCATCGGCGAGAGGGGATAGATATCCTCGATGCCGTCGGCCTCAAGCCCGCCCCCGAGCCGATCCCAATCCGGGGTCGGCGGCCCGGTGGCCGGCCCGGTCGCCGGCCCGATGGCCGGCCGGCCCGCGGCGGCACTCCACCCGAGATCCGTAACGGTCCCTTCGCCGGTCGCGCTCTCCAGGACCGCCGCCAGTTCGGCGACTGTCTGATGCTCGAAGATGTGCCTCGGAGCGAGGCTTAAACCCGCCTGTTTGGCCCTGGCAACAACGCGAACACTGAGAATGGAATCTCCGCCAAGCCCAAAGAAGTTGTCGTCCAGACCCACCCGCTCCAGGCCCAGAGCCTCGGCCCAGATCCCGGCCAGGAGCGTCTGAAGCGGAGTCCGGGGCCTGACATAGGCACCCTCCTCCGTCCCCACCTCCGCCGGGCCGGGTGGCGGGAGGGCCGCCCGGTCGACCTTGCCGTTATAGGTGAGGGGCAGAGCCTCGAGGAAAACGAAGGCCGAAGGCACGAGGGCGGCCGGCAGCCGCTTTCGAAGATAGGAACGCATCTCGGCCGTCCCATCCCGGCCCAAGCTCGGGGCCACGACGTAGGCCAGAAGCGACAGGTGGCCGCCTTCGCCAGGGCGAGCGACAACCACCGCGGCCTTGACCGCCGGGTGCTGGGTCAGGCCGGCCGCGATTTCCCCCGGCTCGACCCGCACGCCGCGGATCTTGACCTGATCGTCAAGACGGCCCAGGATCTCGATCCTCCCGTCCAGGCCGTAGCGGCCCAGATCGCCGGTGTGGTAGACCAGGTCTTCCGCCGCGCCCGTGAAGGGATTGGGCCGGAAGCAACCGGCGCCCTCGCCCTCGTTGACGTAGCCGAGGCTGCGAAACGGAGTCCGGATGACGATCTCGCCGGGCTCCCCGATCCCTGAGAGCAGGCCGTCCAGAGTTAGGATCAAGGCCTGGGTCTCGGGCAGGGGTCGGCCCAGGGGCTGCACGCCGGCCGGCGGATCCTGGGGAACGCGGTAGAAGCACTTGGCCAGGGTTGTCTCGGTCGGTCCGTAGAGGTTGACAACCTCCGCCCCCGGGAAAACCTCCCGGAACCGGTTTACCAGTTCGGCCGTGAGGGGTTCCCCGGCAAAGAAGGCGTAGCGCACGGAAGGCGCCGAGACCCCCGGCGGCAGGTTGGCCAGCCAGGCCTGGGCCAGCGTCGGCACGGTGTGAAGAAGGGTAACGCCTTCGCGGTTGAGCCACTCGACCAGCCCGCTCGGATCGAGTTCCTGGCCGTCGGGGGGCAGGCACAGAGTGGCGCCGCTCGCCAGGGGCAGGAGGATGTCGCGGAGGACAACGTCAAAGGACAGACCGGTAAGCTGGGCGGCCCGGTCGCCCGTCCCCACCCCGAAGGTCTGACCTTGCCAGGACAAAAAGTGCCCAAGACCCTTATGGCTGCCCAGGACCCCGCGGGGCGCCCCGGTCGTGCCGGAAGTAAAGAAGATGTAGGCCGGGTCGGCCGGGAGGGCCACCGGGGCATCCCCAGCCGAAGAAGCGGCCGTCTGCGCGGCGCCCGGCTGCGTGGCGACCGGCTGCGTGGCGGCCGGAGTCGCGGCGGCCGGAGTCGGGCCGGCCCCGCCACCCTCCTCATCCACGGTCACAACGGCGAGGCCCGGATTCTCTCCTCGCAACCATTCGTCCTCGGAGCGCCAAGGACCCACATAAAGTAGGTCCCTGGCCCGCCCCTCTCGGAGCATGAGCCGCTGCCGCTCCTCGGGAAGTCGACGATCCAGGGTCAGAAGGATGGCGCCGCCCTCAAGCACGGCCAGCAGGGCGGCCACGAGTCCGGGGCAACGGCGTCCGCTAACGGCCACGACCTTACCCGTGAGCCCGCGCTCCCTGAGAACCCGCGCCAGCTCCCCTGAACTCCGCCTTAGCTCGGCGTAGGTCCACGAGCGGCCCGCCCAGGTCAGGGCTATCGCGCCGGGGGCCCGGTTGGCCGCCTCCCGAAAGAGGTCCGGGGCCGTCGGGTAGGGCGGCGCCGGCAGCGGCTGGGCCGGATCGGGCAGAACCGGCCGGGACGCCGGAGTCACCAGGGAGTAGGAGGCAATGGATCGCTCCGGCCCGGCCACGGCTTGCTCCAAAAGACGCTCAAACTGGTCCATGAGGCAGGCCGCGCGCCGGCTGGAAAAGAGGGCCTTCTGATAGACAAGCCGCAGCCCAAGCTCGTCGCCTTGCTCTTCGGCGTAGAAGGTCAGATCGAAGCGAGCCTCGGGCTCGGCCTCCTCGAGACGCTCTATCCTGAGCCCCGGAACCTCCATCGTCCGCGGAGGCGTGTTGATGACATTGAACAGGACACTGAACATGGGCGTGCGATTGAGGTCACGCTCGGGTTGAAGGACCTCGACCAGCTTCTCAAAGGGTAGGTCCTGGTGGGCAAAAGCCCCCAGGGCCATGTCCCGCACCCGCCGGAGGAGTTCACTGAAGCTCGGTTGGCCGGAGAGGTCGACGCGCAGGACCAGGGTGTTGATGAAGAAACCGACCACGCCCTCCACCTCGGCCTGGTTGCGGTTGGCGATGGGCGAGCCGATGACCATGTCCTCCTGTCCGGTCAGGCGGCCAAGGAGGATGGCGAAAGCAGCCAGAAGGACCATGAAGAGCGTGGCCCCTTCCCGGCGGGCCAGCAAGCCTAGCTCGGCCGCCAGGGGTCGGGGCAGAAAGAGGGTCTGGGCCTGACCCCGGTAGTCGGCCACCGAGGGTCGGGGGTAGTCGGTCGGGAGACGCATAACCGGCAGTTCGCCGCCGAGCGCTTTTTTCCAGAAGGCGAGCTGGTCTTCGAGGACTTTTCCCTCGAGCCACCGTCTCTGCCAGACGGCGAAATCGACGTACTGGATAGGCAGGGGTGGCAGAGAGACCGGCCGGCCGTGGGCGAACCCGTCGTAGAGGAAAAGTATCTCCCGGCTCAGAATCCCGGCCGACCAGCCGTCGGCCACGATGTGGTGTAGGCCCAGAAGAAGGACGTAGTCCTCCTCGCCCAGCTTGAAAAGATCGGCCCGCAACATCGGTCCCCGCTCCAGATCAAAAGGCCGGCGGGCCATCTCCGCCACCAGACGCAAGGCTTCTTTCTCGCCCTCGGCGGGGGGAAACTCGCCAAGATCGATAGCCTCCAGGGAGAGTGGCGGGGCTTCCGCTATCACCTGCACCGGACCGTCGTCGGTCGATCTGAAGGTGGTCCGGAGAGCCTCGTGGCGTTCGACGATGGCCTGGAGACTGTCCCGAAGGGCGGTCACGTCCAGGCGCCCGCCCAGACGCAGAATCGTCGGCACGCTGTAGAACGGGCGCCCCGGTTCGAGCTGAGCCAGAAACCACAAGCGCCGCTGGGCGAAAGACAGCGGATAGGTGAGGCCCGGGCCCCTCGGCCGCGGTTCAGGTCGGCAGCCGGCCTGGCCCTCTCTTTCGTCCCCGGCCCTAAGGAGTTCGAGCACCAGAGCTCGCTTGGCCGGGGAAAGGCTCGCCAGCCGGTCGGCTAGATCAGGCATCCCCGGGTTTCCTCTCCTTAGAGACGGCCAGCATCTTGGCGACCTCTTCATCGGAGAGTTGCTCGACCTGGGCCAAGACCTGGCCCAGATCTGTTCCGGCCCTCGTCTCCAGCGCCCGCGCCACCAGGGCGGCCAGTTGGGCCACGCTGGGGGCCTCAAAGAGCCCGCGGACGGGCAGTTCGATGCCAAAAGCGTCGCGGATTCGGGCGACGACTCCGGTGGCCAGAAGCGAGTGCCCCCCCAGATCGAAGAAGTCGTCCTCCACGGAGACTCGCTTAAGTCTCAGGACCTGGCCGAAGATACCGGCCAGAAGCTCCTCCGCCCGCGTCCGCGGGGCGATGAAGACCTTGGCCGGCGGACGGCTTTCTCCGGGGACGGGCAGGGCCCGGCGGTCCACCTTGCCGTTGGGGCTGAGGGGCAGCCGCTCCAGGGCGACAAAGGCCGACGGGACCATGTATTCGGGCAACTTCTCCTTGAGGAAAGCCCTCAGCCGGTCCGGCCTGATCGCGGCCCCGGGGGTCGGGACAACATAGGCCACCAGGCGCTTGTCGTCCGGGACATCCTCCCGGGCCACGACCACCGTCTGACCTACGGAAGAGTGGCTTCCGAGCACGGTCTCGATCTCACCGAGTTCGACCCGGAAACCTCTGACCTTGACCTGGAAGTCCTTGCGGCCGAGAAAGTCAATGGCCCCGTCGGCCCGGTAGCGAGCCAGGTCGCCGGTGCGGTAGAGGCGCGCTCCGGGAACCGGGCCGTGGGGGTCCGGCAGGAAGCGCTCGGCGGTGAGTTCCGGCCGGCCGACGTAACCGCGAGCCAGGCTGACGCCGCCGATGTAGAGTTCCCCCGGCACCCCAACCGGGGAGAGCTCGAAGTTCGCGTCCAACAGGTAGATCTGGGTGTTGGCTATGGGCCGTCCGATAGGCGCCTCGCGCCGTGGGCCACCCGGTTCGCAGGCCCAGGACGTGACGTCCACGGAGGCCTCCGTGGGACCGTAAAGGTTGTGCAGCTCGACCCCTAGGTTGCCGGCCCCCAGGTTGCCGGCCCCCAGGTGGCTGAAGAAGGCCTCCTCCTGGGCCAGGGTGAGGGCCTCCCCGCTGCAGATGACCCGCTTAAGACTGCCGCAAGCGGACAGACCCGGCTCCCCCAGGAAAACCTGGAGCATCGACGGGACGAAGTGGATAGTGGTGATGCCCTCCTCCACGATGGTCTTCTTGAGGTAGGCTGGATCCTGGTGCCCCCCGGGCCTGGCCACGACCAGGCGCGCGCCCGTGGCGAGCGGCCAGAACAGCTCCCAGACCGAGACGTCGAAGGTGTAGGGCGTCTTCTGGAGGATGCGGTCGGACGGCGTCAGACCATATGCCTCCTGCATCCAGAGGATGCGATTGACGATACCCCGGTGCGGGATGGCCGCGCCCTTGGGCTGTCCGGTCGAACCCGAAGTGTAGATGATGTAGGCCAGGTTGCCGGGGCCCGGTCCGGGCGCCTGGGCCCGATCAGGTCGGGGCGCCTGGGCCCGACCCGGTCCGGGGCTCTGGGCGATCTCCTCCCAATCCTCGTCGAGCCGGATGACCCGCAGCCCGTCCTTCTCCGGCAGGCGGACCCGAAACTTGGCCAGGGTCAGGACGACGGGCGTGTGGGCGTCTTCCAGCATGTAGGCCAGGCGTTCCCTGGGGTAGGTCGGGTCAAGCGGGACATAGGCCCCGCCGGCCTTGAGGATGCCGTAGAGACCAACGATCATCTCCAGGGAACGCTCGACGGCGATGGCCACCGGAACGTCCGGTCCGACCCCCAGGCCACGCAGATAGAGAGCCAGCTTCCCCGCCCGCTCGTCCAACTCCCGGTAGGTCAGTCTTTGGTCGCGGAAGGTCACGGCCACGGCCTCGGGGGTCTGGGCGGCCTGCCGCTCAAAAAGCTCGTGCAGGCAGACTTCGGGTCGGGGCCCGGTCTCGGTGTCGTTCCAGTCGCGCAGGACAAGGTTCCGTTCTTCCACCGAAAGGAGAGGCAGCTCGCCCAGGGGGCGGTCCGGCAGGGCCACGGCCTGGGCCAGGAGGTTCTCGAAGTGGATCAGCAGCCGGTCGATGCGGTCGGCGTCGAACAGGTCGGAGTTGTACTCGAGCATTCCTCTCAGGCCCCGGCTGTCGTCCATGACTCGGAGGGTGAGGTCGAACTGGGTTGTCCCGGTCTCACCCCAGGCCGGGCTCAGGGTGAGGTTGCCCGCCTTCACCGTCCCCAAGGGGGCGTTGTCGAAGGCGAAAGCCACCTGGAAGAGCGGGGTGAAGCTGAGGTTGCGCTCGGGCTGGAGAGCCTCGACGAGTTTCTCAAAGGGCAGGTCCTGGTGAGCCAGGGCGCCCACGGTCGAGTCGCGCACCCTCCGGACCAGTTCCCGGAAGCTCGGAGTTCCGGAGAGATCGGTGCGCAGGACAAGGGTGTTGACGAAGAAGCCGATCAGCCCCTCGGTCTCGGTGTGGGTCCGATTGGCCACGGGCGACCCGACAACGATGTCGTCCTGGCCCGTGTAGCGGTAGAGGACGGCCTTGAGGCCGGCCAGGAGAGTCATGAAGAGCGTGGCGCCTTCCCGGCGGCCCAGGGCCCCCACCCTGGCGCCTAGGTCGGCCGGCCACTCGAAGGTCCGGTAGGAACCCTGGTAAGAAAGCACCGGCGGGCGCGGCCGGTCCGAGGGCAGATCCAGAAGGGGCGGGATACCCGAGAGCCGCTTGGTCCAGTAGTCAAGCTGGTCTTTCAGGACCTCCCCCGCCAGCCACTGCCGCTGCCAGTGGGCAAAGTCCCTGTACTGGATGGGCAGCGCGACCAGGGGCGACGGCCGTCCGGCGGCAAAGGCCTCGTAGAGAGCGACGAGTTCCCGCAAAAGAACGTTGTGGGACCATCCGTCACAGACGATATGGTGCATGGTCAGGACGAGAAAATGATCCTCGGGGCCCAGCCTGAACAGGGTGGCCCGGAGGAGCGGACCGGTGGAGAGGTCAAACGGCCGTTTCACCTCTTCGTTGATCAGGCCCGGGGCCTCGGCCTCGGTCGTGTCCACTCGTCCAAGACCGACCTCGCGGGACGAAGCTATGACCTGCTTGGGCTCACCCTGGAGGGAGACAAAGGTCGTGCGCAGGGTTTCGTGGCGCCTGACGATCTCATTGAGACTGGCCTCCAAGGCGGCGATGTCCAGACGGCCACCCAGGCGCAGGACGCCGGGGATATTGTAGTAGGGGCTGCCCGGAGTAAGCTGGGCCAGAAACCACATTCGCTGCTGGGCGAAGGACAGGAGTGGGTCGCCCGCCCCCTCGACGGGAACCGGCGTGGGCTGAGAAGGCCTCGCGCCCGCCCGCCTGGCGGAGCTGATGTCCTCGGCCAGCGAGGCCATTGTCGCCCCTTCGAAGAGCCGGCGGATGGGCGTGTCGACCTGGAAGGTTTCCCGGATCCGGGCCACGAGTTCGCTGGCCATGAGGGAGTCCAGGCCGTAGCCGGCCAGGGGTTCGCTAAAGCTGAGTTCCCGCGGAGCGACCTTCAACAGGCGGGCCAACTGGGTGAGGAGCCAGATCTCGACATCGGGGTCGGCCTGGGCCGCTCCACCCGCCTCCGGACCCGGCCCGCCCGCCGCGGCTGCGGGGCTGTCCCGCCACTCCGCCACGACCTCGAACTTCCCGCCCAGGAACAGCCCCCGGCAGGCAGTGCGCTGGATCTTGCCGCCCGGCGTGCGGGGAATGGTTCCCGGTTTGACCAAGAGCACGGCCAGGGGTCTCAATTCGTGTTCAGCCGCCACCGCCTGCCGCACGGCGGCGACAACTCCGTCGAGGTTCCCGGTGGCGGGATCACCCTCCCTCACGACGACGAGACGTTCCTCCCCGTCGGCCTCCACGGAGAAGGCCGCGCCGGCCCCGGCCCGCAGGGCGGGATGGGCCTCCCCGGCCGTCTGCTCGATGTCCTGAGGGTAATGGTTACAGCCGCGGATAATGATCAGGTCTTTCAGCCGGCCGGTGATGTAGAGGTACCCGTCGTGGATGAAGCCCAGGTCACCGGTCCGGAGGTAGGGTCCCTCGCCACCGGCGAGAAAGCCGGCGAAGGTCTGAGCCGTCTCTTGGGGGCGATTCCAGTAGCCCTGGGCCACGACCGGGCCACCAAGCCAGATCTCCCCTACCTCACCGTCGCCGGCGAGGGTCAGTGTCTCCGGGTTGACGGTCAGGACCTCGTTGTCCGGGAAGAGGCAGTGGCCGACGAAGGTCAAGGTTCCCTTACCCACCGCCGGCGTGAACTCGACCCGATTGTGCTCCAGCGGTTCCCGGTTGATGGTCACGGCCACCGGTCTGATCTCCCTGGGTCCGCCGCAGACAATGTTGGCGGTCTCGGTCAGCCCATAACCGGCGAAGAACGCCTCGGGTCGGAAACCGCAAGACGCGAAGGTGGCGCTGAAGCGATCGATAGTTTCCTTGCGGACCGGCTCGGAGCCGTCGAAGGATACCTCCCAGGAACTGAGATCCAGACCCTGTCGCTCCTCGGGGGTGACCCGGCGGGCGCAGAGATCATAAGCGAAGTTGGGACCACCGCTCAGGGTGCCACGGTAGCGGGTGATGAGTTCCAACCAGCGCGCGGGCCGTTCGAGAAAGGCCTGGGGAGGCATGGCCACCAACTGGCTGCCCGCCCAGAGGGCCTGGAGCACCCCGCCGATGGAACCCATGCTGTGGTTAAGAGGGGCCCACGAGACGTAGACCGTGGCCGGGGTCATTCCCGCCACCCGAGCCACGAAGTCCAAGCTGTAGACCACGTTCGCGTGGGTCAGCATGACCCCCTTCGGGTTACCGGTCGAACCCGAGGTGTACATGAGAAGGGCCAGCGACTCGGGATCAAGGTCGGGTTCCCGCCAGGCTTGGGCCGATCCCCGGGCCAACAGGTCACTGGCCAGGCAGCGGAGGTCGCGGAGGGCGGGTTCTTCGGCGAAACGTCCCTGAAGCATGGGCAGAAGAGACCCCACCGTCAGGGCCAGGGCCGGGCGCACGTCGCCGACCAGGGCCGCGAAGCGAGCCAGGCTGCCGGTCGGGGCCGGCGGGAAGGCCGTCACACCCACCGCGCCGGCGTAGAGACAGCCAAAAAGGGCCGGCACGTAGGCCAGCCCGGGCGGATAGAGCAGGAGGACACGCTCTCCAGCCACGCCTATAGACTGGAGCTCGGCGGCGATAGCCCTGGCCTGAAGATCGACTTCCGCTAGGGTCAAGCCGAGGTCCTCTCCCTCGCCCCGCGGGAGGTAAACGAAGGCTCGATGGTCGGGTTGTTCGAGGGTTCGCCGGCGAAGAAGCTCGACTAGAGTCGACGGGCGGCGGCTCGCTGGACGGTCAGAATCCGGGGAGGGTTCCATAGTCCGCACCTTCCGATACTCCGCGTTTCTTGGCGGGGTCGCGCCTGGGGGTGGTCCTCTCCGGGTCCCGTTTCTCGGGCTGAGGGATCGGCGCTGATCCCCAGGAAACGACAAGATGACCAGCACCTACCTGGGATTCATGGTAGCATACTTCGCCATAAGAGGAAAGGTTTGTGCAATCTTCCTTCCCCACTTAGCAGGCAGGGGTGCGCGCTTGTCCTCAGAATAGTCCTTCTAGTGACATTTCGACGGACATCCTAGCCGTTCCGGCTGAGAGGCGCCACCGATCAGCCGTTCCGGCCGAGAGACGCCAACGACAAGCGTGCCGGGAGATGAGGTCATGACCCTCCGGGTAGGAGATCCCGCCCCCGCCTTCTCCTTCACTGATCAAACCGGGGCCAGGCGCGATCTGGGCGAGATCGCCAGATCGGGGAAGCCGGTGGTTCTCGCCTTTCTGAGGTACGCCGGGTGCCCGCTCTGCCAACTGGAGACAGCCCGACTGGGACAAAGCGCGGCCCGGTTTGGGGAGAAGGGGGCCACCCTTCTCATCGTGACCCAGAGCCGGGTGGAGAACCTGGGTGGCCTGATCAGCCTGGCGCCCGAGGCCACCTTCGTTTCGGACCCCTGGGGAGAGATCTACCGCCTCTACAACGTGAGAGTCGGCACCCTCCTCCAGTACGCCGGCGCCTCGATTCTGACCCGGGCCAGGGCGGCGTCCGCGGCGGGCTACGCTCACGGCGCCCCCGAGGGCCAGGAGCGTCAATTGCCCGCGGCATTCGTTATCGCCGCCGGCCGCAGGTTGGCCTTCGTCTACTATGGAAAGACCGTGGCCGATGCCGCGGACCCCGAGGATATCCTCAAGGTTCTCGACGCGCTGGGGCGCCAAGCTCGAAGGTGACCGGCGCGCTGGGGCGCCAAGCTCGAAGGTGATTTCGGGTGGCAAGTAGAGGCCGAAAGCGGCCGGAAAACGGCGCCTCCGCTCCGAGCGAGCGGGGGAGGGCCTCTTTTTCGTCCGCAGGGTCTTGCGCACTAGCCCGCCGGAGCCTAGACTCAGAATGACGCGCTTTCAAGACTAGCGCTCTCCCCAGACGGCGTTCTCCCGAGGAGGTGGTGGAAGCCATGGACGATGGCCCAGGACAGCGAAGCTACAGCTCGAAGGGAGCGATTATTAGTCATGACTTCCAACCGCTTTCTCACTGTCCCGTCCAGCGAGCCCAAGGAGCGGGCCTACCAGACCACTAACCGCATCGAGGGCGCCCGGCGCTGGATGGCTCTGGCCACGGTTATGGTCACCATGTTCTTCGCCTCGCTCGACCAGACCGTCGTGGCTACGGCCATGCCCAGCATCATCACCGATCTCAAGGGCTTTCAAGTCTACGGCTGGGTCTTCACCGCCTACCTCATGGCCGTGGCCATCACCGTTCCCATCTACGGTAAGCTCTCGGACATCTACGGCCGCAAGCCGTTCTATCTGTTCGGCCTAGGGTTGTTCATCCTAGGCTCGGCTCTCAGCGGCCTGTCCCAGTCGATCGGGGCCCTCATCTTCGCCCGCGCCGTCCAAGGTGTCGGGGCCGGGGCGATGACGAGCATGCCTCGAGCGACGGTGGGCGACATCTTCAACCCCCGCGAGCGGGGGCGCTGGATCGGGGTCGTGGCCTCGGTCTTCGCCCTGGCCACCATCATCGGACCAACTCTCGGTGGCTGGATCTCCGACACTCTGGGTTGGCGCTGGATCTTCTACATCAACCTTCCCGTTGCCGTCCTCGCCGGCGTGGGTGTGATCTACACTCTGCCCAGGGTGCGGGTAGCAGGTCAGGCCAAGGTGGACTGGCAGGGTTGCCTTCTCCTGGCCGCCGGTCTCATACCCCTTCTTCTGGCCTTCACCTGGGCCGGGGATCGCTACGCTTGGGACTCGCCGGCCCTCATCGGCATGTTCGCCGGCTCGGTGGCGGTGCTGGCCGGCTTCTTCCTCTGGGAGCGGCGGGCGGCCCAGCCCATCCTGGCCCCCCAACTCTTCCGGGACCAGATCTTCAGCTCGTCGATCGCCGTGACGTTCCTGGTCTCGATGGGCATGTTCGGCGCGGTCGCCTTCACTCCGTTGTTCTTTCAGGGAGTGCTGGGCATGACGGCGACCCATTCCGGCCAGTTCCTCACCCCGCTCATGCTCTCCCTCATCGCCGGAAGTGTGCTCGGCGGGGGATCGGCCAGCCGGACCGGCCGCTACAAGGTCCAGGCCGTTCTTGGCGCCGCGCTGCTCGTTGCCGGGGCCTACCTCTTGACCAGGACCGGAGTGGACACAACCAGGCTCCAGATGACTCGGAACCTAGTCGTCTTCGGCCTGGGGCTCGGCCTGATCCTACCCTCCCTGAACCTGGCCGGCCAGAACGCCTTTCCCCATCGCCTCCTGGGCATGGTCAGTTCCACCCAGCAGTTTGTCACCTCCCTGGGCGCGGTTATCGTGGCCCCCATTCTGGGCACCGTGCTCAAGAACACCTTCGTGGCGGAGTTGCCCAAGGCGCTCTCCCCGGCTCTGGCGGCCGCGTTGGCCGCGGCCCCGGCGGCTCTGAGGGAGCAACTCCTCTCCAACCCGCAAGCCCTGGTGAGCGCGAGCGCCCTGGAGGCCGTCCAGCGGCAGTTCGCGGCCTACGGGGCTCAGGGCGAAGTTCTCTTCCAGAGTTTCGTCCAGGCCGTGCGGGAGGCGCTGGCCCATGCGCTGGTCCACTGCTTCGTGGTGGCCCTGGCCGTGACCGTCGTGGCTTTCGCCGGGGTCTGGTTCGTCAAGCAGATCGACCTGAAGCGGGACGAGTTCTACACCGAGGGAGAGGGAACTTGACCGGCGGCGCGACGCGGAGCGCCGGCCCACCAGGCGTCTTGGACGCAGACCCCGCCGCATCCAGCAAAGCGGGAGTTGGTCCCCCTGGAGTGGGGGGCGACGCCGGCGAAGCGGGGGTTGATTCCACCGGGCGGCTGGGCTGGATCAGGCCGCCCTCCCGGCCGTAGCCGACGAAGAAGGTCATGAGAACGTAGGGCACAGCGTAGAAGACGTAGACCAGGTTGAGCAACAGAAGCGGCATCACCCGGCCCAGGCTGGCCGCGACGGCGGATGGATCGCTGATCGCGCCCCCGCCTCCAAAGATGGCCTGGAGCTTGGCCCAGACGGACAGCGAGATGAGATAGCTCGGACCGCGGACGAGCAAGAGGCCCACCACGATGAGGCTCATCGCCAGACCGAACCTCCGCCCCACGAACCTCAGGCCCCGCCCCACGCCTTCGATGACCGTCACATTCTCAAGACCCACGGAGGCCGCGCCGAAGCCGAAAAGGAGGAGAATGCCGATCTGCGCCAAGAAGGTGAGGATCTGTGCGGCGAGGACAAAGCCCGGCGAGGCCAAGATGAAACCCTGCATGGCCGCCGGTTTGAAGCTGCCGCCGACCGCCAGCCGCCCGGCCAGGGCGATGCCGGCGACAAGGCCGAGGAGAGCATAGACCGCCACTTGAACGGCGACCGCCAGACCCAACAGGCCGACGCTCCGCCAGAAGCACCGCTTGGCGCCCTCGGAGAAGTCCTTGGACGCCGCCTTGGCTCCGCGGCAGGCGACGGCGCCGGCCCCCGAGAAGCCGGCTAGGGCCATGGCCAGGTAGGCCCAGAGACCCAGCCCCAGAAAGAGGACCATGAAGCCCGGACTCCGGCTCGCCACGGATAAGGCCACACCCACGACCAAGCCCACGACCAGCAAGAGCGGGGCGCTCCAAAAGACAACGCCCGATCGAAACCCGCGCCAACTCTCGGCTAGAATCAACCCAAGTTCCTTCATGTGGAACCCTCCCTTCGGCTGGTGGAAGCTTCTGCCACATGGAGGGCTTCTCCTCCTCCCCGGAAGGGTCACGGGTGTAGCGGTAAGTGGTGGCCCGTCCCCCGTCCCCCCTCCCCTTCCGCCCATTTCACTCCCGCCCCTCCAGGAGGCGCTCCGGCTGGGCGAGGGTTCGCCAGAGCCAGATCGCAAGGCCGACGGAGGCGAGAGCCCACCCCAGGCGATTAGCGGCCAGAGCCGGCACGGAACCGAGAAGATAGACCGACAGGGGTGTGGCGTTCGTTAGCCACGAAGCGCCAAAGGGCAAGAGCCCGATCAGAACACCGCCTATCCACAAGAAGAGGCCGCCGAGAACCCCCGACGTCTCCGACGCCAGGCGGTAGCCTATGGCCGTGCTAAAGAGAGCGTAGATGGCCAGGTCGAGGAGGCTCGATAGGATCTCCGGGGCGAAACCGTGCCTGACACTTCCCCGCAGCTCGACCGGGACCAGGAAGAGGAGAGCGGTCGCCCACGCCCAGAGAAGCCAAAGCAGAAGGCGGGAAAGCCAGACACGATGCAAACCACGGGCTGAGGTGGCCACCAGCTCCGCCGTCCCCGAGGCGGCCTCCCGCGTCACCAGACCAGGCGCCAGCAGGATGGCCAGAAAGGGGAGGCAGGCCCGCCCGATAATGAGGAGGCCACGGTCGGAAAGACCCACGGATTGCGCGAGACCGGGCCATCCCAGAAGCCCGGCCCCTATCGACAAGCCGAGATGAGGCCAGCCGAGGGCGAATCGCAGTTGGCCTGCCCATCGGCTCGTGGCCGGCCATCGATCCGCGGCCGGCTGGGAGGGTCGCGCTGACCGAGAGGGTCTCATGGCTTACCCCCCAGTTGGCGGCCATATATCTCGATGAACTCCTCGGCCGCGGCGGCGGGGGCGTCCATGGTCGGGGTCATCACGCTCGGCGCCCAGAGGAGGTAGGCCGCCACAAGGTCGGCCGTCTCGGGTCCGGGGCCCAGCCGGTCCCAGAGAGCCAGCCCGAGGGAAAGTGAGGTGTCGCTACTCGCCCCCGAGCCACCCCTCCACTAAGTAGTATGAGAGGTGGTGGTCTTCATCTTTATCGGCAAGCGGCACGAGCTATCGCGTGAGGACATCCTCAAGGCAGTTCATGGGGTGGAACCGGAGCCGCCAAGGTGCCATGTCGTTCAGGTTGGCCCGAGGGTCTTTCCCGTCAAGCAGATAGTCAGTCTGGCAACCGGGCTTGACCGGCTGGACTTCACAAGCATGTGAGCCAGAGACGTCTTGAGGCGGCTGGGTTTCGAGCTGTTCCGCCGCGCATAGCAGGAAGCACCATCACGGCGTAGTCTTGAATACGGCCACGAGTCTGCTAAACAAGCCCTTGAACGCCTTCTTGGTATCTTGATCGGGGGTGATCTCATTCGCCAGGCACTTCTGCCTGAACTTGAGACCGAGAGCGACCTTGCCACCCAGGCGTTTGGCCCATTCGGAATTCGCCTGGACGTCTTCAGGTCTTGCGTCGCCAACCAGGATCTCGAAGTCCGGCTTGCTGACCAGGTCCTCCATCGACAGCCCATCCCCGACGACCACGACCCTTGCGTCTGGGAAACCGAAGTCAGAGAACTCTTTGCGTGTGCTCCTGGTGCCCTTGTCGTCGAGAAGGACACAGACCTGTAGACCCCACCCTATGAGGATGGACGCGACGACAGGGGCCTTAGTGTGGCCAACGCAGGGTACTACGGAAACTGAGTTCGCCTCGAGCTCCCTGACCTTCAGCACATCCCGCATCGCGGTAAGGTAGTAGTAATCGGCTGCCCCCTCAACGATGATGTTTTGACGTGCTGGGCTCCCCCAGGACCGAGCGAGATCCAGGCCGATTGCTGCTATGAGTGGGGTCAGGGTCTCTTCGTCTGCCCCGTGTAGAGCGTTGTTCTGGACGCGGCTGCACTTGGTCGCATCGTCCTTGAGAACAAGACGGATCCGGTCAAGGTGCTCAGGATCCAGCAGGAACGGTGAATGGGTGGCAAAGACCACTTGGGTCTGCGAGGCCATCTTCTCTAGCACTCCCAAGACTTGCTCCTGTGCGCGAGCATGCAGGTAGAGACCAGGCTCATCGATCAGGATAACCGCCTTCTGAGGCAGGTTCTGCGCCTGGGCGGCCACACTGAGGAAGAATGAAGTGAACCATCGAAAACCCTGGCTCCGTTGACTCGGCCGGAATGGAGTATCATGTCTCGGATCAGCCACGGTGAACAGCATTTCGTCGCCATCGCAAGAGACTGAAATATCGACGTCTTCCTGTGACCAGAACTCCCTAAACTGCCTCATGAAGGAGTTCGAGGCCAAGGTGGCAATCCTCAGACGCTTGTGTTTGTCGCTCTCCCGTTGCAGCTTCTCGTAGTCCATGTCCGCCATCCTGCAATACCAATGTACGATCCGATTCGGGCCCGTGGCGGAGATGTCTGCAATGCGCACCCTGTCGGGTAGCATGTCTGTGAAGGAGTCGAAGTAGACGGCGGTGGGGAGTAGCTTGACTAGGTCACGGGTCACGAGTTCCTGAGCAGTCGGACTATCAGGTGCCGTCCCACAGGCAAGCAACCCCTGGACCGCGGCGTCCCAGAGCGGCCCCGAAAACAACGGAGCAGAGGCGGACTTCGACCTCCTAAGGGACACCAGGTCATCCGCAGGTAGTCCAGCGGAGCAGGTCTCGGATAGAATTCGGATCTCCTCCGGCGTTGGCCGCAGGTCGTAACAAACCGTCGGGTCAACCTCGTCGCGATAGTGGCACACGTCGTCGTCACCAAAGCCCTTGGACAGGTCGAGCAGTTCAAGGGCCTTAAGTACATTCGTCTTCCCCGATTCGTTCTTCCCCGCGAGCACCGTGATGTCGGCAGTCACGTAGCACAGGCCGCTATCCTCCATGGAACGGAAACCGTATGCCCTGAAGCTAGCCAATCGCAAGCGAAGTCCCCCCTGTGAAGATCCGCGGTACCGTTCTTCGACAGCAGCTCCCATCCACCTCCGGGAATGTCACATCCTGGGACATGCGAGGCGACTGGTGTCCGGTTCCTCTCGACCCTGACTCCGGCCGGCGACGGGTCAGTGAATGACGGGGCGCCAGGTCGGGCGGCCGCTCCATTGGGGGGTCAGCAGGCCGACAGACGCACGAGCGCCGACTGCAGCCAGAAGCCATCGAGCAAGTCGCCCCAGAGACGCACTCACAGCAGGTGCAGCTGAAACGACGACGAGCCGAGCTGGAAGCGAAGAACGCCGGCGGGGGGCCTACGTCGCCGGCAGCCCGACCATGAGCAGCAACACCACGGTGCCGAGGACGGTCAGAACGGGGAGGCCTATCGTGATCCATAGAGCCAGTCTCCTGGGCCGCGGCCATGGCCCAGAACTTGAACGACGCCGCCAGGAACCCGGTCTTCCATGTCTCCCAGTCGCGCCCCACCCCTTGACACCTTCCACTGTCACCTGTAAGCTACACCTGACACGTGAAGGAGACACATGACGGACGACCGGACGGGCAACCAGTTCCTGTTGATGCTGAGCGCTCTGGCAAACCCTCACCGCCTGCGCATCCTCGCGGCCCTGAGCCAACGCCAGGCCTATGTCAGCGAGCTAGCACGCGAACTCAAGATAGGCCGCCCCCTCCTCCACATGCATCTCCAGACCCTGGAGAAGGCCGGACTTGTGGTCGGACGCCACGAGGTCTCGGCCGATGGGAAGGCGCTACGGTACTACGAGGTGACGGACTTTGACGAGCGCCTCACGCCGGAGCGCATCATCGGGGCCGCAAAGACACTTAGGATCGAAAACGAACCGGACGGAGAGGTGGAGTAAGTGACTATCGGATGGCCCGTAGTGGTGGTCCTCGCCATCATCATGATTGGCGTGGCTGCCGTCCTCTCGGCGGTGGTAGCCGGCAGGGCGCAGGTCGCCAGCGAGGCGGAGAAGGGGAAATCCGGCGAGCAATACCGTACGCTCGCCACGGACTACGAAGGCTTGGCGAAGGAAACGCGGGATGTGCAAAAGGCCATGCAGGCCGATCTCGCGGAACTTTGCAAGCGGGTCGAGTCGATCGAGCGCATGATGAAGGAGGTCGGTTAGCCCCGACCAGACTCACACTGTGCGGCTCGCCCGCGGGGTTCGCTACCCACTCGCCCGGCCAGGGCCCGGAGGCCGAGTTCGTAGGAGGCCGGGCCGAAGCCGACAACCTGACCCGTGGTGGCCGGGGCGGTGACCAGAGTATGCCGTCACTCCTCCCGGGCGTGGACATTGGTGAGGTGGACCTCCACGATCGGAATGCCCGCGGCCGAGACGGCGGCCAGGGCGTCACGCACGGCGGGGTACCCTTTGCACTATCCCGAGGGTGGGTCAGAAGACCCTGCTGGGCCAGCCTCTGCCCGGGCAACTGCGAGAGCGCGGGCAAGCGCCTCTCGGGGAGGCCGCGCAACGGCAACCGCGCCGTCCGCGAGGTTCTTGTCGAGGCCAGAACCCGGAACACCTACCTTTCTGCTGTGTACCATCGGCTGGAGGCAAGGCGCGACGGCAAGTCGGCCGTCGTTGCGGTGGCCCACGCGATCCTGGTGATCGCCCATCGCCTGCTGACGGACGGTGGAGTCTACGTCGACCTTGACCACAACTACTTCGACCGCCGGGCTCGCGACAAGGTCCGAGCCAGGCTCACCAGGCGGCTGGAGGCCATGGGCTTCGAGGTGACCCTGACCGAACGGGCAGGGGGCAGCTTCCTAACCAGCGAGTCGGCCGCCGGGTGTTTTCGAGGGAATGCGCACCAATCTGCCGTTGACCTAGCTACTAGGCCACTTTATTCTACCTGTCTTGCCGCTGCTCGCCTCCAGCACAGGAGACCACTCACATCGGTTTCGCCACCATAGATGCGTTCAGCGGGGTGCACCTCAGACCAGACTACCCGACTGCCGCTGCAGACGCCACCCGGCGGCCCGCGCAGCTCGCAACTGCCGGGCCAGAGCCAGAGCACCCGGCCCCGTTAGAGTAGAGCGCTGAGCCTTTCATCGAGATCGCCAAGCCCCTGCAGGAGCCGTTGGACCATCTCATATTCGTCCTTGGGGTTGAGAACGGACTTGATGGACGTTGCTGAGTTGTGAGCGAAGCCCCCACGGTTGCTTCCGAACGTGTTCATATCTGCAACCCACGCGGAATCTAGATCATTCGGCGCAATACCTATCGGCATAAGAAGCTTCGTCAGGTTCGCCTCTTTGACCCCGTGGTTGGACCTACTCAGGCTCTTGTGGAAATCGGCCTTCTTCCGCCTGACCTTGTCGGCAATGGGCTCCAACTTGAGGGGCGCTTTCCTGGGCTGGGCGAGTTCGTCACCGCCGTACGCGAGGATACTGAGGATTACCGAGTTCGGCGCCTGGGTTGCCAGCCAGTGCGTGACCGCTTTATCAGAAACGTCTCGAACTCGATCCTCCAGGTATTGTTCGATCTCAGCATGGACCAAGAGAGTATAGCCTCTCGCCAAGTCAAGAGTTCTTGACGTATATGATCCGGTGGGCGACCAGTTGCTTGGTAGTAGCCGTTTCCGAAGCTGCATTAGGCGCTCACGCAACCTTCGATATCGTAGAGACCGACGCTGGGCCACGGCTCTACCTACCCCTAACAACAATCCGGTTGTCAACCATCTCGGGCATCGGGACCTCCACTTTCAAGCAGCCGCCTAGCGCTTCGGCCCAGACCCTGAACCGCCTGTACGTTGCCTCTAGGCTCTTGGTCGTGGTTTCGAGAGACTGCTGAAACCCCACATCGGTGTCACAAGCCTGAATAAAGCGAGCACAAACTTCATTAGGGGTCGCCCGTCGGGCTGCTTCAGCAATGTCCGGGTACGAGAAGTAGAAGAGCATGATGTCTATGACCGCCCTGTTGAACCTGCGTTCGAAAGCCGTGCCGTTCCATCTCCTAAAGGCGTTCCCTCCGAATGCTAGCAGGGTCACCTCGATAGCCGCTTCGAATCTCCTTGCCCGTTCTTTAAGAATAGGTTCCTCGGTAGCCCACCTACGATTGAGTGTGTCGGCTGTATCGTCCAAGAACTTCTTGAGGTTACCGGCATACAAGCCTAGGAAGAACTCGAATGCGAAGTAGCGGGTCAGGAGTTCCGCGTCGCGCATCCTGAAGTCTGGCTGGTCGTTCTCCATGAGCTTCCACAATTGGGTGCTCTGCGCGGAGTACTCGTCGACGAAATCCACGAAGCGGCCCGGGTGGAGTGCTTGCCTTAACTCCTGCGGAGACAGGGGCACGCTACCGGTGTTCAGTCGGTGGAACAGGAGATAGAGAACTCCCTCGTCCTGCCAGTTCTTGATGACGACTGTCCTTATGGTCTGGTTCTGGTACGCAGTCAGTTCGTCGTTGAGAAACAGGCTCTGCTCGATGTCGGCCAGAGTCTGACCGTTTAACTCCTTCCTTACCAGAAGTCCGCTAAGTCGCAACGGCTTAAAGCCTTCTTCCTCGCCTCTGGCCGCAAACTGCCGAAGAGTGAGCAGCCTCTGTTTCCCATCTATGACCAGAAACTGTCCGCGAGTGCCTCTTTGTTCAGCCAACACAATTTGGGGTATCGGTAGGTTTAGGAAGAGCGATTCAATGAACCGGCTCTTTCGCTCTGGGCGCCACGCATCCCGTCTCTGGAATCCTGGCGCTAGGTCTATGTTGCCTTTCTCAAGCTGTCCGAGAATGGTATCGGTAGTCCAGTCAGCCGCTGTTACAGAGACAGTCTTGAGGCACTCGCGGACCTTAGTTAGATTCAGGTCCGACTCGTAGTCCGCGTTCTGATCCTCGACTGTCGCGACCACCTCGTCCTGAACAGGGACGTGCTCTTCCTCCACAGCAGAAACCTCCCTCGGTGCGGGGTGGCAGCACGTGGGAACCCGTGCGGCAATCCGCTCTCCTTCTCGCCCGGCAACTGGAGGAAGCCTCAGGGACCCCCACGTAGCTGCCAGGGGCTCCACCTAAGTATCCGAACGGCCCCTCCAACGACTTGTGATTGAGTGCTAGAGCATAGCATTCAGGTCCTCGGACAACCTTCCGAACCGGGACACATGAAGTAGGCCTGGTTTACTGGACAGTCAGAGGCTTAGCACGGAACCATCTGTGGCTCCCCCGGTTCGGTCATCGTCTTGGAGTTCAGCGCGACGCTCTCGTACTCCTTTGGGTTCAGGTATGCCCGGGTCGAGTGGTGTCTCTTCCGGTTTTGAAGACTTCACTCCCGCCCCTCCAGGAGGCGCTCCGGTTGGGCGAGCGAGCGCCAGAGCCAGATCGCAAGGCCGGCGGAGGCGAGAGCCCACCCCAGGCGATTGGCGGCCAGAGCCGGCACGGACCCGAAAAGATAGACCGACAGGGGTGTGGCGTTCGTTAGCCACGAGGCGCCAAAGGGCAAGAGCCCGATCAGAACGCCGCCTATCCACAAGAACAGGCCCCCGAGAACGCCCGACGTCTCCGACGCCAGGCGGTAGCCTATGGCCGTGCTGAAGAGAGCGTAGATGGCCAGGTCGAGGAGGCTCGCTAGGATCTCCGGGGCGAAACCGTGCCTGACACTTCCCCGCAGTTCGACCGGGACCAGGAAGAGGAGGGCGGTCGCCGACGCCCAGAGAAGCCAAAGCAGAAGGCGGGAAAGCCAGACACGATGCAAACCACGGGCTGAGGTGGCCACCAGCTCCACCGTCCCCGAGGCGGCCTCCCGCGCTACCAGACCAGGCGCCAGCAGGATGGCCAGAAAGGGGAGGCAGGCCCGTCCGATAATGAGGAGACCGCGGTCGGAAAGACCCACGGATTGCGCGAGACCGGGCCATCCCAGAAGCCCGGCCCCTATCGACAAGCCGAGATGAGGCCAGCCGAGGGCGAATCGCAGTTGGCCTGCCCATCGGCTCGTGGCCGGCCATCGATCCGCGGCCGGCTGGGAGGGTCGCGCTGACCGAGAGGGTCTCATGGCTTACCCCCCAGTTGGCGGCCATATATCTCGATGAACTCCTCGGCCGCGGCGGCGGGGGCGTCCATGGTCGGGGTCATCACGCTCGGCGCCCAGAGGAGGTAGGCCGCCACAAGGTCGGCCGTCTCGGGTCCGGGGCCCAGCCGGTCCCAGAGAGCCAGCCCGAGGGAAAGTGAGGTGTCGCTACTCGCCCCCGAGCCACCCCTCCACTTCCGCAGAAGATCGCCATCCTTTGGGAACGTAGTCTCGCCGCCAGGCCCACCTTGGCTGCCATCTCCGCCCGGCACAGCTCCAGGTCGGCCGGCCCGGAGACTCCGAAGCCCGTCGCGCCAGGCCTCGACTTCGTCGTCTATCACCGCAGCGTCCAAGCAGCGGTAGCCGAGGACCCATTCGAGGTAGAGGCGGGCGCCGTCGGCAGCCAATTGGCCTGCCCGGGCAGAGGGCGCGCCCGTCGACCCAGCCTCCGCCGCCGATCCGGTGATCCAGGCCACCCACTGGGTTATCAGGCGCCTGGAGATCATGCCCGGCATCGATCGGCCGGCAATCCGAAATACCGTTTCGGGCGCCAGGATGAGCAGGTGTCCACCTTCAGTCTCCACCTCCAGCGCATCGACAGGCGCCTCGACGGCGGAGAGGGTTCCGGGCTCTCCAGCCTCCGCGGCCAGCTTGGCCAGGGTCTTCAGAACCTCGCCACCCCAGCGGGCGTCGGCCACCGCCAGAAACGCCGTGCCGGCCGGTTCCGTTTCCTGTCCACTGGCCGGAGCCTGGATCTCGACCCAACGCTGGCTCGTCTCGGCCTCGGCGAGCCAGCCGGTGGCCGCCTGGGCCACTTCTGGACCGGCGGCGAGATGGATTACCCCGGGGGCGGACAAGAGACCGGCGAAAACCACTAGCCCCGCCAAAACTCCAGCGGCTTGCCTGGCGCCCCGGCGCTTTGACCCCGGGACGCAAGCGGCCAGGCCTAAGAGAAGGCCGAGGCCAAGAAGCGCCAATCGGTGCGTGATCAGCAGGCGGAGGCCATCCGGCCCCAACAGAGTCAGTTCAGACCCTCGCGATGGAGCGTAGATGGGCGCGAAGTAGCTTGCCGGTGGGCGCAGCCAGAGCCCGACAGCCCACAGGACAAGGGCCGATACGTAGGCGATCCTGGCCGGGAGAAGGCGAGCCAGGAGCCGGCTTGCCCCCAGCCAGAAGATGATGACCGGGGCCACGGTGAGCGGCGCCAGCCACAGGTCTCCGGCCAGTCCAGGCCGGCCGGCGTGGTCCGTCAGCGGCGAGAGAAAGAGAATGAGAACCGCAAGGGAAGCCACGATCGCGGCCACGGCGAAGGCCACCGAGGCGCCGCCGGCCATCTCTGCCGCGAGGCGGATGGCTCGGGGCATGGACGAGGCCTCAACCATCTCCGCCGTCTTGCAGCTTGCGGGGCGGTTATGAGCTCCGATCCAGACCAAGGACATGGCCAGGGGCAAGAGCGACGACAGCCAGGCCCCCGCTTGCAGGGCCAGGCCCAGGTAGGTGCTTTCACGCAGAGCGCCGCCGGCGGCGTAAACAGTGGCGAGGGCCAGGCCCGCCCACAACCCAGGCGATCTCCACTCCAGGCGCCATTCCATGCCGGGCAAGGTAAGCCGGGATACCGGGCGGCCGAGGGCACGCACTAGGACCGCCCCCTGTTCACGAGGACCATGAACCCGTCTTCCAGCGTGGGCGCCGCCGGCGACAGGCCGGCTTGGCCGGGGCCGATGCAGCGGACCCGTAACCTCTCGCCATAACGGGCGCTGGCCACGACCATATGGCTCTGGCGGAGGGCGGGCAGATCGCTTAGGTCCACTTCGGCCTCCCAGACTTGGTTCTCGGCCGCCTCAGCCAGCCCGGAGGGCGACCCGCAGTAGAGCAGATTCCCCTGAAAGAGCACGGCCACTACGGAGGCCGACTGGGCGATGTCCTCGACGATGTGGCTGGATATGATCACGGTGCGGTTCCCCGGCAGCGAGCTGATGAGGTTCCGCAAGTCCACTCGGCCCTCCGGGTCAAGGCCGGCTGTGGGCTCGTCGATGATCAGGAGACGGGGATCGTTGAGAAGGGCAACGGCGATGCCGAGCCGCTGGCGCAGGCCGCCCGATAGGCCGCGGACGCGGGAGCGCCGGCGAGCGCCAAGCCCTACCGTCTCCAGGAGCAAATCGATGCGCCGGCGATCGCTCACTCCTTTGAGAGAGGCGAAGTAGACCATGGTTTCCAGAACGCTCAGTTGGGGGTAAAAGCCGAAGGTCTGCGGCAGGTAGCCGAGAATGCGCCGAACAGCGTCGCGGTCTTGGATGGAGATTCCGAAAACCTCGGCCGACCCCGCGGTGGGAGGTAGAAGAGTAGCCAGGATGCGCATCAGAGTGGTCTTCCCCGATCCGTTGGGCCCGACCAAGCCGAGGGTGCCCCCGGCGAAGTCAAGATCGACGCCGGTGAGGGCCCGGGTTCCATCCGGGTAAGTCTTAGACATCCCGCGCACCAGTAAGCTCATGAACTGGGGCCTCCCGTCCTTGTGGACAGCGCCGGCCCGAAAGCCCGCCAGTCACGCGTCCTGCGGCGGCTTCCACCAATGGTTCCGGATTCCTCCAGCGGAGGCATATTGCCTTCCAAGGTTCGGCTGCGTGGTAGGTGGGAGACCCTGGAGCCCGAAGAAATGCGAACGACGATCCCCCAGAGGGGGGCACGCAATGACGCGTTCCTCGCGCCTTTTCATGGTCCTGGCATCCTTGGCCGTGGCCGCCGCGGTGGCCGTCCTGAGTCTCTCGATGACAATCGCCGCCGCTACCACGGCGCGGCTCAGAACGGTGCTCAAGGGCAATGACCCACCGCTACTCAGCGTCACCCGCCAGGGTGACGAGTGGTTCGATCCGGAAACGGCCGGCTGGCTTGAGGCCGAACTTGGCGACCTCTGTGAAGGTGTCGCCGTTCAGTCTCCTTGTCGAAACACCATCATCCGGATGGTCAACGGCAAGATGTTTGGCGCCCCGCTGGCCTTCGTCGGCGTTAGCCCGAACTGGTTCAGACTTACCGGACAGCAGCTAGCCGGCGGTAGATTCCTCACCCAGGACGAGGTAGCGGAGGGCAAGCGGGTCTGTGTCCTTGGCGCGGCTTACGCGAGCCCGGAGGACTTTGCCCCGAGGCTCTTTCGAGATCGACCGTCGCTGCGTGTCGGGGATGTCGTCGACGCGCCCACGGACTTCCCCGGCGAGTGGGAGGTTATCGGAGTCCTGCGCGGCACGGACGCCCCGATTGCCTACCCGGACGGCGGCTGGCCCCAAAACGATAACATGCTGATCTACGTTCCCCTCACGGCTCTTCCCGACATGCCTCATCTCGCCTCGGACTTCGCGCTGCCCGCCGGAGTGGGTCTCGTGATCAGGAGCGGTGGCCAGGGCATTGAAGCCCTGACGGGCAAAGTGCGGACCCTCTTGGCCTCTTACGACGTTCCCGACCGGCGCCTCGCTATCGAGGTGATAAACCCGGCCGCGGTGGTACGTGATCGCCTCGATCGAGGCGTGGGCGGCTACTTCGTGGGAGTGGCCCTCTTCTTGGCCGTCATTGCCGCTCTGCAGGTGGCGAACGCGGCTGTCCAGGCCATCTCGGACCAGGTGCGCCCGCTGGGCATCAGGCGCAGCCTGGGGGCGACACAATGGCAGACCATAACGAGATCCTTTCTCTGGACCTTCAGCATGACCGCCGGCGGTCTCGCTCTGGGCCTCGCCGTCGCGGCTTTCCTGGCCCCGGTCGTGGGCCGGCTTGTCGATCATGAAACCGTCCTGACGTTGTCCGCGGCGGCTCGGTCTGGTCAGATCGTCCTGGCCTTCTCCCTTCTGGGGGGCATCTATCCGGCGTTCCTAGCCGGCAACCTCGACCCGGTGCTGGCCATCGGCCACGGGCGGAAGGCCCTGACTCTCAACCGGCGGGTCGACCCCAGAGCCTTTCTCGCCGGCGCCGCCGTCTGCCTCGGAGTGGGCGCGGCTGTGTTTCTCATGGCCATCGGGCAGGGAACTCAGGCCCAACTCGATCGCTATCTCGCGGCCTGCGGCGAAGGGTCCCTGCTCATAGGCGAGGCCGACCCCTTCGCGGCCGGTGGCGCCGTCGCGCGAGTAGATGAGGGGCTTATGACGGAATTGGCGGGTAGGTTCGCCGGCCAGGCTCGCTTCGCCTATGCGTCCTCCGTCCCCATTGAGGTGCGGCGGGCAGGCGGGGACGAGTCCGTCGGGGGCTTTGCCTGCGCGGTGGAGGGAGACTTCTGGGCGATCCGCGGAATGAGTTTGGCTGGTGGCGCAAACTCGGCCGGTGGCGCAAGCTCGGCCGGTGGCTTTCCGCCGCCGGGTGGAGGGGGTGTCGTCATCGGCGCCGATTTGGCCGCTCAACTCTTCGGAGATCCGGCCAGGGCCCTGGGAGGGTCCGTGCAAGTCGGCGACAGTGGGGGGCTAGAGGTCGTTGGAGTACTGGAACCGCGAGGGTCCAGCGTAATGGACCCGGACACGGACCGCGACTACACCGTCTTCCTGACCGCCGGCCAGGCTCGCGCCATCCCTTCGTTCGAGGCCCTCGGTCCGGATAATCGCATTTGGATTGCGCCCCTAACCGAGGACGCGGCGCTGGCGCCAGCCCTTCAAGGGGTCCTGGCACAGCTCTACCCCGCCCCCGGGGCGCCTCGCCTCGAGAGCGTTCTGGAAGGCGTGGGCGATCTCAGGGTGTTCCGTCGGGTCGTGGGCGGCAGTGCCTTCATGTTGGCGGTCCTGGGGCTGATCATCGGTACCTTCGGTCTGGCTCAGGTGATGGCCATCAGGTTCCTTGAGAGGGCTCGCGAGTTTGCCATACGGCGGACGCTGGGGGCCACGAAGAAGGCGATAGCCCTCGAAATGGCCCGTGACAGCGTTCGGATCTGCCTCGTCGGGGGAAGCGCCGGGCTGGCCGCGGCTATCTGTGCCGCGCTGGTCGTGTCGGTGCTGCGCGAGTGGCCATTCAGTATCGACGTTCGCTTTGTCCTGGTGGGCCTGGGGCTCTCGATTGTCGTCGGGGTCCTGGCCTCCCTTCTGCCCATGGTTGAGATCAAGCGTTTCGACTCAATTGCGAGCATCCGGGAGCTATGAGAGGTGGCGACACATGAGCGTCCTAGGCCAGCTCAAGAACGCGTCCAAGACCTATCAGAAGGGTCAGACTCAAGTAGCCGCGCTCAGCGATACATCCTTCGCCTTCGAGGCGGGCGAGTACATTACCATAGTGGGTCCCAGCGGGTCGGGCAAGTCTACGCTCCTTTACGTTCTGGGCACGCTTCTGCGGCCGAACACGGGCACATACTCGTTCGACGGTTCGGAGCCGCTGAAGTGGGACGACTCGGATCTCTCCCGCTTCAGAAACAGGAACATGGGGTTCGTCTTTCAGACCTACAACCTCATCGAGGACCTCACCGCCCTGCAGAACGTGGAGGTCCCCCTCGTCTATGCGCGGGCGCCGCGCGGGGAGCGCACGGCCCGGGCTCGGGAGGCTCTCGAAATGGTGGGTTTGGGCCACCGCCTAAACCACAAGCCCAGAGAGCTTAGCGGTGGGGAAGAGCAGCGCGTCGCCATAGCTCGCGCCTTCGCCGGCCGGCCGAAGGTGATTCTGGCCGACGAGCCCACGGGCAGCGTCGATTCTGAAGCCCGGGACACGATCCTGGACCTCTTTGACCGCCTCAACTCCGAGGGCTGCACGCTGATAGTCGTTACCCACAACCCTGAGGTAGCCGAGCGTTCGCGGCGAACGGTCGTGATGAAGGACGGCCGAATTGAGAGGACCGAAACCCTGGCCGTCGGCTAGCGGTCGTCGCTACCCGCTCGCCCGGCCACGGCCCGGAGGCCGAGTTCGTAGGAGGCCGGGCCGAAGCCGACGAGCACGTACTGAGGTGGGTCATGCTCCCTCGTGTGCTGGCCGTAGGCAGTTGTACTAGCCGGAAGCGGGATGACGGGTGTCCGCATCCCTTGTCCCTTGATGACTTCCGAGACGCCCGCCGGCTCCGCGAGCGCGAGGCCGCCCTGGCCGCGTGGCAGCGGCCGGCTGGACAGATGTGCACCGGCCGCCAGCACACCCACGCCGTTGCAGGTATCGAGACCCTGCGGCGGCGGTTCGGCCACGGGTTCGCGGAACTGGCCATCGTCTCGGCTGGCTACGGCCTGCTGCGCGAAGACGCGCCCATCGTCCCCTACGACGTCACTTTCTCCACCATGTCGCGCGGCGACGCCCGGGCGTGGGCCCGGCACCTCGGCGTCGCCGCCGCCGTGCGAGAAGCTTGCGCCGGCTACCACCTGGTCGTCTTCCTCCTGGGGAGTCGCTACCTTGAGGCCGTCGAACCGCCCGTCGCTGCGGGCGGGGCCCAGCGGCTTGTCTTCCTGGCGCGACCGGCCGAAGCGAATCGGCTAGCGGGGCGAGGCGTCACCATGGTCCCGGCCGGTGTCCGGGAGGCAACAGCCTACCGCGAGGGGCTTGTCGCCCTCAAAGGCAAGATGTTCAGGCTGTTCGCCCTCGGCCTCGCGCGGTCAGACGGGGCGCTCCTGGAGGATGTTCTCCGAGATGACACACCGGCGAGCTTCGTCCGGACTATGCGATTCGGACTGGAGGTGTCTCCGCAATGACCGATCCCGTCGGTGCCGACCGGCGGCGGGACCTCGACCGCTTCTATCAGCTCCTGGATCATCTGTCGGCCAGGCTTGGCAGGCCACGTTGTCTTCGGGAATGCGGCGGGGCCGATGGATGGCCCGAGCGCGGTGTCTACTTCTTCTTCGAGGAGGGTGAGTTGCGTGAGGGGGTCTGCCCCGGCGGAGGTGGAAGACCCCGATGGGCCGGAAGGAGGGTGACACCATGGCGAGGGCCGAGACCGATGTGGTCATCCTCGACGGGCGGCGAGACGGGGAGATGGGCGCCGACCCGGCCTTCCAGGCCCTGACCGACGAAATCGCCTTCCGGGGCCTTCCCTGCCGCGTGTTCGACCTGAGGGCGATGCCCATCGGAACCTGCAAAGCGTGCTTTGGATGCTGGGTGAAGACCGTCCTTTTCACCCCGGTGACCTTCGGCGGCTACTCCTCGGAACTCAAGAAAGCCATCGACCGCAGCCTCCCCAACCTCCCACCCATATTCGTCCGTATCCGTGGAGAGACCCATCACCCGTGGCGCTACGCCAACCGCGCCAGCCTGGCGGCCCTGGGGGTCCTCGATCAGCCGGATGAAGAGGAACAGAGGCTCTTCGAGACCGTAGTCCAGCGGAATGCTATCAACTTCCACTCCCCCCGGCAGGCCACCAGCGTGGTCCTAGCGGCCGATAGCCCCGAGCGGCTGCGGGCCGCGGCCGCGGGCGTCTTAGACCGTGTCCTGGGAAGGGGGAACCGCCGATGAGCGCCGCGCCGGCAAGCGCCAGGAGGCTTGTCATCCTGTCCGGGAGTCCCAAGCCCACTGGGTCCACCTCTGCGGTTCTGGGGGCCCGGCTGGCCGAGCTCATGGCCCCAAAGGGCTGGGAGAGCGTGACCTTCAGGTCCGCGGCGGTCCTGGCCTCGCCCGAGCGCTGGGCGGAGTTCGCGGCGGCCTATGGCGCGGCGACCTCATCGTGCTGTCGCTCCCGCTCTACGTGGACGGCCTGCCGGCCCCGCTCGTGCGAGTGCTGGAGAAGCTAACCCCTTGGGGAACGAACATGGGTGGCGGGCCGGAAGCCGGGGCGGCCCCTAGGCCGAAACCGGGGGCCCGTCTGGCGGCCATGGTCCAGAGCGGTTTTCCGGAGGCCAGGCAATGCGTCACGGCCCTGGGGATGTGCCGGGCGTTCGCCCGCAGGGCCGGTATGGGATGGGCGGGAGGCCTGGCCATAGGGGCTGGCGGCGCCATGTCTGGGCGGCTTGAGGGACGCGGGGGCCTGGCTCGATACCTGGTGAGGGCTCTCGACCTCGCGGCCGCCTTCCTCGGAGACGGAAAGGACATCCCGGCCGAGGCCGTGGCCCTGGCCGCCCGTCCACCGGTACCTGGCTTCGCCCTGGTTTACCGCGCCATAGCCAACTCCGAGTGGCGGGCTGCCGCCAAGGCCAACGGGGTGGCGGGCAAGCTCTTCGACCAGCCCTACCGTCGGGAGGGTTAGATCACCCCCCGGGACAAGACGACGCTCCTAGAGGCCCAGGACCTCCAGCAGTCTGTAGATCAGCACCGCTGGCCAGAACATGGCCTTGAAGAAGCCGAGCACGCCGAGGCAGAACGTGGTCGCGTGCCCGATGAAGTAGACTGCCGCGCCGATGAACCCCATGCCGTAGATGCCAGCGGATAGACCGTTGTCTTTCATTCCGACGCCTCCCTTGGTGGTCCCTCACGATCCGGCCTGCCCGCGCCCATTGGGCGCGCCGGGCCTCTAACCTGCCGAAGCGTTCATCGGTGACGCACTGCGGCGAGAGGAAGCCCATGACGCATCCGAATGCCCGACGAGCAGGGCCGCCCAGTAGGCTATCGCCCACATCACCGTGCGGGACGCAGCCTCAGGTGCCGGTCCGAGACAGCGGCTAGAGCTTGACGTACGCGCCTGCCCTATCCAGTCTCCAGGCGATGAGGGACAGGACCGCGAACTCGGCGGCGAACTGACCGAGGGCACTCCACAGCGGCGCGCCGGCGTACCACGTCTGGCTGCCGGGCAAGAGCTGCACCACCTCGAGGAGGATGTGGATCACGTAGAGCAGCAGGGGGTTCCTTCCCCACCATCGCAGCGGGGCAGCCTGAGGGCCACCCGAAGGACCAGGTCCTGGCGGCCCAGACCCCCGATAGCGACAAGGAGTACGAGTACGTCCGCTACCTCTGCTGGTACTCAGGCCACTGGAAGGGTCCGGCCTCCACGTCCTGGGACGATTACGTGATCCTTGGGCCGGACTATCTCGTCGACTCCAACACCACCTACATCAGTAAGTGGAAGGAGTACGCACCCCTCCTAGGCGCCGACCCCGCTCCTTCGGACACGGTCCCCATGCTCGTCATCTACCCCGAGGTCACCGGGTGGGTCAAGGTCGTCACCAACATGGTCATCCAGACCGACGACGACCTCTACTTTGACATCGACCCGATGGGCGAGGCCGGGCTCCGGTTGGGTCAGCTTCAAGTACGACCTCTGGGATGAGGACGCGCCCGGCCCCGGCCCGTCCAACTGGATGACCTTCCGCGGAGACGACGACCACTGTGACATCGTCCCGGAGCTCTGCGGCACAATCTTCTACTCGGCCGCCGGGGCCGACGAGTTGGCGGGCCTGGTCAACTGGAGCACCGACGGCCTCATCTACGACGACGGCTTGTTCTCCGATGACGGCGATGGCAACGAGGCCGCCGTAGGCTTCACCGCCGGGTGGCTCGAACCGCAGCGCCGGCCGTTCGAGCCGACCATCCACTTCGAGCCCCACTCCACCACCCCACCGCGGCCGAGCGCCCCCCTCGTGACCGACTCCGGCCTCTGGACGGACAACCGGACCTACCTGCACGCCACCTGGACCGTGCCGGGCGGGTCGGAGTACAACCCCACCTACGTCAACATCTGGGTCAAGGCCGTCAGCGGCGCCGGGCTGGAGAGCCCGATCGCGTCCGTGGTCTACTCGACCGAGTGGGGCGCTTTCGCGCCCGCGGGCGTGATGCCGCCGGTGGCCGCCACCGCCCCCATCCGGGTTGTGGTCTTTGGCAACCGGCTGACCATGGACTCCCTCCCGGCAGTGATCAACGGCCGGGTGATGGCCCCCATGCGTTTCATCTTCCAGGCTCTCGGCGCGGACGTGAACTGGATCCAGTCGACCCAGACGGTCGTCGGCACGCGCGGTTCCCGGACCATCCACCTGACCGCGGGGCAGGCGGTGGGCTACGTGAACGGCCGGCCGGTGCGGCTGGATGCCCCCGCGCAGGTCATCGGGGGGCGGGTCTTCGTCCCGCTCCGCTTCATCGCCGAGGCCCTCGACGCCAAGGTCAACTGGAACGGGCCCCAGCGGGCGGTGATTGTCGAGTAAAGGTTAGAACGCCACCCGGCGTTGTCCGGCTGCGGTCGGCGCGTCGGGTGGTCCTCGCCATGCCGCCGGGCCAACGATTAGCAGCATCACCAGGGTGCCGACGACGGTCAGGACGGGGAGACCTGTCGTGATCCATAGGGCCAGTCTCTTGGGCTGCGGCCGGCCGAACCAGTAGAGGAACACGGTCGCCAGGCCGAGAGCCGCCTAGACAAATCCGGACCTCGGGACGGCAACTGCCAGCTGCCCCAGTCCCGCGACGATCACTGCCGAAAGAACGGCACCAGCCCTGCTGTCCAGTTGGCCAACGTCGGCGGCTCCGTGATGGCACTCCGTGATGGCATCGCCCGTCAGGAACATGATCCCGAAACAGGCCACCAGGGTCGACATGGCCACCGCGACCCAGCCCAGAACCGAGGTAGTCTTAGAGCCGGTCTTCGCCCCCTCCTTCGCGTCAACCGGCCCCACCCGTAAGTGGGAGGCGCCTGCACTATCCTATTGCCCGCCACTGCGCGCGCCCAAGCCGCAGGCCCGCCGGGATTGGCCCGTTCCCCCTCCCCCTATCCCCTCTCCCTCCCCCACCCCTTCCGCCCATTTCACTCCCGCCCCTCCAGGAGGCGCTCGAGGGTCCCCCCGGCGAAGTCAAGATCGACGCCGGTGAGGGTCCGGGTTCTCATACGCTCCTCGCTAGGTCCCGCTTGCCAACGAGAAGCGGTCAACGACTTTCAGGTTGGGCGAGGTTATCACCCGAGAAGTACTAGTTCCCGCCACAGGCACGAGCAGCAAGGGCGTGGTCTTGAATCGGAATTCGTGATCTAAGTAGAGACAAAGACCAGGGCGGCCAACCAGCCCCAGGCTCTCCGAGAACGACAGGGCTGAACCCTGAGCCGCCCTATCATCAAGCCACTCTGGGTATGTGAAAACGACGTTCAGCAACCGACGCGGAGCACTGGACTTGGCCAACGCCGAGAGCAAGAGGCGACAGTCTGGACAGTCCCATCTGACAATCAGGGTCGGTTGGTCGAGTTCAAGACGGATATGGGCAGTGTCATTGGGCTCGATTTGAGAAACCTCAAGGGAGTTCACCGGTGCGTACCCAAGACCCAGACTGAGAAACGTAGCAGCAGTCAAGCAGGCGCCAACCGCCAACGCCCCTCTCTTCTGACGTGCCGAGACTTCGGGAATCACCGCCAGTGAGTTGAGTGCAACCATGGAGGTCAGAAGGGCTCGATGTCTGGTAAACCCAGAGAAGACTCCCAGCGAACCGAAACAGGAACACCCCTGGGCTACATATTCCCACCTTACAATCGAGAGGACAACGAACCCGCATATCATTAGGCCGCTCAGGACTTCGGCGGGCCTGCGCAGACGGGAGACCAGAAGCCAGCCTGTCCCAATCTCCAGGAGTATCAGTACAGGTGGGACGGAGGCTTGACCGGCTGGGAGTAGTCGGGCGATGTCCGCCGCGAAGTCGTTGTAGGAAGCAGCCTTAGAGACCCCGGCGAAGATGAAGAGTCCTGCCAGCAAGTACCTAGCAGCCACGGCGAGACGATGAGATCTGGTCATTAGCGTAACCGGCGCCTGAGGACGCGCAGCCCATAGAGGACCCAACCAAGCACGTAGCTCGCGGCCGTGATCACGGGTACAAGCCTCCATGGATACCTACCGAAAGCAGCTAGAAGTGTGAACCCAAAGCTCAGCCCAAGGCTCAAAGAAATGATGTGCCGATGCTCCCTCGATATCACTTCTGTCAGCCCCTCTCACAGAGCAGGCGGTGCTCCAGAAGAATCACCTAGCTAGTATACTGGGGCATAGGCGTGCGGAGGCAAGTTGATGCCTCCACAGCAGACGCATCCGTAGCATACGCACTCACAGAGCATGCTGCATCCAATCGCACACAAGATAGCGCAGATCCATCCAGCGTAGAAACCCATGCCCACGCATAAGGGATAGCACGAGACTATGCCACAGGTAGCTTGACACGTGGCACAGTCGTTTTCGAGAGCGCCTACATCGGAGGTTGTCGCCCTAGGTCTGCTGACATACCGGGCATGCGAGTACCCTGCTTCATCAGCATATACCATACGCACGCCTTCTGCCGTCCGGACTTGTGCGATGGCCCTACCGCCGGGGTCATACCCGATGTTACCCACGGCGGATTCCCCGACGTATATGGGAACTAGCAAGCCACGGTCGCCATCGCGTGTGACCAGAACCTCAGCCAGGTCCCCCCTTACCTGTATAGCCGGGTTCGCCGGATCCAGAAGCGCTGTCAAATCCCCGTATGCAGGACTCGCCAGGAATGACGCTAGCAGAGCTCCACCATCATCAATCCTGGCGAAATCACCGTTGCTGCCCGGACAGCCAGCCCATGCCGGCGACCCGCCGGCAAGGACGAGACTAACCACGAGCAACGCGCTGACCACTGCCCTGATTCTCACGACCCCACCTCCGGTTTCTGAGCACCCTGCCCATAGGTCAATTCACCCTGCCGCCACAGAAACCTCCTTTGGTTTCCCATATTCCCATCCGGACCTGGGATCCCGTGCCAAGAGAAGCTCCGTCTCCCCCGCATAGACAGTTGGGTGGCGCCCACAAGCACGGGTACGCCAGCATTACCAACTTTGCGGAGCAGGTTGTCTCCACCGTGCAGGAGGAGTACCTGAATCACGTGGGGTTCAACGTCTGGGACGACAGAATAAAGGTCTACTATCGAGACTTGAGTGGCACCCATTGCCAAGTCAGATTGGACCGGGACCTGTCCAATCCTCGTTGGATAGATCTTCGGGAGTCAGCGAGCGCTTGGTTCGACCGCGTGTGGGAGTGGATGGAACAGAATCCTCGTGGAACCGGGGCGCACCGGCAGAGTAGTCCTGTTCGCCCCCATGTGGCCGACAACGTAGGCCGGGCTTTCGCCGGCGTGGGCGCCTTGGGGAGAGGCGGCCTTCCCCGCTTATGGAGAGAACGGCTCCCCTCTCCACCGCTGACTTCTCAGGCCCGGACAAACTCCTCCAACCGGGACAGATCGTGCTCCCAGAACAGGGCTACTCCGCGGTCGTTCTGCGCTTCTCTAAGGTTCTTAAGCTTGAAGACACCAGATAGAACCGCACCCGTGATGACCTGCTCGCCGAAGGCGTGGCGCCACAGGTCCGCCTTACCGCAGGTCTCGCGTATAAGTCGCTTCACGGAGTTGGTTCCCGAATTGCTGACCTTGCACTCCAAGGCCAGGAGCCGGCCGTCCTGGAGCCTGATCGGGACATCGCACTTGGCCCCTGCCACCTCAGTCTCCCGGCAGAAATGCCCGCGAGGGAGCCCGTCTACAACCTTGATGGTTGTCCGAGCATCCTCAAGCCAGCCGCAACTGAGAAGAAGGTGGGCCACCGCGTCCTGCTGCCGCTTGGCGGACTCCGTTCGCCGTTCGGTTCGCAGTTGTTCCACGGCCAGAAGTCCGGTCGTCCAGTCCACTGCTTCTTTAGCTTCGTATTGGGTTGGCTCGCGCCCTTCAGTGAGCCAGGGACAGCGAATCACGTCGATCATGGCGCCCAGTACGTCCAGGGCGCTCTGCGCCAACTCCGCGGGAAGCCTCTTGCGGCCAGCCACACGGCGGCCGACGAGAGTATCTAGGTCGTCCTCGCTCACCGGTGGCGCTACTAGGAAACGCGCGGCCTCCAACAGGGCAGGGTTGTCTCTCAAGACCGCGCCATCAAGGTTCCTGAGGTAAGCGGTGGCTCGGAAGAGCTGCTCAACCACGCCCCGGTACTCAGCGAACGCCTTGCGATAGCGTACATCACCTCCGTTCTTGCGCTCGTCGATAAACCGCTGGATGGCAATCCTGCGCTGAAGGTCAAGTTCCTCGTCCGCGAAAATCGGACGGGGCACGAAACTCGGTTGCTTAGTCATCAGGATAGGTGGCCCTCCTTGGGTGCCCTCAGATGTTCGAGGGCGGGCACGGGAAGAGACTCCATCTCGTGGGGCTCGAACTTCTCAAGCCCGCCATGATAAGTGCGCCCTTGACCGCAATAGGACTGGCGGACCTCGTTCAGGTAAGCCACTAGGGCGGCCAACTCCTCGTCGGTCATGGTAATCCGGGGGTAGAGCCCGTGAGCAATGTTCAGTAGGATAAGCCCGTCCGGATTCAGAGCGAACACTGGAGCTTGGCGGGCCATGTAAGTGGCCACGGCCCTAGGCGCAGGCCCAACTCCCAGACTCCACCATGGTCTGCGGTGACAACAAAGATACCGCTCGCTCACTCCAATAGCCTCGCCCTCGCTGATGTACTTGAGAGCGGCGGAGGTGGCCGAACCATGGCCATCAAGGATCCTCGGTAGGTCAATGAGCACCCTGTGGCTTGGGGTCACCCGGACTACCCCGGGCGAAGAGATGACCTCCTTGGCCGAGGTCACAGCAGGGCGTGCGAAGGCCACAAGGCCCCGAGATCCTGCCTCTTCGGCCGTCATTACGAAGAACTTGTTGCTGCCTGTGGCGATCCCTCGGCTGACCCTCACTAGGCTCCCCAAACGGACGAGCCGGGGTGGGGCATCCGGACGAGCGTTCTGGGGTCTAGTCAAGTGACGGCTAGGAGGAACGAAAAACTGGCTCCACCTGGGAGTCTCGGCCGCCTTGGAGCGATCTATCATTTGTCCACCACAGGCAAGATCCCCCAGGGGTTCGCCGCTGGGAACGAAGCGAAAGCGAACTGGCCCCGTACCGTTTCCCACCTCAAAGGCAGCGACCAGGGCCGTAGTCATAGCCCCGGCAAAAGGCCGGGACTTAGGGTCTAGGAGGTGCAGAGACTGGACGCCGAGACGACCGACAAGTAGGGCTCTGAGCACAGAACCATAGCCCACATCGAGCCATTCCGCACTGGTCACCAGGCAACCCACATCGCCGGGATGAGCGTGGCGGGCCGTGGCCAGGTAGAAGTGGACATGCAGACCCGCCAAAGAGGACGCCACGAGGCCGAGGTCGCGGGCGGTTTGCTTGGCCCAAGCCTTGGCCGTCGGCGAAATCGCATGGTGTCGCACGTATGGTGGGTTACCCACAAAGGCTGTCCGAGGCAACGTGGGCGACAGATCAAGCTGCGCATAGTCACCCTGCACGACCCGGACCCGCGAAGCGCCCGCCAGGGCGACGTTCGCCCGGCAAATCAGGGTAGCAACGGGATCTACGTCCACCGCGAAGAGCTCAGCGCTGGGGTCGCCCCGGGCGGCGGCCACGGCGAAACGGCCACTACCGCAGCCCATGTCCACGACACGAGATGGCTGCTGACCAAGAACCCAGGCTATCATCGGCTCAACTAGCGTCGGGGGCGTGTACACCGCCCCCAGGGGACGTCGCTGGGCTGAAGAAAGGGCCTCACAGAGGGCCTCCCCGAGCGGATCCTTCCCGTCCGCAACGAGCCCACGAACGAGCTCCACGTCGTCGGGTAGCGGCCGCGGCGCTTTCAAGGCTTCCCGAATAACGTCTTGCTCGGACGGAGCGAGCGCGCCACCAGCCTCGGTCGCACCCATCTCGAGGGCCAGGCGGACTATCCCCAGGACCGAAAGTCGCGATAGACCGAAGCCAAGCTGCTCTGCCCGTAGGGCCATGCGATCAAATCCCTTCCGTGGCTCATTTCGACAGTGCGGTGCTGGGCCCCTGTGGGCGGGAAAGGCTGTGGCCCTAGGCTGACAGGCGGGGTCTCGGAGAGGGTGGTGACGGAGGGTGATCGTGGTATTTGACCCGCATCGGACAACTCCTCTTAGTGGGGGAAGAACCTAGGCCCCACCTCTTGACATCTTCCACTGTCACCTGTAAGCTACCCCTGACACGTGAAGGAGACACATGACGGACGACCGGACGGGCAACCAGTTCCTGATGATGCTGAGCGCTCTGGCAAACCCTCACCGCCTGCGCATCCTCGCGGCCCTGAGCCAACGCCAGGCCTATGTCAGCGAGCTCGCCCGCGAGCTCAAGATAGGCCGCCCCCTCCTCCACATGCATCTCCAGACCCTGGAGAAGGCCGGACTTGTGGTCGGACGTCACGAGGTCTCGGTCGATGGGAAGGCGCTACGGTACTACGAGGTGACGGACTTTGACGAACGCCTCACGCCGGAGCGCATCATCGAGGCCGCAAAGACACTTAGGATCGAAAACGAACCGGACGGAGAGGTGGAGTAAGTGACTATCGGATGGCCAGTAGTGGTGGTCCTCGCCATAGTCATGGTTGGCGTGGCTGCCGTCCTCTCGGCGGTGATAGCCGGCAGGGCGCAGGTCGCCAGCGAGGCTGAGAAGGGGAAATCCGCCGGGCAATACCGCGCGCTCGCCGCGGACTACGAAGGCTTGGCGAAGGAAACGCGGGACGTACAGAAAGCCCTGCAGGCCGATCTCGCGGAACTTTGCAGGCGGGTCGAGTCGATCGAGCGCATGATGAAGGAGGTCGGCTAGCCCCGACCAGACTCACCCTGCGAGGCTCACCCGCGGGGTTCGCTACCCACTCGCCCGGCCAGGGCCCGGAGGCCAAGTTCGTAGGAGGCCGGGCCGAAGCCGACAACCTGACCCGTGGTGGCCGGGGCGGTGACCAGAGTATGCCGCCACTCCTCCCGGGCGTGGACGTTGGTGAGGTGGACCTCCACGATGGGAATGCCCGCGGCCGAGACGGCGGCCAGGGCGTCGCGCACGGCGTAGGAGTAGTGGGCCAGGGCCCCCGGGTTGATGAGAATCCCGGCCGCTCCCGCGTCCCAGGCCGCGTGGATGGCCCGCACGACCTCCCCCTCCCCGTCTTCTTGCGTGGCTCTGACCTCAAGCCCAAGATCCCGCCCGAGGTTCTCCAAACGGTCGTTGATGTCGGCCAGGGTGGTCTTCCCGTAGACGGCCACCTCCCGACGTCCGAGAAGATTCAGGTTCGGACCGTGGATGATCCAGACAAGTCGGGCCAACTCAGCCACTCCTTCCGATTCGGGCGGAGCACCTGACGCGAGCCAGGGCCCACTCCAGGGCCTCGGCCGCCGCCGCGGGCTCTATCCCGGTCGCCGGTCTGGCCCTGACCCGACCCTCGCCGGCCGGCTCAAGAAGAACGAAGACAAGGCCCCGCCCACCCTTCTTCTTGTCGAGGTCGAACTGGCGCGTGATCTCGCCGCGATCCAGAGAACCGGCCACGCGCAGGCGGTGAACCGGGAAGTCCGCGAGAAGTTCGCCGACCAGGTCGACCACATCGGTCGCCAGGGCCGTCGGCAGGTATCCTTCAGTCTCCGAAAGGCGAGTCGCCGCCAGTAGGCCGACACCCACGGCCAACCCGTGCCGCACCCGCCGGAAACGGCCCGCCGCCTCGATCCCGTGGCCGAAGGTATGGCCGAGATTGAGGGCCTGTCTGGGACCGAGGTCCAAGGGGTCCACGCGGACGAGATCCAGCTTGGCTTGGACGGCCCGGGCCACCACATCTGGAGGTGGTAGGTCCGTAGGCGCCGGGTCGGCGGACGACGAGGCCGGGCCGGCAGAGGACGAGCGCAGACAGTCCCCTGGAGCCGCCCCGACGGCCAGCAGGGTCTTGACCAGCTCCACCCGCCCCTCGGCCACCAGTTCCGGGGGCAGGGTGCGGCAGGTGTCGACGTCGGCCACGACCATTGACGGGAAGTGAAACACACCGGCCAGGTTCTTGCCCTGGGTCAGGTTGACGGCCGTCTTGCCGCCGACGGCCGCGTCCACCTGGCCGAGGAGCGTCGTCGGCAGGTGAATGATCCGGACTCCGCGCATGAAGGTTCCCGCCGCCAGACCGGCCAGGTCCGTGCAGGCCCCTCCTCCCAGGCTGACCACCAGTGAGCCCCGGCCGAGCCCGTTTCGGGCCATCGACTCCCAGAGCCGGGCCAGGTTGCCGGGCGACTTGTCCTTCTCGCCACCGGGGAGGATGTGTTCGACCACCCGAAGACCCGCCCGGTGGAGTGATGTCCGGACCGCGTCGGCGAAGAGGGCCGCCGGCAGGGGATCGGCAACGAGGAAGACCGGCCCGGTCACGTCCCTGGGGAAGGACGGAAGCTCCGCCAGGCGGCCGAGAAGCCCCCGGCCGACCAGGACCGGACCGTGCTCGGGCGGGCCGCCGGTGAGGATGATCGGCTGCTGTAGGGGCGTCGCCGCGGCCGCCTGCCCGCCAGCGATCGCGGTCGTTTCCAGGACGCTTAGCACGGCCTGAACGACCTCATCTACCGTCAATCCCGTGGTATCCACCCAGGCCGTGGCCGCCTCGGCGTAAGCGGGTTCGCGCTCGGACAGGAGGGTCCTCACCCCGGCCACGCCGGCGGGAAAAAGGGGGCGGGTGGCGCGGTAGGACGGCCCGACTTCCCCGGGGCCGGCCAACCCACTCCGGTCCTCCACGGGGCCGACCGCCCGTCTCCAGGCCTCTTCGGGCGAAACCAGAAGCAAGACCACCCTAACGCCGGCCTGGGCCAGCACGGCCCTGTTGGCCGGGGCCTCAATGGCGCCCCCTCCGGCCGACACGACCGTGTTCCGGATGCTGAGAGCCTCAGTCAGAGCCCTGGTCTCGACCCGGCGGAAGACGGCCACCCCTTCGGCCCGGATGAAATCGGCGACCGGTTGCCCGGTGTGGGCGGTCACAAGATCGTCGAGGTCCAGGAACCCGCGCCCCAGCCGAGACGCCAGTCGCCGTCCGACCGTGCTCTTCCCGGCGGCCATGAAACCGATGAGGACGATGGGGCGGTTCATGGAATGGTCGCCTCCCCCGCGGCCCGCCCCGTCGCTTCGCCGCGGCCGGCCCCCGGGCCATGCCGCCAGGCGGCCACATCGCGCCGCCAGGCCCCCACTACCGCCTCGAGGGTGTCGCTGCCGTAGCGTTCCAGAACGGCCGCGGCCAACTCCCAGGCGACCATGGCCTCGGCCACCACCGCCGCCGCCGGGACGGCGCAGACGTCGCCCCGCACCCTGGGGGCCGGGCAAGGCGCCCCGGACACGAGGTCGATCGATGGCAGGGGGTTACCCAGGCTGGGGATGGGCTTCATGGCCGCCCGCACGACCAGCGGCTGTCCGTTGGTGATCCCCCCTTCGAGGCCGCCGGCCAGGTTCGACGGGCGGACCGTTCCGAGGGGGCCCGAGCCGGGGAGCACCGGGTCGTGGGCCAGACTGCCGTGAAGGGCGGCGGCCTCGAAGCCCAGGCCAATCGAGACGGCCTTCACCCCGGGAACGCTCATGACCGCGCCGGCCAGCCGGGCGTCGAGCCGTCGGTCCCACTGGCCAAACCCGCCCAGACCCGGCGGGCAGCCCAGGGCGACGACCTCGAAGATACCCCCGAGGGTATCGCCTCTGGCCGAGGCCTCGTCGATGACAGCGCGCATGCGGAGGGAGGTCCCGGCGTCGGCGCAGCGCAGCCCATCGGTCTCGGCCGCGGCGAAGACCGCCCGCCAGCCGGGCCCGTCGCGGGCGGCGGGGCCAATCCCGGCCGCCGCCGCGGGGCTCTCCTGGCCCCGGGTCACTGCCACTCCGCCGATGGCCGTGACGTGCGAACCCACCTCGACGCCCAGCCGGGTCAGAAGGGCCCTGGCGACAGTCGCTCCGGCGACGCGGGCCGCCGTCTCGCGAGCGCTCGCCCGCTCCGCCTGAGGCCAGAAATCGGGAGTCCCATACTTAACCGCGAGCCCGAGGTCGGCGTGCCCCGGCCGGGGCACAGCCGGCCGCTCCGCTCGGTCGCCCCGCCCCGGGTCGCTAGGCCGCCGGCCGGAAGTCGCTGGCCCGTCGGTCCCCTGGCTCGCCGTCTCCGGCTCGGGGTTGGCGATCTCCATGGCGACCGGCGCGCCGGTGGTCTTGCCACCCGCCACTCCGGCCAGGAGTCTGGCCCGGTCGATCGTTCCGCTGGCCCGCGGCCCGCGTCCGTAGCCAGCCTGGCGGCGGCGCAACTCGCGGTCGACATCTTCCACGCCCAAGGGTATCCCGGCCGGAAGTCCGTCGACGATGACGACCAAGGTCGCTCCGTGCGACTCGCCCGCGGTCAGCAGTCGTGGCATCGGCCCCACCCCTCCCCCACGACCGTCGCCCCGGCCGCCTTCGCCCCCACGGCCGTCGCCCCCACGACCGTCGCCCCCGCGACCGGCGCCCCCACGGCCGCCGCGAGGGCCCGCCGCATTACTCCAGGCGAAGGTTCCCGCCCGGTGAAGAGCCGAAAAGCTTCCTCGCCCTGGCGGACCAAAACCTCAAGTCCATCCGCCGTCTCCACCCCGGCGGCTTCGGCCGCCAGGAGAAAACGGGTCCGGGCGGGACGGTAGTTCAACTCGATGGCCAGGCCACCCGCCCTGAGCGCCGGGACAAAGGTCAAGGCCCCGTCGGGGGCCGAGGTGGCCTGGACCAGGACGTCGAAGGCGACCTCCTCCCGGGTGGCCATCTCCGCCATGGCGACGCCGCGGAAGATATCGTCGCCGACTCCGCCGGGACGGCCCACTCCGGCCGCTCTGCCCGCGTGGTCCGCCCCCGCCGCGAGATCCCCGAGCTCCCCGGCTACCGACACGGCCCGCCCGGCATCCCGAGCGGCTAGCGTAACCTCGCCCGCACCGGCCAGGGCCGCCGCGACAGCGGCGGCCCTGGCCGCGCCGCCCGCTCCCAGGATGCCGACCCGGAAGCCGGTCCGGCCGCCCGACCCGCCTCGCCCGGTGGCCCACTCGCCGACGATCCCCGCCAGGGCGGTCACGTCGGTGTTGTGGCCCGTAATCTTTGCCCCGAAGACCACTGTGTTGACAGCTCCGGCCAGACCCGCCGCTTCCGAAAGCTCGTCACAAAGTCCGGCCGCCGCCACTTTGTGCGGAACAGTCACGTTGAGGCCGCCCAGGCCGCGGTCGGCCGCCCCGGCGAAGATTCCGGCCAGCTCGTCCTCGGCGACGTCCCAGGCCTCGTAGCGGGACCGGATGCCCGCCGCGGTCAGGGCCGCGTTGTGCATGGCCGGAGACAGGCTACCCCGGACGGGGCGCCCGACGAGGGCGAAGACCCGGACCCGCTCTCCGGTAGTCATGAGGCCAGTTCCTCCAAAGTTCTTCGAAAGCCCGGGTAGGAGACTCCGGCCGTCTCGAAGCCCGCGACTTCTGTCTGCCGTCCGTCCACGGGCCGGGTGAGAAGACCGGCGACAGCCAGAGCCATGGCCATCCGATGGTCGCCTCGGGCCGACACCCGGGCGGGGTGAAGCCGGGTCGGTCCGGTGATGACCAGCCGGTCGGGCCCGGCCTCGATGTGGGCCCCCATTCGCCCCAGCTCGCCGGCCAGGGCTTCCAGGCGGTCGGTCTCCTTGGCCCGCAACTCGCCGGCGCCCTCGATGACCGTGACCCCCTCGGCCTGGGTAGCGGCCACCGCCAGGATGGGAACCTCGTCGATGAGAGAGGGAACCTCGGCGGCGGGCACAAGCGTGGCCCGCAGGACGCCCGGGACCGACCCCCGCCTGGCCCAGGCGGGTTCGAGACCGCGGACAACGATGTCGGCCACCGGCTCGCCGGCCACCGCGGCGACCGCCTCCGGGAGAGCCTCCAGAGCCACGGCCCGCGCCGCCCCCATGCGGGCAAGAACCGCCAGGAGACCCGTGCGGGTCGGGTTCACGCCAACCCCAGCGAGCCGCAGCGCCGACCCTGGAACGAGGAGTCCGGCGACAATCCAGAAGGCCGCCGACGAGAAATCGCCGGGGACGGCCAGTTCGACCGGGTGGAGAAGCGGCCGGCCGTCGCTCTCCACCGAGACGACCCATCCAGCCGGGTCGGCCTCGGCCCCGGGGGAGACACCGCCGCAGAGGAACCCGCCACCATCAGCGACAACGACCCCAAAGACCCTCAAGAGGCGCTCGGTGTGGTCGCGGCTGGGAAAGGGCTCTATGACCGTGGTGCGACCGGCGGCGTGGAGGCCGGCCAGAAGCAGGCAGGTCTTGACCTGGGCGCTGGCGACAGGCAGGCGGTGGACCCGGGCGGTGAGCGGCCCGGGCGGAAGGGGTCCCCTGATTTGAAGCGGCGCGGTCTCCCCGTCTCCGCCGTCCGCCGGCCTGGCCGCCACCTCGGCCCCCATGCGCCGCAGCGGGTGGGCTACCCGCGCCATTGGCCGGCGGCGGAGAGAAGCGTCACCGTCGAGCGTCGAGCGAAAGGGTTGACCGGCCAGCACTCCGGCCAGAAGCCTCATCGTCGTTCCGGAGTTCCCGGCCTCCAGGGGTCCGTCGGGGGGCCGAAGACCTCCTCGGGGCGGGCGGACGACGCCCTGGCTGACCCGAACTCCAAGACGCTCAAGACAGGTGATCGTGGACCCCACGTCGGCGCCGGTGGCCAGGCCGTCGACGCGGCTCGGGCCGTCGGCCAGGGCGGCCAGAATGAGCGCCCGGTGGCTGATGGACTTGTCCCCCGGCACCCGAACCTCGCCGGCCAGCGGGCCGGCGGGCCCAAACGTCTCTAGGGCCATTGCTTGAGCCTCCCCAATTCAGCGCGGAATTCCCGGGCCCGCCTGAGGCGGTCGGAGGGTCTATCGGCGATGGTCGCTCTGGCCGCGGCCGTAACCTCGGCCAGAGCCCGGGTGAGTTCCACGGCGTTGGTGGTCAGCATGTCCAGACCCATGACCGGATCCTGGAGAGCCAGACGGGTCGAATCGCGGAAACCTCCGGCGACAAAGGGGGCCAGAGCGGCGACCGCGCCTTGCTCCTTCCAGGCCGACTCGGCCAAGGCTACGGCCAGGAGGTAGGGCAGGTGACTGGTCAGGGCAAGAGTGCGGTCGTGGGTCTCGGCCGAGGCCCGCGTGGGCCGGGCCCCAAGACCCCGGACCAGGGTCTCGACACGGGCGACCGGATCCGCCGCGTCGTCCGGGTCCGCCGCGCCGTCCGGCCCCACTGGGGCGGCCCCGGGCACGACAATCCAGGGCTGGCCGTCGAACAGATCGGCGCTCGAGGCGGCGAAGCCGCCCCTCTCGGACCCGGTGATGGGATGGCCCCCGACAAAAGGGGGGAGGTCTTCCCCGTCCCGCGGGCCCGGTGGGCGCCGGCCCAACCGCCGGACCTCCCCGGCGATCCATCCTTTGGTGCCGGCCGTGTCGGTAACCACTCCGCCGGGCGGCATGACCCGCCTGGCCCGGTCGACCAGGGTCGGAACGGCCCGAGCGGGAACGGCCACGACGCACATTGTCGCGCCCGCGCAGGCATCCTCCAGTGTCCGGGTCAACCGCGGCCCGAAGCCGGCCTCCCGCGCCGCCTCCAAAGCGGCGGGCGAGTTGTCCCAGCCCTGGACCTCGGCGACGAGCATCCTATCCAGAGCGGCCCGCAGGATCGACCCCCCGATGAGACCCAGACCGAGGATGGCCAGTTTCGCTTCTCGTCCGCTCGCGCCCGCCGCGTCGTCCGCGCTCATCCCCCGGCCACCCCCCCGACTCCCCGGCCGTAGACCCTGGCCCGGGACACGGCCCGGATGCGGTCCATCGCGACCTCGAAGCCTTGCGGGGTCAGCGACTGAGAGCCGTCGCAGAGAGCCCGCTCCGGGCAGGCGTGGACCTCGATCATGAGTCCATCCGCGCCCGCCGCCACGGCCGCGACCGCCAGAGCGGGAACCAGACTGGCTCGCCCGCTGGCGTGACTCGGGTCGGCGATGACCGGCAGATGGCACAGCTCCCGGACCAGAGCGATGGCCCCCACGTCAAAAGTGTTGCGGGTCATGGTTTCGAAGGTCCGGATTCCCCTCTCGCACAGAACCACGTCGGGGTTACCTTCAGAGAGGATGTAGTCGGCGGCCATCAGCCACTCCTCGATGGTTTGCGACATCCCTCTCTTGAGCATAACGGGCCGACCGGAACGCCCCGCCGCACGGAGGAGCGGGAAGTTCTGGGCATTCCGGGCCCCAATCTGAAGCATGTCGGCCGACGCCGCCACATCCTCGATGTCCTCGATCGACAAGACCTCGGTGACGAACGGGAGACCTGTCTGCTTGCGGGCCTCCTCCAGGATGCCCAGACCCTCGCGACCGAGCCCCTGAAAGGCGTAGGGAGACGTCCTCGGCTTGAAGGCCCCACCCCGCAGCATGTGAGCCCCGGCCGCCTTGACCGCCTCCGCCGCCGCCAGGTAGGTGTCGGCTTTCTCCACGGCGCAGGGACCGGCCACGACCGTGACCTCTCCACCGCCGAAGGTCGCCCGGCCGGCTCTGACCACGGTCGGCCGGGGGTGGAAGTCCAGGCTGGCCAGCTTGAAAGGATGGAGAACCCGGATGACCCGTTCCACGCCGGCCATGGCCTGGAGGTCGTCCGGCTCCATCCGCCGGAGGTCGCCCACCGCGCCGACGATGGTCCGCTCCGACCCTTCTGAAAGATGGACGGCCACACCGAACTCCTCAAAGCGAGCGATAACCGCGTCTACCTGCGCCCGGGGCGCTCTCGGCTTCATGACGACGATCATCTCCGCCCCCCCTCTCGGTCCGGTTGGGCGGCCGCCAGGGTCAGGTCCGGTCTCAGAACCGCGGCCTGGCCGAGATAGACCGGAACCCCGTGCCGTGCCCGGGTGGGCCGACCGGTGTCGTCTGTCTCGAAGAGGACCAGGACCCTGACGCAGCGGGCGGGCGCGCCCGGAACGCCCGCTTCCTGCGCCCCGAGGAGGGCGGCCCCGGTGAAGCCCAAGGATCGGGCGGCCGCCGCCGGGAAGGCGGAGTTGAGGTCGGGAGTGACGGTGAAGAAGGCGGCCAGGGTCGACTCCGGTGTGAGAGCCGGGTTGGCCCGGCCCAGGGCGGTCAGGAGTTCCCTGGTGGCGGCGGACACGGCCTCCGGCTCATTAGCCGGGCATGTGGTCGCGCCGCGGGCGCTGACGAGTGGCATGTAGACTCCCCCAAGGGCGACGGGGAACTTGGGGGGAAAGAGACAGAAACGGCGACCAAGGGATGGTCGCCGGAAAGGCTCGCTCTCCCCTACCGTTCTACCGTCCTACAAGTTTGGAGCAATTATAGCAGGGCGAGAGCATCTGGACAAGCGCAATTGGACTGATTCCGTCCCAAGGCCATTAGCCGCTACTTGGCCACCGCCCGGTGGGCTACCGCGACGGCGACGTCGTCGAGGTGAACCAATCCCACGCCGAAGAAGATGGCCACGGCCAGGTGCTCGCCTCTTCGGGCCACTCCGATCTTGCCGCCGACATCCAGACCGGCCGCCCGCACGGAGATCTGGGCCAGGGCTTCCCTGGCCGCGCCGGCGACGGCGCCGACGTGCGGGTGCTCGTCGCGGATGACTCCTTCCCGTTTGGCCGAGACAATGGCTCGCTCTATCACCGTGGGGATGCTGGCGAGGAACTGACCGCCGATGTCGGCCGCCGCGCCGGCTATGCCGCTCTGGCGCAACTCCTCCTTCAAGGCCTGCTCCTGGGCCCGCGTGGGCGATAGAGCCAGGCCCAAGGCGGCTCGCGCGACGTCGAGGTTCTCGGACAACGAGGCGCCTCCCTTTCTAGTCTACCACCGTTTCTGGTCTACCCCCCGTTCGCCGCCGACCTCTCCTCACCCTCCCGGAGCTCCGCCGCGGCCCGGCCGCTGTCCCGCTCGCCCCGGCCCGCTTCCGAGCGTTCAAACCAGGCCAGGCAAAGGAGAGCCCAAGCCCCGCCGGCGAGGTAGCCGCCAACCACGTCGCTGGCGTAGTGAACCCCGAGATAGACCCGGCTGGCGCCGACCATGAGGGTGACCAGACCGGCCAGGATGCCCAGGGTCAGGGGCCGGAGGCCCGCCCGCGGGCGGGCGGGTTGGGCCAAACTCGCCAGGGTCACGGAGACAACGTAAGCGACGGCCGCGTAGAAGGCGATCGAGGACATGGCGTGGCCGCTGGGGTAGGAGTAGCCCAAGGCCGGCGTAAGAGGGAAGAGATCGGGCCGCACCCGGTGAAAGACGAACTTGAGCAGGCTGTTCATGAGGAACGAGCCCACCAGGGCCACCAGGATCGTCAGCATTCCGTAGCGAGCCGCCCACCGCCCGGAGATGGAGCCCGCGCGGGTCCGGACCCGCCAGATCCACGCCGCCGCGGCCAGGTCGACCGAAATGATGGCGGCGGCCGACCCAAGGTTCGTGACGACGAGCATGAACCGGGTGAGTCCGGGAGTGTGAAGGCGGAGAGCCAGCGCGCTGAAGGCGGCGTCGAACCCGGAAAGGCGCAACTGATGAAGACCGAGGGAGAGGCCGGCAAAGCACCCCGTAAGAACCAGGGCGAAGATCACGGCCGGACCAGGCCGAAGCCGCCAGGAAGCCCGGGGTTCTTGCGTCGTGGCCAACGCCTCCCTACCGATGGACGGCCTAGGGCTTCCCTAGTAGTCCCTCAGCACGGCCTGCACCAAGCAGGTCGGGCCGCCACCCATGTTCAGACCGAGTTGCCGGTCGGGGAACTCCTCGACCGTGGCGCCCCTTCTCTCCAGTTCCCGCCGCACGCGGGGGTTGCCGGCCACGGCCAGACAGTGGCGCGGCCCGAGGGCCAGGATGTTGCAGGCCAGGTTTCCGAACTCCTCGCCGGTGACCGGGAGAAGCTCGACGCCTCTCTCGCGCAGGAACTCGACCGTCTCCACGGCCAGGAGAGGAAGGTAGACCACGGCCAGATCGCTGTCGACAAGACTGATGATCGAGAGGAGATGCATAACCGATCCCTGGCCCTCCCAGTGAGGCACCGGCGCCTGCGCCACGGAGATGCCCCGGGGTGCGAGGAGGGCCTGAAGCTCGTCGAGGCCGGCCGCGTTGGTGCGGTAGGACCGGCCGACCAGCAGGAGATCGGGGCCCAGCCAGAGGAGGTCTCCCCCCTCGGCCGTCGCCGGGGCGGTCATGCGGTGGTAGATGGGAACCCCGGCCCCGAGGAAGGCCCGCTCGGCGAAATCGGCCTCGGGGCGGCGGGCCGGCTTACCCGGGTTCAGGACGATGCCCCCGTCGTTGACGACCAGGCCCCAGTCGCAAGCGAAGACAGCGTCGTAAATACCGTCCTGCGCTTCCTCGTGCCGTAAGACCTCCACGCCGGCCCGGACCAGGACCTCGGCCAGGGCTTCGAACTCGGCCTGGGCCTCACCCAGGCGCGGGAGCGAAGCATAGCCCCAGACGCCGAGATCGATTCCGGCCATGGTCGCCTCCGACCAACGGGGCGGGCACAGCAAGGCCCGACGTAGCGGAGCGACGGCCGACTGGGCCCCCCACTTCCTCTGGACGCCCTCGGTTGGGCCGATCACTCGCCGGCTACTCGCGGCCCCGGTGGTCACGGCCCAGGCCTCCTTTTCTTCCGGGCAACGGCGGATCGCAAGACCCGTTCCGCCGGCTGGGAAGGAATCGTCTACCGGCGAGTGTATACAAAGGCCGGGCAAGGAGCAATAGCCCTGGACCGCGATTGGCTGGGGGAGGCGAAAGAAGTGGGACAGACACTGCAAGACCTTCGCGAGGCCATCCTGACCGCCGATGACGTGGCGGCCCTGGCGTCGACGCGGGAGCTTCTCGCGGCGGGAGTTGAGCCGCGCGTTGTCCTGGAAGAAGGTCTGGCCGCGGCCATGCTTGAGCTTGGCCGGCGCTGGAACCGGGGGGAGGCTTTCCTGGTCGAGGTGGTAGCCTCGGCCGATGTCTTCCGGCAGTGCGGCGAGGTGGTGGAACCGGTTCTTCTGGCCAGGGGTCAGAAGAAGGCCGGACGCCTCGTGGTCATCGGAACGGTGCACGGCGATCTGCACGATCTAGGCAAGAACATCGTGGGGGCCATGCTCAAGACAGTCGGCTTTGAGGTCACCGACCTCGGGCGCGACGTGTCGGCCGAAAGGTTCGCCCGAGCCGTGGCCGAACTCAAGCCCCACCTCCTCGGTCTCAGCGCCCTCCTGACCACGACCATGATGGAGCAGAAGGTCGTCATCGAAGCTCTCCGCGATGCCGGTCTGCGAGACAGGGTCAAGGTCCTGGTCGGCGGAGCGCCGGTCACGGCCGAGTGGGCCGCGGAGATAGGAGCCGATGCCTACGCCGCCAACGCCCCGCAGGCGGTTGAAGTGGCCCTGGGTCTGGTCGGGGCGGGAGGTGACGGGCGATGAGCCGGGCCTCTGCCCTGCGGGTTCTTTCCGACGCCGAGATCGCGGAGGTTCACGAGGCCGCCCTCAAAGTGCTGGCCGAGGGCGGTGTTTTCATCGACTACCCCCGGGCCCTGGAGCATCTGGCGGCCAAGGGCGCCCGGGTTGACGCGACCTCTGGACGGGTCAGGATACCGCCCCGACTCGTCGAGGAGTCCCTGCGGGCCTGCCCCTCTTCCTTCGCCCTCTACGACAGGGAAGGCCGCGAGGCCCTGCGAGTCGGCGGTGACGAGGTTCACTTCGCCACCAGTTCCTGCGCCATCCGCTACCAGGAGGGCGCCGCGGCTCGCCCGTCGCGGGCCGAGGACCTGGTGCGCCTGGTGCGGGTGGCCGACGCCCTGCCCCAGATCGACCTGGTCTCGACCATGGTCGTGGCCGGCGAGGCCCCCAAGACGCTGGCCGACACCTACCGCCTCTACCTTGTCCTGGCCAACTCGCCCAAGCCGGTTATCACCGGCGCCTTCAGCCGGCAGGGCCTCCCGGACATGAAGTCCCTGCTCGACGCCGTCACCGGCGGGCGGACAGCCGACGCCCCCCTGGCCATCTTTGACGCCTGCCCCTCCCCCGCCCTCAAGTGGACGGCCATCAGCGCCGCCAACATCATGGACGGGGCGGCGGCCGGCCTGCCGGTAGAGTTCGTCTCCATGCCCATGCCCGGAGCGACCACCCCGGCCACCCTGGCCGGAAGTGTTGTCGTCCACACAGCCGAGACCCTGAGCGGAGTGGTCCTGGCCCAGACCGTCCGGCCGGGGGCCAGGCTCGTCTGGGGTGGGGCGCCGGTGGGCTTTGACATGCGCTACGGCACCACGCCCCTCTCTTCCGTGGAGGCCGTGCTCCTGGGCGTGGCCTCGGCCCAGATGGGCAAGCACTACGGCCTGCCGACCCACACCTACGCCGGTCTCTCCGACAGCAAGCTCCTGGACGCCCAGGCCGGCCTGGAGACAGCCTTCAGCGGAACGGCGGCGGCCCTGGCCCGGGTGAACCTCATCGCCGGCGCCGGGGCCCTCGACTTCGTGGGGACCCAAAGCCTCGAGAAACTGGCCCTTGACGCCGAGGCCGCGGGCATCATCCAACGCCTCCTTCGAGGCGTGGACGTCTCGCCCGAGACTCTGGCCGCCGACCTCATCCGCGAACTCGGCCCGGGCGCGGACTACCTTTCCCAGCCGCACACCCGGCGCTTCTTCAGAGCCGAGTCCCATTTTCCCGGTCCGGTCCTCGACCGCCTGGATCGAAAAGCCTGGGAGGAGCGGGGTGGTTCCGACGCCTTGGCCCGGGCCCGGACAAGAGTCGAGACCATCCTGAAGGAAACCGAGGCGCGCTCGCTCGACCCCGAGCGGGCCGCCAAGCTCGACCAGGCCATGCGGCGGGTGATGGACGCCCGCGGCTGCGCGGCCCTACCCTTTGTGGCAGGCTAGGGCGCTACGACTTGGATTGGCGGGAAATCTCGAAGGGAGACCAACGACCGTGTCCAGGGTACTAGTGCTCGGGGCGGGCCTCATGGGGCCGGCCATAGCCAGTGATCTTCTGAAGTTCGGGGTTGCCGACCAGGTGACCATCACCGATCTCGATCCCGCCCGGGTGGCGGCGGGCGTGAAAGTGGGCCGCTGCGAAGGCCGGGTCCTCGACCTCCGCGACCGACGGGCCCTGGTTCAGGCCATGGGCCAGGCCGACGTGGTGGCCGGGGCCTACCCCGTGGCCGCCGTACGGGAGGTCACCGAAGCCGCCATCGAGGCCGGGGTCAGCCTCTGCGACCTGACCGGATCGGCCGAGGGCTTCGACATCTTCGACTACCACGAGGCCGCCACGAAGGCGGGGGTGACCCTCCTCCCCGGCTGCGGCGTGGCCCCGGGCCTCACTAATGTCCTGGCCGGCCAGGGAGCGGCCAGACTTGACCAGCCGGACGAGGGAGTTCTCTACGTCGGCGGCCTGCCGGCCCGACCCCTTCCCCCCCTCGACTACCGCGTTGTCTTCTCCATCGACACCGTCCTGGATGAGTACGTCGCCCCTTGCCTCATCGTCCGCGACGGCAAGATGATCGAGGTTCCCGCCCTCGACGGCCTGGAGGAACTGGCCTTCCCCGAGCCGGTCGGGCGGTGCGAGGCCTTTTACACCTACGGTCTGGGCACCCTTTCCCGGACCGGGGTCGGGCTCGGCTTCCGCGAACTGGGCGAGAAGACCGTTCGCTATCCCGGCCACCGCGACAAGGTCCTCTTGCTCCGGGAGTGCGGCCTCCTGGGCCGGGAAGCCGTGATGGTCGACGGCCAGGCCGTCGTGCCGCGACGACTGACGGCCACCGTCCTGGAACCCCTCCTGGCCCGGGGCGACGAGGCCGACATTACCGTCCTGCGAGCCGTGTTCCGGGGCGGGAAAGACGGCCGCAAGACCGGCTGGGTCTTTGAGATGGTCGACCACTTCGACCCGGCCACGCGGACAACGTCGATGGCCCGCACGACAGGGTACACCTGCTCGATTATCGCCGGGCTGCTTCTTCGCGGGCGGATCACGGCCCGAGGCGTGGCCCCTCTGGAGCACATCTTCGCCGAGGCGAGCCTGTTCGCCGAACTGCGGGACGAGATGGCCAGACGCGGCCTGATCCTTCACGAGAGAAAGATCGAGGGGGCCCAGACGTGCTGATCGTCGGCGAACGCCTGAACACCACCCGCAAGAGCGTGGCGGCCATGGTCGAGGCCCTGGACGGGGCCGCCGTGCGGCGCGAGGCTTTGCGCCAGATCGAGGCGGGAGCGCACTACGTCGACGTCAACGCCGGAACCTTCCGGACCCGGGAGCCGGAGCTTCTTCGCTGGATGGTGGAGAGCGCGCAGACGGTGGAGAGCGCGCAGGCGGAGGAGGAGAGCGCCCCCATCCCCCTCTGCATCGACAGCCCCAACCCGGTCGCCATCCGGGCCGCCCTGGAGGTTCACCGGGGCCAGGCTATGGTGAACTCGATCACCGGCGAGGCCGAGCGCCTGAGCCGGCTTCTGCCGGTCATCAAGGACCACCGGAGCGCCGTGGTGGCCCTTTGCCTGGACGACGCCGGGCTTCCGGCCACGGCCGACGAGGCGACGGCCAAGGGCCTCCGGCTGGTCGAGACTCTCCTAGCCGCGGGCATCCCTCCGGGCGACATCTACGTCGACCCCGTGGTCCGCCCGGTCGGCGCCGACCCGGGGGCCGCCGTGACGGCCATCGAGACCATCCGCCTGCTGCGCGAGCGACTTCCGGAGGTTCACTTCATCTGTGGTCTCAGTAACGTGTCCTTCGGGCTGCCGGCTCGCTCCCTGGCCAACCGGGCCTTTGGGGCCATGGCCATGGCCGCCGGGCTCGACGCGGCCATCCTCGACCCCCTCGACGCCCCGCTCATGTCGGCTCTCCTGGCCGCCGAGGCCGTGCTGGGGCGCGACCGCCACTGCGGGCGCTACCTCAGGGCCTACCGGCAGGGGAAGCTGACATAAACGGACCCCCGCCCTTTGTGAGCGGGGGTCCGCCGTGAGCGAGGCAGCGCAGCCTGTCCTCGCCGGCCCATCTACTTCATCTATCGAATGTGATCTTCTATCTGATGCGTACGTCGCCAAAGGTCAGGTCGAGCTTAATGAAGAGCCTCGGCGCCTCGCCGGCGGTTTCGGAGGCCGCCGGGCTCGAGTCAGCGACGGTGGCATCGTCCGAACTGCCCCCGGCGGCATCGCCCGCGTCGCCCACGACGACATCGCCCGAGGCGCCCGCGACGGCGCCCCCCGCCCCCCGCGAGGCCTTAACCCCCACTCCTAGGCCGCTCCGGCGGCGATGGAAGATAGCGATTTGCCCGGCGCTGCAGTCCGCCTCGGCCACGACCTCGATACCCTCCGGGGCCTGGATGTCGATATCGCCGGCCCACGCGGTCACGTAGAGGTAGTTCGGGCCGGGCTGGAAGCGGGCCGTGGTTAGGTCGATGTTGATGTCGCCGGCCCAGAGGTCAAGGCGCATCGGAGACTTGAAGTCCCAGGGCCGCCGACCGATATCAACCTCCCCGACAAGGCCCGAAACGTTCCCCCAGCTCTCCCCGGACATGTGGCGCCGCTGCACGAACGACCAGTGGCGGTCGTGGGGGCGGGCCAGAATGACCACGCCGATGCCCACCAGGAGGACCGGCAAGGTCCAGTAAGAGACAAAGCCCCAGTCGTAGGTGATAAGGGACAGGTTGTGCAGGAGTTGGGCCACGGCCCCGGCCAGGATCCAGACCGCCACGAAGCGGATGCCGAGACTTGAGCCGACCCAGAGGCGCTCACGACGCCGGCTGTCACCAAAAACGACGAAGGCTCGCCCGAAGATCAGGCGCAGGGTCGGCCAGATGATGAGGATCGGCCAGAGACCCCGGAAGCTGAACGGAGCCAGGTACCCTAGGTTGGAAGCCAGCAGAAGCAGACCGATCAGCAGAAGAGCGCTTCCCCAGAAGACGCGCTTCGACATCGAGACTCTCTCCCTTCCATTCCATTTCTGTCTCAAGCCTACCGGACAGGGCCGAGCGGAGCCACGTACCACGGGGAAGAGATAGTCGTGGACTCCGGGGAAGGGCGGCCGCTGGACCGGAGGCAGCCGGGTGGGCTGGACCCTGGGACAGGAAAGAGTTAGCGATCCTCGGGCTCTTCGGCTGCCGGCCTCTCGGCCATCTTCCAGCCCCCCGGGACAGCAATGATGTAGCCGGCGCCCCGACCCGGCCCGGTCGCGGCCCAGGCCTCGTAGGGTTTCTCGCGCCGCCGCAGGGGGTTGAGCCCGTCAAAGCTGCTCGAGACCACCACGAAATCGTAGTCACTGTCGGGGAAATGGTCACCCCGACCCCGGGAACCGTAGAGGGCAACGGCGCCAAGACACAGGGCGCGCTGGAGAGCGGCGACGAACCCCGACAGGTCGCCGCCTCCGGTTCCGGTATCGTTCGGAGGCCTAGGCGCCAAGGTGATCCTCGACAAAACGCTTGACGGCCTCGCAGTCCGCGAGAGCCTGGCCGGCGGCCCGCTCGCCGGCCTCAAGCCACCACGCCACTTCCGTTTTCATTGACCGGTCACCCCGTCATCAGGATACCACAGGGACGCCTTTGATAGCGGGCAGGAATTCGCGGCTTGGCCCGAGTATGGGGAGGGCGCTGCCCGGAAGGAGGGCCTCTGCCGATGGTCCGGCCGGAGGGTGAGGCAACGGTGCGGTTCGAGCCGGCCGCGATCGCCGTTCGCGTCCCCGTGGGGACAACGATCTATGAGGCCGCCGAGGCCGCCGGGCTCGACCTTGACCGCCCCTGCGGCGGAAGAGGACGCTGCGGCAAGTGCGCGGTGAGGGTGCAGGACGCGGCGGTCGGGTCCCAGGCCTCGCCCGGCCACCCTAGATGGGTTCTGGCCTGTCAGGAGACGGTCGCGGCCGACCTCGTGGTCAATCTGGCCCCGACGGCGTTGCCGAGCGATATCGCGGCTCTCTACGAGGCCGGCCCGGAGGCCTTCGTGTTCGACCCCCCGATAACCAAACACTTTCTTCCGGCCGAGCTTTTCCGGGGCCCGTCTGGAGCCGGAGACGGGCTTTGGGAGGCCATCCGGGCTCGCCTGTCCCGGGACGCCCGCTGGGGTGAGGCCGAGGCGAGCGGCGATCTAGTTGGACCGCCCCTGGGCCTTGGCCTTCTCCGCCGCCTAGGGGCCCTCTACGGCGAGTCCCGGCGCCGGGGGCTCACGGTCATCGTGGGTCCCGATGGGCCCGTCGGTTTCGAGAGCGGCGACACGACCGGGCGGCTTCTCGGTCTCGCCGTGGACATCGGAACCACGACCGTGGCCGGCTACCTCTACGACCTGATCACGGGCAAGCGGTTGGCCGTGGCCGCCACCCTCAATCGACAGGCAAAGTTCGGGGCCGACGTCATCTCCCGCATCGCCGCGGCCCAGCGGGACGGCAGCCCGCTGAGGCTCCAGGCCGAAATCGTCGCTACGATGGCCGAGGTCATCCGGGAGACCTGCGCGGGGGCCGGCGTCCGGACCGAGGACATCTACTGGATCTCAGCCGTGGGCAACAGCACCATGCACCACCTCTTCCTGGGCATCGACCCGACCTGCCTCGGGCACTACCCGTTCTGGGTGGCGGGGCGTGAGCCGGTAACCGTGCCGGCCGCGCCCATTCCCGGCCTGGAGGTGAACGAGCAGGCCACGATCGCCTTCCTTCCGCTCATCGACGGCTTCCTCGGCGCCGACACCACGGCCGTAGTCCTGGCCACGGGTCTCGACCAGGCCCGAGCGGTGCGGCTGGTCATCGACATCGGAACCAACGGGGAGATCGTGGTCGGAAGCGCGCGGGGCCTGTGGGGCTGTTCCGCGGCGGCGGGCCCGGCGCTTGAGGGAGCCGGCCTCTCCTCGGGCCTGCGGGCCGGGCCCGGGGCAATCGATGATGTAAGGATCGGCGAGGGCGGCGAACGGCGCGGCGGAGACGGCGCGGCGATTGACCGGGACGAGGTGCGGGTCTCGACCATCGGAGGCGAGGGACCCGAGAGACCCCGTGGACTCTGCGGTTCAGGGGTCGTCGCCGCCGTGGCCGAGATGCTCCGGGCCGGCGTTATCGAACCCAGTGGACGACTGGCCAGTCCCGAGACTCTCCTGCGAGCCGGCCGCCCCGGACTTGCCGCCCGGCTGGTTGGGGTTCCGCGGGCCGGGGCGCCATCCCAAATGGAGGCGGCTTTCCTACTAGTCCCGGCCGAGGCCACCGCCACGGGCGAACCCATCCTCTTCCGGCAAGAAGACGTGCGGGCCGTCCAACTGGCCAAGGGGGCCATCGCCGCCGCCATCCACTTCCTGCTGGAGGCCGGCGGGATAGAGCCCCAAGACATCGCCGAGATTCTCCTGGCGGGGGCTTTCGGCAACTACATCGACATCGGCGACGCCCAGCGGATCGGGCTCCTACCCGACTTCCCCGGGGTTCCCATCCGCCCGGTCGGTAACGCCGCCGGCGCGGGGGCCCAGATGTGTCTGCTGTCAAGGCGAAACTGGGCCAAGGCGGCGGCCATTCCGGGCAGGGTCATTCCGGTGAGACTGGGGGGCGACGCGGGGTTTGAACGAGTGTTCACGGCCAAGCTCAACTTCCCGGGCTAGAGACTTCCCGGGCTACCCGGTAGGCCTCGACGACGTTGTCGACGGATAGACCTTCCACGAGTCCGCCCGAGGTTCCAAAGACATAACCTCCGCCGGGGGCCGCCGCCCGGATGGTCTCCACGGCGACCCGCCTCACCTCCAACTGAGTTCCCCGGGTGAGCAGATCGAGATCGAGATTGCCCCAGAGGCAGATGCTCCGCCCGTAGCGGTCCTTGACCCGACCGATGTCCATGCCGCTTGAGGCCTGGAGGGAGTGCACCCCGGCAAAGCCGGCCTCGATGAGGTCGGGGATGATGTCCATGACGTAGCCGTCGGAGTGGAAGACGGTCTTGAGACCGAGACCGGCCGCCTCGCCGGCCAGGAGGCGCCAGGTGGGGGCGACCAAGTCCCGGAGGAGGCCGGGGGAGATGAACAGGCCTCGATCGTAGGCCACGTCGTCGGCCAGGACGATACCGTGGAGGCCCAGCCGGGCGGCCGCCTGGATGAGGGCTCGGCCTCGCTCGGTAGCGGAGGCCAGGAAGCGGACGGCGGCGGGGCGGTCGCGGGCGAGGAGGGTCAGGAATTCGGTAAATCCCAGGGCTGAGACGCCCTGGCTGAAGGGGCCGTCGATGAGGGCGAAGACGAAGAGGTCCGTCTGGGTTGTCCAGAAGGCGGCCTCGGGGAGGTGGAAGCTGTCGGGGGGTGGGAGACCGCCCGTGGCGGCGACGTCAAAGGGCAGACAGATGAGGTCCAGATCGAGGGCCTGGACCACCTGGGCGAGTTCCGGGGCGAAGACCGAAACAGAGGCGGCTCTTCGGGCCACGTCCTCCGGCCGCAGGCCGGCCCCCCGCGCCGCCAGGAACGTTCGGACGAAGCCGCCGGTGATGACTATTTCGCCCAGAGGCAGGCGGTCTGGTTGGCGGAGTTCAAGGACCGAGGTGACGCGGTCACGACGGAGCATGATGGACCTCGAGCGCCGGCAGTTCCACTCCTAGTCGCTCCAGGTGCTTGCGGACGCCGATCGCGTCCCACATCCGCACCCAGGGGTCGACATGGTACCGCGTGGGGTAGATCAGGCCGTGTTGGGCCAGGTCGGCGGGTAGCGCACCGGCGGAGGCCACGACGTGGCGGAGGGCCTCCTCGCCCGCGCCCGGGTCGATCAGGGCGCGCTCCTGGGGGCGGGAAGTACCGGGCGAGGGCATGAGGGCGTTCGCCTCCTGAGTGACCGGCTTGCGCTTGGGCACGGAGCGCCCGGCTGGGGGAGCTGTCAGTCGAGCAAGGAGCTAAGCACTTAGGGCGAAGGATTCGCCCCTTCACGCGCCGAACCCCTGCCGAACACTTGATCGGGGGAGAGATGGTCTTGCGCACCTCACCTGACGGTTCCGGGAAGCCGCTGGTCTTCGACGATCTTCCGGTGACCCTCTACCACGGAGACTGCAATGACTTTCTCGGATCACTCCCCGACGGTGCCGCTCATCTCGTTGTGACCTCGCCACCCTACAACCTTGGTAAGGAATACGAGAAGAGAACGAGCCTGTCCTTATACTTGGCGGCCCAGGAGAAGACCATCACCAGCGCGGTGCGCGTTCTCAACGATCGGGGCAGCATCTGCTGGCAGGTCGGAAACTACGTGGAAGAGGGGGAAGTGTTTCCCCTTGACGCCCTCCTCTACCCGATCTTCAAGGGGCTCGAACTCCAGCTTCGGAACCGGATCGTCTGGCAGTTCCAGCACGGGCTGCACTGCAGTCGCCGGTTCTCCGGGCGGCACGAGACCATCCTCTGGTTCACCAAGACCGACAGGTACATCTTCAATCTGGACCCGGTGCGCGTCCCATCGAAGTATCCGGGCAAGCGGCACTATAAGGGGCCCAAGGTCGGGCAGTACTCGGGCAATCCGCTCGGCAAGAACCCCGGGGATGTTTGGGAGATACCCAACGTGAAGCACAATCACGTGGAGAAGACCATTCACCCCTGCCAGTTCCCGGTCGAGCTCGTGGAGCGGCTGGTGCTATCGATGACGGAACCCGGGCAACTCGTGGTCGATCCGTACGTCGGCGTGGGATCGGCCGCCGTGGCTGCCGTACTTCACGGACGCCGAGCCGCCGGGGCCGATATTAAGGAGGAGTACCTCCAGATCGCTCGGGAACGCTGCGAGCTCGCCGCCCGAGGAGAGTTGCGCACGCGGCCGATGGGGGCGCCGGTCTATACGCCGTCGCCGACGTCGGCGGTGGTGACGCGAGCGTCTGGATAGTTCAGTCTAGGCTACGGGGGCGCTGTCCCCCACCGGAAGGGGTCTGGGTCCGGGATCAAGCGCGAGGTGCGTGTACCGCCTGCCAGCCAGGACCTCTGCCAGGTAGGTTTTTCCGTGTGGACCGGAGATCGATAGGAGTCCCAGAAGCGCTCCCGCATCGGACTCGGCGCGATGAGCTACTGACACCCTCAATCCGTGGCTCCTCAGCAGCTCCTGGAGGCCCCGCCGCGAGTGGCCCCACTCACGCCAGGGGATCCCCTTCATGCTACAGACCCAGGGTCTCTTGGGAAGCATCGGGAAGTGCTTCTGCCAGAAGGGCAGATCGAACTCCAAGTTGTGGCTGATCATGATCTCCGCTCGGTCCACCAAGCTCGCGATGCGGAGTTCGTCGAGGGTGTGACCCTTGAGGTCGGCCGGCGCCAGTCGATGTTTCTCGTAGGCGCCTCTCGTGACAGGGCAGGCCGGCTCTCGCAGTCCGCTGTACTCATCAAGCACGGCCCGCACTCGACCGGTCCCAACGTCGTAGGCGAATAGCAGCAGACCAAGCTCGACGATCTCGTCCCAATACCAACTAAGACCCGTGGTCTCGGTGTCCACGATACATGCGAAACCCATATCGCCCGCGGTTGAGGCAGTCAGAACGCGGCCAGCGCCTTCGAGAGTCTCTGCATTCATGCGATCTCCTCCGATTGGTTGAGGGCTCGTCGTCCCGGTGGGCGGCATGAGTCCACCGTGCTCTTCTCGCCAGACGGCGGGACTATCTGCGGCTCACCCCCACGCGCGTGGGGACGACGGCGGTGTCGCCGTGCTCGGGTTGTAAATGAAGAACTCACCCCCACGCGCGTGGGGACGACGTCGAGGCGTTCTGGACGTAGAACGCGCGGTACGGCTCACCCCCACGCGCCTGGGGACGACTGGCGGATGGGTTAATCGCATTTGCGTGCGGTCGGCTCACCCCCACGCGCGTGGGGACGACGTCTCCTCCGAGTCCTCCGCGTACGCCGTAATCGGCTCACCCCCACGCGCGTGGGGACGACCATGCCCCGAACCCGGTAGCGCCGGCCGAGGGAGGCTCACCCCCACGCGCGTGGGGACGACTGGCGGATGGGTTAATCGCATTTGCGTGCGGTCGGCTCACCCCCACGCGCGTGGGGACGACGCTCGCTTACCCTCCCGGCCAGCCGTCCTCAACGGCTCACCCCCACGCGCGTGGGGACGACTCCTCATTCGTCGCCCCTCCTCGCCCTGACAGCGGCTCACCCCCACGCGCGTGGGGACGACGACCAGGTCACGCATGGCCCCACCGCCTGCCACGGCTCACCCCCACGCGCGTGGGGACGACCTCTCCATCTCCCCCGCGAAGCCCAAGCCCATCGGCTCACCCCCACGCGCGTGGGGACGACTCCTCGCTGGCCACGGTGGCGGTCCGGATGTTCGGCTCACCCCCACGCGCGTGGGGACGACTCGGATCCGAGACCGCCAGTTGGATTTCGTCCCGGCTCACCCCCACGCGCGTGGGGACGACTTGGCGAGCACGTCTCGCTTCGGATGCCCCTCCGGCTCACCCCCACGCGCGTGGGGACGACGATCGTCCACAGCGTCAGCGGCTACCAGACCACGGCTCACCCCCACGCGCGTGGGGACGACCTGCCCTTCGGGGCAGAGGAAACGGCTGTCGCCGGCTCACCCCCACGCGCGTGGGGACGACTACGGGCCAGGCAAAGAGGCGACGATCTCACTCGGCTCACCCCCACGCGCGTGGGGACGACTGGAGACCTCCGCCACGCAGATCGCCGAGCGCCGGCTCACCCCCACGCGCGTGGGGACGACTCCATCCCCGACTTTCTCCGCGACGCCGACCACGGCTCACCCCCACGCGCGTGGGGACGACGTCGGGTTGACCGCCAGGCTCGCCGAGTCAATCGGCTCACCCCCACGCGCGTGGGGACGACCACAAAGGGAAAGGGCAGCACAAGGGTCTCGACGGCTCACCCCCACGCGCGTGGGGACGACGGGTGCCGAACCCTGGCTTCCATTGGGGGCTCCGGCTCACCCCCACGCGCGTGGGGACGACCGCCTGGAGTTCGGATACGAACGGGACGACCCCGGCTCACCCCCACGCGCGTGGGGACGACTTGTTTTGCTCCTTCGCGCCGTAGACGGCGGACGGCTCACCCCCACGCGCGTGGGGACGACGGCCACTCTCCCTCTCCAGTGTCGTCCTAGAACGGCTCACCCCCACGCGCGTGGGGACGACGAAGCTCAAGGAATTCAGCCATTGGGATACTCCGGCTCACCCCCACGCGCGTGGGGACGACTCGGGCGCGGTCTTGGCCTTAGGGTTTCTTGGCGGCTCACCCCCACGCGCGTGGGGACGACCCGGGTACCGTGACGCCCAAGACAAACTCGCGCGGCTCACCCCCACGCGCGTGGGGACGACTGGACCGCCGCCTGCCTGCGGGCCTCGATGACCGGCTCACCCCCACGCGCGTGGGGACGACTGCCAAATGCTCTGAAGCCTTTCCGGGCTCATCGGCTCACCCCCACGCGCGTGGGGACGACCCTTGCATCTGCCGTCCACGCTGCGCCTCCCACGGCTCACCCCCACGCGCGTGGGGACGACTGGAGCGTGTCCGCGCATTTGCGGCAGACGACCGGCTCACCCCCACGCGCGTGGGGACGACGGGCTGAAGTGGAAATGCTCGCCGATGTCCCACGGCTCACCCCCACGCGCGTGGGGACGACCCCAGGTAGGGCCTCGCCGGCATATGGACCCGCGGCTCACCCCCACGCGCGTGGGGACGACGTGTAACCTGGAAAGCCATGGCAGTACTAGCAGGGCTCACCCCCACGCGCGTGGGGACGACCCTTGACAGGTGGCGGCGGGTTGGTGCCGTCGGCGGCTCACCCCCACGCGCGTGGGGACGACTTCGGGTTCGCGAACAGCCACCACGAGGTGAGCGGCTCACCCCCACGCGCGTGGGGACGACTGGGTAGCGATGAGCGTGCCGCCGATGTCCCACGGCTCACCCCCACGCGCGTGGGGACGACGTTGGATGAAGGGAGGATCGTCCACGTCTTCACGGCTCACCCCCACGCGCGTGGGGACGACTCAAGC